>Ga0255195_1000043_pt1 | contig 34626 bp, 31 predicted proteins | sample Miss_Yuk_RepC_8h_FD_183627 | JGI IMG/M metagenome (GOLD analysis project Ga0255195, IMG submission 183627) | Freshwater microbial communities from Mississippi River, Louisiana, United States - Miss_Yuk_RepC_8h | ecosystem: Environmental > Aquatic > Freshwater > River | place: USA: Louisiana... | reverse complement strand
CTTAGGGGGAGATGTCTGAACGCTTAGCTGATCAGTGCCTTCATTGCATTGATCTAGGGCCGCCATCAAGTATTTGGCGCATGCTGAAAAGTACTGTGACAGCTCGCTAAGTGCTTGGGGCAAGAAAGCGCGAGCCGCGACAAACTCGCGCTCTCGCTGTTTCTTTGCATTGAACTTCGCGATGTTGAACGCAATCCAGCTGGACAAAAAAGCAAGCATTGCAGCATTGAACGTTTGCCATCTGTCCCAAACGGCTTGAACATAATCCCAATCCAGATCGCTTGAAATCCATGGTGCTGCGACCATGCAAATTAAAAACAGCAAGATGCTAGGAATGCCAATCCAGTTGACAACTTTGACCCATGTGTCAGCTTTGATCAGTCCAAGGTGTTTCATGTCAGAGTCCAACAGGTAAGGCGGAAATCAAAGGGGTATGGTACTTCCAGCGCTGAAGTCTTACAGACGCATGTTGAATGCGATGCGAGAGCTGCGTTTCGCCAAGCCGAAATTTCTGTACTACTGATGTCTCTGGCGACAAAGCGTCGATGGCGTCGAGCGGCGTGAGGTACTTTCGGCGCATTCGATCAGACTGGTCAGACAGTCAAGCTACGATATCTCCAAGGATGAAAAGCAAGGGGCTTTTTAGCGTTAGGAAAATGACCGAAAGTCATTTTTTACATCATGAATCCAGAAACCGACGTCATCATCAACATCCAAACCAGTTGCACACGCGATGAAGCCGTGGCCAAGCTGCTTGGATGGTCAAGAGGTAGATATTTTCCTCGTTCTGTGCGGGTGACTGAGCACGGAATTGACATGGTCGATCTGGACAAGGTGGCACTGTTTGAAGGGTCTGTTCAAGAACAGTTGGCTGCAATCTACGAAAGGGCTCGGTCTGAATTCATAGCAGCGGCAGAAGCGGGTGAGTCAAATGACGTGGTGTCCAAGTTGGAGGGCAGGGTTCATGAGTGCAGGGTATTGGTGGACAAGGCTGCTGACTATTTTCTTGATCTCGACGATGAGTTGTCTTCGCCGGAAATATTGCGTATCGACAGAATGAGAACCGAAAGAGACGATCAGACATATGTCACGCTGAGAAGTTTGGCGGAATGGTCGAAGCAGAGGTACGGTATCGACATCACGAAAGCGCCAGGGCCAGATGATGAGCGAAACCGTCTTGAGCCTGAAGAATATTCGGGCCAAGCGGCAGGAATGACTGAGATCGACAAGGTCAATTTGGCGCTGGCAGCACTGATGGGTGTTGTGGCAAAAACCAGTGCGTTCAATAAGGGAGATGGCGTTCCCAACAAATCAGCAATTTCAAAAAAGATGGAAGAAATCATGACTGTCGAGATTCCTGGTGCCTCTGGTTTTGGGCATGAGACCTTTCGTAAGAAATTGGATGCAGCTCAGGCTGCGTTAACAAAGTACCGCAGACTTCGCGCCAATGCTGCCTGATGGTCAATTACCAGATACCTTTTTGTAAAGTAAAAATTACCAGAGCCCTAGCAGATCCAATCACTTCAGCCCAATCAACAGGGCGGAAACTGGAGCTGCTAGATGGATATACCGTCCCAACATGGTGTGATCGACCCTCAAACGATCAAGATAGGCCAAGCCGCCCGCAATGCGGTTGAGCCAGAAAATCTAACGGTCGGGGAGAACCCTGATGCAATCCCCGAAGCTAAGCCCAGCGCAATCGACGAATCCGTCGTCTTGACGCCAGACGGGAAGACCGTCGGCAAGTTAGCGCTGACCAGCAATGCCACGTCTGTCATCGACACGAGTTATTCGAGTTGGCTGGTCGAGTTGGTGGCTGACCGTAACAACCGATTCTTCGCTGTCATACGTGAGTCTGGGAATCCAAGGGTTTACTCATTAGATGGCAAGGAGCTTCGAGGCAGGGTTTCTAATGCTCTTCGCAAGAACGGTCAAAGGCCAACGCAGAAGGCGGTCAATGAACTCCTGGACGAACTGCGTGGCGAAGCAGAAGCCACAGCGGTGAAAGCTGATGTGTGGAGCCGTGTTGCCCAACTTCCTGATGGAACACGTGTCATAGCGCTTCACGACGAAGCGAACACACACGTCTATATCCAACCTGGTCTGGTCAAGTTGGTTACGGAAGGGTCCAAGGTGATGTTCGCCCGTTCATCGACGACGGAGGCAATGACTGTTCCTGCCGAACATGGCGATTACATGTTGCTCAGACCCTACCTAAATCTGTCGGCTGAGTACTTCCTGCTTTTTATCGCCTGGCTGTCTTACACGTTGGCGCATGCCAAGCAGGCCGGGAATGTATTCGTCATTTTGTATTTGATTGGCGGTCAGGGCTCAGGCAAAAGCGTGGCCAGCAAGATCGCCATCAGGCTGGTGGATCCGAATGTTGTCGGTGTTGAACGCTTGCCCAAGCTCCCAAAAGATCTTGGGATTGCCGCCCAAAACGCGCACCTTCTGGCCTACGACAACTTGCGTTCTATCAAGCCAGAGATGAGTGACACCCTCTGTGTCCTTGCTACAGGTGGGTCCATCACCACGAGGCGTCTGTACACCAATGATGAGCAGCATGTGACGCATCTGCTCTCGGCATTGCTTCTCAACGGCATTTACAGCTTTGTCGATCAGCCAGATCTTGCGCAGCGCTGCCTTCCGCTTCGCATGTACAGCATGGATGAGAGCCAGCGTAAATCAGAAGCGCAAATGTGGAGCGAGTTTGAAGTTGACCTGCCCGTGATCCAGCGTGGCTTGTTTGATCTCATCTCTCAGATTCTGGTCCACCTGCCAACTGCCGAAGTGACAACGCCACAGCGCATGTACTCGTTTGTGCAATGGCTTGCCGCCATGGAAAAGGTACAGGGCATACCAGCAGGAATCTATCAAGAAAGTTATGCAGCGGTGCTCAACGAAGGTCAGCTCGACAGCATCCGAGATAGTGTCTTGGGCAGTGCCGTTCTGGATTTTGCGAAGCAGCTCAAAGACGGAACGTGGTCAGGCACTCCACAAGAGTTGCTGAACGATCTCAATACGTTCATGGCGTTTGGTTTTCAGCGTCCCCCAAGAGGGTGGCCTGATAACCCAATTGCTTTGTCCAAGAGGCTATCTCCATTGGAGACAGCGCTGCGTACCCAGGGAGTTGTCATCAGATCAGAACGCCGAAAAGAGCGTCAATTAACTATCACCACTAAGGATATTCAAAATGAAAAATATTGAGCTAATTCAGCGCTTCAAGAACTGCCCCACTTACAACCGATTCGCAGGTCTTTTAGCTCCACATGACGTGCTGCCTGAGCAGGTTCTCTGTGCCGTTTATGCAGCAGTCATGGAATCAATTGATGGGCTTGTTCCCGGTGGCAAGTACACCACAGAGGCTTTGTGTGGCACAGAGGTTTGGTGGGCATGGTCTACAGATGGGCAGCATCGTGCAATAGGCATCTGCTTGTCATTTTTGGTCGCTGCCGAATTGGTGCCGCTGATCTGCATCTCACCGGCGCATATACGTAACAAGCGTTACTCGCTGATGCCATCGAAGCACTGATATCGGTGCCGAGTTTTGTGTCTGAACGCCCCTAGCGCTACTCATCCTGTGCCGATTCATAAGCCCATGTCGGCCATGGAATTTTTGAAATAAATGGGCCCATTTATACGTATCTAGCGCGGACACAAACAAGGCGCAATGGCCTCGTCCACAGAGTAATCCGGGTGTCTCGCCTTCATGAGGGACACCCATTTCATTTCATCTTCAACCCCTAGAAAGGAGTTTCTATGCCTGTTGTGAATTTCACATCGGCCTTCATGGCCACGGGTTTGATCGTCCCGCCCGGAAAGCAAAAGATCGAGTACAGCGTTGCAGACGAGCCAGGCCTTTTTGTTGAGTGTCGTGCAAGTGCCAAGGCCATACCCACGTGGTACCTGCGCCTCAAGAACGGCAAGGGCACTAACATTTACCGAAAACTCGGAACGGTCAGGGAGGTTAGTCTTGCCCAAGCCAAGCGTACTGCAAGGCAGTTGAAGGTTGAGCACGCCAACGCCCCAAAGGTGGAGGTAATGCCCGAACCTTTGAAAAGTGACATGACGCTCGATAAGTTCGTCACCGACTACGTGAATCCGCACAACAAGATGCGAAAGCGTAGCCATTGGCGTGATTTGCAGTTATTCACCCGCATCAGTGCCAAGTTTGGTCATCTCAAGCTCAACGAAATCAAACGCCATGATGTTCAGCAGTTCCACAATGACTTGGTCAAGGTGGAGGAATTGGCTCCAGCCACTGCGGATCACCATGTCGTGTACTTTCGCCGAATCCTGAGTCTGGCCCAGCAATGGGAATACTTGGAGAAGAACGTGCTTGCCAACATTCCATTGATGAAGGTGGACAACAAGGTCGAGCGCTATCTGTCCGATGATGAGGTCAAAAGGTTGGTCGATGTTCTGACTACCGACTTGGCTTTTGGTGCGTCATACCTGTTGCTGTACCTGCTGAGCACAGGGGCACGACTGAACGAAGCCATGCAAGCCAAGTGGGATCAAGTCGATCTGGAGAAAGGTATTTGGCGCATACCGGCCACCAACAGCAAGAGCAAGAAGACCCGTTCGGTTCCATTGAACGAGTCTGCATTGTGGGTGTTGGGTCAGTTATGGACCAAGGGCAAGCACGAGTACCTGTTCGTCAACGAGGCCACCAAAAAGCCTTGGGTCACGATCACAAGGGCTTGGTATAGGTTGCGTGCAAAGGCGGGCATCGAGAACTTGCGTGTCCACGATTTGCGCCACAGCTTCGCTTCGTTCTTGGTCAATGGTGGTCGCAGTCTGTACGAGGTCCAGCAGATTCTCGGACATTCAGACCCGAAGGTGACGATGCGCTATGCACATTTGTCGACCAAGGCATTGCACGATGCGGCCAACACGGCGTCGATGATCGTGAGAACGCCAGAGTTGCAGGTAGCATGACCATGCGATAGGGCGACGGTTCCGGATAGGTACGTTGGCCTATCCGGGACTTTCCTCCGATCGCTATGCGGTTCGGTATTTCGGTTCGGAGTTCGGTGTGGCTATGCCGTTGTCACACCTAGGAAAACTCTATGGTGATCGATTCGGGGAGGTCGCAACTGTTCGGTACTTGGTTCGGTGAAACCGCAAGGCAAGCCACCCAAACCCGAAAAATTTGTTACGTTTCTTCAGCTTAGAAGAAGCGAATTTCACATTGTGGGATGGATTGAAAATCCGCGTGTCGGTGGTTCGATTCCGCCCCAGGCCACCAAATTAGACCGCCGCATTACTCTGTAGTGCGGCGGTTTTTCTTTGCATACCCAATCGGGTGCGCCACTGCGACAAGGTGAGCGAGCAGGGGATGTGGCCTGTCTAAAATGTCCTGACGATTTCCGAAGGATTGATTGCTATGGCCCGTCCCGCAACTTCCGTCATGCTTGCTGCACAAAATGCCTCGGCCAGGATGGCCGACAGGCAGACCCCGTTTGTTTTCGATGACTGGTATGTTGCCGCGTTTGCCGATGAGCTGGGGCCGCAATTGCTGGCGAGGACTTTGCTCGGGCGTGGTGTTGTGATGTACCGGGACCCGGAGGGTCGTGTGGTGGCGATGGAGGACCGTTGTCCTCACCGTTCCATGCCGCTGTCAGCGGGCCAGCTGCAGGACGGACAGATCGTGTGCGCCTACCATGGCATGCGGTTCAATGCCGAGGGGGACTGCGTGCATGTGCCTTCGCAGGCCACCTGTCCGCGCTCCATGGGGGTGCGCACTTATGTCACGCTGGAGCGTGGCCCGGTGGTGTGGATCTGGATGGGCGAAAACGAAACTGCCGATCCGCAACGCCTGCCGGATCAGGATTGGTTGACCAGTGGCGACTGGGAAACCTCCAAGGGCTATCTGCCCCTCAAAGCCAGTTATGTGCGCCTGCACGAAAACCTGCTCGATTTGACGCATCTGAGTTTTCTGCATGCCAGGAGTTTTGGCACGCCGGATTACGCCAGTGCAGCCTACGAAACAGAGATGGGTGAAGGCCACTTTGTGGTCAGGCGCAATGTGGTGCCGACCACTTTGCCGCCTGTATGGGCCGAGCCCACGGGCATCAAGGGACAGGGGCAGGCGGCCCGCATCGTTCGTTCGGAGTTCCGTGCGCCTGGCATGCACGAGGTGTCCGTCTCTTTCCACGACTGCACCTTGCCCGAAACAGATCGGCCCACTTTCCGGATTCGGACCGCACATTTGCCCACCCCCGAAACGGCCACCAGCACCCATTACTTCGTGGTGCACGGGCGCGATTTTGCGCAACACGACAAGGCCATGACCCGCTTCATGCACGAGCAGTTGTTTGTCGCATTCCAGGAGGATGTGGATGGACTGGCTTTGCAGGAAACAGTGCTGGCCCGGACGCCGCCGCAAGAGTTGTATGAGTTTTCGGTGGGCGCGGACGGCCCCTCGGTAGCAATGCGTCGCTACTTGCTGGCCCGCGCCAATGCTCAAGGCAGCACTGACGCTTCTCGGCGAGTGTTATAACTCGCCGTCATTGAACTTTGAGTGTTGAGTAAGAGGAGTTGGTCTTGGATGTACTGAAGGACTATGGCCCCCTGGCGTTGCTGCTGACGTGGTTTGGCTACAAATGGTGGCGTTCGCAGCGTGTGGTGGGCATGATGCCTGCGCTCAGGCAGCAGGGTGCGGTGCTGATCGATGTGCGTTCGGCTGCCGAGTTTGCGCAGGCCAGCGCGCCTGGGACCATCAACATTCCTTTGCAGGAGTTGGGTGGACGCCTGGCCGAAGTGCCCAAGGGCGTGCCCGTGGTGGTGGGTTGCGCCAGCGGCACGCGCAGCGGCATGGCGGGTGTGATGTTGCGCAAGCAGGGCTATGCACCGGTGTACAACATTGGCGGCTGGCGTAACTTCCTCAAATAAGGTGTTGCCGTGTTTGTGGATGTGGATCGGCTAGAGACTTGGAGCCGCTACAAAGCCGGCATGTGCGACAAGTGCCAGGCCCATTGCTGCACCATGCCTGTGGAGGTGCGTTTGCCCGATTTGGTTCGCCTGGGATGGGTGGATCCATTCGAGGCTGAGCACGAGAGTGCAAAGAACATTGCCAAGCGTCTGACCAAGGCGGGGCTGGTGGGGCACTTCAATTTCAAGAATGAGATCTTCACCCTGGCGCGGCGAGCCAATGGCGACTGTTGCAACCTGGACGCTCACACGCGCCGTTGCAATGTGTACGAACTGCGACCATCCACCTGTCGGCTGCACCCGCAGGTGGGGCCCAAGCCGGGCTACTGTCCCTATGGTGTCCGGCAAGTGCAGCGATGACATTTGTGCAAATATAGAATGAGGGTTCGTGCAGCAGGCGTCCTCCCATGCTCAAGAATCCGGAAATCATTGAATCCATCAAAGCCGAATTTGCCGATTGGCGGCTTTGGTCCGATCGTTTTGTGGTGTTGCTGTTTGCCGTACTTTCCGGTTTGACGGTGGTGGCCTTTACCTGGATGTCCGAGCATGCGCTGGAGACGTTCTTTCGTTACCAGAGCCAATATTTCTGGTTCCCTTTGATCTGGACCCCCTTGCTCACCGTGGCGGTTGTGTATGTCACTCGTCGCTTTTTCCCGGGTACGGCAGGCTCTGGCATTCCTCAGGTGATGGCGGCGCTTTCGCCGCAAACACCCCGGGCGCACCGTAATTTATTTGTGTCCCTGCGTTTGAGTGTGGCCAAAATGTTTTTGACCACAGCGGGAGTGTTTGCTGGTTTGTCTTTGGGGCGCGAGGGACCTTCGGTTCAGATTGCGGCGGGGGTCATGCACAACGCGCGCCGCTGGCTTTCCAAAGACTCTCAAATTCGTGACTCGGGCCTGATGCTGGCAGGGGGAGCTGCTGGCATTGCGGCGGCGTTCAACACGCCGTTGGGCGGGGTGATGTTTGCGATTGAGGAATTGTCACGCCATCCGGAAGACCGACGCAGTGGCTTGCTGCTGTCGGCCATTATTTTGTCAGGCTTGATGGCGGTGTCGGTTTACGGCAATGTCACTTACTTCGGACGCATCCAGGTGGACTTGATTGGCTGGCATCTGCTGTTGCCGGCTTTGCTGGTGGCGGTCTGCAGTGGTCTGCTGGGCGGGCTGTTCTCGCGCTTGCTGATTCACTCATTACATGGCAAGTCCAGGTTTTGGTTGCATCGTTTTCGCCACGTGTCCCCACTGAAGTTTGCAGCCCTTTGTGGCTTGGCGGTTGCGATCATTGGGGTGTTGACTCAAGGCGCCACTTTTGGTGGAGGGTATGCGCACACGCGAGTCATGCTCGACAACCACAACGATGTGTCGCAGTTGTATGTGATCTGGAAGATGCTGGCGACCTGGCTGAGCACCTGGGCCGGTGTGCCTGCCGGTATCTTTGCCCCCTCGCTGGCCATTGGCGCAGCTTTGGGCAATGACTTGGCTGTTTTGTTGAACTACCCCAATGCGCCTACGCTGATTGCATTGGGCATGGCAGGTTTCTTGGCGGCTGTGACGCAAGCGCCGCTGACGGCTTTCATCATCGTGATGGAGATGGTCACGGGGCACCAGCTGGTGTTGAGCTTGATGGCCAGTGCGCTGATTGCCAGCGGGGTGTCGCGCTTGGTCAGTACCCCGCTGTATTCGGCCTTGACGCTGATGCAGCTGCAACGTCTTCCCGCCAGTGTCAGGCGGGATGAGCATGCCAGCCAGGCTGGGGCTTAGTTGTCCAGGGCGGCGTTCATGTCGTCAATCATTTGCTGACGGGACACCACCCGCGAAGACTTTTTCCAGTCCAGTCGTGATACGAAGCCTCGCGTTCGGTCTTCGCTGCGGAAGGGGCCGCTGATCAGGGCATAGCGCGTTTGACCGGATGCTTTGATGGGCACAATGCGTGCGGTTTTCAAAATGGCATGCTTGCCCCGGAAGGCTTGCGCGGCGCCTGCATCGGTAAAGCTGTCGTGCATCACCACAAAGCTGTTGACTGGCAATTTACGCAGCCACTGCATGTCTGCGGCGTATGGGCTTTGGGGGGTAGTTGCTGCGGCTGTTGCAGCGGCAGCGGCAGGTGCGCTGGCGCTGTTGCCTGTGCTCTGAATCACGGCGGGGGCCGGTTCAGTGGGCGCGGGCATGAGCGATGCATCCTGGCGTACAACGGCGGTGCTTGGCGCTGCAGGCGCGCTGAAGCGTCCGGTTGCAAAACCAAGCGCAAAAATCGCCAGTCCAGCGGCGCCCAGCCACAGCTTGTTGACGGGCAAGGCCAGAGCGCGCTTGCGCGACGGCAGCTGCGGCTCAGAGTCGGGTTCCTCGTCGGCATCGGCTGCAAAGTCGAGCATGTCTATCGTAGGCTCGGGCGTCGGGGGCGGTGGCAGCAGTTCGTGCGTATCGGCCAAGCCTTCTGTGGCATCGGCCCAGTTGGCAAGCGGAGCGCTGCCTTCATGCAGCAACACAAAGCGGAGGTTGACACCAGGCAGGTGTACCAGCATCTGACCGAGCAAGTGCACCTGGTCTGCCGAGAGGGCTTGGGCGTTCTGTACAAGCCACAGGTGGGCAGGGCGTTCCGGGTCGGGAGGCAGCGCCGCAATAGAGGCTGAGTGAGCTGCGACTTGTTCGTTGAAGCGGCGGATGATGTCCTGACAGTGCCTGCCATCAAAGACTTCAATCTGGCCGGCCTGGGCTTGTTGCCACAAGGCTTGCAGATTTTTCGATGTGTCTTGCAGCAGTTGTGCGCTGGAGCTGTGCAAGACCAGGCAGAGCAGGCCCTCGTGCAGGTCTTCGAGCCAGGCGGCTTGGTCTTCGTTGAACAGGTCGTGTGTATGGGTAGCCATGCCCCCATTGTGCATGAAACTCAGTGGACTTTTGGATGCAAAAGTCCTGCGCTTGTGATCACAAGGAATGTTCAATCCAGCGGCGCAGCATGTCTTTGAGCGCTGCCGTATCGGTGCCGGGTAGCCGTGCCAGTACCTGTGCTTCGTGCGCGCGGGCTTTGTGCAGCAAGGGGGTGGCTTTGCGCCTGCCCAGGGCGGTGAGTGTGACCAGCACCGAGCGTTTGTCCTGCGGGTGGGGCAGACGCTTGATGAGGCCGTCCTGGACCATGCGGGTGACCAGTTTGGTGGCGGTGGGTTGCTGGGCCAGCACGATGTCGGCCAGTGCGCCAATGCTCAGGGGCGGGCTGTCCGACAGGCTGGCCAGCACGCGCCACTGCATCACGCTCAGGCCACTGGCCAGTACTTGCTCGTGGAATTCGGCAGAAATGTCGTGGCTCGCCCGCGCCAGCAGGTAAGCCAGGTAGTCCTGAACAAAGCCTTGCTGGGTCTTGCTTGTTCGATGGGTCACGTTCAGACCTGCTCGGACAGGAGCGCAAACTGGCCGAACTGGCCGGTATGAAAAATCAGACCGGAGGCCTCTGGGGTGAAGCCACAACTTTCAACCTCGCCCACAAACAGCACATGGTCGCCTTCTTCGTAGCGGCTGCGGTTGTGGCATTCAAACCAGGCCAGTGCGCCGTTCAGAATGGGCAGGCCAGCCTGGCCGAGCTGGTAGGGGGTTTGCGCAAAGCGATCCCCTTGGCCGTAGGCAAAGCGCTGGCACAGCTCGAGCTGGTCGGCTGCGAGCACGTTGATCACGTAGTGTGTGCCGGCGTGAAACAGCGGCAGGCTGCGCGCCTGGGTACCCAGGCTCCACAGCACCAGCGGTGGCTGCAAGGACAAGGTATTGAATGAACTGGCGGTGATGCCTGCAAAACTGCTGCTATGGGTGTCGCCCTTGCTGGCGCCAGGGGCGAAAGTCGTGACCACGGTCACACCGGTAGCAAAGCGCGACAGGGCCTGCCGGAAATGGGCCGATTCAAAGTCGGGCGGCCGGGCCAGTTGGCCGGGCGCGCTGGAGGCACGAACGGGAGAGCGCATGGGCTGGATTATGGCTGGTTATCCATGAAATTTCATATAAACTGATTCGCACAGGAGACAGGCATGTTGGTAGAACGCATTGAACACAAATGGCTCGCAGCCTTTGCCCGCACTTTTACGCTGTGCCAAGTGCAGCCGGGTGAAGTGGTGGCGATTGTGGCCGAAACCCAATCCCGCCGAGTGAATGTGGACTTGGCGCGCTTGGCGCTGGAGGGATTGGGGGCGCGCGTGTTTGAAGTCACACTGACCACGCCGACCCTGAGCGCGCCAGCGCCTGTGCGCTCGACCGGTGCGAGCGATGCCATTGCCCAGCTGGCGCCGGTGGTGGCCTCGTTGGCGCGCGCAGACTTTGTGGTGGACTGCACCGTCGAAGGCCTTCTGCATGCGCCCGAGTTACCCACCATCATGCAAGGCGCAGATGGTAAGCGGCCACGTTTGTTGATGGTTTCCAATGAGCACCCCGAAATTCTGGAGCGCACCGTGCCCGATCCATCTCTCGAAGGCGTGGTGCGCAGTGCCATGAAAAAACTCAAGGGCACGCAGCAGATGCATGTCACTTCCAGCGCGTGCAGCGATTTGCGCGTGAGCCTGGACAAGGCGGTGGTTGGTGGCGTGTGGGGATTTTGTCCCAAGCCGGGTATGGTTTCGCACTGGCCTGCGGGGCTGGCGCTGGCTTTTCCGGCCGCAGGCAGCGTGAATGGCACCTTGGTCATGGCGCCGGGTGATGTGAACCTGACCTTCAAGCGCTATTTGCGAGACACCATCACCTTGCAGATTGAGGACGACAGCGTGGTTGCCATCGAGGGTCATGGTGTCGATGCGGACATGATGCGCGGTTATTACAAAGCCTGGGAAGATGCCGAGGGCCATCGTGCCTGCTATGCCGTTTCGCATGTGGGTTTTGGCTTGAACCCGGCGGCACGCTGGGACGCGATGACCTTCTATGACAAGCGTGACTGCAACGGTACCGAGCTGCGCGCCTTTGCGGGCAACTTTCTGTATTCGACCGGTGCCAACGAAGTGGCGGGCCGCCACACCCTGGGGCACTTTGACCTGCCCATGCGCGGTTGTACTGTGCAATTGGACGGGACTGTGATCGTCAACGCGGGTGAACTGGTGCCAGAGGCGTTGGCATGAGCACGGACAGATCGCCACGCTTCGCTCGCGATGACGTGCCGTACGCCGTCGAGGTTTCACCTACTGTCATGGCGAGCGAAGCGCGGCCATCCATTGTCTTCCTGCACGGTATCGGCGGTCGCGCCAGCGGCTGGGCGCCTATCCAGCAAGCCTGTGTCGATGCCGGGTACCCCAGCTTGGCCTGGGACATGCCCGGCTATGGTGATAGCCCGAGCATCGACCCCTACACTTTCGACGGCTTGGCCGATGCACTGGCGGCGTTGATGGACGCACACAGTGTGCAACAAGCCGTGTTGGTTGGACACAGTCTGGGTGGCATGGTGGCCCTTCAGATGTGGGCTCGTCACCCCGAGCGCGTGGCAGGCTTGGTGCTGGCCGCCAGCAGCCCAGCGTTTGGTCATGGCAGCGGCGATTTCCAGCAAAGCTTTATCGCGCAGCGTCTGGCGCCGATTGAGGCGGGCCAAAGCATGGCCGATGTGGCCGAGGGCTTGGTGCCCACCATGGTGGCTCCCGGTTTTGATGGCCCGGGGCTGATGCATGCCAAGGCCTGCATGAGTTCGGTCTCGCCTGTGGTGTACAAGGCTGCCCTGAGCGCCCTGGTGCAGTTCGAGCAGCGCGCGGCGTTGCCGACCATCACTGTGCCCACCTTGTGCATTGCAGGTGAGCACGACCGCACAGCTGCGCCCGCGGTGGTGCAGCGCATGGCCGAAAAAATTCCGAATGCCCAATACCTGTGTCTGAGCGGCGTCGGACATCTGCTGACTTTTGAACAACCTGACAGCTTTACCGCTGCACTCCTGCCATTTTTGCGGAGCATTTCATGACCGATATGCAAGACAAGACCATGCCGATGACCATGCCCATTTGTGGCGACGACTACCCTCTGACCGAGAAGCAGCAAAAGCTGATGGCATTGGCCCGACAACTGGGCCGCGACAAGTTCGCTGGCCGTGCTGCGCAGCTGGACCGCGACGCGCAGTTTCCGTTTGCCAACTACGATGACATGCGCGAGGCCGGTCTGTTGGCTTTGTGCGTGCCCGAAGCGCACGGCGGCCATGGCGCCGACTACGCCACTTATGCCATGGTGTCGGCCGAGATTGGCCGCTACTGCGGCGCCACGGCGCTGACCTTCAATATGCATGTGTGCACCATGCTCTGGAGCGGCCTGCTGTCTGAAGACCTGGACATGACGCCCGAGCAGCGCGCCGCGCATCGTCAGCATCAGGCGGTGCACTTTGCCCGCGTGGTGAAAGACGGTGCCATTTACGCCCAACCGTTTTCCGAAGGCGGCGCTGCTGCTGCGGGCGCTCAGCCCTTTGGCACCACGGCGGTCAAGGTCGAAGGCGGCTGGAAGGTCAACGGCAAAAAAATCTTTGCTTCGCTGTCGGATGCTGCTGACTTCTTTGGCGTGCTGTGCACCGAGAAAAAACCCGACGCCGACCTTTCGCGCCGTGACACCCTGTACCTGGCCGTCCCGCGCACCGCGCCAGGCCTCACTGTCGAGGGTGACTGGGATCCACTGGGCATGCGCGCGACCGTCTCGCGCAACCTGGTGTTCAAGGACGTCTTCGTGCCCGATGATGCGGCGCTCATGCCGCAGGGCCTGTACTTCCAGGCTGCCAGCCGCTGGCCACACATGTTCATGACGTTGGCGCCGACCTACATGGGTATCGCGCAGGCGGCGTATGACTTCACCGTGGCCTATCTGCGCGGCGAAATCCCGGGCACTGGTCCCGTCAAGCGCCGCCAGTTCGCCACGAAACAGATCGCGGTGGCCGAGATGTTCATCAAGCTCGAACAGACCCGCAATCTCTTTTTGCGCGCGATTGAAGACGCCAAGGTGGACCCGAGCAAGTCGGCTCGCCTGCGCGCCTACGCGGCGCAGTACACCATCATGGAGAACGCACAGGACATGGCGCGCCTGGCGATTCGCACCTGCGGCGGCCAGTCCATGCTCAAAAGCCTGCCGCTGGAGCGCCTGTACCGCGACGCACGTTGCGGCGCCCTCATGCTGCCTTGGACCGCAGAGCTGTGCATGGACCGCATCGGCCGCGATGCGCTTTACGAACCCGGTGAAAAAGACGAATGATGTGGGATGCGGAACCCAGCCTGATTGCAGCGCGCTTTGCACAGCTGGCGTACGAGCGCGGTACGCAGCCTGCCATGACTTTTCGGGGTGACGAGCGCACAGCAGTGACGCACAACAACGACAGGTTCACCTACGACTTTGCCAAGTTCTGGCGGCGCGTCGAGCGTGTGACCGCACACCTGCAAGCCACCTGGGGCGTGCAAGCGAGTGACCGTGTCGCCTGGCTGGGTTTCAACCACGAGCTGCAACTGGTCACGCTGGTGGCCTGTGCGCGTTTGGGGGCTGTGTTTTTGCCACTCAACTTTCGCTTGGCAGTGCCTGAGCTGCAACAAGTGCTGGATGATGCAAAACCTACCCTGTTGGTGCACGACAGTGCGCATGCAGAGACGGCGCAGTTGTTGTTGGCAAAAGGATTGCCACAGGCCGGCGGCAAGCTTTTTCGCTTGACCCACCAAGACACTTTGATCGCCACTGCCGCGCCACGCGGACTGCCACTGCCGCAGGTGAGCAGCGACGATGCCGTACTGCTGGTCTACACCTCTGGCACCACGGGCGTACCCAAGGGGGCGGTACACACACAAGCGGCGCTGCTGGCCAATGCGCGTGCGGCGCAGTGGGCTCATGGTTTTGAGTCGGGCGACAAAGTGTTGTCCACATTGCCAATGTTCCATGTGGGTGGCCTGTGCATCCAGACCCTGCCAGCCCTGCTGGCAGGCGTGGAAGTGGTGTTGCACCCGCGCTTTGATCCGGGTGCCTGGCTCGATGAAATGACCACCAGCCGTCCCACCCTGTCACTGCTGGTGCCGGCTACGATGCGAGCGCTGTTTGAACACCCGCGCTGGGCAGATGCCGACTTGTCGTGTCTGCGCGGCATCATGACCGGCTCGTCCACCGTGCCCCTGGCTTACCTTGAGACGCTACACGCACGCGGTGTGCCGGTCGGGCAGGTGTATGGCACCACCGAAACCGGACCCGTGTCGATTGTGTTGCGCTTGACCCAAGCCATGGCCCATGTCGGGGCATCAGGCTGGCCTCAACCCGAAGCGCAAGTCAAACTGGTCGATGCCCAAGGTCAGGAAGTTGCACTTGGTGAAACGGGCGAAGTCTGCATCCGCGCTGCCAACCTGATGCGTGGCTACTGGCGTGCTGACGGTGCGGCTGGCGCAGGCTTGCAGGACGGCTGGTTCCACTCCGGCGACCTGGGCCAGCGCGCCACAGACGGGAGCATCACCATCGTGGGTCGCAGCAAGGACATGATCATCTCGGGCGGTGAAAACATCTACCCGGCCGAAATCGAAAACCTGCTGGTGACCTTGCCCGGCGTGTTGGAGTGCGCGGTGGTGGGCGTGTCTGATGCCCGCTGGGGCGAGGTGCCGGTGGCTGTGCTGGTGCGTGCACCCGATGCCGCAGGACGGGCCCTGAACGACGAGGCCGTGCTCTTCCACCTGCGCGAGCGCATCGCCCGCTTTAAGCTGCCACGCCGAGTGGTGTTTGTAGATGCCCTGCCTAAAAGTGCACTGGGCAAAGTGCTCAAGCCGGCGCTGCAGGCGCAATTGTTTTTGTAAGTGATGACGTGCGCTTCACATCCACCGCATGGACAGCAGTCCTGCGGCCATGGCCAGGCCGTGGACACAAGCGGCGGCAATGGTCAGCACAATGGCCGGGCGTAGCTGCTCGGGTGTGCTGGCGCGCTGCCACAGCAACACGGCAGCCGCTGCGCTGAGAGGTGCTGAAGCCAGACCCCACAAAGCCCGCTCCGGCTGAATGAATTGCCACACGCCCCAGGCCAGCCAGCCGTGGGCCAGCAAGGCCAGAAGGGCATACAGCCAAGCCGCGCCGCGTGCACCCAAGCGCACGGCCAGGGTGGCCTTGCCTACGCTGGCATCGGAGTTTGCATCGGGCACGCCGTTGATGAGAAGAATGTTGGCTATCAACAAGCCATAGCTGATGGATGTGAACACCGGGATGATGAACACGCTGCCGCGTTGCACGGCATCTGCGCCGATGACCACCAGGCTCCAGACTGCAGCCACTGTCAACTCGCCCAGGCCTCGGGACATGAGCTGCAGCGGTGGGGCCGAATAAGCCCAGGCCAGCAGCAAGCCCAGTGCCCCAATCCACAGCAATGCGGGGGTGGACCACAAGGCCAGGGCCAGACCGCCAGGCACGACCAGCAACATCAAGGCACGTGCCAGATCGCGTGTCTGGCGCACGCTGACCATGCCTAGCTGAATCAGGCGAGTGCCGCCTGTAAAAGGAAAAATGCCCGATGTGTTGCCTGCATCGGCGCCGCTTTGTGCATCGTGCACATCGTTGATGACGTTCCCGGCGGCATGGGCCAGCACTGCCAGCACCAGTGTGGCCAATACGGTCCACGGGTGTGGAGGGTGGCCGCAAGCGTCAGCGCTGGTAATGCCCAGCAGGCAAGCCACCACGGTGATGGTCAGAAACCCGGGACGCGTCATGCGCACCAGCGTGGACAGTGGCAGATCGTCAGCGTGGGCCATGTGCGTCAAGCGCGTTCAGGCGTGCTCAGGCACCGCAGCACTTTTTGTATTTCTTGCCGCTGCCGCAACTGCAGGGGTCGTTGCGGCCGGGCGTCTCGCCTTTGATGACTTGTTGCACGCGCGGGCCAATGCTGCGCCAGATTTCGCGCAGGTCGTACACCGCCCACAGCGCTTCGGCGTAGGCGTTCAGGCGGGTCTCGCTGACGCTGGGTGGGCCATCTTCGCCAAAGGCGGACAGAGTGGCTTCGTCGGTGTCGTCCTCAGTCAGGGCGACGATGGCTTCAAGTGAGCTGTCGTGCCACTTGGCGGCTTCTTTGTCTTTGGGGGCTTCCCACTCTTCGGGCCAGCTTTCGATGGCGAACATGAAGCCCAGGGCCCACACCTGTGCAAACGAAGGAATGTCCTCGCCTTCGACTTCGGTGCGCTCTTCTGGGGGCAACGACGCGATGGCACCACGGACGTCCATCACCTCTGGCGCATAGGCCGAGTCTTCGTCCAGCGCTTTGATCTCGGTGTCCAGGGCCGCGAGTACTTCAGTGCTTCGGCGCGTCCATAAGTCGAGAAATTGCTGGCGCTGGGCATCATCGGCAAAGCTTCCACCGTCATCCAGACCGAGCAGCACATCCAGCCATTCCTGCTCGGGAATGCGGCGGCGGCAGCAGGCCAGCGCAGCTAAAAAACCTTCGCAAAACTCCCACTGCGGCGTTTCTTCGTGACGGGTGCGCAAATCGTCGAGGATGTCGTCGAGTGCGTCGAAGTCTTGGGCTTGCAGTCCATTAGGGCTGGTCATGAATATTCTCCTTGGTGGGCGGGGTCATCGCGAGCGAAGCGTGGCGATCCAGGCGCGGATTGAGGTCCACGCCGCAGCGGGCGAGGCGGTTTTTCATGCACAGCACTTGTGTGTCCTTGCTGTGCAGCGCTGCGCTGTGTTGAACGGCGAGGTCGATGAATTTTTGATCATCGGCGTCCTTGCAGGTGTAGGGCGCTTTGGGGGCGTCTGCTTGCAGCGTGACGTGTTGGTCAAAACGTTCAAGAATGGTTTGTGCGGGCAACTCGCGTGCGCTCAAGCGCTTGGCAATTTGCGGGTAGTCCAGCACGCGAGCGAGTTCTTCGCGCATCGCAGCCGTGGCAAGCCAACAGGTGGAGCCGTCTTGCACGCTTTCGCGCAGAGTTGCAGAGGCCGGGTCGTCGAACACCCACAAATCCAGCACGATATTGGTGTCCAGAACCCGAAGGGTCATGTCGACTCACCTGTATCGCGACGGGTGCTGCCCGCGACCATGTCAAAGCGGAACAGGCGACATTCGATCGGGCCGTTCCACATGGGCACGCGACGCGATTCCTTCAGACGCATGCGACCAGGCAGTTTGAGGTCGGGTGTGAGCATCCAGGCGCTCCAGCCGGCAAAGTTTTTTTTCCAGTGGGCCGAGAGGCGCAAAAAGAAGTCGCTGCCATCGTCGGTTTGTGCAGCTTCGCGGCCAGCGCGTGCGGCCGCCAGCTGGCCAGGTTGAAAGCTTTCGCGCCCTCGTCCGGCCACACCAGCGGCGGCAATGCGCTCGCCGTAGGGCGGGTTGAGCAGCATGACGCCCGGCACCTCGCTGGGGGGCATGCGCTGCAGCGCGTCGCCACCGCGCAGCTGCAGGGCACGGGCCACACCCGCGCGCTCGGCGTTGCGCTGGGCAAAGTCGACCATGCGGTGCGCCACATCGCTGCCAAAGACAGGTGCAGTGGGGGCGTGTTCCATGGCGCGTGCTTCGTCTTTCAGGCCTTGCCACACATGCGCCTGGAAGGGCTTCAGTTTTTCAAAACCAAAACGGCGCTGGCTGCCCGCGGCAATGCCGCAGGCGATTTGGGCGGCCTCAATGGGGATGGTGCCGCTGCCGCAGCAGGGGTCGTACAGCGGGGTGGTGGCGTCCCAACCGCTGGCAGCAATCATGGCTGCAGCCAAAGTTTCCTTGAGCGGCGCATCGCCTTTGTCGGTACGCCAGCCACGCTTGAACAGCGGCTCGCCGGAGGTGTCGATGTACAGCGTGACGTGCTCGCGTGTCAGGTGAGCGTAGATGCGCACATCGGGCCAGGTGGTTTCCACGCTGGGGCGCTCGCCGCGCTTGGCTCGGAAGCGGTCGGCCACAGCATCCTTGATTTTGAGCGCGGCAAAGTTCAGGCTCTTGAGAGGACTGTGTTGCGCGGTGATCTCGATCTTGAAGGTTTGCTTGGGCGTGAACCAGATTTCCCAGGCCACGTTGCTGGCGGCTTCGTACAGATCGGCTTCGCTGCGGTAGGGGGTGTGCGAGAGCTGCACCAGCACGCGCTGCGCCAGTCGGCTGTGCAGGTTCAGGCGCATGGCTTCGCGCCAGCTGGCGTTGACCACCACGCCGCCGCGGCCAGTCATCAGGTCGTGCCCGGTCAGGCCAGTGAGGTGGTGTACCTCATCGGCCAGAAATTCTTCAACCCCTGCGGCGCAGGGCATGAACAGTTGCAGTGAATTCACAGATTTCTTTTAAAGCGTTTTGCGCAAGTTGGCGGGGGCGATTTTGAGCGCCTCGCGGTATTTGGCCACAGTGCGGCGGGCACATTCGATGCCTTGCTCCTTGAGCATGTCGGAGAGTTTGCTGTCGGACAGGGGTTTGGCGGGGTTCTCTGCGGCCACCAGTTGTTTGAGCAGGGCGCGCACAGCGGTGCTGGAGGCGGCATTGCCGCTTTCGGTGCCCAGGCCGGAGCCAAAGAAATACTTGAGCTCGAAAGTGCCTTGTGGGGTGGCCATGTATTTGGCGGTGGTGACGCGGCTGATGGTGGATTCGTGCATGCCCAGCTCGTCGGCAATCTCGCGCAACACCAGCGGACGCATGGCCAGCTCGCCTTGAACAAAGAAATTGCGTTGGCGCTCGACGATGGCGCTGGAGACCCGCAAGATGGTGTCAAAGCGCTGCTGAATGTTTTTGATGAACCAGCGCGCTTCCTGCAGACGCTGTTGCAGGGCTTGGTGCGCATCGCTTTTGCCGCCGCGCAGTGCGCGGGCGTAAATATCGTGCACGCGCAGCTTGGGCATGACCTCTGGATTGAGTTGTACTCGAAAGCGTGGCGGCTGTGAGCGGGCAATGCAGGTGACGATGACGTCGGGCACCACAATGTTCTGCTGGACCTGCACAAAGGCGCGACCGGGTTTGGGTTCGAGTTTGCCAATCAGCTGCAGGGCCTGGCGAGCGGTGTCTGCATCGACGCCGCACAAGCTGGCGAGTTTTTTCAAATCGCGCTTGGCCAGCAGTTCCAGGGGTTGTTGGCAGATTGCTGTTGCGGCTTGCAGTATGGGGTTGTCGGGCGTCTCGGCCAGTTGCGCCTGCAGTTGTAGCTGCAAGCACTCGGCAAGATCGCGTGCACCCACGCCTACGGGTTCGAGCGACTGCAACAAGCCCAAGGCCACACGAAAGCGATGCTGCAATTCGTCCAGGGTTTCCAGGTCATCGCTGCCTGCAAGGGACTGGGCCAGACTTTCCAGGCTGTCTTCAAGATAACCGTCTTCATTGAGAGATTCAATCAGGTAACGCAGGGCGGCACGGTCTTCGGGCGACAAGCGCAGGCTCAGGCTCTGACGGTGTAAGTGCGTGTGCAGGTCTTCCTGGCTGCGGGCCAGTTCTGTGGCGCTGGTCTGGTCGTCATCATGCTGGCGGGCAGGGGCGTCGCCACCCCATTCGCTGTCGTCGGCAGACCATTCGACGGTGCCATCACCGCCCCAATCGGGCTCATCGCTTTGCACGCTGGTGTCGGGTTCGTGATCGCTGCCTTTGTCGGCACTGACTTCGCTGAGATGATCGCCCGTGCTGGTGCGGGCGTCGGCCTGGTCCAGACCATAAGCTTCGCGCTCGCTGGCTTCGTGATCGATTTCCAGAAAGGGGTTGTCGTCGAGCATCTGCTCGACCTCCTGACTCAGCTCCAGCGTGGACAGCTGCAGCAAGCGAATGGATTGCTGCAGCTGTGGCGTGAGCGCCAGGTGCTGCGACATGCGCAGCGACAGGCCTGGTTTCATGGACATCTCAGGCCTTACATGCGGAAGTGTTCGCCCAGGTACACCCGGCGCACATCGGCGTTAGCCACGATGTCGTCGGGTGAGCCTTCAGCGAGCACACGCCCTTCGCTGATGATGTAGGCCTGATCGCAAATGCCCAGCGTTTCGCGCACGTTGTGGTCGGTGATGAGTACGCCGATGCCGCGTTGCTTGAGAAAGGCGATGATGCGCTGGATCTCGATCACGGCAATAGGGTCAATGCCGGCGAAGGGTTCGTCGAGCAAGATAAAGCGAGGCTGCGTGGCCAGGGCGCGGGCAATTTCCACCCGGCGGCGTTCTCCGCCCGACAGCGCCACGGCTGGAGAGTCGCGCAAATGATCCACGCGCAGATCCGCCAGCAGGGCTTGAAGTCGGTGGTCGATTTCCCGCTCACTCAGGGGCTTGCCTGCCTCATCGGTTTGCAACTCCAGCACAGCACGCACGTTCTCGGCCACATTGAGCTTGCGAAAAATGGAAGCTTCCTGCGGCAGGTAGGACAGGCCCATGCGCGAGCGTTTGTGGATCGGCATGCGGGTGACGTCCTGGCCGTCAATTTCGATGCGTCCGCCGTCCGCAGGCACCAGGCCCACGATCATGTAAAACGAAGTGGTCTTGCCTGCACCGTTGGGGCCGAGCAGGCCGACCACTTCGCCTTTGTTCACGCTGACGGAAACGTCATGTACCACCTGACGGCTGCCATAGGCTTTGCGTAGGTGGCTGGCGCTCAGGCTGGAAGTGGCGTCGGTACTCATTGTGCGGGGAGCGGGCTGGTGCGCAGTTTGGGCGCAGGGCTGGTGGTGCCGGTGTTGGCTGCAGGGCTTTGTTCGCGCGGCTTCAAGGTGGCCTTGACGCGTTGGCCTGGTGTGCTGGTGCCGCTGCGGGGCTGGCCATCCACGGTGTAAGTTTCGGTCGTGTTGTTGAAGACGATGATGTTGCCTTGCACGCGGTCGGCCATTTGGGTGCCGCGCAAGGTGCGAAGCTCTGCACGCTGCTTGAGCGTCAAGACATCGGCCTGACTGTCGTATTGGGCCCATTCGGCTTCGCCTTCAACAAACTCATCGAGGCCTTCACGCTTTTGGCGAAAGAAGACGCGTTCGCCCGGCGTTGGTGTGAGTTCCGCCAGCTGACGCCCATCGGGAAACTGCCGCACGGTGACATGTGCAGCACGCAGCACCAAGGTGCCCTTGGTGGCCACTACTTTGCCGTGGAACTGCGTGACCTGGTCGGTTTCCTGGTGACGCATGCTGTCAGCCTCGATGTTCATCGGGGCTTGGCGATCGGCCTTTTCGGCTTGCGCGAACCAGGGGGTCAGCATGCAAGTCGCAAGGCTCAGGGTAAGGGCGAGTGATTTGCTCATGTCGGCGCGATTCTTGCTTTATTGTAGGCCGACACTGTGGCCACACGGCTGTGTGGCCACGATTTTTTCTGTTGCGGTGTCGTTCAGCGGCCGCTGAGTGCGCGGGCAGCCAGGCTTTCGACCACCTGCAGGGCGCGTGACATGCCCCCTGCCATGGAGCCGTCGGTATAAAAGCGACCGGCGATCCCAAAGGAGGGCACGCCCTCAATGTGGTATTCGTTTTGCAGTTGTGTCGCGCGTCGCACTTTGGCCGCCACACCAAAGGATTGGTAGGTTTGCTGGAACTTGGCTGCATCAACGCCTGCTTGCTGGCTGATCCAGCTCAGGATCTCGGCGTCGGTCTTGAGCGGTTTTTTCTGCACGTGGATGGTGTTGAAGACCGCACCATGCAGTTTCTCGACCAGGCCCAGGGCTTCGAGTGTGTAATACAAGCGCTGTTGGGGCGCGAAGTCCTCGCGAAAGGCGATAGGCACGCGCTTGACCACCACACCCTTCGGGGGCGCTTTGTGCCACTGTGCGAACTGTGGTTCAAATTGAAAGCAGTGAGAGCAGCTGTACCAGAAAAACTCGATGACCTCCACCTGTCCGGCAGGGGCCTCGGTAGCCACGCGCTGGCGCAGCTCGAGGTAGTCGGTGCCTTGCGTAAAGCTGCGCTGTTGGGCCCAGCCTGTTGTGCTGAACAGACTTCCACTCACAAGGGCCAGAGTCAGGTGACGACGGTTCATGTGGCAATTCCTTTAACGGTTCAGCGCTGTGTGCGCACCAGGGTGTTTTCAATACCTTGCTTGTCCAGGCGTGATCGCATGGTTTCGGCGCCATCTTTGCTGTCAAACGGTCCCAAGCGGACGCGGTAGACGGTACGCCCTGCTTGCTCGCGTTCGGAAACCTTGGCGTCAAAACCCTGCAGTGCCAGCTTGGCGCGCATGGCGTCGGCATCGTTGGTGGTGCGGAAGGCGCCCACCTGGATGAAATAGCTGTAGGGGTCGGTTGCAGGCTTGGCGTCGGCAGGCGCAGTGCTCATGCCGGCTTGTGTTTTGGCCAGTTCACCCAAGGGGTCGGCGTTTACCGCGGGGGCTGCAGCTGGTTTGCTGGCTGGTTGGGTCGCTGGGGTGGCTGAGCCTGCGGGAACTGCTGGCGTGGGTGCGGCCGGGGCGGTGGATGCATCGCCAGAGGCTTGGGGTGTTTCGGCTGGGGCTTTCGGTTGGAGCACGCTGTTCGGGTTCCAGTCTTTTTTGCTTTCGCCAGAGTTGTCTGCGCTGGATGTGCCGACCTTGTTGGAGAACGGGGTCGGCACTTTCATGACGTAAATGGCCACGCCCAGCGCGACGCCCAGGCCGACCACCAAGCCCAGGATGAATCCTAAAAATGTCCCACCGCGTTGTGCATGCATGCTCATCTCCCTCACATTTTGGTGGGTGCTGAAACCCCCAGCACCTTCAGGCCATTGTGCAGCACTTGAGCGGTGGCGGCCACGAGCGCCAAACGTGCAAGTTTGACGGTCTCATCGTCCACCAGGATACGCTCGGCGTCGTAATACGAGTGGTAGAGCGAGGCCAGGTCACGCAGGTAGAAGCTCACGTCGTGCGGTGCAAAATCGTTAGCGGCCGAGGTGAGCATGGCAGGGTACTGCGCCAGCTTGAGCATCAGGGCCTGGGCCTGCGGGCCATTGAGTGGCGACAGATCCGCCCGTGCCAGTGTGGCGGCGTCGCCCCCCCAGGAGGCCAGCACCGAGCAGATGCGCGCATGGGCGTACTGCACGTAATAGACCGGGTTGTCGTTGTTCTGCGCCAGCGCCAAGTCGATGTCGAACACGTATTCGGTGTCGGGCTTGCGGCTGAGCAGGAAAAAGCGCACCGCGTCCTTGCTGGTCCACTCGATCAGGTCGCGCAGCGTCACGTAACTGCCCGCACGCTTGGAGATTTTGACCTCTTCGCCACCACGCATCACACGCACCATGGTGTGCAGCACGTAGTCGGGGTAGCCCTCGGGAATGCCCACGCCAGCGGCCTGCAGGCCTGCGCGCACACGGGCAATCGTGCCATGGTGGTCGGTGCCCTGGATGTTGACGACGCGCGAGAATCCGCGCTCCCATTTGGTGATGTGGTAGGCCACATCGGGCACAAAGTAGGTGTAGGTGCCGTCGCCCTTGCGCATGACGCGGTCTTTGTCGTCACCATAGTCCGTGGACTTGAGCCACAACGCACCATCGTGTTCGTAGGTCTTGCCGGCGTCGCGCAGTTTTTGCACGGCGGCGTCGACCTTGCCGCTGGTGTACAGGCTCGACTCCAGGTAGTAGTTGTCGAACTTCACATCGAAGGCCTGGAGGTCCAGATCCTGTTCGTGGCGCAGGTAGGCCACGGCAAACAGGCGCATGCCGTCCAGGTCATTCACATCACCGCTGCCCGTGAACTCGCGGTCGTCGGATTTGACGGTCTTCTTGGCCAGGAAGTCATTGGCGATGTCCTGGATGTAGTCGCCGTTGTAAGCGGCTTCGGGCCATTCGGCATCGCCCGGCTTGAAGCCTTTGGCGCGCAGCTGGGTCGAGTTGGCCAAGGTACTGATCTGTACGCCCGCGTCGTTGTAATAGAACTCGCGGTACACGTTTTGGCCTTGCGTGGCCAGCAGGTTGCAGATGGCATCGCCGAGTGCGGCCTGGCGGCCATGGCCCACATGCAGTGGGCCGGTTGGGTTGGCCGACACAAACTCCACCAGCACACGTTGGCCGGTGGCGGCTTGTTGACCAAAAGACTCGCCAGCCGCCAGCACCTCGGTCACCACGGCCTGCTTGGCCGCGTCTTTCAGGCGGATGTTGATGAAGCCAGGACCCGCCAGTTCAATGGCATCCACCCAGCGCTGATAGGCGGGCGTGGCCAGCAGCGCTTCGCGCAGGGCTTCGCCGAGTTGACGAGGGTTTTGCTTGAGACCCTTGGCCAGTTGCATGGCGGCGGTGCAGGCAAAGTCGCCGTGCGCAGCCACTTTGGGCGATTCAAAAGCGGCGCGCTCACCGGCGCCGGGCTGGAGTTTTTCAAGCTCGGCGGCCAGGGTCGCGAGCAGTTCTTGTTTGGCATTGAGCATCGGGCGATTTTAAGGGAGTGCTCTGTATGCGCTGTGAAGCAGTAAACAGGTTTGGTTACAAAAAAGGATTTACTTTTTTGAAAACCAGTGTCTTAATGAGTCCGTCGCTCCTCGCAGGGGTGGCAATACTTATCAAAGCATCAGGGAGATTTTTATGAACATCAAATCCGCACTCATGGCCGTTGCCTTTGTGGCAGGTTCTTTGCAAGCAAGCGTAGCCTTTGCCGCCGATCCTGTGGCTGCGACCAAAGACGCCGTCAAAGAGGCCGTGACGGCAACGCAAGCCCCGGCCGAGGGCAAACAGATGAAGAAAAAGCGCGAAGGCAATCCTCGCATGAAAGAGTGCGCAGCTGAACTGAAGGGCAAAAAGGGTGCTGAGCGCAAGCAGCTCATGTCCGAGTGCCTGAAAAAGCCCAAGGCTTGAGTCAGCCTTTTTCCACAAAAAAACGCCGGCTTTGCCGGCGTTTTTGTTTACGGATTCACCCTTGGTGATCTTGCCAGTAGCTGCTTTGGCCGTAGTGCGCCTTCAGGTGTTCGATCCACAGTCTCACCCGCAACGGCAGGTGTTTGCGCTGCGGAAACACCACATAAATGCCGTTGGGTGGTGCGGCAAATTCGTCAAGCACTGTTTGCAAGCGGCCAGCCTTGATTTCGGCGGCCACCTCCCAGGTGCTGCGCCAGGCAATGCCGTGTCCTGCCAGGCACCAGTCGTGCAGGACTTGTCCGTCCGAGCAGTCCAGCGGGCCACTGGGACGCAGGTGCACCACCTCCTCATGCCCGGTTTCGCTGCGTTGCAAAAAGGCCCAGCCCCGTGTTTGTGAGGCATCGCTCGACAGCGTCAGGCAATCGTGTTGCAGCAACTCTGTCGGTTGCCTGGGGGTGCCCTTGCGACGCAGATAGTCGGGTGTGGCCACGCACAGGCGGCGGTTGTCGGCCATGCGCACGCTGACCAGGGAAGAGTCGGGCAAATCGCCCACGCGTACCGCGCAATCAAAGCCTTCTGTGGCCAGATCCACGACGCGGTCGCTCAGATTCAATGAAATGGTCACGTCCGGGTGCAGAGCCTGAAAGCGGGGCACCAGCGGCGCCACATGGCGGCGGCCAAAACCGGCCGGTGCGGTGATGCGCAAGTGTCCACTGGCTTTGATGCCGCCCGCCGACACGCTGGCCTCGGCATTGGCCACATCGGTGAGCAGGCGTTGGCAGTCTTCCAGAAAGGCGCTGCCTTCATGGGTGAGGGTGATGCGCCGCGTGGTGCGCACCAGCAGTTTGACGCCCAGGTGTTCTTCCAGCGCGTCCAGCCTTCGCCCCATGATGGCGGGGGCTACGCCCTCGGCGCGGGCGGCCGCCGTCAGGCTGCCTTTGGTGGCAACGGAAACAAACGATTCAAAAGCCTTGAGCTTGTCCATGGTTTGAGGGTAAGCGACTTTTGCAAAAAAGTCATGGGTTTATGTGATTTTGGCGTATTTATTGCGGTACATATTTAGAATAAAGTCCATCACAAGGCTCAAAAAGCACTCTTGTGCGGGCCAACCGTTTTTTGTTTTTGTTCCGAGGTATCCATGACTGAGCGCACATCTACCCATAACCTGAAAGTGGCGACATCGCTGTACAACTTCATCGAGCAGCAGGTGCTGCCGGCGGTGGGCGTCAAGAGCGATAAATTCTGGAAGGGTTTTTCCGATATCGTGACCGACCTGGCCCCCAAAAACATCGCCTTGCTGGCCGAGCGCGACCGCATCCAGACCGAAATGGACAAGTGGCACACCGCCAACCCAGGCCCCGTGGCGGAAGGCAAAGCCATGAAGGCCTACCGCAAGTTCCTGAGCCAGATCGGCTACCTGGTGCCTGAGCCCAAAAACGCGCAGGCCACCACCGCCAATGTGGACGCAGAACTGGCCAAACTTGCAGGCCCGCAGCTGGTGGTGCCGATCCTGAATGCCCGTTACGCCCTGAACGCCGCCAACGCCCGTTGGGGCTCTTTGTACGACGCGCTGTACGGCACCGATGCCATCAGCGAAGCTGATGGCTGCGAAAAAGGCAAGGGCTACAACCCCAAGCGCGGTGCCAAGGTCATCGACTACTGCCGCCACGTGCTGGACCGCTGCGCCCCGCTCAAAACCGGCTCGCATGTGGGCAGCAAAGGCTACGCCGTCAAAGCCGGCAAGCTGGTGGTGACGCTGGCCAACGGCAAGAGCAGCACGCTGGCGGATGCCAAACAGTTCGTGGGCTACACGGGTTCTGCATCCGCCCCGGCCTCTGTGCTGTTCGTGCACAACGGCCTGCACCTGGACCTGATCATTGACAAGACCACCCCCATCGGCAAAACCGATGCTGCTGGCGTGTCTGACCTGATCGCCGAAGCTGCGCTGTCCACCATTCTGGACCTGGAAGACTCGGTGGCCGCAGTGGACGCTGACGACAAAGTGCTGGCCTACAGCAACTGGCTGGGTATTCTGGATGGCTCGCTCAAGGAAGAGCTGACCAAGGGCGGCAAGACGTTTACCCGCACCATGAACGGCGACCGCGTCTACACCAAGCCCGCTGGCAAAGGTGTTGTGACACTGCATGGCCGCTCGCTGCTGTTCGTGCGCAATGTGGGCCACCTGATGACCAACCCGGCCATCACCTGGACTGACAAGAGCGGCAAGACTCGTGAGATTCCTGAAGGCATCATGGACGCCATGGTCACCACGACGATTGCCATGGTTGACCTGCAAAAGAAATCCAGCCACCCGCTGCGCAACAGCCGCACCGGAAGCGTCTACATCGTCAAGCCCAAGATGCACGGCCCGGCCGAAGTGGCTTTTGCCGACGAGCTGTTTGGCCGTGTCGAAAAGGTGTTGGGGCTGAAGGCTTCCACCGTCAAGCTGGGCATCATGGATGAAGAGCGTCGCACCAGTGCCAACCTGAAGGCCTGTATCGCTGCCGCCAAGAGCCGTGTGGCCTTCATCAACACCGGCTTCCTGGACCGCACCGGCGACGAAATGCATACCTGCATGTTGGGTGGCCCCGTCATGCGCAAGGGCGACATCAAGAACAGCACCTGGCTGGCCGCCTACGAGAAAAACAACGTCAACGTGGGCCTGCAGTGCGGCTTGCGCGGTCGCGCCCAGATCGGCAAAGGCATGTGGGCCATGCCCGACCTGATGGCCGACATGCTCAAGGCCAAGATCGCCCACCCCCTGGCCGGTGCCAACACCGCCTGGGTGCCCAGCCCCACCGGCGCCACGCTGCACGCCATGCACTATCACCAGGTCAATGTGGCGGCCCTGCAAAAGCAGATGGAAAAAGCTGTGGCCAAGCAAGACGCCAAGCAGCTGCGCGACGAGACGCTGGACAAGCTGTTGCAGTTCCCTGTAGTGGCCAAGGATCAAGCCAACTGGACGCCAGAGCAAAAGCAACAAGAACTGGATAACAACGCGCAGGGCATCCTGGGCTATGTGGTGCGCTGGGTCGACCAGGGCGTGGGTTGCTCCAAGGTGCCCGATATCCACAACGTGGGCCTGATGGAAGACCGCGCTACGCTGCGCATTTCCAGCCAGCACATGGCCAACTGGCTGCACCATGGCGTTGTGAGCAAGAAGCAAGTGCAGGAAACCTTCGAGCGCATGGCCAAGGTGGTGGACGGCCAGAACGCCGGCGACCCCTTCTACCAGCCCATGGCTGGCAACTTTGCCAAGAGTGCCGCTTACCAGGCCGCCTGCGACCTGGTCTTCAAGGGCAAGGAGCAACCTTCTGGTTACACTGAGCCTTTGCTGCACGCCTGGCGCCTGAAGGTCAAGGCCGCTTAAAAGACAAACGGAGCGAGGAGACAAAGCGGCACCTTCGGGTGCCGTTTTTTTTAACAAGGAGCCAAGCCATGTGCCAGTTGCTGGGCATGAACTGCAACACACCCACCGACATCACCTTCAGTTTCAGTGGTTTCGCCCAACGCGGCGGTGTGACTGACCACCACAGTGATGGTTGGGGCATCGCGTTTTTTGAAGGCCGGGGCGTGCGCCACATGGTCGACCATGAAAGTGCGGCCACTTCACCTGTGGCTGAATTGGTGCGGCGCTATCCGATCAAAAGCGAAAACGTCATCGCTCACATCCGCAAGGCCACTCAAGGTGTGGTGGCGTTGGAAAACTGCCACCCTTTTGTGCGTGAGCTGTGGGGGCGCTACTGGGTGTTCGCCCACAACGGCAACCTAGTTGACTTTGCGCCGCGCCTGCATGGCAGCTTCAGGCCGGTAGGGCAGACCGACAGCGAATACGCGTTTTGCTGGTTGATGCAGGAACTGGCCAAGTCACACGCCACTCTGCCCAGCGTGGATGAGCTGAGCTTGACGCTGCGCGAGCTGGTGCCGCAGATCGCCAAACACGGCACCTTCAATTTTTTGCTCTCCAACGGTGAGGCCTTATGGGCGCATGCGACCACCCACCTGCACTACGTCTTGCGCCGCTGTCCATTTACGCAAGCGACCTTGAGCGATGAGGACATGAGCGTGAACTTTGCCGATCACACGCGCGAGACCGACCGGGTGGCGATTGTGGTGACCCAGCCCTTGACCACCGATGAGTCGTGGGTGGCGTTCGAGCCGGGCAGGCTCTACGCCTTTGCCCAAGGCGATCTGTTGTAACGTTCAGCGCAACGCGGCTTCAAGGGCATCGACAAACAGCGCCGCCACATCGCAGCCCTGCTGGTCGGTGATTTCCTGAAAGCAGGTGGGGCTGGTGACATTGATTTCGGTCAGGTGCCCGCCGATCACGTCCAGGCCCACCAGCAGCAGGCCGCGCTGGACCAGAATGGGGCCCAGCACCTCAGCAATTTCGCGTTCGCGCTCGGTCAGCGGCATGGCCACGCCCTTGCCGCCCGCAGCCAGGTTGCCGCGCACTTCGCCGCCTTGCGGAATGCGCGCCAGCGCAAAGGGCACGGGTTCGCCGCCAATGACCAGGACCCGCTTGTCGCCTTCGCTGATTTGCGGCAGGTATTTCTGCACCATCACGGTCTGTTCGCCGCCTTGGTTGAGCGTTTCGATGATGGCACCCAGGTTCAGGCCATCGTGCCCGACCTTGAAGATGCCCATGCCTCCCATGCCGTCCAGCGGCTTGAGGATGATCTCACCATGCTCGGCGTGGAAATTGCGGATGTCGGCTTCGCTGCGGGTGACCAGGGTGGGTGCGGTGAACTGCGGGAATTCGAGGATCGCCAGTTTTTCCGGGTGGTCGCGCAAGGCCGCCGGACTGTTGAAAACGCGCGCACCTTCGCGCTCGGCCTGGCCGAGCAGGTGCGTGGCGTAGAAGTATTCGCTGTCAAACGGTGGGTCCTTGCGCATCAGTACCGCGTCAAAGCTCTTGAGGGCGGCGCGGCGCTCGGAGGTGACTTCAAACCAGTCGTCGGTCTGCCCAGTCAGGCGGATGTCCTGCACCTGGGCCGTGACGCCATCGCCTTGCAGCCAGCGGATGTCCTGGGGCTGGCAGGCGCTGAGGCTGTGGCCGCGACGCTGCGCCTCACGCATCATGGCAAAGGTGGTGTCCTTGTAGGTTTTGAAGGACGCGAGGGGGTCGGCAACAAACAGAATGTTCATGGTGCAATCTTATTGGAAGGCCACTTCGGCAAAGCTGCGCAGCTTGCGGCTGTGCAGCTGGGCGGGGCCTGCGTTGCGCAGCAATTCGAGGGCGCGGATGCCGATTTGCAGATGCTGGTTGACCCGTTCGCGGTAAAAGTGGTTGGCCATGCCGGGCAGCTTGATTTCGCCGTGCAGGGGCTTGTCGCTCACGCACAGCAAGGTGCCGTAGGGCACGCGGAACCGAAAACCGTTGGCGGCAATCGTGGCGCTTTCCATGTCCAGTGCCACGGCGCGGCTTTGGCTGAAGCGCCGCTGTGGCGTGTTGTCAGGCAGCAGTTCCCAGTTGCGGTTGTCGGTGCTGGCCACGGTGCCGGTGCGCATGAGGCGTTTGAGTTCGGCCCCTTGGCAGCCGGTGATTTCGCTCACGGCCTTTTCAAGCGCCACCTGGATTTCAGCCAGTGCCGGAATGGGTACCCACAGCGGTAGCTCTTCGTCGAGCACATGGTCTTCGCGCACATACGCATGGGCAAGCACATAGTCGCCGAGTTGCTGCGTGGTGCGCAGGCCCGCGCAGTGACCCACCATGAGCCAGGCGTGCGGACGCAGCACGGCGATGTGATCAGTGATGTTTTTGGCATTGGCCGGGCCTACGCCAATGTTGACCATGGAGATGCCGCTGTGGCCGCCCCGCACCAGGTGGTAGGCAGGCATTTGCGGCAGGCGTGGTGGCGCTGCACCCAGCGTATCGTCCGGCTCGGCGGGCAAGCCGACGCGCCGTGTCACCACATTACCCGGTTCCACAAACGCAGTGTAGGGACTGTCGGGCTTGGCCATTTCTGCACGACCCAGCGCGATGAATTCGTCGATGTAGAACTGGTAGTTGGTGAACAACACATAGTTCTGGAAGTGCGTCGGGCTGGTGCCGCTGTAGTGGCGCAGGCGGTGCAGCGAATAGTCGGCCCGTGCCCCGGGGAACAGAGACAAGGGCTGAGCCTGGCCATGCGCACTTTTCCAGGTGCCGTTGGCGATGCTGTCGTCCATGGCCGAGAGGTCGGGCAGGTCAAACACATCACGCATGTGGCTGCGGCGCTCGGCGCTCATCTCGCCTTCCATGTGTTCGTTTTCTGCGAACGAAAAATGGACCGGCATGGGCTCCTTGCTGGTGCCTATTTCAAGCTTCGCCCCATGGTTGCGGATGAGCAGGTCGAATTGTTCGCGCAGGTATTCGGCAAACAAATCCGGCCGGGTGAGAGTGGTTTCGTATTTGCCAGGTGCCGCCACAAAGCCGTAGCTCAGGGGCTCGGCGTCCGTGGGGCTGCTGGTGGCTGCGTGCGTGGTTTCGATGCGTACATAGGGGTAGCAGGCGCGCACCCGGCCAGGCAATTCTTCGCCTGCAACGTAGCGCTGCATCGCCTGACGCAAATGCGTCACGCTTTGCTGATAGAGGGTTTGCACACGCGCAAGCGCGGCGTCGGCGTTGTCGAAATGTTCGGGGGCGATGAAAGGAGTGGGCATATGCATGCCCCCATTGTGCTACGGCTATGTGACGCTTGCTGCTTACATGCTGCGGCGGTACTGGCCACCCACCTCGAACAGTGCGTTGGTGATCTGCCCCAGCGAGCACACACGCACCGCGTCCATCAGCACCTCGAACACATTGGTGTTGTCGATGACGGCCTGTTGCAGGCGCGCCAGCATGGCGGGTGCCTTGTCCGCATGGCGGGCGTGGAAGTCCTGCAGGCGCTTGAGCTGCGACTGCTTTTCTTCCTCGGTGGAGCGGGCCAGCTCCAGGCTCTCCAGCACGGCATCGCCCTTGGGGTTGCGGAAGGTGTTGACGCCGATGATCGGGTACTCGCCGGTGTGCTTGAGCATCTCGTAGTGCATGCTCTCGTCCTGGATCTTGCCGCGCTGGTAGCCGGTTTCCATCGCGCCCAGCACGCCGCCACGCTCGGCGATACGCTCGAACTCGGCCAGCACCGCTTCTTCGACCAGCTCGGTGAGCTCGTCGATGATGAAGGCGCCCTGGTTCGGGTTCTCGTTCTTGGCCAGACCCCACTCGCGGTTGATGATGAGCTGGATCGCCATGGCGCGGCGCACCGAGTCTTCGGTGGGCGTGGTGATGGCCTCGTCAAACGCGTTGGTGTGCAGGCTGTTGCAGTTGTCGTAGATCGCGATCAGCGCCTGCAGCGTGGTGCGGATGTCGTTGAACTGGATCTCCTGCGCGTGCAGGCTGCGGCCACTGGTCTGGATGTGGTACTTGAGCTTCTGGCTGCGCTCGTTGGCGCCGTATTTCTCCTTCATCGCCACCGCCCAGATGCGCCGCGCCACGCGGCCGAGCACGGTGTATTCCGGGTCCATGCCGTTGCTGAAGAAGAAGGACAGATTGGGCGCGAAGTCGTCGATGTGCATGCCGCGCGCCAGGTAGGCTTCCACAAAGGTGAAGCCGTTGGACAGCGTGAAGGCCAGCTGGCTGATCGGGTTGGCCCCGGCTTCGGCGATGTGGTAGCCGCTGATCGACACGCTGTAGAAGTTGCGCACATCGTGGTGCACAAAGTACTGGGCGATATCGCCCATCACCTTGAGGGAGAACTCGGTCGAGAAGATGCAGGTGTTCTGGCCTTGGTCTTCCTTGAGGATGTCGGCCTGCACCGTGCCACGCACATTGGCCAGCACCCATTCCTTGATCTTGGCGGTTTCGGTTTCGGTCGGCTCACGGCCGTTCTCGGCCTTGAACTTGTCGATGTTCTGGTCGATGGCCGTGTTCATGAACATGGCCAGGATCGACGGCGCGGGGCCGTTGATGGTCATCGACACGGACGTTGTCGGGTTGCACAGGTCAAAGCCCGAGTACAGCACCTTCATGTCGTCGAGCGTGGCCACGTTCACGCCCGAGTTGCCGATCTTGCCGTAAATGTCCGGGCGCAGGTCGGGGTCGTTGCCGTACAGCGTGACCGAGTCGAAGGCGGTGGACAGGCGTTTGGCGGGCATGCCCTCGCTGACCAGCTTGAAGCGGCGGTTGGTGCGGAAGGGGTCGCCTTCACCGGCGAACATGCGGGTCGGGTCTTCGCCCTCGCGCTTGAAGGCAAAGGTGCCGGCGGTGTAGGGGTAGCTGCCGGGCACGTTGTCCAGCATCAGCCACTTCAGGATTTCGCCGTGGTCTTCGTATTGAGGCAGGGCGACCTTGCGGATCTTGTTGCCGCTCAGCGTGGTGGTGGTGAGCGCGGTGCGGATTTCCTTGTCGCGGATCTTCACCACATACTCGTCGCCAGCGTAGGCCTTTTGCATGTCGGGCCACTGGGCCAGCAGCTTTTTGGCAGCCGGGTCCTGCACGGCTTCACGGGCCACGGCCAGATCGATGGCGGCTTCGGATGCTTTGGCGCGGCCCGGTTTGTCGGCTTCCAGCATCCTTGCTGCGGCGCGCAGTTGCTGGATCTCGCGGGCCAGCTTGGCCTGTTCGCGGGCGCGCTTTTTGTAGCCGCGCACGGTATCGCTGATCTCGGCCAGGTAGCGGGTGCGGGCGGGCGGCACGATGGGGGTCTGGTGCGTGGAGTGGCGCACGCCCACGATGGGCAGGCGGCCATCCGTCACTTTCAGGCCCAGTTCGGCCAGACGCTTTTTCAGGGCCTGGTACAGGGCCGTGACGCCGTCGTCGTTGAAGCGTGCCGCCATGGTGCCGAACACCGGCATCTGTTCGGTCGGCACGGTCCAGGCTTCCTTGTTGCGCTGGACCTGCTTGGCCACGTCGCGCAGGGCATCGCTGGCGCCCTTGCGGTCGAACTTGTTGATGGCGACGAATTCGGCGAAGTCCAGCATATCGATTTTTTCGAGCTGGCTGGCGGCGCCGAATTCGGGGGTCATGACGTACATGGGCACATCGACATGCGGCACGATGGCGGCATCGCCCTGGCCAATGCCCGAGGTCTCGACAATCACCAGGTCGAAACCGGCCACCTTGCAGGCGGCGACCACGTCGGGCAGCGCAGCCG
>Ga0255195_1000040_pt1 | contig 37854 bp, 46 predicted proteins | sample Miss_Yuk_RepC_8h_FD_183627 | JGI IMG/M metagenome (GOLD analysis project Ga0255195, IMG submission 183627) | Freshwater microbial communities from Mississippi River, Louisiana, United States - Miss_Yuk_RepC_8h | ecosystem: Environmental > Aquatic > Freshwater > River | place: USA: Louisiana... | reverse complement strand
ATGGTGGTTCTTCAGAAAAATATCCCGGATGGCTGGAATGCGGTCCGGATGCTGTAATTCATCAGGTCATCATACAAATTATGTGGCTATTCGCAAATAGCCTGCGCCATCCGAACCCGGTCTTTTGTCGATGTTGATATTAAAAAATATTGAATTTGTTGGAATATGTGATTTATTCCAACGAGTGTCGGATCATATTTTCTGGATTGTTAAAGTTGGCATAAATATAAATACTCGCGCGGAAATTTGATTTTTTGAATACAAATGACCGCCTCCAAAACGCGAACTGTTTTTCTCAAGCAAACGGCATCAAATCCTTTTGATTCCTTCAGCCCAAAACCATCGCACTGGCGACACCTCATCGTTGCCGTCCTCAGCACCACACTGAGTGGCTTTCTCTTCAGCGCAGGCTTGGCACATGGCCAGCAAGCCAACTACCCCGCCGTCATTGAAGCGGCCAGCGCCGGCGGTCAGGCGCGCATCGACGTGCTGGGCGAGCGTTTTACCCCACTGCCCGCCGTGGCCTCCAGCCAAAGCCGCATCGTGCTCTACCGCCTGGCTGACAGCCGCGCTGGCGCCACCAGCGTGTTTGTCAATGACCGTTACCACGACTCCCTCGTGCCCGGCGCCTGGAGCCAGCTGTGCTACAGAACCGGACCGGTGGAGATCGCCACACGCCAGATGGAAGCAGCCACCCGGCCCGCCAAGGACCGATACGACGCCATCTCCGCCGTTACCCTGCAAGCCGGCCAGGTGCATTACCTGCGGGTGAGCGAAGCCAACAACCGCCCCGTGCTGCGCCCCGTGCCGGCCGCCCAGGCCCTGCAAGAGATCGCCAATACCCGCGAGCAACTGCACACCGTCTCGCGCGTCGCGCAGGACTGCGCTGAGGCCATGCACGCCCCCGCCGTCCTGGCACAAACCTACACCCTGCCGGCCGACACCCTCTTCGCCTTTGACCGCTCTGACCGCGCCGGCATGACCGATGCCGGCACCCGTGCCATCGACATGCTGCTTTCGCGCCTGCAAAACGACTACAGCCGCATCGACCGCGTTCACCTCATCGGCCACGCCGACCCGCTGGGCCTGCCCGAGCGCAATGAGCGCCTGGCCATCGAGCGTGCACAGACCGTGCGTGACTACATCACCCAGACGGGCCAACTGCAAGTGCCCTTGACCGCCGAGGGCCGCGGCAGCCGCGAGCCGGTGGTGCGCTACTGCGGCAACTCAGCCACTGCCCAGGCCATCGCCTGCAACCTGCCCAACCGGCGCGTTGCCGTCCAAGTCACCGGCGTTCGCCGCTGATGGATCGCCACGGCCTTCAGCCTCGCGATGACGATGACCCGTCATTGCGAGGAGCGCAGCGACGCGGCAATCCACCGGCGCAGCGCGGCAACCCCGATTTCATCTGAACCCCCATTTCTGTCACACCCAAGGTAGAACACCATGGCCAAGCAATACAAAGTCCTCGTCAACACCGGCAAAGAAGAAAACAACAAAGCCGTTGATGTTCACCCACGTGAGCGCGAGGTGCTCAACATGCTCGTCAACGGTTATCGCAACCAGGACGTGAGCCGCGAACTCGGCATCTCCAATGCCACCGCCGCTCAATACAAAGGCAGCATTCTTCTCAAGCTGGACGTACGCAACGTCGCCGAGCTCGTGGCCCTGATGAATTCAGTGTCCTGAAATCCAGCTGAGGCGAATCCTGATGTCGCCAGAGATGGCGACCAGGCCGAGCAGATGTGAGTGGTCATGCTGTTGTCATGAAACTTTCACATATTTCCACGAGAATGGAAATATGAAAGAAAACGATGTCCTCAAAGCCCTCGCAGCCCTGGCGCAAGCCAGCCGGCTGCAGATCTTCCGCTCGCTGGTGGTGGCTGGCCAGGACGGGCTCACGCCCGGTGCCCTGGCCGACGCGCTGACCATGCCCGCGGCCACGCTGTCCTTTCACCTCAAAGAACTGCTCCATGCCGGGCTGGTTTCGCAGGAGCGAAAGGGTCGGCATCTGATTTACCGGGCCGCGTATGCGCGCATGAACGAGGTGCTGTCTTACCTGACCGACAACTGCTGCCAGGGTGAGCCTTGTCTGAGCGATGCGGCGCTGGCCTGTGACTGCGACTAACGCCATGAAAGTGAACCCCCATGACTGACAAAACCTGGAATGTGCTTTTTCTGTGCACCCACAATTCCGCGCGCAGCATCCTGGCCGAGGCCATGCTCAACCATCTGGGTCAGGGCCGCTTCAGGGCGTATTCGGCGGGCAGCAGCCCGCGTGAAAACCAGAAGCCCCACCCCCTGGCGATCGAGACCTTGACCCGGGCCGGTGTGTCCACCGACAGGCTTTACAGCAAGAGCTGGGACGTGTTTGCGCAAGCCGATGCGCCGAAGATGGACCTCGTGATCACCGTGTGTGACAACGCGGCCGGTGAGGTGTGTCCTTTCTGGCCAGGCCAGCCAGCCACGGCCCACTGGGGTTACGCCGACCCGTCTGCCGGCGAGGGCGATGACGATCACAAGCGCGAGGCCTTCCGTCAGACGCTGCACCTGATCCGCCGGCGCCTGGAGATCTTTGTGAATCTGCCCGCAGACCGTTTGAGCCGAATGCAGATCGAGAAGACGGCCCGCGAACTGGCCAGGGGTGAAGCATGAACCTGTTTGAACGTTACCTCACGCTCTGGGTCTTTCTGTGCATCGTGCTGGGCATTGCGTTGGGGCAGCTTTTTCCAGGCGTGTTCCAGGGCATCGGCGCCATGGAAGTGGCGCAGGTCAACCTGCCGGTGGGCCTGCTGATCTGGGTGATGGTCATTCCCATGCTGGTCAAGGTGGACTTCGGCGCGTTGCATGAGGTGCGCCAGCATGTGCGCGGCATCGGCGTGACGCTGTTCGTGAACTGGCTGGTCAAGCCGTTTTCGATGGCCTTTCTGGGCTGGCTGTTCATCCGCCAGTGGTTTGCGCCGCTGCTGCCGGCGGACCAGCTCGACAGTTACATCGCGGGCCTGATCCTGCTGGCCGCGGCACCTTGCACGGCCATGGTGTTCGTGTGGAGCCGCCTGACGAATGGCGACCCGCTGTTCACCTTGTCGCAGGTCGCACTCAACGACACCATCATGGTGTTTGCCTTTGCCCCGCTGGTGGGTTTTCTGCTGGGCATCTCCGCGATCACGGTGCCGTGGGCCACGCTGGTGACTTCGGTGGTGCTGTACATCGTGGTGCCGGTGCTGCTGGCACAGCTGTGGCGCAAGGCCTTGCTGGCGAAAGGGCAGGAAGCGTTTGAGGCCGCCATGGCGCGCATCGGCCCCTGGTCCATCACCGCTTTGCTGGCCACGCTGGTGCTGCTGTTCGCTTTCCAGGGCGAAGCCCTCCTGAACCAGCCGCTCGTGATTGCCTTGCTGGCGGTGCCGATCCTGATCCAGGTGTTTTTCAACTCGGCGCTGGCCTATTGGCTCAACCGCGCGCTGGGCGAGAAGCATTCGGTGGCTTGCCCCTCGGCCCTGATCGGGGCATCGAACTTTTTCGAGCTGGCCGTGGCCGCCGCCATCAGCTTGTTTGGGTTCCAGTCGGGCGCCGCACTGGCCACGGTGGTGGGCGTGCTGATCGAGGTGCCGGTGATGCTGCTGGTCGTGAGGGTGGTGAACCGCACGCGCGGCTGGTACACCCGCCAGGCTTGAAGGTTCAACTGGGCGAGGGCTCCAGCATGCGGATGCGCGCCTTTTCGATGTGACTGCGCATGGCGCGGCGGGCGCCTTCGGCGTCCTGGCGTTCGATGCAGCGGTAAATCTCGCGGTGCTCGTCGAGCACGTCATGGGTGCGCTGCCAGGGCTGGAGACGCACCAGATGCCGCGTCATGTTGACCGCGTGGCTCACGTCGTACTGCAGGGTCTGGATGACCTGCAGCATGCGAGGGTTGGCGCTGGCCTGTGCGATCGCTTCATGGAAGCCGAAATCAAAGTGGTGGGCCACGTCGCCCTTGGCTGCGGCGCAGTGCTGCCAGGAACGCGCATTCGGGCTCCAGCACCAGGCGCAGCTCCTGGCCGTGCAACCAGTGGCTGATGTCGGGCTCCTTGGGCGGTCGGGCCGAAGCCTGCGGCCAGTCGGGGCGCACAAAAGTGCCCGAGCCGCGCACCGAGACCAGGGCATGAACCGCTGGGACGCGCTGATGGACGCCTGCCACAAGCGTGCGCGGCCCATCGTCATGACCACCATCGCCATGGGCGCGGGCATGCTGCCCATTGCCGTGGGCTGGGGCACGGCGGACGCGAGCTTTCGCTCACCCATGGCGATTGCCGTGATCGGCGGGCTGCTCACCAGCACCGTGCTCAGCCTGCTGGTGATCCCGGTGGTGTTCACTTACCTGGACGATCTGGCGCAGTGGGCGGGGCGGATGTGGCGGCGCAGGGGGGCGGGGGTGTAGGCGCCTGAGGCGATCGCGTCGCGCATCGTCACTGCAGCATCTGGTGTGGGCTATGTGAAAGTGGCAGGTGTGAGGGCGTTAGGCTGGTTGCCGTCGTTCACGGCAGGTCGGCTGACCGACAGCAGCCGACCCACTGCGGTCAAAGGGAATTAAGCGAAGCAGTCATTCGGTAAAAAGACCATTGATCCGATGCAGTTGAATACTGTACGACCAGAAAGAGCCGACTCGTGTCGGGCGCATTCAAATCTGTAATGCAACACCCACTTGGTCTTGATATCAAAAAAGAGTCCGTAGCAAGATAATTTGAAAAATTCGCTTGGTGGCTTGGATGTCTTTGTAAATTTTCAGCGACAAGCCTTTCGGTAGCCTAGTTTTACTCTGGAACCACCGACTGGGGCGCAAAGTGGGTGGCTGAAATCCTCCGATAGCTTCAACCGTATTTACGACAAAGAGCCTCAAATTCGGCCTGTCGCGGGTCCAAACCCGTTTCTTCTTGAAGGATTTGGGCAACGGTCGATGCCATGGCCAAGGCCTGTCGGGCATCCAGAAACAAGGCTCGCCAGCGCCGTGCCAATACATCCTCCACCGTCCAGGCATATTCATGCCGCGCTGCAAAGCGGACCATGGCCTCGGTCAGCCCCATACCCAAAAGACGGTCTGCGCCAGGGCATGCACGCACCAACGGCTCCTCGCTGCCATAAAGGTGCCACCCTGGGGCCGCCTCCAGCGGCACCTTGGCCGCAGACGCTGATGCCCCCACCAAAGCGTGCCCCAAACTCGCGCCACCCGCGCGCCTGGGCAGCATGCCCGACTCAAAACAGGCATCCATAACTTCATTGGCCATGGCTCGGTACGTGGTCCATTTCCCGCCTGTGACCGTGATCAATCCATGTATATCGGTCACGATGGTGTGTTCTCGAGACAAGCTCTTGGTTCCATTGGCGGATTGATGGGTGGCCACCAAAGGCCGCAGACCCACCCAGAGGCTTTTCACATCACTCCGCATGACAGGCCTGCTCAACACCTTGCCCGCTTCGCGCAAGATGAAATCTAATTCGCTCTCAAAGGGTTCTGGCTCACGCGGCAAATCCTGACGAGGGGTATCCGTTGTTCCCAGGATCAAGCTGCCCAACCAAGGCACTGCAAATAACACCCGCCCATCCTGCGTTCTGGGCACCAGGAGGGCATGGTGGCCAGGCATGAAATCACGGCTCACCACCACATGAACGCCTTGGCTGGCAGTCACAATTTTCTCGGGCTGCGCCTGGCCACTGTCGGTCAGAGACTGTTTACGCAGCGCGTCCACCCAGACACCCGTCGCATTCACCACCGAACGCGCCAGCACTTTGTACTCACCCATCTCGCGCCGGTTTTCAAGCGTCAACTCAAACCGTGCGCCATCGGGCCGTACACCAGTCAAACCCTGCAGATGAGACACCTTCATGTAATTGAACACATGCCCCCCGGCCCTCTCCACCGTGCGCGCCAAGGCCAGCGCTAATCGGGCATCGTCAAATTGACCATCCCAGTATTTCACACCCCCCTTGAGCCCTTCAGGCTTGACCCCTGGTAAAGCTTGGCACGTCTGCTCAGTATCAAGCAGCTCGGTGTGGCCCAAGCCGGCCTTGCCTGCCAGCAGGTCATACAGCTTCAAACCTAGCCCATAAAAAGGCGTCTGCCACCAGCGGTAGGACGGCATCACAAAAGGTAATGGCTGCGCCAAATGCGGGGCAACGTTCATGACCGCTGCACGCTCTGCCAAAGCCTCGCGCACCAAAGACACATTGCCTTGTGCGAGGTAACGCACACCACCGTGTAGCAATTTGGTAGAGCGAGACGAAGTGCCACCCGCGAAGTCGTGAGACTCCAGCAACAGCACGGAGAAACCGCGTAACACTGCATCCAGCGCCACCCCCAGCCCGGTGGCACCTCCACCGACTACCACCAGGTCATAGACTGGACATGTCGCCAGGTAAGAAAGCTGTTCAGCGCGATTCATATGGGTTCGGGATTCCCGGCGGCCACAAGAGCCGCCGGGACATTCAGATACAACTCAACAACAAATGACGATCAACGTGCGCGGCCGCTCTTCCAGGCACTCAGCAGCTGCTCGTAGGCAATGGTTTCGCCCTTTGGCTTCTCATTGGCCAGCTTCTTCCAGGGGGCTTGCTTGTCGCTCAGCCACTTGGATGGGTCCTCCTTCTTGTTGAGCTTGGGTGCGCAACGCTCCATGCCCGCACGCTCCAGACGCCCCATGACTTGGTCCATCTGGTCGGCCAGGTTGTCCATGGCCTGCTGGGGAGATTTCTCTCCCGTCACAGCCTGGGCCACGTTCTGCCACCACAGCTGGGCCAGCTTGGGGTAATCGGGTACGTTGGTGCCTGTGGGCGACCAAGCCACACGGGCTGGGCTGCGGTAGAACTCGACGAGACCACCAAGCTTGGGTGCCATGTCGGTCATAGCTTTGCTTTGGATGTCGGACTCACGGATCGGTGTTAAGCCCACCATGGTCTTCTTCAGACTGACTGTTTTGGCCGTCACGAACTGGGCGTACAACCAAGCTGCAGCCGTACGGTTGGCATCATGGTTCTTGAAGAAGGTCCAGCTGCCCACGTCCTGGTAGCCGTTTTGCATGCCTTGCTTCCAATAAGGGCCGTTCGGGCCGGGGGCCATGCGCCACTTGGGAGTTCCGTCGGCATTGACCACCGGCAGACCTGGCTTGGTCATATCGGCCGTGAAAGCGGTGTACCAGAAGATCTGCTGCGCAATCTGGCCTTGTGCGGGGACAGGACCAGCTTCACCAAAGGTCATGCCCGAGGCTTCCTTGGGTGCGTATTTCTTCATCCAGTCCACGTACTTGGTCAGCGCGTAGACAGCTGCAGGCGAGTTGGTGGCGCCGCCGCGAGACACAGATGCGCCAACCGGGGTGCACTTGTCGTCGGCCACGCGAATACCCCACTCGTCAATAGGCAAACCGTTGGGTGCGCCAATGTCGGCCGTTCCTGCCATGGACAACCAGGCATCAGTGAAGCGCCAGCCCAAAGAAGGGTCTTTCTTACCGTAGTCCATGTGACCATAAATCGCCTTACCATCGATGTTTTTCACGTCATTGGTGAAAAACTCGGCGATGTCTTCATAGGCGCTCCAGTTCAATGGCACGCCCAGGTCGTAGCCATATTTGGCCTTGAACTTGTCCTTCAAATCCTTGCGATCAAACAAATCAGCGCGGAACCAGTACAAGTTAGCAAATTGCTGGTCAGGCAATTGGTATAGCTTGCCATCTGGGCCAGTGGTGAACTTGGTACCGATGAAATCCTTCAGGTCCAGGCCAGGGTTGGTCCACTCTTTTCCTGCACCGTTCATGTAGTCGGTGAGGTTGAGGATCTTTCCGTAACGGTAATGGGTGCCGATCAGGTCAGAGTCAGAGATCCAGCCGTCATAAATCGATTTGCCGGACTGCATGGACGTTTGCAGCTTTTCAACCACATCACCTTCTTGGATCAGGTCATGCTTGACCTTGATGCCTGTGATTTCGCTGAAGGCTTTGGCCAGCGTTTTGGACTCGTATTCGTGGGTGGTGATGGTCTCTGACACCACCGAGATTTCCTTCACACCCTTGGCCTGAAGTTTCTTGGCCGCTTCAATGAACCATTTCATTTCGGCCAGTTGCTGGTCTTTGTTCAGCGTGGAAGGCTGAAACTCGGTATCGACCCAGCGCTTGGCCGCTGCCTCGTCGGACCAGGCCACATTCGAGCCCAGCGCCAGCGCCGCAGAAACGGCCAATATGGAATAGCGCAATTTCATGATGTCTCCTCAATGATGTGAATTCCCCGAGTGCAGTCAAAAGGTACCGCGGCCCCCGGGGAAGCTTCGGGCCGCAATTCCGGAAAAATGAATCAGCCCTTGCGCATGACACCCAGCAGCCAGACGATGGACAGCCCCAGGCTGATCCAGACACTGGGTTCAGCGTCCAGAGACAAGCGTTCGGTGAGCCAACCGGCCACCCCCACAAACGCCAGGTTGATGTAGGCCGCCCCCAGCAAACCGATGAACAAACGGTCACCGCGGGTGGTCGCCATGGGCAAAAAGCCCTTGCGCATCACCGTGGGAGATTTGATTTCCCACACGGTCATGCCCACCAGCATCAAACCGATGCATGAGAAGAAAACGGCCACAGGCGTGGTCCACACCATCCAGTCAAACATGTCAAACCCTTCCCATGGCAAAGCCTTTGGCGATGTAATTGCGCACAAACCAAATCACGATCGCACCGGGCACGATGGTGAGCACCCCCGCCGCTGCCAAGGTGGCCCAGTCCATGCCCGAAGCGCTCACGGTGCGGGTCATGGTGGCCACAATGGGCTTGGCGTTGACGCTGGTAAGCGTGCGTGCCAACAACAACTCTACCCACGAGAACATGAAGCAAAAGAACGCCGCCACACCGACACCCGCCTTGATCAGTGGCAAGAAAATCTGCACAAAAAAACGCGGGAAACTGTAGCCGTCGATGTAAGCGGTTTCGTCGATTTCACGCGGGATACCACTCATGAATCCTTCCAGAATCCAGACCGCCAGGGGTACGTTGAATAACAGGTGCGCCATGGCCACGGCAATGTGCGTGTCCATCAAACCCAGCGTGGTGTAGAGCTGGAAAAACGGCAGCAAAAAAACAGCCGGAGGCGTCATGCGGTTGGTCAACAACCAGAAGAAGATGTGTTTGTCCCCCAAAAAACGGTAGCGGGAAAACGCATACGCAGCCGGCAACGCCACACTGACCGAAATCACGGTGTTGATGCCCACATAAATCAGGCTGTTGATGTAGCCCGAATACCAGGAAGGATCGGTGAAGATCGTGACGTAATTGGCCCAAGTGAAATGCTGCGGCCACAGGCTGAAGCTCGACAGGATTTCTTCATTGGTCTTGAAACTCATGTTGACCATCCAGTAGATGGGCAGCAAGGCAAACAAGATGTAAGCCGCCAGAAAAATCGACCTCTTGTGAAAACGTTGCTCAGTCATGGGTTGGCTCCTTGGTGGCTGCACCCAGGCTCTGCATCCAGTTGTAGAGCACAAAGCACAGCAACAAGATGATGAGGAAATAAATCAAAGAAAATGCTGCCGCAGGACCCAGATCAAACTGCCCCACCGCCTTTTGCGTCAGGTACTGAGACAAGAAGGTGGTGGCTGTGCCCGGGCCTCCGCCGGTGAGTACAAACGGTTCGGTGTAGATCATGAAACTGTCCATGAAGCGCAGCAGCACGGCGATCATCAGCACATCACGCATCTTGGGCAGCTGGATGTAGCGAAATACCGCGAGCTTGCTGGCTCCATCAATGCGCGCCGCCTGGTAATAAGCATCGGGGATGCTGCGCAGACCGGCATACGCCAGCAAGGCCACCAGCGGTGTCCAGTGCCACACATCCATCACCAGCACCGTGATCCAGGCATGCAAAGGATCGCCGGTGTAGCTGTAATCGAACCCCAGCGCTTGCAAGGTGTGACCCAACAATCCGATGTCGGCACGACCATAGATCTGCCAGATCGTTCCCACCACGTTCCAGGGAATCAGCAAGGACAGGGCCACCACCACCAACACGGCAGATGCTTTCCAGCCTTGGGCCGGCATGGACAGTGCCAAAGCAATGCCCAGCGGAATTTCAACGGCCAACACCGCCAGCGAGAACTGCAGCTGACGCCACAGCGCACCATGCAGTTCGGTGTCGCGCATCACTGAGGCGAACCACTCGGTCCCCACAAACACGCGACGCTCCGGCGAGATGATGTCTTGCACCGAATAATTGACCACCGTCATCAGCGGCAAAATGGCAGAAAAAGCCACGCACAACAGCACAGGCAGCACCAACCACCAAGCTTTCTGGTTCACGGGTTTTTGTATGGTGCTCATGCCACCAGCTCCTCGTTTCGATAAAAGCAGGTGTGCTGCCCCAGCACACGCAACCACACCTGAGATCCGACCGGTGGGACGGGCATGTCCGCAGCCAGACGCACCTTGACCAACACCCCCGCCACGTCGCAGGTCAGCAGCTGGTAGGTACCAATGTCCTGCACCTGACGTACTTGCGCGGGTACGGAGCCCGCTGCATGGGGCTGTGTCATCCCCAGGTATTCGGGGCGGATGCCCAACTTGAGTTCACCCTCGGGCACAGACACACCATCAGGCATCGCCACCTCCAGGGACTGCACCCGCAGTTGCCCGTTTTCCCCTTGAGCGCTCAGGAAATTCATCCCCGGTGAACCGATGAAGTGCCCCACAAACGTGTGAGCTGGCCGCTCAAAAAGTGCATCGGCCGAGCCCACCTGCACCGCCTTGCCCCGGGTCATGACCACCACCTCATCGGCAAAGGTCAGTGCCTCCACCTGGTCGTGCGTCACATAAATCAACGTGAGTTTGAGCTCGTGGTGAATCTGCTTGAGCTTGCGGCGCAGTTGCCACTTCAGGTGCGGGTCAATCACCGTCAACGGCTCGTCAAAGAGCACTGCGGACACATCCGAGCGCACCAGACCACGCCCCAATGAAATTTTTTGCTTTTGGTCAGCTGACAGACCCGCAGCCCGCATATCGAGCTGGTGGCTCATCTCCAGCATCTCGGCAATTTGCCCTACGCGCTGGCGAATCTGCTCGGCCGGTACCCCACGGTTCTTGAGCGGAAATGCCAAGTTCTCAGCCACCGTCATCGTGTCGTAGATCACCGGAAACTGGAACACCTGCGCAATGTTTCGGTCCTGCGGACTGCTGCGCGTGACGTCGCGTTCGTCGAATTTCACCGAGCCCTGCGACGGCACCACCAAGCCCGACATGATGTTGAGCATGGTGGTTTTGCCACAACCCGAGGGGCCCAGCAAGGCGTACGCGCCACCATCACGGAACGTCATCTTCAGAGGTAGCAACGCGTAGTCTGCGTCCGATTTCGGATCTGGTTTGTAGGCATGCGCCAAATCCAATTCAATGCGCGCCATCAGACGGCCCTCCCTGTGCGTTCAGGCGCCATCAGCAAAGGCCCAGCCGCATCAAACACATACACCTGCGCTGGGGACATGAACAGTCCAACAGACGCGCCCAGCTCAAACTCATGCACACCGGTCAGTTGCGCCACCAGATCACCCACAGGCGTGTGCACATGCAAAAACGTGTCGGAGCCAGAAATTTCCGCTAATTCGACCACCCCTGCAAATCGCACATCCCCAGGCTGTTCTTGCACGCGCAATGCACTGGCACGCACACCCATCACCAATGCAGACGTTGTTGTTGCGGGTAAAGCCATTGGCACCTGCAAGCCGTCGTCCAAAACCACCGAATCCCCGTTTCTCCGAGCTGGCAACAGGTTCATGGGTGGATCACTGAATGCACTGGCCACGCGAATGGACGCCGGGCGATGGAACACTTCGGCCGTTGGCCCGTATTGCAGCAATTGCCCCTGGTCCAGCACTGCGGTGTACCCCCCCAGAAGCAAGGCCTCGGTCGGTTCGGTGGTGGCATACACAACAGTGGAATCACCAGAGGCGAATAACTGGGTCAGTTCCTCGCGCAGTTCTTCACGCAACTTGTAATCCAGATTCACCAGAGGCTCATCGAGCAGCATAAGCGGCGCCTGTTTGGCCAGCGCACGCGCCAGAGCCACTCGCTGCTGTTGTCCACCTGACAACGCCGAAGGCAAGCGATCCAGAAACATGTCGATGTGGAGCTTGCTGGCCAATGCCAGGACACGGGTGGCCACATCGCGATCGCCCCGCAGCTTCAGTGGCGATGCGATGTTGTCGAACACAGTCATCGAAGGGTAGTTGATGAACTGCTGGTACACCATGGCCACATTGCGCTCGCGCACCGGCAAAGCGGTCACATCTTTTTCGTCCACCAGCACACGCCCTTGTGTGGGCACATCCAGTCCGGCCATGATGCGCATCAGGCTGGTCTTGCCAGCCTGGGTGGCTCCGAGCAACACCGTGACCTGTCCGGGCTGCAAGGCCAGATTCAAGGGATGCAGGTGGACTTCGCCGGACACCGACTTGCTGACCTGCTCCAGGCTCAGTTGCATGTCAGCTCTCCACGACGGGGATTCAAGATCATTTTTGTTCCTGTGTTTTCGTTTTACGGATTTTAAGTTTCGTATATGCGCTTTTATGTTCGGTGTTTACCCTAGTTGTGGCAAAAATCCTTTTCGTTTGTGTTCGAATTGAAGCTTGACCTTTGCAGACACCATGGACCTCAATCCCCGACAAACCGAACTGATCGAAGCCGTGCGCAGCCAAGGGCCCGTGTCCATCGAGGCCCTGGCCGAACGCTTTGGCGTCACTTTGCAAACTGTGCGCCGCGATGTTCAACGGCTTGCCGAAGCCGGACTGCTCACTCGTTTTCATGGAGGCGTGCGACTGCCCGGCTCCACCACAGAAAACGTTGCCTACCGTCAACGTCAGGCCATGCAATCCGAAGGCAAGAGCCGCATTGCCCGTGCAGTCGCCCAACGCATTCCGAATGGCTGCTCCTTGCTGATGAACATCGGCACCACCATCGAAGCCGTAGCCCATGAACTGCAAAACCACCGCGGCCTACGCGTGATCACCAACAACCTGCACATTGCGGCGCTGCTGAGCACTCACCGCGATTGCGAAATCATCGTGGCCGGCGGCCTGGTGCGAGGCAGCGACCAAGGCATCGTGGGCGAAGCTACGGTGGACTTCATCCGCCAGTTCAAGGTGGACATTGGGTTGATCGGCATCAGCGGCGTCGAGTCCGACGGGACCTTGCGCGATTACGACTATCGCGAGGTCAAAGTGACCCGCACCATCATGGCCCACGCCCGGGAAATCTGGCTAGCGACGGACCATACGAAATTCAACCGCCCCGCCATGGTCGAACTCGGCCACCTCAAAGACATCGACGTGTTGTTCACCGACGAGCCTCCACCACCGGTATTTCTGGAACTGATGACGCAGGCAGATGTGGAATGTGTTGTGGCCGCTTCGAACTGAAACACCAAGGAATCCCAATGCGCTACTTGCTTGCCCTGGACCAGGGAACCTCCAGCTCTCGCAGCATCGTCTTTGACCAGGCCGGCCAAGTGGTGGCCATGGCGCAGCGCGAATTCCGCCAGATTTACCCGCAACCGGGCTGGGTGGAGCACGACCCCATGGAAATCTGGTCCTCCCAGCTGGCCACGGTGCAAGAAGTGATGGCCAAAGCCGGCCTCCAAGTCAGTGATATGGCTGCGATTGGCATCACCAACCAGCGCGAAACTACGGTGGTCTGGAACCGCCGCACTGGCCAGCCCATTTACAACGCTATCGTCTGGCAAGATCGCCGCGCCGAACCCACTTGCGCTGCGTTGCGCGAACAGGGCTACGAAGCACAAGTGCTTCAAAAAACTGGCTTGCGCATCGACGCCTATTTCTCGGGCACCAAGCTGCAATGGATCTTGAACAATGTGCCTGGCGCCCGAGTCCTGGCCGAACAAGGCGAATTGGCCTTTGGCACCGTGGACAGCTGGCTGATCTGGCAACTCACCGCCGGACGCTCGCATGTCACTGACGCGAGCAACGCCGCCCGCACCATGATGTTGAACATCCACCGCAACGCCTGGGACTCCGAGTTGCTGGCCATGCTCGACATTCCGGTCAAACTCATGCCGGAAGTGCTGCCTTCTAGCGCCCATTTCGGACAAACCGATCCGTCTGTTCTGGGAGTGTCCCTGACGATTGGCGGCGTGGCTGGCGACCAGCAAAGCGCCTTGTTCGGGCAGGCCTGCTTCAATCCGGGCATGGCCAAGAACACCTACGGCACCGGCTGTTTCATGCTCATGCACACCGGCAGCAATTTCCAGTCCAGCACCAACGGGCTGATCACCACACTGGCAGCACAGCCAACGGCCACTCCCCAATACGCTCTGGAAGGCAGCGTGTTCATCGGTGGCGCCGTCGTGCAATGGCTGCGCGATGGACTGCGCGCCTTCTCGTCAAGCTCTGAAGTTGAAGGGTTAGCGCACAGCGTGCCCGACGCGGGTGGGGTCATGTTTGTGCCGGCCTTCACAGGCCTGGGTGCACCCTACTGGAACGCCGAAGCACGAGGGGCCATCGTAGGCCTTACGCGGGGATCCACCGTGGCGCACATTGCGCGTGCAGCACTCGAAAGTATTGCCTTCCAGAGCACCGCCTTGCTGCACAGCATGAACCGTGATGTGGTGGCTGGTGGCGGTGTCGCCGTCACTGAGTTGCGTGTTGACGGTGGCGCCTGCGTCAATGACCTGCTCATGCAAATCCAAGCTGACCTGTTGGGCATACCGGTGGTGCGCCCTGCAGTCATAGAAACCACCGCACTGGGAGCTGCTTACTTGGCCGGTCTGCATATCGGCGTGTACAGCGGACTGGATGAATTAAGCCAGCAGTGGCGTGCAGAACGCACTTTCTACCCCACCCTGCCCGTCGACCAGGCGCAGGAGCGCATGGACCGCTGGGAACGCGCTGTGCGCCAAGCCACTGCCACCTGAATTTTGGGCGCTGTGGCTGAACCAAAATCTCTAAAAGAAAAGTGACTACGCAAATCTGTTGATAGCACGCCGTTTAGTTGAATATCGTGGGCTGCTGCCGGTTCGGTTGACACCGACCTAAGCTTTCTGAGCTTCCTCGAACTGTATCGGACTGACGTAGCCCAGTGTTGAATGTCGGCGCGTGGGGTTGTAGAAGCGCTCGATGTAGTCGAACACATCCGAACGGGCCTGCTCCCGCGACCGGTAGACTTTCCTGGCTGTGCGCTCCGTCTTGAGCGAGCTGAAGAAGCTCTCCATGGCCGAGTTGTCCCACACCTCACCCGCACGGCTCATGCTGCAAGTGATACCTTGCTCTTTGAGCAGCTGCTGGAATTGGGTGCTGGTGTATTGGCTGCCTTGGTCCGAATGGTGCAGCAGGGCCACGGGCCTGCCCCGCCGCCACACAGCCATCATCAGTGCATCGACCACCAGTTGCGAGGTCATGCTTTGTTGCATAGACCAGCCCACGATACGCCGCGAGTACAGATCGAGCACCGCCGCCACGTACAGCCAACCCTCGGCCGTCCAGATATAGGTAAAGTCCGCCACCCATTTCTGGTTCGCGGCATCTGCGTGGAATTGACGCTCCAGCACGTTATCGGCCACCACACTGCGTTCGCCCCGGTCCTTGGGCAGTCCGCGTCGCTTCGGTCTGGCCCGCAGTGCCTGCTCGCGCATCAATCGCTCGATTCGATGCAGGCCGCAGTTGTGCCCCATTTCCAGCACATCGCGCCACACACGCCGCGCACCATAGGTGCGATCACTGGCCACAAAGCTGTGGCGCACCTAGGCGCCTATGACTTCGTCACTCAGACTGCGGCAGCTTCTGGGGCGCGCCAGCCAGGCGTAAAAGCCACCTCGCGAGACACCGAGCGCCTCGCACATCTGGTTGACCGGCCAGGCCCCTCGGTGTTTCGCCACGAAGCCGAACTTCACATCGACTCCTTCGCGAAGTAGGCCGCGGCTTTTTTCAAGATGTCACGCTCCATCTTGAGTTTGGCCACCTCTTTGCGCAACCTGGCTATTTCAGCGTCCTGCACCTTTTGCCTGCCCAGCCCGGGAAACGCATCTTGCGGCGCCTCGCGCAGCTCTCTCGCCCACTTACGCAACACGTTCTCATGAACGTCCAGGTCCTTGGCAGCCTGGGCTATCGATACCCCGCGCTGCGTGACCAATTTGACAGCCTCAAGCTTGAACTCGCGGCTGAACTTCCTTCTCGTGACCATTTGCCACCTCCAGTTTCATCTTCTACCTTAACAAGGCGTCATTGAAACCGGCAGCAGCCCAAAACTTCCCAATGAATTCCTGGTGAAGACCTAGCGACCAAGACGATCAAACAACACTTCACACCCCGTGCCATTCAATACTTTATCCAGTTCGACACATGCAGCGGTGGTCATCCGCAGTCTGGCTTCTTGCAGAACTTCAAGGCACTTGACCTGATAAGGAAACACAGGTTGAACCCAGCGTAGTTGGTCAATCTCCGTTTCAAATTCAGATTTACCTTCTGCAAAAGCTTGCGCATTGGCCTTGAGGAAAGGAGCATAGACTCGACCTATCTCCGACAACAATTCGCCAAGATGCTCAGCAATCAATGTGGGTTCGATCCATTCAGAGGATGCGTGCCCTGAAAGATCTTCTACCCGGTCAAGCCAGGCACGCAATCGCGGTGAATGCGTCGCTACAAGCTGTGCAGAGGTGGGGTCGATGATGCCAAGCTGTGTGAGTTGCCCATACATTGCGAAATCTGTCGCTGAAGGTCGTGATCCGAGCACAAAGCCATAGCGCTCGATGATGCGGTCCATAATCCCAATCAAGCGTGTGAAACTTGCCTCAATGATGGGGGCCGTGACTTCGTTCGATCCCACCAAGGGGAGCCGGGAAATCTGTCGTTTGGAAAAATCTTCGCTCAGCCTGTTCGCTGCTGCACGTTCAAACTGCGGGTTTTGCCCGTATGCGATGTACGGGCCAGCATTCTTGGCATCTTGACTGAAGCTCCATCGGTAGTGAAACATGGCCTTGGTGAGCCATTCGTCGGCAAAGTCTTCAATCAACAAATCCAGGAAATGATGAACCTCGTCTTGAGGACGAACAGGGCGTTCTTGATAAAGCCCTTCGAGCAGATCAATGATGGGGGTGGAATCAACAATGGCTTCGCGACCCGCTTCTGTGTAGAGGTACACAGTCGGCAACAACTTGACCCTAGGCGCGGGGTAGCCTGCAGGTGGCTCGATATGACTGCCCCACAACACGCGATATGGAATGCGGCGATAGCGCAACAGAGCCAACATCTTTCGTGTGTAAGGCGATGCGGGTACGCCCAATATATCGATAGCTTCCATGCACGCTATGCTCAAACCGAATAGAAAGATGAAAGGCCTTTACAGGCCTGGATCAGTCTGCTGACTCTCGCTTAGATAGGAAGTTCGCGAGCCAGGTTGCTGCGCACCCACTCGGCTGTACCTGAAGCAGTGATTTTCGCCATCAAGGCCTGTACAGACTGTTCTCCCACCATCTTGTCCAGGCTTTTGCCGTAGGCCTCGTAACTGTCCCAGCGTGCGGCAAAGACCATGTTCCCAATTTCACCGACCGAAACCGTGTAGACCTTGACTTCGGCACCAGCACTACGCCATAAAGCAGCTGCGTCCTTCATGTTGGTCATGATTTTGCCCATATCTGCGCCAGGCAAGGGCTTGGAAACAATTTGCAGTGCGACGGATGCCATGATGTTCTCCAGAAGGTTGATTGGGAATTCATCTTGATATTTGTAGGAGTTATTGTTATCAGCAATTACCCTCGGATTGGCGAGATTTTTTACGTTCTATTCGTGCTCATGAAGGACGGCAATGGGTCGAATTCACATGTTGGGGGGCGTCAAGAGCGGACGGTCGACAGTGAATTCGCGAGGCGCGCGCTGTCAATGTCGACTTTGCACCAGACGTAGACTTCCCTGAACGGTAGACAAACAGAAAATAGAGACTTCCGCTGCTTTGAAGGAAAGAGCGATGAGGAAGTCGAAATTCACGGAGAGTCAGATCATGGCGATCCTGGGCGAAGGTGAAGCCGGATTGGCGGTGGCAGAGGTCTGCCGCAAGCACGGGATCAGCAATGCCACCTATTACCAATGGAAGACCAAATATGCCGGGATGTCGGCCAACGAGCTCAAGCGCGTCAAAGAGCTGGAAGCCGAGAACAGCCGTCTCAAACGGATGTATGCGGATCTGGCGCTGGAGAATGCCGCGATCAAGGATGTCCTGTCGCGAAAGTTGTGACGCCGACAGCCAAGCGCGCAGCGGTGGAGTGCATGGTGTCTGAGCACCGACTCTCCCGCAGCAAGGCTTGCAAGATCGTGGGACTCTCGCGGTCGGCGTTGTACAAACCCACGGTGGATTGGACGGCCAAGGATGCGCCAGTGATTGCTGTGCTCAACGAGATTGTCAGCAAGCGCAGCCGCTGGGTTTTTTGGAAATGCTTTCATCGGCTGCGTGGCGATGGGTATGGCTGGAACCACAAGAAAGTGCACCGGATCTACTGCGCGATGAAACTGAACCTGCAGCGCAAGGCCAAGAAACGGGTGGTTGCCCGAGAGTGCCAGCCGTTGGGGCTTGCACAAGAACTCAACTGTGTGTGGGCGCTGGACTTCATGCGCGACACGATGTACGACGGCAGACCATTCAGAACCCTGAACGTGATCGATGAGGGCAACCGCGAAGCCCTGCGAATCGAGTGTGGAACATCCATTCCGTCGGGAAGACTGGTCAGGGTGATGGAGCAGTTGATCGAGGGCTACGGCAAGCCGCAGGCTATTCGTCTGGACAATGGCCCCGAGATGACGTCTCAGGGCTTCACGGATTGGGCCCAGAGGCACGGCGTGCGACTGCTGTTCATCCAGCCTGGCAAGCCCAATCAGAATGCGTTCATCGAACGGTTCAACAAGAGTTTCCGGGTCGAGGTGTTGGACGCAAACCTGTTCAACTCGATATCGGAGGTGCAGGCTGCGGCCGATGACTGGTTGATGGATTACAACGAGTATCGGCCCCACGAGTCCCTGGGGGATGTGCCGCCAGCGGCATTCAGGCCAAGGATGTTTAAACAGGATGTCTCTAGTTTTGAACTGTCCACTTGACAGGGAAGTCTACGCAGAGACCGGACATCAGGCGTGACCAAAATAGTCTTGCGTAAGAGTCGGCTCCTCATGTCGGCTTCTAGCTGGGACTGAAAGACGACCGGCAGCAATCGCTGCAGAGCCGCCCCATGCGACCCTCCGTAAGCGCCATGTAGCCAAGGCGTCAGAGGGCATCGCAAGCGCTGGCTAAACTTGATAGCCAGTTGCCAAGCCCTTGCAAGCCATGAAACTGCACTACATCGCCAACCAGCACGTCGCCCCTGCCTCGGGCCAGGACATTCCCGTCATCGACCCGTCCACCGGAGAGCAGTTTGACGCCATTGCGCGGGGCAACGCTGTCGACATCGACCGGGCCGTGAACGCCGCCCGCGAGGCGTTCAACGGTGCCTGGGGCCAGCTCACCGCCACCGAGCGTGGCCGCCTGCTGCAGCGCCTGGCGCAGCACATGCTGGCACACATCGACGAGCTCGCTGCCATCGAGTCGCGTGACTGCGGCAAGCCCACCACCCTGGCGCGTGGCGATGTGACCGCCGTCGCCCGTTATTTCGAGTTTTACGCCGGGGCCGCCGACAAGCTCATGGGTGAGACCATCCCGTTTTACAACGGCCACACCGTGTTCACCCTGCGCGAGCCGTTTGGCGTGACGGGCCATGTGATCCCCTGGAACTACCCGCTGCAGATTTTTGGCCGCAGCGTGGCAGCGTCGCTGGCGGTGGGCAATGCCTGCGTGGTCAAGCCCGCAGAAGACGCCTGCCTGTCCATCCTGCGCGTGGCCGAGATGGCGGCCGAGGTGGGCTTTCCGGCCGGCGCGCTCAACATCGTCACCGGCTACGGCCACGAGGCGGGCGACCTGCTGGTGCGTCACCCGGGTGTGGACCATGTGTCCTTCACCGGTTCGCCGCGCGTGGGCCAGCTCGTGGTGCAGGCCGCGGCCGAACACCATGCGCCGGTCACGCTGGAGCTGGGCGGCAAGTCGCCACAGATCATCTTTGGCGATGCCGACATGGACGCCATGACCACCGTGGTGACCAACGCCATCGTGCAGAATGCCGGCCAGACTTGCTCGGCCGGCAGCCGTGCGCTGGTGCACCGCCCGGTGTACGAGGCGGTGGTCGAGCGTCTGGCCAAATCTTTTGCCGCCACCCGCACCGGCCCCGCCCCCATGGACCTGAACTGCGGTCCGCTGATCCGCGAGTCGCAGATGCAGCGCGTGCGCAGCTTCGTGGAACTGGCCAAGAGCGACGGCCTGCCGATCGCCGCGCAGGGCCAGCTGGTGCCCGAGGCGCCCAAGGGGGGCTTTTATCAGGTGCCGACGCTGATCCGCGATGTGCCGATCGAACACCGCATCGCGCAGGAAGAGATCTTCGGCCCGGTGCTGGCCATCACGCCATTCGACGACGAAGACCACGCCATAGAGCTGGCCAACGGCACCGAGTACGGTCTGGCCGCCGCGCTCTGGACGCAGGACGGTGGCCGTCAGCTGCGCATGGCGCGCCGTCTGCAAAGCGGTCAGGTGTTCGTCAACAACTACGGCGCCGGTGGCGGCATCGAGCTGCCCTTCGGTGGCGTCAAGGCCAGCGGGCACGGCCGCGAAAAAGGCTTCGAGGCGCTCTACAGCTTCACCACGCTCAAGACCGTCACCATCAAGCACGGCTGAACGCCACAGGAGTTTCCAATGAACACCCCCCGCATCGGCATGATCGGCCTGGGCCTGATGGGTCTGGGCATCGCCACCAACATCGTCAAAAAGGGCTTTGCCCTCACCGCCATGGAGCACCCGGGCAACCAGCCCTTGGGGGATCTGATCGCCGCAGGTGCCAAAACTGCAGCGACGGCACAGGCCGTGGCCCAAGCCAGCGACATCGTGATCCTGTGCGTCAATGGCTCGGCCCAGGTCGAGACCATCCTCGCGGGCAACACCGGCTTGCTCGCTGGCTTGCGCTCCGGCATGACGGTGATCGACTGCTCCACCAGCGTGCCGGCTTCCACCCAGCAGGTGGCCGCCACGCTGGGCCAGCAGGGTGTGCGCTTCATGGACGCAGCCATGACCCGCACGCCCAACGAAGCCATGCATGGCCGTCTGAACCTGCTGGTCGGGGGTGACGCGGCCTTGCTCGAAGAAGTGCGGCCCTTGCTGTCCACCTTTGCCGAAAACATCGTGCATGCCGGCGCCGTGAGCGCGGGCCACAGCATGAAGCTGCTGCACAACTTCGTCTCGCTCGGCTCGGTCACGCTGCTGGCCGAAGCGGCAGCATGTGCGCGCCGCTCGGGCATTGACGACGCGGTGTTTGTCGAGGTGCTGGAAAAAGGCGGTGGCTGGGGCGCGGCGCTGGAACGCCTCAAGCCCTATCTGCTGCGCGGCGACACCTCGGGCCTGCGTTTCTCGATGGCCAACGCCCTCAAGGACCTGGGCTACTACGCCGACATGGCCCGCGAGACCGGCTCGCACGACAGCGCAGCCAAGGCCATGCACGGCACGCTGGCCGCCGCCTGCCAGGCGGTTGACCCGCAAACCCTGTTGCCCGAGATCGTGGCTGAGCTGGCCAAGGGGCCGCTCTCGCCGGCCCGTTCGGCCTGAGCTTGTCGAAGGCAGCTTGTCAATGCGCTTCGACAAGCTCAGCGCGAACGGTGTTGGGGGGGCTCAGATAACGGTGTTGGGGGAGGGCTCAGATGGTTGTGCCGATGCCCAGCACCCTTGCCAGGTGCTCGATCAGCACGCTCACCCGGTGCGGGATGTAGCGGTTGCTGGGCAGCACGGCGTAGATGCCCAGTGGTGCGGTTTCAAAACGCTGCAGCACCGCCTGGACCCGGCCCTGCGCCAGGTAGGGCGCGGCGATGAAATCGGGCTGGCGCGTGATGCCCATGCCCCGGGCGGCCGCTTCGGTCAGGGCCGCGCCGTTGTTGGCCACGATGCGCCCGCGCACCGGCACCTGCAAGGTTTGCCCTTTGTCCCGGTAGGTCCAGGTGCTGACGGCCGTGTCGCTGGCGTAGATCAGGCATTCGTGCTGGCGCAGGTCTGAGGGGTGGCGTGGCTCGCCGTGCTGCGCCAGGTAAGCGGGCGAGGCCAGTGTCAGCAGCTGGCATTCGCCCAGCTTGCGCACGATGTCGCCCGGCTGCAGGTCGGCCGTGATGCGGACCGACAGGTCCAGCCCTTCCTCGACCAGGTTGGCGCGCTGGTCCGACAGGTCCATGATGAGTTCGATGAAGGGCTGCGCCTGCGCGAAGTCCAGCAGCGCCGGCATCAGCTCCTGCAGACCGTAGGTGAGTGGCAGGCCCAGCCGGATGCGCCCGCGCGGCACCGCCTTTTCTTCGGCCAGGCTGGACTCGGCCGCGTCCACCATGTTCAGGATCAGGCGGCATTTTTCGAGGTAGGCCGAGCCCGCGGCCGTGAGCGTGAGGCTGCGGGTGCTGCGGGTGATCAGCTTGGCGCCCAGGTGCTTTTCGAGCGCGGCCACCTGGCGCGTCACCACCGAACGGGCCACCTGCAGCTGGTTGGCCACGGCAATGAAGCTGCCGGCCTCGGCCACCCGCACAAAGGTCTGCATCGCGTCGAGCTTGTCCATTGTTACTGATTGTGCAACAAAGTTGTGTTGATTGGGTGGTTTTTCAAAGCCAAATGGCGGCCTACAGTCCACCCCCATGAACACGCACCGCTCCGTCCTTTTTGTGCCCCACGGCTCGCCCATGTTTGCGCTGCAGCCCGGTGCGGCCGGCAGCGCCATGAGCGATGTGGTGCGCCAGCTGCCCACGCCGCGTGCCATCGTGGTGGTCAGCCCGCATTGGGAAACCCGCGTGCCCACCGTCGGCACCGCCAGCCGGCTGGAAACCATCCACGACTTCGGCGGCTTTGACCCGCGCCTGTTCGAGATCCAGTACCCGGCCACCGGTTGCCCCGAGGCGGCCAAACAGGTCGTGGCCGCGCTGGAGGCCGCCGGTCTGCCCGTGGCCACCGATGCGCAGCGCGGCCTGGACCACGGCGCCTGGGTGCCGCTGCGCCAGATGTTCCCCGACGCCGACGTGCCGGTCATTCCGCTGTCGGTGCAGCACCACGGCGGCCCGCAGCACGCCTACCGCGTGGGCCAGGCGCTGGCACCTCTGGCCGAGCAGGGTTTCCTGATCGTCGCCTCGGGCAACATCACGCACAACCTGCGCGACTGGCAAATCATCAGCATGACCGGCCAGCCCACGCCCGACTATGTGCAGCAGTTCGCCGACTGGGTGCACACGCAGATGAGCAGCCACCACACCGACGTCTTGCTCAACTACCGCCAGACCCAGCCCGAAGGCAGCCGCGCCCACCCGCGTGACGAGCACCTGCTGCCGCTGTTCACCGCGCTCGGTGCCGCCGGTGCCGATGCGCAGCCCGAGGCCTTTTACCGCGGCATCTACGACCACGTCATTGCCATGGATGGTTATGCGTTCCATTGACCCCAGGGAGAAAAAATGAACACCACCTACACCCCCGTCGCCAAAGGCCTGCACTGGCTGATGGCCGTGCTGATCCTGGGCCTGCTGGCGCTGGGCATCTACATGAGCGATTTGCCGCTGTCGCCGCAAAAGCTTGAACTTTATTCGTGGCACAAATGGTTTGGCGTCACGGTGTTCCTGCTGCTTTGGCTGCGCCTGGCCTGGCGCGTCACGCACCGCCCGCCGGCCTTGCCCGAGACCCTGTCGGCCCCGATGCGCCTGGCGGCCCATGCTGGCCATGCCGCGCTCTACCTGCTCATGCTCGCCATTCCGCTGAGTGGCTGGCTCATGAGCTCGGCCAAGGGTTTTCAGACCGTCTGGTTCGGCGTGCTGCCCATCCCCGACCTGCTGGGTCGGGACCGCGAACTGGGCGATCTGCTGCAACAGGTGCACAAGCTGCTGAACCTGCTGCTGATGCTCACGCTGGCCGGCCATGTGTTGGCCGCCCTCTGGCACCACTTCGTCCTCAAGGACGACACCCTGCGCCGCATGCGCTGATTCATCCGGAAAAGACAAGACATGAAACACCTCTTCACCGCTCTGGCGCTCGGCGCCGTCACACTGGGCAGCGCCCAGGCCGCCAGCTACCAGGCCGTCGTGCCCGAAAAAAGCGCCATCACCTTCAGCTACAAGCAGATGGGTGTGGCCATGGACGGCAAGTTCAAGAAGTTCAACGCACAGGTGAGCCTCGACACCGCCAAACTGGACAAGGCCAAAGGCAGCATCGACATCGACCTGGCCAGCATCGACACCGGTTCGGGCGAGGCCGACCAGGAAGTGGTCGGCAAATCGTGGTTCAACGTGGCCGCGCACCCCAAGGCCAGCTTTGTGCTCAAGAGCCTCAAGTCGACCGGCGCCAGCCAGTACGAAGCGACGGGTCAGCTGACCATCAAGGGGCAGACGCGTGAACTGCATGCCCCGCTCAAGCTTTCGCCGCAAGGTGCTCTGACCGGCAGCTTCGTGCTCAAGCGTGCCGACTTCGGCATCGGTGAGGGCATGTGGGCCAAGTTCGACGTCGTGGCCAACGAGATCACCGTGCATTTCAACCTCAACCTCAAATGATTTTTCAACCTGGAGTCTTTATGAAATCCTTCAAGCAACTCTCCCTCGCCGCTGCCCTGTTTGCCGCCCTGGCCGGTAGCGCCATCGCCGCGCCCGTGACCTACAACGTCGACGGCAGCCACACCTATCCGCGTTTCTCGTATTCGCACTTTGGCTTCTCCACCCAGCTGAGCAGCTTCAAGAACACCAGCGGCAAGGTCGTGTTCGATGCCGAAGCCAAGACCGGCAGCGTGGACATCACCATCGACATGAAGTCGGTCAACACCGGCTTTGACGACTTCAACGGCCACATCCAGGGCGAAGACTTCCTGGACACCGCCAAATTCCCCACCGCCACCTTCAAGTCCACCAAGGTCGTGTTCGAAGGCGACAAGCCCAAGAGCATCGATGGCGTGCTGACCATCAAGGGCGTGAGCAAGCCCGTCACGCTCACCGTGACCCGCTTCCTGGCCATGCCGCACCCGATGATGAAGAAGCCCGCCATTGGCGCGGATGCCTTCACCACGATCAAGCGTTCTGAATTCAACGCTGGCAAGTTCGCGCCTTATGTGGGCGACGAAGTGCGCATCGACATCGCCCTCGAAGCGATCGCGCAATAAACGCCCGAAAAAAAGCGCCCCGACAAGGGGCGCTGTGAATCAACAGGTCGGGCAACTGCAAAGCCTGACCTCGCCATTGTACTGTATGTAAATACAGTTTCATTGAAGGCATGCCGGTGACAGCCAGGGTCACAGGCTGTGGGCACACTGCGGCGCATCGCATTTCACGGCCTGACCCATGACCTCCTCACGTAATGTTTTCATCACCGGTGGCACCAGCGGGATTGGCGCCGCCATCGCCCGCGCGTTTATTGCCACCGGCGCCAATGTCACGGCCACGGGTGCCACCGCTGCTGAAGTGCGGGCCGCCCAAGCCCACGGGCCGAATGCCGGCATCGCCTTCGAGACGCTCGATGTGCGCGACGGCGACGCCGTCAAGGCACGGCTGGGGCAGTACGCCGGGCTGGACGTGCTGGTCAACTGCGCCGGCATCATCCAGCGCCAGGCCGAGCTGGAGCCCGAGGCTTTTGCGCGCACGGTGGACATCAACCTCAACGGCACCATGCGCACCTGCGCCGCTGCGCGCGAGGCGCTCAAGGCCCGCAGCGGCTGCATCGTCAACACCGCGTCCATGCTGAGTTTTTTTGGCGGGGGCCTGGTGCCCGGTTACAGCGCCAGTAAGGGCGGCGTGGCCCAGCTGACCAAGTCGCTGGCGATTGCCTATGCGCCCGACCACATCCGGGTGAACGCCGTGGCGCCAGGCTGGATCGCCACGCCCCTGACGCAGGCGCTGCAGGACGACCCGGCCCGAAGCGGTCCGATCCTGGCCCGCACGCCGCTGGCGCGCTGGGGCAAACCAGAAGACGTGGCCGACCCGGTGGTCTTTCTCGCCAGCGAGGCGGCGCGTTTCATCACCGGCGTGGTGTTGCCGGTCGATGGTGGCTATCTGATCAGCTGAGTCACTCGCCGCGGACCGTCAGCACGGCCACCGGCGACATGCGCACGATCTGTTCGGCGCCACTGCCCAGCAGCACCCGGTCCACGCCGCGGCGCCCGTGTGTGCCGACCACCACCAGATCAGCCCCCCAGCTGGCGGCTTCGTCGGCCACAGTCTGTCCCAGCCGCTGACCCGGCTGGTCCACCAGCTTGGTGTCGGCGGGCACGTTCAGGGCCTGCGCCGCGACCACCGCTTTTTGCAGCACCTCGGTGCCGCTTTTGCGGGCCGTCTCTACCAGAGCGCCCGAAAATTCGTAGCTGCTCAGGTAGCCCAGTTCGTCAATCGCGTGCAAGGCACGCACCTGGCCGTGGTCTTCCTTGGCCAGCTGGAGCGCGTAATCAAGGGCCTTGTTGGACGTGCTGCTGCCGTCCACGGGAACGAGGATCTTCTGGAAGGGAGGCATGGAGGGTTCTCCGTCATGTGGGTTCACCATGCTAGGCCCCGGCCTGATGCCGGGCCATTGATCTGCCGGTGTATGCCGGTCGGTGACGCTGTGCGTCTGCGCACCGATGCCGAAGCGCCCTGCGGCGAGCATGCCTGCCTTCATACCGGAGACACCCATGAACACTTCTCTTATTCAGGCGGGCGTGGTGGCCAGCCTTCTGGCCGTGACCGCCCAGGCCTGGGCCGTTCCCCTGACCGAGCGCGGGCACACCGAATACCAGCACCAGTGCGCCAGCTGCCACGGCACCACCGCCAAAGGCGACGGTCCGCTGCGCCCGTTCCTGGTCAAAGCGCCGTCGGACCTGACCACGCTGGCGCAGCGCCAAGGCGGCCAGCTGCACGAGCAGCAGTTGCGCGAGATGATCGATGGCCGCGGCATGAACGAGCCGGGGCCCCATGGCAGTCGCGAAATGCCGGTCTGGGGCCAGCGCTTTCGCGAGGATGCCCAGCAGACCCGCATGGGCCGCTGGAAGCCCGAGCGCCAGGTGCGCCAGCGGCTGGACGCGCTGGTGGCCTACCTGCAGAGCGTGCAGGTCAAGTGAGCCTCAAACCACAATCGGCGAGGCCGCGCCGTCCATCGTCATGCACACGCCGGTGACATAGCTGGCCGCGTCGGAGGCCAGGAACAGGACGGCGCGGGCGATTTCTTCGGGCTCGGCCATGCGTCCCAGCGGGATGCGGGCCACCGCGCGCTGCATCGCTTCGTCGGTGCCGATGCCTTGTGCGCGCGCATCGGCTGACAGACCTTCCTGCAGTCGCTCGGTGCGGGTGGCGCCGGGGTTGATCGCGTTCACGCGAATGCCCTGCGGGCCATAGGCTGCGGCCAGCCCGGCGCTGGCGAGCATGAGCGCCGCATTGGCTGCGCCGCCCGGCAGGTGGATGGGGCTGGCCACCTTGCCGCCGTTGCCCACCACGTTGACGATGTTGCCTCGCCCCCGCTGTGCCATGCGCTTGATGGTCGGATCGATCATGTGGATGTAGCTGAAGTACTTGGCCTGCATCGCATCCTGCCAGGCCTGGGGTGTGAGTTCGGGGGCCGGCATGCGTTTGGCGGCCCCTGCCGAATTGACCAGCACATCGACCGCGCCCATGGCGCCTTCGGCCGCATCCAGGGCCGCCTGTGCCGCGTTTGCATCGCGCAGGTCAGCCGCGTGTGTGTGGATGCGGTGGGCGCCGTGTGCGGCCAGACGCTCCCGGGCGCGGGCCAGGTTGCCGGCATCGCGCGAGACCAGCGTCACCCGTGCGCCTTCCTGCAAAAAGGCTTCGGCGCAGGCCAGGCCGATGCCTTTGCTGCCGCCGGTGATGAGGATGTGTTGGTCGCGAAGGTGCAAGTCCATGTGAACTCCGTGAAAAACAAAGACGCTGCGCTCAGCTTGCACGCTGGCGCGCATTGACCAGGGCTTGTGCGAGGCGCTCGCCCTCCTGCGTCCAGAAGCCGGGGTCTGCGCTGCGGATGCGCACGATGGCGTTGCCCATGTGCCCTGCGGCGGCCTGGCGTGCGGCTTCGGCATCGCCCGCTTCGAGCGCCTGCACGATGGCCGCGTGCTCGTGTTGCACCTGCTGGGCAAAGTCCAGACGCCGCGCTTCGTTGGCCCGCGTCACCTGGGTGGCCCCATGCAGGAACTGGCCCAGGTATTCCAGCGTCTGCAGCAAAAAGGGGTTGCGCGCGGCGTCCGCGATGGCGCGGTGGAACTGCACGTCTTCGGCCACGCCATCGCCCCCGCGCTGCACGGCCGCGTCCAGTGCCTTCACCGCGGCTTGGATGCGCCGCATGTCGGTGGCGCTGCGGCGTTGCGCCGCCAGCGCGGCCACTTCGGCTTCCAGCGCACGGCGCACCTCGACCATCTGGATGACAGCCTCCTGCGAGGCGGCATGGCGGGTTTCGAAGTTCAGCGGTGCAAACGCTGCCGGGGCTTGCACGAACACGCCACTGCCCTGACGCGAGTCCACCAGTCCCAGCGACTTGAGGCGGGACACTGCCTCGCGCACCACGGTGCGGCTCACGCCGAACTGCGCGACCAGCCGCGCCTCGGTGGGCAGCTTGTCGCCCGGCACCAGCCCGCCACGGCGGATCTCGGCCGCGAGCTGATCGGCCACCTGATCGGACAGACGGGCACCGCTGGTGACAGGAGTGAAGGGCTGGCTCATTCAGTTGTCATACAAAAAACAGGGCAAGCATAGCCGGTCGGTTTCGACCTGCCCATGCGGTCAACCCGGACAAAACCCCGCACGCCACTCAAATTACGATTAGGTAAACTGATTTATCTATAGTAAATTACGGACTTCGCCAGCCGGGCAGGGGTCCGTGCGGCTTTTCACCACGACAGGAGACACCCGATGGGGGCTTACGTCAACCCGATTTATCCGTACAAGGCGCCGACCGACCTGAAGGCCACGCCGCCGCTGCGCAAACCGCTGATCGTCATTGGCGCAGGCCCGGTGGGCCTGGCTGCGGCCGTGGACGCCCGCCTGCAGGGGCTGGACGTCCTGGTGCTGGACGACGACAAGACCGTCTCGGTCGGCTCGCGCGCGGTCTGCTATGCCAAACGCTCGCTTGAAATACTGGACCGCCTGGGCGTGGCCGACCCGGCCTGTGCGCTGGGCGTGAGCTGGAACATCGGCCGCACCTTCCTCGAAGAAGACGAGGTCTACCAGTTCAACCTGGTGCCCGATGCGGGCCACAAGCGCCCGGGCATGATCAACCTGCAGCAGTACCACATCGAGGAAATGCTGATCGCGCGCGCCCTGGAGTTGGGCGCCGACATCCGCTGGCAGCACAAGGTCACGGCCGTCACGCGCCACGAGGATCACGCCACCCTCACCGTGGAAACGCCGGACGGCAGCTTCGACATCGAAGCCGACTGGCTGGTGGTCGCTGATGGCGCACGCAGCCCGATCCGCCGCCACCTTGGCCTGGACATCGAAGGCCGCGTGTTCCAGGACCGCTTCCTGATCGCCGACGTGATCATGAAGGCCGACTACCCCGCCGAGCGCTGGTTCTGGTTTGACCCGCCGTTTCACCCCAACCAGAGCGTGCTGCTGCACAAGCAGAGCAACAACGTCTGGCGCATCGACTTCCAGCTGGGCTGGGACGCCGACCCCGAAGAAGAAAAGAAGCCCGAAAAAGTCATCCCGCGCCTGAAGGCCATGCTGGGCGACGACCGCCCCTTTGAGCTGGAATGGGTGAGCATCTACACCTTCCAGTGCCGCCGCATGACCGACTTCCGCCATGGCCGCGTGCTGTTCGTGGGGGATGCGGCACACCAGGTCTCGCCCTTTGGCGCGCGTGGCGCCAATTCGGGCTTTCAGGACGTGGACGATTTGATGTGGAAGCTGGCGCTGGTCATCCAGGGTCAGGCACCGGACAAGCTGCTGGACACTTACGCGCTGGACCGCCAGTTTGCGGCCGACGAGAACATCATGAACTCGACGCGCTCGACCGACTTCATCACGCCCAAGAGCCGCACCAGCAAGACCTTCCGCAACCAGGTGCTGGCGCTGGCCAAGCACTACCCGTTTGCGCGCAAGCTGGTCAACTCGGGTCGCCTGTCGGTGCCGTCGTTCCTCACACAATCGCTGCTCAACACGCCCGATGCCGACGCATTTGAAGGGAACATGGTCCCCGGTGCGCCGATGGACGATGCGCCGGTGCAGGTGCAGGGCAAGGAAGCCTGGCTGCTGGATCAGGTGGGCCATGGCTTTGCCTGCCTGCTGTTTGTCGATGCAGTGCCTTCAGATGCGCAGCTGGCCCAGCTGCAGTCTCTGCAAAAAGGCCCGCTGCCGGTCAAACCGCTCATCGTTGCCCCGCGTGCGCTGGATGTGCCTGGCCTCAAGGTCATCGTTGACGCGCAAGGTTGGATCGCCAAGCGCTACGACGGCAAGGCCGGTACCACCTACCTGCTGCGTCCCGACCAGCATGTGGCTGCGCGCTGGCGCCAGCTGAACGCTGCCCTGGTGCAGCAAGCCGTGGCTCGCGCCACCTGCAACTGATTTCGGAGCTGAACATGCAAACCACCCTGCTCAAGACCGATCCGAACTTCCACGAACCCGGCCGCCGCTTCTTCCGTGACTTTTCGCCCGGTGACGACTTTTACGAAGCGCTGATCGAAGCGCACAATGGCCTGACCGACGAGCAAAGCGAAGCGCTCAATGCCCGTCTGATCCTGGTGCTGGCCAACCACATCGGCGACCTGCGCGTCTTGCGCGAGGCGCTGCAGGCAGCCAGGGCCGCCGCCTGAATCTTTTGGAGAATTTGTCATGAAACTGACCAAGATCCACCACGTGGCCTACCGCTGCAAGGACGCCAAGGAAACCGTCGAGTGGTACGTCAAGCACCTGAACATGGACTTCGTGCTGGCGATTGCCGAAGACCTGGTGCCTTCGACCAAGGCGCCCGATCCCTACATGCACGTCTTCCTGGATGCCGGCGGCGGCAATGTGCTGGCCTTCTTCGAGCTGCCCAATTCGCCGACCATGGGTCGCGACGAAAACACCCCGCCCTGGGTGCAGCACATCGCGTTCGAGGTCGACAGCATGAAGACGCTCGAAGACACCAGACAGCGCCTGCTCGATGCGGGCATCGACGTGATCGGCCCGACCAACCACACCATCTTCAAGAGCATCTACTTCTTCGACCCCAACGGTCACCGGCTGGAACTGGCCTGCAACACCGGTACGCCCGACATGTACAAAAAGCTCGATGAATGCAAGTGGGACATGCTCAATGAGTGGGCCAGGACGAAGCGCGCGCCCAAGCATGCGGCCTGGATGCATGAAACCGAATTCAACTGACCGGCCGATTTGTCAGCCCCCGTCAGACCAGGCTTCTAAAATCGAGGGGTTTTTGATCTGCAAGCCCCCACACCCATGAAAGTCATCCGTTTTTCCGACCTTTGCGCCAACGGCCAGGCCGCTGGCAAGCGCGTCTTCATCCGTGCAGACCTGAATGTCCCGCAGGACGACGCCGGCCACATCACCGAAGACACCCGCGTGCGTGCCAGCGTGCCCGCTATTCGCATGGCGCTGGATGCCGGTGCCGCCGTCATGGTCACTTCCCACCTGGGCCGCCCGACCGAGGGCGAGTTCAAGCCCGAAGACTCGCTGGCCCCGGTGGCCAAGCGCCTGGGCGAGCTCTTGGGCCGCAACGTGCCGCTGGTCAGCAACTGGGTCGATGGCGTCCAGGTCGAGCCCGGCCAGGTGGTGCTGCTGGAAAACTGCCGCGTCAACAAAGGCGAGAAGAAGAACAACGAAGCGCTGGCCCGCAAGATGGCTGCGCTGTGTGACATCTTCGTGCACGATGCTTTTGGCACCGCGCACCGCGCCGAAGGCACGACCTACGGCATCGCGCAGTTCGCGCCGATCGCTTGCGCCGGCCCCTTGCTGGCTGCCGAGATCGATGCGATTTCCAAGGCCCTGGCCAACCCGAAGCGTCCGCTGGCCGCCATCGTGGCCGGCTCCAAGGTGTCGACCAAGCTCACCATCCTCAAGAGCCTGGCCAACAATGTGGACCAGCTGATCGTGGGTGGTGGCATCGCCAACACCTTCATGCTGGCCGCGGGTTTGAAGATCGGCAAGAGCCTGGCCGAAGCCGATCTGGTGGGCGAAGCCAAGGCGGTGATCGAGGCCATGAAGGCGCGAGGCGCCGAAGTGCCGATCCCGACCGATGTGGTTTGCGCCAAGGAGTTCAGCGCCACCGCACAGGCCACGGTCAAGAAGGCCACCGAGGTGGCGGATGACGACATGATCCTGGACATCGGCCCCGAGACGGCAGCCAAACTGGCCGCCCAGCTCAAGGCCGCTGGCACCATCGTCTGGAACGGCCCGGTGGGCGTGTTCGAGTTCGACCAGTTCGCGGGCGGCACCCAGGTCATTGCCAAGGCCATTGCCGAGTCGAGTGCCTTCAGCATTGCCGGTGGTGGCGACACCCTGGCCGCCATTGCCAAGTACGGCATCGAGCAGCAGGTGGGCTACATCTCCACCGGTGGCGGCGCCTTCCTCGAAGTGCTCGAAGGCAAGACGCTGCCGGCCTTCGAGATTTTGGCCAAGCGCGCGGCAGACTGATGACCGCTTTCACCCTGATCACGCTGGTGCTGGTCGGGGTGTATTTTATGTGGCTGGCCTTTTTTGGCCTGCGCAGGCACCGGCACCTGGTGCAGGGCCCGTGGCTGTTTTTCTTTCGGGCCTTCTTTCCTAACTGGAAGTTCTACCACGCGGCCGGCAAGGCCCCGCGCCTGTATGTGCGTGCGCAAGGTCCGTACGGCGTCTGGGGTGACTGGCAGCGCGTGTACGCCCGCATGCCTTGGCGCGCAGGCCATGTGCTGCACAACCCGGTGGTGAACCTGGCGCTGAACCACCAGAACCTGGTGGACCATTTGTGGAGCGATGTGCAGGACCTGCCCGAGGGTGGGGACATTCGCGAACGCGCCACTTACCAGCTTGTCACACGTCTGGCGCACGAGGCGGTGCGCGGTGGCCATTGGGGTGATGTACCGATGCTGCCTGCTGCGTCACCCGATGCGCCACATTTTCAGTTTGAACTGCGCATGGACGCGCTGCTGGAGAACGAACGCGTGCCGGCCAGCAGCGAGCTGGTGTTGCAGTCTCCGGTGCTGGCCACATGGAACTGAATCTGGCCGTTCGCGCTTTCGAGCTGCTGCTGGGTTTTTCCCTGGCGCTGCAGTGCATCGAGTACCTGCGCATCCCGGCGCTGGACCGGGTCAACGACTGGGCCATCCTGCGCAGCGAAATCCCCGAGCGTCCGCGCGGCGTGCGTGCCTTGCTCGACGTGCTGCTCACAGCGCGCAACTACCGCGTGCTGATCGTGCTGCGGCTGGCGCTGGCCATCGGTTTGATGTCTGGCGGCCTGGGGCTGGCGGGGTCTTTGCTGCTGTTTGCCATCGCGCTGGTGTTGCTGCTGCGCTGGCGCGGCGCCTTCAACGGCGGCAGCGACTTCATGACGCTGGTGGGCCTGACGGGCTTGCTGATCGCGCACCTTGCGGGCACTTTCAAGGGCATGGATTTTGGCTGGCGCGCCGGCCTCTGGTACATCACATTGCAGTCGCTGACCTCGTACTTCATGTCCGGTTGGGTCAAATTGCTGCACGCGTCCTGGCGCAGTGGGCGGGCGCTGCCGCAGTTCCTGGACACCGGCATCTACGGCCCCCTACCGTCCAACAGCCTGTACCGCCAGCCCTGGCTGGCGCGCACCATCAGCTGGACCTTCACCGTCTGGGAGGGGCTGTTCCCGCTGGCCCTGCTCGATGTACGGCTGGCGGCGCTGTTCTGCGCGGTGGCCAGCGTGTTCCACTTTCTGGTGTTCCGCTTCTTCGGGCTCAACCGCTTCTTTTGGGCCTGGATGACGACCTACCCAGCCATCCTCTGGTGTGCAGGGCAGCCCATGAGCTGATCAGCGTCCTGTAAAGACCGGCTTGCGCCGCTCGGCAAAGGCGGCGCGGCCTTCGGCAAAGTCGGCGCTGGCGCAGGTTTCGTGTTCACGTTCGCGCAGGCGCTGTTCGTTGTAGTCGCCGCTGGCGATCTCGTTGAGCGAGCGTTTGGTTTCCTGCACCGCCAGCGGGGCCAGCGCCAGCACGTCCTGCACCAGAGCGTTCAGGGTCGTGTCCCAGCCAGCGGCATCGCACACCGCCTCGAACAGACCAAGTGCCTGCAGCTGCGCCATGCTGAAGGGCCGCGCCGTCAGGAAGGCACGTTTGGCCGCCAGCACGCCAAAGCGGTTCACATAGCGCTGCAGGCCGCTGGGGTAGTAATGCAGGCCGAGCGCCGTGGCCGGCATGCGCCACTCCACGCCATCCAGACCGATGCGCAGGTCACACGCCAGCACGATGTCGGTCGCGCCGCCGTACACGCTGCCGTTGAGCGCGCAGATCGTAACGGGCCGCAGGCTCGCCAGCCTGTCCGGAATCCGTTCGAAGAAGGTGGAGCCGTGGCCGTTCTCGTCAAAGCCGCCGATGTCAAAACCTGCACAGAACACCGGCTTGGGCTGGCCAGTGGTGTTGGCGGTCAGCACCAGCACGCGCACGCTGGCGTCGCGCTCTACAGCGTCAAAGTGTTCCAGCAGCCTTTGCAGGTCGCCGTTTTCGAGCTTGTTGCGCTGGGTCGGGCGGTTCAGGGTGATGGTGGCCACGCCATCCGCAATCTGCAGGACCGGGGCACTGGGTTGGGCAAAAACGTCGGACATGGGTGGGTAGCAAAAGAAAAAGGCGTCCGAAGACGCCTTTGGATTCAGGGCGACGCCGACATTGTCGGCGCTTGCGCTGTCTGGATCAGTCAGTAACAGAGCTGAATATCCGTCACCGAAGACCTTGATCAGTTGGGGACAGAGCTGAATATCTGTCCCCAAAGTCATTACTTGGCCTTGGCAGCCTTCAGGGTCGACTTGACAGCGGCTTCGGCCTGGGCAGAAGCAGCCTTCAGGTTGGCCTGAGCCGTTTCAGCAGCTTGCTTGGCCACTTTCTGCAGGGTTTCGGCAGCGGTCTGGCTGGCTTCGTAAGCGGTCTTGAAGGCGGACAGGGCGGCGTCGGAACCGGCGGGGGCGTTCTTCAGGTTGGCTTCCACGACGCTTTTCACAGCAGCCTGGCTTTCGGCAACTTTGGCTTCCACGGCCTTGCCCAGTTCGGCGCCGGTGGAGGAAGCGATGTCATACAGATGACGGCTGTAGGACACGGACTTTTCGAAGGCGGGCTGCACCAGAGCAGCTTGAGCGGCCAGCAGTTCCTGGGGGTTCTTGGCGTTCAGCAGGGTCTGGGCGGTGGCGAAAGACTCGCTCACAGCAGCCTTGCCAGCGGCCAGGTTCAGTTCGACCACGCGCTCGAAACCGGCGAAAGCGGTTTGTGACAGGCCGGCGACGACGTCCAGGTTGGCTTTGCTGGCAGCAGCGAATTGTTCAGCGTTGAAGTTCATGATGGGTTTCCTTGAAGAAAGGTTGCAGATTTGTTGCAGTGCAGCAATTGCACCACGACCGAGCATCCATGACAAGGGAAAACCCGCACTTTAGAGGCGGCACTCCAAAACCGCAGCGGCTCCGGGACTGAATACACTTCGGGGTGCGTCCTGTCGACCGTTTTGGCAGTACGGACACTTTTTTTTTGCCGTCTTGGACTCCCTCGAAATCCTCAGTTTGCTGGCGGTGGCCGGCTTTGCGCTGCACTGGCTGAACAACCAGAGCCGACGCGCCCGCACGGCCCTGCTGGCGAGTCACCTGCAGCCTTTCCAGATTGAACGGCTGATGCAGCAACTCACCGAAGCCTACATGCGCGCCCTGGGTGAAATCGATCCCGAGCGCCAGGCGCAGGTCTGGCAGCTGCAGCATGCTGCCGAACAGCAGCTGGCCAGCCAGTTCCAGGACTTTGCCCGCTCGTTTGCACAGGTGCCGGCACCACAGGCGCGCACCCTCAAGGTGGCCTTGCCTGGCATCGACAAGGTGCTGCCGCAGTCCACGTTCGATGTCCGCCGTGTGCTGCAGATCCATGCCGACGGCATCGACCGCGCTGTGCGCAACGAGGCGGGTCTGGCCTGCCGCGACAAGGCCTTCATCATGATGGCCGAAATGTTCCTGATGCAGCACAGCTGCCACTGGTTTTGCCGCAGCAAGACCATCGCGTCGGCGCGCATGCTGGCGCAGCACAAGACCCGCTACGAGCAGGCGCTGCAGGCAGTCAGCCCCGAAACGCGGCAGGCTTACCTGGCCGCCATCAACGGCCCTGCGCTGGGCTGAGTGATGGGCATGGTGGCCGCGCGCCACCGCGCGCGAATGCGTCTGCGCTCAACCCTGCTACCGTAAAAACGTTTCGACCTGATGCTTGGCCGTGCGCTGTAGCGCCATGAGCAGTGGCGCATCTGCGCGGCTGCAGCCATGCCGCTTTTCCAGATCGTGCTGCATGCGCGCCAGCAGGTGTGCGGCCACCTCGGCGTCGGCCAGGGCCCGGTGGGCGCGGCCGCTCACCGGCAAATCAAACCACTGCGCCAGCGTGCCCAGCTTGTGGTTGGGCGCATCGGGGTAGAGCCTGCGCGAGAGCAGCAGCGTGCAGGCAAAGTCGTTGGCCGCTGTCAGACCGCAGTGCGCCAGCTCGCTGCGCCAGAACTGCCGGTCAAAGGCTGCGTTGTGCGCCACCATCGTGTGTGTGCCGACAAAGGCGGCGGCCTCGCGCATCACCACATCCGCAGGTGGGGCCGCGGCCACCATGGCGTTGGTGATGCCTGTGAGCTGCGTGATGAAGGACGGAATGCGCACGCCCGCGTTCATCAAGCTGGCATAGCGGTCCACGATGCGGCCGCCTTCGAGCAGGCAGATGGCGACCTCGGTCGCACGCGCGCCGTGTGCGGGCGTAGCGCCGGTGGTTTCAAAGTCGATGACGGCAAGGCAGGGCATGGGCGCCGAGGGTAACACCGCCGCCTGCGCTCTTTCGTCAGGCTGCATTCAGTACATCAGCCGATACTGATATTTCTGAATCCACCTTGAGGAAACAAGCATGAAAAAAGCCATCGCCCTGGCACTGGGCCTGCTGGCCAGCAGCTTTGCATTCGGCCAGGCCGCCACCATCGCGGTCGGGACGCCGCTGAGCATTTTTGAAGGCCAGCAAAAAGTGACGGTGCAAACCGCCAAGGGCCCCGTCACCATCAGCCGCGTCATGACGCCCTGCGGCAAGAACGGCGGCACCCTCCAGCCGCTGATGCCCGTGACCGGCGTGCACCCCGTCACTGAAACCGAAATCATCCAGGCCCTGGGCGACCGAGAGGCGCTGGTGGTCGACATGCGCGACACCAACGACCGCGTCAAAGGCACCATCCCCGGTTCGGTCGGCATTCCGTACACCGAAGTGGCCGCCCGTCTGAACGAACTGGGCTGCACCAAAACCGCCAGCGGCTGGAACTGCGCCAGCGCCAAAAAGGTCTTTGCCTTCTGCAACGGCCCCACCTGCCCGCAAAGCCCCATGGCCATCAAAGCCATGACGCGCGACGGCTTTCCGGCCGACAAGATCTACTACTACCGTGGTGGCATGCTCGACTGGGACGCGCTGGGGCTGACTTCGGTGAAGGACGAGTTCTAAAACAGGACTCTTCCAGTACTGATCTAAACAAAAACCCGGCAGGTTACCCAGCCGGGTTTTTTTATTCGCGTTACGAAGCTAGGTTACACGATCAAACGTCAATATTGCCCGCCCGCAGCGCATTGGTCTCAATGAAGTCGCGGCGCGGCTCCACTTCGTCGCCCATCAGCATGGTGAAGACGCGGTCGGCTTCGATGGCGT
>Ga0255195_1000010_pt1 | contig 123124 bp, 113 predicted proteins | sample Miss_Yuk_RepC_8h_FD_183627 | JGI IMG/M metagenome (GOLD analysis project Ga0255195, IMG submission 183627) | Freshwater microbial communities from Mississippi River, Louisiana, United States - Miss_Yuk_RepC_8h | ecosystem: Environmental > Aquatic > Freshwater > River | place: USA: Louisiana... | reverse complement strand
AAAGCGTCGGGGTTGATCTGGGCCAAGGCCGCCTCGACGGCGGTGGGACCGGTGACTTCGGCTTCGGGGGGCGGCGCGAACAGGTCCACCTGCGCGCGGGCGTCCTGGGCGCCCGATTCGAGCGCCTGCAGGGTGTGGCGGGCGTGGTTCAAAACGGCTGCGGGCATGCCCGCCAGACGGGCGACCTGCACGCCGTAGCTGCGGCTGGCAGGACCGGGCTGGATTTCGTGCAGGAACACGATGTCGCTGCCCGACTCGGCCGCGCTCACATGCATGTTCACCGCCGCAGGGTGTGTGGCCGGGAACTCGGTCAGCTCGAAGTAGTGTGTGGCGAACAGGCCAAAGCACTGCACCTTGTTGTGCAGGTGGGTGGCGATGCCGCTGGCCAGCGCCAGGCCGTCGAAAGTGGAGGTGCCGCGGCCGATCTCGTCCATCAGCACCAGGCTGTGGGGCGTGGCGCTGTGCAAAATCTGCGCGGCTTCGGTCATCTCCAGCATGAAGGTCGATTGGGCGTTGGCCAGGTCGTCGGCCGCACCGATGCGGGTGTGGATCGCGTCGATGGGGCCCAGACGGCAACTGCTGGCGGGCACGTGGCTGCCGATGCTGGCCAGAAGCACGATCAATGCCACCTGACGCATGTAGGTCGATTTGCCGCCCATGTTGGGGCCAGTGATGATCTGCAGCCGCTGGCGTGGGCCCATCACCGTGTCGTTGGCGATGAAGCTGCCACCAGACAATTCGGCCAGACGCGCTTCGACCACCGGGTGGCGGCCAGCGCGGATGTCGATGCAGGGCTCGCGGGTGAACTCGGGCGCGCACCAGTTCAGGGTGATGGCGCGCTCGCTCAAGGTGCACAGCGCGTCCAGCCCGGCCATGGCCTGGGCCAGGGCGGTGAGGGCGGGCACAAAGCTCTGCAGCTGGTCGAGCAGACCTTCGTAGAGCCATTTCTCGCGGGCCAGCGCCCGCTCCTGCGCCGACAGGGCCTTGTCTTCAAAAGCCTTGAGTTCGGGCGTGATGAAGCGCTCGGCGTTCTTCAGCGTCTGACGGCGGCGGTAGTCCTCGGGCACCTTGTCCAGCTGGCCTTGCGTGACTTCAATGTAGAAGCCGTGCACCTTGTTGAACTGCACGCGCAGATTGGCGATGCCGGTGCGTGCGCGTTCGCGGGTTTCCAGATTGAGCAAAAAGTCGTCGCAATTGGTCTGGATGGCGCGCAGCTCGTCCAGTTCGGCGTCCATGCCGGGGGCAATGACGCCGCCGTCGCGCACCAGCGCAGCGGGTTCTTCGAGCAGCGATTGCGCCAGCAAGGTCTCACAACCAATGGGTGGCGTGAGCCAACGGGCCAGGCGAGCCAGAAGCGTGCCTTCAGTGGGCACCAGCGCTTGCAACGTTTGCGCCAGGTGGTTGGCCCGTTGCAATGCAAAGCGCAGCGCCACCAGTTCACGCGGGCGCACCTGGCGCAGCGCGGTGCGGGCGGTGATGCGCTCAACGTCGCTGGCGCCCTTGAACTGTTCGCGCAACGTGCTCCAGGCGCCGCTGGCCTGCAGTTGGGCGATGGCGGCCAGCCGTTCTTGCGCCTGGGCGCGGTCGCGATGGGGGCTGAGCAGCCAGCCCTTGAGCATGCGGCTGCCCATGCCGGTCATGCAGGTGTCCAGCAGCGAAAACAGGGTGGGGGAGTCTTCACCGCGCAGGGTCTGCACGAGTTCGAGGTTGCGACGCGTGGCCGAGGGCAGGTCGATCAGCGTGTCCGAACGCTGCACGCGGATGCTCTGCACATGCGGCAGGTTGCGGCCCTGGGTGTGTTCGGCGTAGGTCAAAAGCGCACTGGCGGCTGCGTGGGCGTCGTGCAAGGTGTCGGCGTTCCAGGCGGCGAGACTCGCGGCCTGCATTTGCTCCTGCAGCTTGCGCTGGCCCAGGCCCGTGTCGAACTGGAAGTCCGGCCGCAAGGCCAGCGACAGGCCCACGCCGCGGTGCTGGGCACGGATCTGGCGCAGGCGCTCTTCAAAGCTCTGGGTCATGCCCGCGCTGGCCAGCAGTTCGGCCGGGGCGATGTGGTCGATCCAGTCGGCCAGCTCGTCGTGCGCGCATTCGGCCAGGTGGATCACGCCTTGCGTGACGCTCAGCCACGCCAGGCCGCAGCGGGCTTTTTTGCCCTGGTGCACGGCCAGAAGCAGGGCTTCGGATTTCTCGCTCAGCAGTTCGCTGTCAGTCAGCGTGCCGGGGGTGACCACGCGCACCACCTTGCGCTCGACCGGGCCTTTGGAGGTGGCCACATCGCCGACTTGTTCGCAGATGGCGACCGATTCGCCCAGCTTGATCAAACGGGCCAGATAACCTTCGACCGAGTGAAAGGGCACACCGGCCATCACCACCGGTTGCCCGGCCGATTGGCCACGCTGGGTGATGGTGATGTCGAGCAGGCGCGAGGCTTTTTCGGCATCGCCGTAAAACAGCTCGTAGAAGTCGCCCATCCGGTAGAAGACGAGCGTATCGGGGAACTCCGCCTTGATGGCCAGGTACTGGGCCATCATGGGGGTGTGGGCGCTGACGGGGGTGCTGCTCATGCCGGGCGCTGTGGGCTTGATTTAGAAGGGGGCTTGATCGCCTGCTTCGCTGGACTCAGCGTTGGTTTCTGCGGCTTCTTCGCTGCCATCGTCCGAGCGCTTGAGTGCGCCGAGTTTACGAGAAGACTCGCGCACGGTGGCTTTGTCGCCTGCACCGGCAAACTTGCTGTATTTGCTCAAAATGGTGACCAGCTGACCGTAAACACGGGGCGTACCGGCCAGCATTTCGCGCTGCTCCAAGAAGTCGGATTCGCCAGTGAAGTTGCCCACCAGGCCACCGGCTTCAGTGACCAGCAGTGAGCCGGCAGCCACGTCCCAGGGGGAAAGACCGGTTTCAAAGAAGCCTTCGGTAAAGCCAGCCGCCACGTAGGCCAGATCCAGCGCAGCAGAACCGGGGCGGCGCAGGCCGGCGGTTTTTTGCATCACATCGCCCATCATCACCAGGTACTGGTTGAAGTTGTCGCCCTTACGGAAGGGGAAACCGGTGGAAATGAGGGATTCCTGCAGGCGTACGCGCTTGCTCACGCGGATACGGCGCTCGTTGAGGAAGGCGCCACGGCCTCGGGTGGCGGTGAACAGGTCGTTGCGGGAGGGGTCGTACACCACGGCCTGCTCGATGCGGCCGCGCACTTGCAGTGCGATGCTGACGCAGTACACCGGGAAGCCGTGAATGAAGTTGGTGGTGCCGTCCAGCGGATCAATGATCCAGATGTGGTCGGCGTTGGGGTTGCCGTGCTGGCTGCCGGACTCTTCGGCCAGGATGCCGTGGTCGGGGTAAGCCGTCAGGAGGGTGTCGATGATGGCCGCCTCACTCGCATGGTCGACTTCGGTCACGAAGTCGTTGACCTGCTTTTGCGAAATGCGCACGGCTTCGACGTCGAGCGCAGCGCGGTTGATGATGGCGCCAGCGGCGCGTGCGGCCTTGATGGCCACGTTCAGCATGGGGTGGAGTGAGGAGGACATGAATTGTTAAGAACCGTTGAACGCCAAGGCACGATCACCCAGGCACTGGCATCTATTTTCTCATGAATCGCAAGCCACCGCTGGATCGACCCTTTGCAGGTGGGAAAATCGGGATCATGCGTACCCGATTCATCCTGATAGAAACCAGCCACGCTGGTAATGTGGGCGCGGCCGCCCGTGCCATGAAAGTCATGGGTTTTGACGATCTGGTGCTGGTCAATCCCCGTTGGTCCAATGTGCTGCGCAAGGAAGAAACCATCCAGCGTGCCAGTGGTGCCAATGATGTGCTGGCCAAGGCGCGGGTGGTGAGCACGCTGGACGAAGCCTTGGAGGGCGTGACCCACCTGTGCGCCACAGCCATGACGCCGCGCGACTTTGGTCCGCCCACGCGCAGCCCTCGTGCGCACTTTGAGCAACTTGATATAAGCGAAGGCTGTATTGGCTTCCTGTTTGGTTCCGAGCGCTTTGGCATGAAAAACGAGGACGTGTACCGCTGCCATGTGGCGCTGTCCATTCCCACCGCGCCCTACTTTGGCTCATTGAACCTGGGTGCTGCGATCCAGGTCATTGCCTACGAGTGGCGCCAGGCCTTGGGGGGATTTGGTGTCCAACCCGCCACATCAGAACCCCAAGCCGCGGATGCCCAGCAAGTGGCGGGCATGTTGACGCATTGGGAACAGGCCCTGACCGAGATTGGTTTTTTGGATCCTGCAGCACCCAAAAAGCTGATGCCGCGTCTGAACCAGTTGTTCAACCGCGCAGGCGTTCAGCAAGAAGAAATCCACATTCTGCGCGGGGTGGCCAAGGCCATGATCGAGGCCGCTCGCGACAAGCGCTAGACTACAAACATGTTTGCCCGACTCCGATCCGATATCCAGTGCATTCTTGAGCGCGACCCAGCTGCCCGCAGCACCTGGGAAGTGCTGACTTGCTACCCCGGCTTGCATGCCTTGGTGCTGCATCGGCTGGCGCATGCCTGCTGGACGCTTGGTTTCAAATGGCTGGGACGTTTTGTCTCGCACATTTCTCGCTGGCTGACCGGTATCGAAATTCACCCCGGCGCCAAGATTGGTGAGCGGGTGTTTTTTGACCATGCCATGGGCGTGGTCGTGGGTGAGACCGCCGAAATCGGTGATGGTTGCACCATTTATCAGGGTGTGACCTTAGGCGGCACCTCGCTGTACAAGGGCACCAAGCGCCATCCGACACTGGGCAAGAACGTGGTGGTCAGTGCAGGCGCCAAGGTCCTGGGTGGTTTTGAGGTGGGAGATAACGCCAAGATCGGCAGTAATGCGGTGGTCATCAAGCCTGTTCCTGCGGGTGCCACGGCGGTGGGTATTCCTGCGCGCATCATTCCGTCCAAATCGGGTGAGAGCGCAGATGTAACCGATGCACAGCCCAAATTCAATGCGTATGGCATTACGCAGGAAGACGATCCTCTGTCGCAAGCCATGCGCGGCTTGATCGACAACGCAGCATCGCAAGAGCATCAAATCGCGTTGCTGTGGCAAGCGCTGGAGCAATTGGGCTGCGCCCAAAAAGTGAAGGTGCCGGGTGAAGCGCACACCCACGAGACCTTTGAAGCCAGCAAGCTCAACGATCTGGTGGGTAAGTAAGCGGCCTTAACTTGCGGCGATGCTGGTGGTTTGCGCTATCAGTTCGCGGCGCCGTTCGTGCAGGCTGCGCCAACGTGCCAGCGCCTCGGGGTCTTGCGCAATCTGGGCTTGCTCCAAGGCCTCGGTCTCCAGCTGTTTGAGCCGGTCGATGTGCATCAAATTGAGCAGGCGACGCAGCTCCTGCTGCGCTTCTTGGGGCACGATGGCTTCTGATACATCGGCGGGCAGGCTGGCCGCCTGTGCCCAAGTTTGGGCCGTCTCGGCAAAGGGCTGATCCTGCATCAATTCCAGCAAAGCGGACACCCCCAAGGGGCCATGCTCATGGAATTGCGTCTCCATCCAGGCAAACAAGGAGCCATGAGGGTCGGGCAGGGCGCACAGCATGGCTTGGTCTTCGCTGGCCAGGCCGTCCCACAAGGACATATTGGTCAACAGCAAGCGAGCGGCATGGTCGGCGCGGCTCGCGGGCAGGCTTATGGGGCCGCTGGGGCGCCAGGGCGTGGCCGGTTTGCTGAAAGGCTTGTCGCCCCAGGGCTTGCGTGGTTTGCTGCTGGGGTAACTTTGTGTGGGCGCGGTGTAATGCTGCACCTCCATGCCCGCATGCTCTTGTGCATGTGGCTCCGGGGTGGCTTGCGGCGCAGATGCGCCATCGCGCTGCAGTTGCTGGCGCCAGAGTTTGTCCAGCTCCTCGGTGGGCAGTTGAATGTGCTGTGCCAGTTCGGCCAGCAGTTGGCGCTTAAGAGCGCCGTCGGGTAACAGGGCCCACAATGGACGCGCCTGGCTGGAGAGGCGCGCACGGCCCTCAGCGGTGCGCAGGTCGCAGTCCGCGCTGGCGGCTTCGACCAGAAAGCGTGACAAGGGTTCGGCCTGACGGATTTGCTCGGCAAAGCCCTCGCGGCCATGGGCGCGGATGTAGCTGTCCGGGTCGTGCTCGGCAGGCAGGAACAAAAATTTGATGCTGCGCGTATCTGTGGCGTAGGGCAGTGCGCCCTCCAGGGCTTTGCGCGCGGCGCGGCGGCCAGCGGCGTCGCCGTCAAAACTGAAGACCACCGCATCGGTGAACTTGAAGAGCTTTTGCACATGGTCGGGCGTGCAGGCGGTGCCCAGTGTAGCCACGGCATTAGGAAAGCCCAATTGCGCCAGAGCCACCACGTCCATATAGCCTTCCGTCACCAGCACGTAGCCGGCGCTGTGCAGGGCTTCGCGTGCTTCAAACAAGCCGTACAGCTCACGACCTTTGTGGAAGACGGGGGTTTCGGGTGAGTTCAGGTATTTGGGCGTGCCATCGCCCAGCACGCGTCCACCAAAGCCAATGCATTCGCCTTTGACGTTGCGGATGGGGAACATGATGCGGTCGCGAAAGCGGTCGTAGCGCTTGTCGTCATCGCCTTGAATGACCAGACCGCTTTCGGCCAACAAGGGGTCGTCGTATTTGGGGAACACGCTGGCCAGGTTGCGCCAACCGTCTGGCGCGTAGCCCAGGCCAAAGCGCTTGGCAATCTGGCCCGACAGGCCTCGGCCCTTGAGGTAGGCCACGGCGCGTGGTGCGTCCTTGAGGTGTTTGCGCCAGGACTCGCCTGCTTTTTCCAGAATGTCGGTCAGGGTTTCCTGGCGTGCTTTTTGGGCGGCAGCGCGGGCGCGCTCTTCGGGCGATTGCTGTTCGTCGGGCACTTGCATACCCACTTGTTGGGCCAGGTCTTTGACAGCCTCGACAAAAGTCATGCCGGTGTGCTCCATCAGGAAGCCGATGGCATTGCCGTTCTTGCCGCAACCAAAGCAGTGGAAAAACTGTTTACTGGGGCTGACCGTGAAGCTGGGCGATTTTTCGCCATGAAACGGGCATAGCCCCATAAAGTTGGCGCCGCCCTTTTTGAGCTGGACGTACTTGCCCACCACGTCGACCACATCGACGCGCGACAAAAGCTCTTGAATAAAGGACTGAGGAATAGCCACAGCCTATTTTCCCCGATCTGTTGTGTCTGGCTGTGGGGTGCAGCCATTTGGGCAATAAAAAACCCGCCGAAGCGGGTGGGTGGTCACAGAGCCATCAGGTCTGTTTTTATTTCTTGGCCTTGTGCTTCTTGGCCTTCTTGCCAGATTTTTTGGCTTTTTTGGCAGCATGCGCCTTTTTCTTGGCGGGTGTTGCAGCGGGGGCTGCCTGCTCGGGGGCCGGAGCTGTTTGCACAGCCGGAGCTACGGCAGGTGCGGGGGTGGCAGCAGGAGCCGTTTGGGCCTGGGTTGCCACAGCAATCAGACTTGCCATAATGATAGCGATCTGTTTTTTCATGGTCATGACAGAAGGGTGATGAGGAACTTCATTATCAGGTCTGGCAGACATACCTGAACACCGACTTTGAAAAAAATCAGATCAAGGAAAAATGGTGTGTGATACGGCGCTGGCGATCCATGTCGTCATAGAAGCGCTCCAGCGTAGCGCGCACAGTCTGGAAGGCCAGTTCGTCCCATGGGATGTCCTGGCGCGCAAACAGGCGGGCCTCCAGGGTTTCATGGCCTGGATCAAATACCTCGGAGGTCAGGCGTGCCCGAAAGTACATGTGAACCTGACTGACTTTGGGCACGCTGATGACCGTGATCAGGTCTTCCATTTCGAACTGAGCGCCTGCTTCTTCCATGGTTTCGCGGGCAGCGCCTTCTTGCACAGTTTCGCCCAGCTCCATGAAGCCGGCAGGTAGGGTCCATTTACCCCACCGCGGTTCAATATTGCGCTTGCAAAGCAACACCCGCCCCTCAAGATGGGGGATTGTGCCCACCACATTCAAGGGATTTTGGTAGTGGATGGTTTTGCAGCTGGCGCTGGTACAAATGGCGCGTTCACGCGTGTCGCCATCGTCGGGCAAAGCCTGCGTGGTAGGCGCACCGCACGAGCGGCAAAACCGGATCGTAGGGTGCGCTACTGAACTCATCTGAGCATCTGAAGGGCAATCAGGGCCATACTTGGGAAGAACACCAGTACCACGATACGCAAGATGTCAGAGGCCAGGAAAGGCATCACGTACTTGAAGGTCTCCTTCATGGGCACGTTTTTGGCCATGCTGTTGATGATGAAGACGTTCATGCCCACAGGGGGTGTGATCAGGCCGATTTCCACGACCATCAAAGCCAGAATACCAAACCAGATGGCTTTGGATTCAGCATCCATGCCCCAAATGTCAATGCCCATGATGATGGGGAAGAACACCGGAATGGTCAGCAGCAGCATCGACAAGCTGTCCATGATGCAACCCAGAAACAGGTAAATCCCGATGATGGTAAACACGACCATCAGGGGTGGCCAGTTCATCGAGACCACCCATTTGGCTAGTTCCGTATTGATTTGGGTCAGCGCCAGGAACACGTTAAGCACGTCAGCGCCCAGCAGGATCAAAAAGATCATGCCGGTGGCAGCTGCGGCGCCATACATACATTCCATGAAGCTTTTGCCGCGTAGGCCGCCGGATGTCCAGGCCACAAAAGCTGTGGCCACGGTGCCAATGGAGGCAGCCTCAGTCGGGGTGAAGAAGCCACCGTAGATGCCGCCAATGACAACAGCAAAAATCAACAGCACTGGCCAGGTCTCGAGCAGGGCTGTCAAGCGCTGGCTCCAGGTGTAGCGATCGCCACGCGGTGCATCCATGGGTTTGACACGAGCAATGATGCCAATGACCAGCATGTAGCCAATGGCGGCGATGATGCCTGGAATGAAGGCTGCAACAAACAATTTGGCGATGTTTTGTTCCGTCATGATCGCGTAGATCACCAAGGGAACGGACGGGGGAATCAAAATGCCTAGCGTGCCGCCTGCCGCAATCACCGCTGTGGACAGACGCTCGGAGTAAGCATGCGCCTTGAGTTCGGGCAAAGCCACTTGACCCATGGTGGCTGCAGTCGCCAACGAAGAGCCGCAAATCGCACCAAAGCCAGCGCAGGCAGTGACACCGGCCATCGCCATACCGCCTCGCCAGTGGCCAATAAAAGCGTTACCTGCTTTGAACAGGGCGCGGGAAAGTCCACCATGGGTAGCGAATTGACCCATCAGCAAAAACAAGGGCACCACTGACAGGTCGTAGACCGAGTAACGCGCATAGGCTGCTGTCTTGAAATAGTTGAGCATAGGTGCCAGACCGGCTACAGCGGTGTAGCCAATCGAGCCTGCCAGGAGCATGGCAATGCCGATATGGACGCGCAAAGCGAGCAAGACCAACAGCAGCACGAAGACGAGGACGCCCCATTCAATTCCGGTCATGCTTGCTCTCCTCGTTCGGGGTGGGTGATGGCGTACAGGGCTGTGGCGCACAGCACAGCGAACGCTGCAGCGATAGGACCATAAGTCCACCAGGTCGGGATTTCGAGCAGCATGGATGCATCACCCGTGCTTTTCAGATCAATCAGACCACGCAAAGTGTTCCAGCACAGGACGGCGGAAAACACGGCAATCAAAAGTTGGGCAATGCCATCGAGCCAGCGATTGAGGCTGGCGGAGGCTTTGGCCGTGAAGAAGTCCACGATCACATGGCCTTTGACCCAATTGGCGTAGGGCAAAGACAGGCTGACCGCAATGGCGCTGAACATCTGTACCAGTTCGTAGTCACCAAGCAGAGGGGCGTCGAAGAAAGATCGCCCGACAATGCTGCGAAGCGACATCAGTGCCATGGCAATGAGGGACAGGCCCGAAGCGACGGCCATCGCTTTGCTGGTTTTGTCGAGTAGCCAACCTGCACCCGTGTAAGTGCGGTTGTCTTCAGAAAGGATGAGGTCTGCCACTGGGCGCTTTCTGGGAAATTGGAGAGGTATGTCTTTATAAAATTTGGGGGCACGAGGCCCCCAAACTCATGGGACAGCTATTTTATTTGCTGTACTTGTCGATCAGCGCCAGGGCATCGGCCAACATGGCCTTGCCGTCCAAGCCGCGCTTGTTCATGTCAGCCACCCAGGCATCGTCAAGAGATTCCGATGCTTTCTTCCAGCGCTCGAGCTCGGAGGCCGGAATCTGGCTGATTTTGTAGCCGGGGGTGGCTTCAAACACCTTTTTGGCTCCGACGTCAGCGCCTTCTTGCTGGGAACCCAGAGTCGCGGAGGTTTCGCGGCCAGAGTTCTTGTCGATCACGGCTTTCAGGTCGGCGGGCAGGGAGTCGTACTTGGCCTTGTTCATGGGCATCACGAACACGGTGGTGTACAGCGCCTTGTACTTGCGGTCTGGCTCGGCCACGAACTTGGTCAGCTCTTGAACCTTCAGGCCAGGAGCAACTTCGTAGGGAATCACGGCGCCATCGATCACGCCCTTGGACAGGGCTTCAGGCACTGCAGGCACGGGCATGCCTACTGGCGTGGCACCCATCATGCCCAGCATTTTGGCGATGGTGGCGGTGGGGCCGCGCAGCTTCATGCCTTTGAGGTCTTCGAGCTTGGTGATTTGCTTGTCACGGGTGTAAATATTGCCTGGGCCGTGCACGTGGATGGCCAGCAGTTTGACGTCCTTGAATTCGTCCTGGGCGTACTTCTGAGCGAAATCCCAGGCTGCACGGCTGGTGGCGCCGGCATTGGTCATCATGAAAGGCAGTTCAAACACTTGCGACTTGGAAAAGCGACCGGCAGAGTAGCCAGCCACGGTCCAGACCACATCGGCCACGCCATCCTTGGCCTGGTCGAACAGCTGAGGGGGGGTGCCGCCAAGCTGCATCGAAGGGTAGATCTGGCACTGCAGACGGTTCTTGGAGTCCTTGGCAATCGCATCGCACCAGCCGTTGAGCATGACAGCTTGCTGCGTTGATTGCGGGCCCAGGAAGTGGTGCACCTTCAGGATGATGGGATCGGCCGCTTGGGCACTGAGGCTGGCACCGGCCAAGGCTGCTGCAGCGACAGTCAATTTCAGGATGTGCTTCATTCATGTCTCCTCATGGTTGCACACATTGTTAACCAACCGGTCGGTTGGTTTTAAGGCTTGTGTCTAAACTGGGCCTCGGGAAAATGCATTATGTTGCAGACTGGACCTGTTCTCAATGCTTGCGCATCAGGGTTTGCACGGGTATGACCACACATCTGATATATCAAGCTGCGATGGCAATCCGCAAACTGGGCAATCCAGTGATATGAGCGGTCATCTCGTCTGCAGGCACAACCGCGCCGACGCCCTCCGGGGTTCCGGTAAAAATCAGGTCGCCGGGCATCAAAGTCCAGGCTCTGGACAGGTGTGCGATGGTTTCCGGTATGTTCCAGATCAGCTTGTTGATCTGGCTGTGCTGGCGGGTGATGCCGTTGACCTCGAGCTTGATTTCGGCCTGCGTGATCCCGGCTAGTTGCGATGCCGGCACAATCGGGCCGATGGGGGCTGAATGGTCGAAAGCCTTGCCGATGCACCAAGGACGGCCCTGTTTCTTCATCTCGGCCTGCAAGTCCCTGCGGGTCATGTCCAGGCCTACTGCGTAACCGTAAACGTGGCTCAAGGCTTGGTCGACAGGAATGTCGCGTCCGCCCTGACCAATCGCTACGACCAGCTCGACCTCGTGATGCAGGTCCTGCGTCAGGGGCGGATAAGGCATGGTGCCAGTCTGGTCCGCGGGAACCACCACCAACGCATCTGCAGGTTTGAGAAAGAAAAAGGGAGGCTCGCGCCCTGTGAAACCCATTTCCTTGGCATGTTCGGCGTAGTTGCGGCCTACGCAATACACGCGATGCACCGGGAAACGATGCGCATGGTTGGTGACGGGCAGACTGACGAGGGGTGAGGGATCAAACGCGTAACTCATGATTCATGCTTTTGCTCTGTGAAAACTCAGTATGCCACCTCATGAGCGCAAAAAGGTGGCTGACACAGGGAGGTTTTCCCTTGGGCGCGGTACGATCACAAGACTATGACCAAAAGCTACGATTTCGCTCAGGCTCCAGGGCATCTGATTCGACGTGCTCAACAAATTGCAGTGGCCTTGTTTGCACAAGAAGCAGCCGGCGTGGAGGACATCACACCGGTTCAGTTCTCGATTTTGAACGCCCTCATGGATCAGCCGGGAGTTGATCAGGTCACGCTTGCCGCCGCGGTGGCTTTTGATCCAGCCACGTTTGGCTCGGTCATTACCCGCCTGGAGGCCAAAGCATGGGTGAGACGCGAAGCGGATGTAAACGACCGTCGTCGCAAGCTGCTGTTCATCACTGAAAAAGGCATCCAGGCGGTACAGGAGCTCAAACCCGTGGTGGCCAAAGTTCAGAAAAAAATCATGGGACCCTTGTCTGCGACGGAGCAAAAGCAGCTGGTCGAGCTGATGGTCAAACTGGTGCGAGGGCATGAGCGGGGCTAGCAAGGCATCGTCATGAAAGTTTCACGAAATCTGCACAAATGCGTCATGAACGCTGTGCACCATGCATGCATCAAACAAAGGATGCATGACCATGAAAGAGCTGCCCAACCCCACCTTGTCTTTGTCCCCCGTCAGTCCGCTTGCACGGAGGTCACTTCATCGCGGTGATCAGCCTTCATCCTCACCGCTGGCTGCGTCCGCTGCTACAGCCCAAATCAAGGTTTCCTGGGCGCGCCACCTCGATGAAGTAAGGCAAGCACAGCGATTGCGCTACCAGGTGTTTGCGCAGGAAATGGGCGCACGCTTGTCGAGCAAGCTGGCTGACCACGATGTGGACCTGTTTGATGATTACTGCGAACACCTCTTGGTGCGTGATGGCCAGACCGATCAGGTCATTGGTACCTATCGGGTGCTTACGCCTGAGCAGGCCAAGCGTGCGGGATGCTTCTACAGTGACACCGAATTCGACTTGACCCGCCTGCGTTCCGTGCGTTCGCGCATGGTGGAACTGGGTCGCAGCTGTGTGCATCCGGATCATCGGCATGGTGGCGTGATCATGGCTTTATGGGGTGCGTTGGCTGAATTCATGTTCCGCAACCAGCTCGACATCATGGTGGGTTGCGCCAGCATTCCCATGCTGCACAACGGTGTGGTGTCTGGCGATGTGGCTGCCAGCATTTGGCGTCAAGTCCAGGAAAAGCATATGGCCCCCTTTGAGTTCCATGTGCGTCCGCGTTTGCCGTTGCCTGTGGAGGAGTTTGACCAGCATTTGCAGGTGGAGCCGCCAGCGCTGATCAAGGGTTATCTGCGCCTGGGTGCCAAGGTGTTGGGTGCACCGGCCTGGGATCCGGATTTCAACACGGCAGATTTGCCGATGATGATGCGCATCGAAGACTTGCCTGCGCGGTATCGGAAACATTTCCTGGGATAAGCGGGATGAGTAATCAGCTTGTAGATGAATCTATCAAGCCTGCAGTACGAGCCATCTTCATTTCGGATTTGCACATCGGTACGCCCGGTTTTCAGGCCGCAGCTTTGCTGGACTTTTTACGAAACCATCCCAGCGAAAAGTTGTACCTGGTCGGAGACATCGTGGATGGTTGGGCTTTGCGCAGACGGTGGCATTGGCCACAAGAACACAACGATGTGATCCAGAAGCTGCTTCGCAGGGTTCGCAAGGGCTGTCATGTCATCTACATTCCGGGCAATCACGACGAGTTTGCACGCCACTTTGTAGGTCATGCCTTTGGGGGTATTGAGGTAGTGCGTGAGGCCGAGCACATCACCCAGGACGGCAAACGTCTGTGGGTGATTCATGGCGATGATTTCGATAGCGTCATCCAGACAGCGAAATGGCTTGCCTATGTCGGGGACTGGCTTTACGAATTCTCGTTGCGAATGAACACCTGGCTTAATCGGTTGCGCAGTCGCTGGGGCTGGTCGTACTGGAGTCTTTCTGCGTACCTGAAGCTGAAGGTCAAGAAGGCGGTCAACTTCATTTCCGACTTTGAGTTGGCAGTCGCGGAGCAGGCTAAACAGCGAGGATTTGATGGTGTGGTTTGTGGGCACATTCACCATGCCGAGATTCGAGACATCAATGGTGTGCTTTATTGCAATGACGGCGATTGGGTGGAGAGTTTGAGTGCGCTAGTGGAGTGGCAGGATGGACGTCTTGAGGTCATCCATTGGCGCGAACAGGCCCACTCGACGGTGAGCTCTGTGCAGGTGCTTGCCGCATGAGTCGCTTGCTGCTGGTCACCGATGCCTGGAAACCTCAAGTGAACGGGGTGGTGACAACGTTGGTGGAGTTGGTGACTCAGCTCCAGCACATGGGTTTGAATGTTCTGGTTGTCCACCCGGGCTTGTTCAAGACGCGTCCTTGTCCGGGTTATGACGGCATAGACCTGGCCATTCAACCTCATGCGGAACTCGCCCGACTTGCTGATGATTTCCGGCCGGATTGGATCCATCTTGCCACCGAGGGTCCTATAGGGTGGGCTGCCCGCAGGTATTGCAACAAGCGTGGTTTCAATTTCAGCACGGCATTCCACACCAAGTTCCCGGAAATCCTCAACGCTGCCTTGAAGATTCCCTTGTCCTGGGGGTATGCGCTGTTTCGGCATTTCCACTCGGCATCCTCAGCGGTGATGGTGCCGACCTCAGGTGTTCAGAGCATGTTGCATGACCGCAAGTTCAAGCGATTGAAGGCCTGGACACACGGGGTAGACATGGAGTTGTTTGAATATGCAGAGAAGCCAACTGAATTGGGGATATTTCAAGGATTGCCGCGACCCTTCTCCTTGTTTGTAGGTCGGTTGTCTTATGAAAAAAACATTCAGGCGCTTCTGGAGATGGATATTCCGGGAACCAAGGTGGTTTGTGGCGTAGGTCCGCTGCAAGCTCAGTTGCGAGCACGTTATCCGCAGGTGTGCTGGTTGGGTGTGCTCCCGCGTGACGAACTCGCAACGGTGTATGCGGCAGCCGATGTCTTCGTTTTCCCTTCACGCAATGAAACCTTTGGCTTGGTCATGCTTGAAGCCATGGCTTGTGGCACACCCGTGGCTGCATACCCCGTTGATGGTCCTTTGCAGGTATTGGGACCGAACTCGCACGGAGGTGTCCTGGACCAAGATTTGACGCAAGCCACCTTGCAGGCGCTGACCTATCCAAGGTCTGCAGCACGAGCCCGTGCAGAAATGTTTGGTTGGCCTGCAGTGGCTGAGCAATTTGTAGGTAACCTGGTTTTGGCGCAATCACATTGAGGTTTTTGTCACACGGCTGTCACAGTCAATGCTGACAATCGTGGGATTGTGAGTGCAATCATTCAATCGAGCCCAGTCATTACTTCCGATATGGAGAGCGTATCCTTGCTGGACAGGGATCTGAGCATTCTTTCTTTCAACGAAAGGGTGTTGAGTTGGGCCAGTCGCGACGGGGTTCCTCTATTGGAACGTTTGCGCTATCTGGGCATCGTGTCGTCGAACCTTGATGAATTTTTCGAGGTGCGATACGAGCCCCACGACAATGGACTTCATGGCTCAAAAGCCCATAGCAATAGCGATGAAGATCATGTTGTTACCCGCCAAGCTCGCGCCTTGGTGGACAAGCAATACGCTCTCTACAACAACACTTTGTTGCCTGCACTCAAGCGGCGCGGCATTCGTTTGCTATCCCACAGTGATCGGGACCATGCCCAAAAGCAATGGGTTCATACCTACTTTCAAAAAGAGGTGCGCCCCTTGCTGATGCCTGTGGGCCTGGATCCAGCCCATCCCTTTCCTCAGGTCGCCAACAAGTCACTGAACTTCATTGTCCATTTGGGTGAAGCTGTTCAACGCAAGCGCAAGGCCAAAGAGACGGAAATCGCAATTGTGCGCATTCCACGCAGCTTGCCACGGTATATCCGTTTGCCCGAAAACCTGTCAAAAAGTGGGCAAAACTATGTCTCCATCTCTAGCGTGGTCCGAGCTCATCTGGCTGAACTCTTCCCTGACAGGCAGGTCTTGCAGTTCTCGCAATTTCGCGTGACGCGTCGCTCGGATCTAGCTGTTGATGAAGATGACATCGAGAACCTGCGCACGGCTCTTCGTCGTGGCTTGCAAGTGCGCAATTACGGTCAGGCTGTGCGGCTGGAAGTCTCTGCTGGATGCTCCAGCAAGCTGGCTGAATTTTTGCTGCAGCAATTTGGCTTGCCGCAGCAAGCTTTGTTTCGGGTCAATGGTCCGGTCAACTTGGTGCGGTTGATGCAGTTGATCGACATGGTGGATGACCCCAAACTCTTGTTTGCACCCTACAAACCCAGCATGCCGGCGGTATTGCAGCGTCATGGCTCGATTCTCCAGGCGCTCAAGCATGAAGATGTCCTGATTCATCAGCCTTTCGAAAGCTTTGATACGGTCCTGGCTTTTTTGCGCGAATGCGTGAACGATCCACAAGTCCGTGCCATCAAGCAAACCATCTACCGTACGGGCAGCGATCCGACCATGCTCAAGCTATTGCAAGAAGCTGTGCGCCGTGGGATTGAAGTGACTGCAGTGGTAGAGCTCAAAGCGCGTTTTGACGAAGAAACCAATATCAATTGGGCAGAGCGCCTCGAGGCTGTTGGGGTGCAAGTGGTTTATGGCGTGGTCGGCCTCAAAACCCATGCCAAGATGCTGCTCGTCACTCGTCAGGAGGGGCGCACGCTCAAACGTTATGGACACCTGTCGACTGGCAACTACAACCCGCGTACCGCACGACTGTACACAGACATCAGTCACCTGACTGCTGACACGGTCATCACAGCCGACATGGACAGGGTCTTCCTATATCTGGCCAATCCTAGCCGGGCACCGCGTCTGAGCAAGCTGCTCATGGCTCCAGAGCGTCTCCATCCTGCCATGGTGAAATACATTCGCCTGTGCGCTGATGCTGCTGAGCGAGGGCAGGATGCCCGCATTGTGGCCAAGATGAATTCGCTCACGGATCCTGCATTGATTCAGGAGCTCATGGCCGCTTCGGCGCGTGGGGTGTTGATTGATTTGATTGTGCGTGGTGCCTGCATGTTGCCTGTGGGCATACCTGGCAAGACCGACAGGATTCGTGTGCGTTCTGTCATTGGCCGCTTTCTGGAGCACTCACGCGTGTTTTATTTTCGGGCTGGTCCGCAGGAGCAGCTGTACCTGAGCAGCGCGGACTGGATGAGTCGCAACATGTTCCGGCGTGTAGAAGTGTCCTGGCCTGTTAACGATCCCGCGGCACGGCGAAAAATCATTGATGAATGCTTACTGGCCTACATGCACGACGGTCAGGATGCCTGGGAGATGGATGGCCAAGGCCAATATGCCAACGTACGCGATGCATTGCGTGGGCACAGCGCACAGCAGGCCTTGATGCAGCGTTACGAAAGCCGCTAAGGAGGCTGCTGGTATGGATTTGCTGTTGTGGAGGCATGCTGAGGCCCATGAGCTGATGGACGGCCAAACCGACCTTGAACGGGCCCTGACCAGCAAAGGCGAGAAGCAGGCACATCGCGTCGCCAAATGGCTTGATCAGCAATTGCCTGAAGGTGCCCGCATTTATTCAAGTCCTGCCACGAGAACAGTGCAAACGGTCCGGCATTTGCAACGCAAGTACAAGGTCCGTGATGCTTTGGCACCAGGTGCCAGTGTGGCAGATGTGCTCGAGTGTGCCCAGTGGCCTTCTGCGCGACACCCGGTGTTGATCGTTGGGCATCAGCCTGTGCTGGGTGATCTGATTGCGTCTGTCCTTGGCATGACCGGTGAGCCCATGTCTGTGCGCAAGGGCAGTCTGTGGTGGTTGCGTTGTCGTCAGCGCGAAGGTCGTGTGCAGACCACCGTCATGACGGTGGTCTGCCCTGAGTACCTTTGATCAGCCTTTGGCGGGCCGGCCTGTCTTGATGGCAGGCACTTGCGACAGGCTGGCTTTCAGCTGTGTATCGTTTTGCTTGGCGAGCAGCAACAGTCCGGCACGGATCAGCTCGCTCTTTTTGGCAGCCACGCCTAAACCCAGGGTACGTTTCTTGAGCTCACCCAACTGACCGTATTCCGATTTTGGAATGGTGTAGCTGTCACGCACAACTTTGACTTTCTTGTCTTTGGGTGCAGCTGCGGGTGCCGCACTCTTGGCTGGAGTTGTTGGCTTGGAGGTCTCTTTAACCGGCGCAGCGACCGCTTTGCGAGCACCTGTTGAGACTGATTTTTTCGCACTACCGCTGCGTGGACGTGCATTGCTTGCAGGTTTGCGAATGGCTTTGGTGGGGGCGACCGGGGGTTTTGCAGTTGTACTCATGACAGGAATCCTTCAAAAGAACAATACTGTATATACCGTTAAAAGATTTTTCAAATTAAGTTTTTGTGACAAAAAGCTCCCAACCTGTCTTTTGCCAGGCGGTGATCTCTTCGTTCAGCAGGTGTGCCGACTGCGGCCACTGTTCAGTCCACGATTTGCTGACTGCAAGGTCAAAGCGTGAGCGAGTCGGATTGCACTCAATTTGCAAGCTGGAAATATCAGGGTCGCGTCGGGCGTGACAAAGTGCAACGGCAAGTCTTAGCGCCATGAGTTGTTGCACAAAAAGCAGGTCATCAAAGGCTTCTCCCAGTTTGCGCAATTTGCCTCTGTGTCCAAGAATCAACAGGCCCAAGCGATGTAATTCATCGAGATTGAAGCCCGGCATGTCGGTGTTGTCCAGAATATAGGCGCCATGCTTGTGGTAATCGCTGTGTGAGATGCGAATGCCGACTTCGTGCAAACGCGCGGCCCACTGCAGTTTTCGTAACCCGCGCGAGCGCTCTTCGGCATCCTGATGACTGACCATGGGTGCAAACAGGGCCTGGGCGGTGCGTGTGACGCGTTCTGCTTGTTTGTTGTCTACGCCAAATCGCTGACTCAGTCCCGTCACCATGCGTGTCCGAATGTCGGCCTGAGGGCTTTCACGGTCGAGCATGTCAAACAGGGCGCCGTGACGCAATGCGCCTTGCGCTGCTTGCATCGAATCGATGTGCAGCAGGTCAAACACAGCCATCAGCACCGCAAGGCCTCCGCCAATCACGGGTTTGCGGTCTTCGCGCAGGCCGTTCAGCTTCAGGTTGTCGGCGGTATGGGCCTTGATCAGCTTGTCCTTGAGCCACTGCAGTCGCTCGGCCGTGATCAGCCCATCATTCCAGCCGGCAGCGACCAGCATGTCTGCAACAGCTCCAATGGTCCCTGAGGTGCCGTAAGCACGGTCCCATTTCTCCCGTGTGTAGAGGGGTTGAGCTTCGTCCAGAATGGCTTTGGCGGCAATCTCGGCAGCCTTGAAGGCCGAGGCGGTCCAAAGTCCATCCTTGAAATATTTCATGGACCAAGCCACGCTGCCCAGGCGATAGGATTCCAGTGTGTTGGCTTGCAGGCCTTGCCCCAAGATGAGTTCTGTCGAGCGGCCGCCAATATCCACCACCAGTCGATTTTCCTGCGAGTCTGGTAATAAATGCGCTGCTCCCAGGTAGATCAGGCGAGCCTCTTCACGACCAGCAATGACCTCCACAGGAAAACCCAGCATGTCTCGTGCGCGGCTGACGAACAGATCCCTGTTTTTGGCTTCGCGCAAGGTTTGAGTGGCTACAGCGCGCACATGGTCAGGCTTGAAGCCGGCCAGGCGCTCGCCAAAACGGGCCAGGCAGTCCCAGCCGCGCTGCATGGCCTCTGACGTCAGGTTGCGGTCGCTGTCCAGGCCGTTGCCTTGGCGGACGGTTTCCTTGATGTATTCAACGCGACGAAGATGGCCGGATTCGAGTTCGCCAATTTCGAGTCGAAAGCTGTTGGAGCCGAGATCGATCGCGGCAAAGAGGTTTTTCGCTTGCATAAAGGGACAACTGCTGAGTTGAACCGATTATGTGACTTGAATTTGACAATGCTGTGACGCGGGCGTGAAACTCAATGGACTTCGGGCACAAACATGTTGTCGGGCACCGGGTGCCGTATGTAGTCAGGGTTACGCACGCGAGCGGGAAGCGCGACGGATGGGTGTTCAATGTCGTGATAATCAAACTGTGCCAGCAAATGTTCGATGCAATTGAGGCGAGCCCGCTTCTTGTCCACCGCTTGCACAATCCACCAAGGCGCTTCAGGAATATGGGTGCGTTCCAGCATCGTTTCCTTGGCCACCGTGTAGTCTTCCCAGCGGCGGCGGCTTTCCAGATCCATGGGGCTGAGCTTCCACTGTTTGAGCGGGTCCTGAATCCGGCCCACAAAGCGCAGGTGTTGCTCGTCGTCGGTGATCGAGAACCAATACTTGATGACCTTGATGCCGCTGCGAACCAGCATTTTTTCGAATTCAGGCACTGTACGAAAAAATTCTTCGTACTCGTCGTCTGAACAAAAGCCCATGACGCGTTCGACGCCCGCGCGGTTGTACCAGCTGCGGTCAAACAAGACGATCTCGCCAGCAGCGGGCAGGTGAGCCACATAACGCTGAAAGTACCACTGGGTTTTTTCGCGGTCGTTGGGTGCGGGCAGGGCTGCGACCCGGCAGACACGGGGGTTCAGGCGTTGGGTGATGCGTTTGATCACACCACCTTTGCCCGCAGCATCGCGCCCCTCAAACAAAATCACCACGCGCTGACGCGAGTGCACGACCCAGTCCTGAAGCTTGACCAGCTCGGTTTGGAGGCGCAGCAATTCCCGGAAATAGCGGATGCGCTGGCTGGAGGGTTCGGCGGTGCGTTGAGCGTCTTCACCCAGACGATCTTCCATTTCCAGTTCGAACTCTTCGTCCAAAGAGTCCAGAAGATCTTCGCGCAACTGCGCCAGTTGGTGTTCGGTGATTTCGTGTTTGGAAGTCATGGCTTGAGCTTGCACTCCAAGTGTGACTTTTTTGTGTCACGGTCATGAAAAAGCCCTGCCACTTTGGGCAGGGCTTGGTCGCAGTTCAGTGCTAAAAGCCAACTCAGCTTCCGATCACACCGCCATCGTTTTTGGTGATGATGACCGTGGCCGAGCGAGGCATGGCCTTGCCGCCATCAGGCCAGCTGCTGGCACCTGTGCCACCTTCGCCAGGGTGCTGGATGTTCACGAACATGGTTTTGCCATCCGGCGAGAAGGCGAAGCCCGTGACTTCGCACTCCTTGGGGCCCACCATGAAGCGCCGGATTTCTTTGGTGACAGGGTCGGCGCACAACAGGGTGTTGTTGCCCTGACCAGCAAAAGCACCTGAGTTGGAGTACTTGCCGTCCGTCTGGATCCACAAGCGGCCGAAGCGGTCAAAGGCCAGTCCGTCAGGGCTGTTGAAGGTGTTGACGGCGTTGATGTTGGCCGATCCTGTGTTCAGATTTCCTTTGTTGGCTTCGACCGTAGGGTTGCCGGCCAGCACAAAGATATCCCACTCAAACGTGGTTGCGGCAGCATTGTTACCCGCTTCGCGCCAGCGAACGATCTGGCCATAAGCATTTTTGGCGCGAGGGTTAACATCGTCAGTCACGCTGCGCGAGGTGTTGTTGGTCATGGTGCCATAGACCTCACCAGTGCCAGGGTGGACGGAGACCCATTCAGGGCGATCCATCTTGGTGGCGCCGAGTTTGTCGGCAGCCATACGGGCATGTATCAGGACGGAAGCCTGGTCGGGGAAGCTGGGGTCTGCTTTGAGCACAGGATTGGCTTCTTTGTCGAGCAGCAGCCATTCGCCGGTGCCCATGAAGTCGCCTTTGGTGTTGCCGTCGTTGAAGCTAGCGACGTATAGTTTCCCGCTGTCGAGCAGCCCCTGGTTGGAGGCCTTGTTGCCTTCGACATAGGCTTTGTCGGACACAAACTTGTAGACATAGTCATTGGCCTGGTCGTCGCCCATGTAGATCACCACACGTTTGTCTGCGGTGAAATTCCAGGCGGCGCTTTCGTGCTTGAAGCGGCCCAGGGCGGTGCGCTTGACAGGGGCGGATTCAGGTGCAAACGGATCGATTTCAACAATCCAGCCGAATCGGTTTGATTCATTGGGTTCTTTTTTGTAATCGAAACGGTCATGGCGTGTTTCCCAGCCGTATTCAGACAGGCCAGCCGTGATGCCGTAGCGTTTTTGTGCAGGAGTGCGGCCATCCACTTTGGGTTCGATGGTGGTGCCGAAGTTGCTGTTGAAGTTTTCTTCGCAGGTCAGGTAAGTGCCCCATGGGGTGAAGCCATTGCCGCAGTTGTTGAGCATGCCCAGCACGTGTTTGCCGCTTGGGTCTGCCTTTGTTTTGAGCAGGCTGTGGCCTGCAGCTGGACCGGAAATCGCCATGGGGGTGTCGGCTGTGATGCGGCGGTTGTACTTGGAATCCAGTACCACAGCCCATTTGCCAGCGCTGTCTTTGCGAATATGGATGATCGAGCCGCCCCAGGCCTGCATGGCCTTGTTCACCCGCTCCAGGCTGTCCGCAGCCGCGGGAGGCAGGCCGAACAGGGTGATGTATTTGCCTTTTTCAACGGTGGTGTATTCGTGGTTCATGACCAGCAAACCTTCGTTGTTGGATTTGCCGTCGATCGGGAAAAAGTGCATGCCGTCATGGTTGTCGCCTACCTGGCGAGCCTGATCGGCGGCGCTTTCGCTCCCGTCGCCTTTCCAGCGCGATCCGGCGCCGGAGCTGAACAGGGGCGTACCCCAGGGCACGAACGGGGTGGCTGTGTAGCCCTTGGCGATGGTGATGGTGTCGGCGCTCGAGGCGGCAATGGACTCAAAGCCCATCAGCGGACCAGAGCTCTTGGCGAAGTTGGCGCAGCCAGCCAGAGGACCGCCCAAGAAACCTGCAGCAGCGAGCCCACCACCAGTTTTCAGAAAGCCACGACGGTTGACGGCGCGGTTGACAACGGCCTGGAAATGTTCGTTATTGCTGGTGTTGGTGGGCAGGTCTTCGCTGTCGATGGTGGTGATGTGCATGAAAAACTCCAAAGTGGTTGATGCACTCGCCATGTTCGTCATGGTCCGTGACAATCGGATGAAGTTTTGATGACGATTCGTATTTCAGCTTGAGCAGCAAGTTTTGGGAGATTTGACATCAAAATGTCACAATCGGAACATAAAGTCTGACCTGTCTACGGACAAAGCGTGCACCCTCTGTGTTGTGCTCTTCCTTATATGTGTTTCAGACTGGAGCTTTCATGAAACTCAAATCTCTTTTTGTGGCTGTCGGCTTAGGTGCGGCAGTTCTGACGTCTTTCGCTGCAGATATCACGGGCGCTGGTGCAACCTTCCCGTATCCGATCTACGCCAAGTGGGCTGAGGCTTACAAAAAGCAGACCGGCAATGGCCTGAACTATCAGTCCATCGGCTCTTCCGGTGGTCTCAAGCAGATCCGCGCCAAGACGGTCACTTTCGGCGCCTCTGATGCGCCGGTCAAAGGCGATGATCTGGACAAGGACGGCATGGTGCAGTTCCCGGCCATCATTGGTGGTACCGTACCCGTGGTCAACCTGGAAGGCTTCAAGCCTGGTGAGTTGCGCATTTCCGGGCCGGTGCTGGCCGAGGTCTACATGGGCACCATTGCCAAGTGGAACGATGCCAAGCTCGCAGCTCTGAACCCTGGCAAGAAACTTCCTGACCAAGCCATTACCGTGGTGCACCGTGCTGACGGCTCTGGCACCACCTTCAACTTTACCGATTACCTGAGCGCCATCAGCAAAGACTGGGCTGACAAAGTGGGCAAAGGTGCTGCTGTCAAGTGGCCTGCTGAATCCTCTGTGGGCGGCAAGGGCAACGAAGGTGTGGCGGCCAACGTCAACCGTGTCAAAGGTGCCATCGGCTACGTGGAGTACGCGTACGTCAAGAAAAACAACATGACTTTCCTGCAGCTGCAAAACGCTGATGGCAAGTTTGTGAGCCCTGATGATCAGACCTTTGCTGCTGCTGCTGCGGGTGCTGACTGGTTCAGCGTCCCGGGCATGGGCATCTCCATGGTCAACGCCAAAGGCGCAACCAGCTGGCCCATCAGCACCGCTTCCTTCATCCTGATGTACAAAGAGCCGGGCGACAAAGCTGCTTCGCAAGAAGTGGTTAAGTTCTTCGACTGGGCGTTCAAGAATGGCAAGCAGATGGCAGCCGAGCTGGATTATGTGGCCTTGCCTGACGCGCTGACTGCACAGATTCGCCAGAAAGTCTGGACCCAGATCAAGCACTGATCAACCGTCCGAAATCCGGAAGTCCCAAGGTCAAGCGATCTTGGGACTTTTTGAAGTGAAAGAGATGCAGGGATGTCCAACGCCCACGTCATCATCCAAGGAACAGACATGAACATGACCACTACCGATATTGCCGATGTATCTGCCGAAGCGCAGGTCATGGCGGTGGTGAGGCGTCAACGTCTGCAGGATTTTTTCTTCCATAAACTGACCTGGCTGTTTTCGATGCTGGTGCTGGTGGCTTTGCTGGGCATCATTGCCTCGCTTTTTATCACCGCCTGGCCGGCATTGTCCAAGTTTGGTGCGCACTTCATATGGCGTGTGGAGTGGGACATTGTCAATGAGGAGTTCGGTGCTGCCATAGCCATTTTTGGCACCGTCATCAGCGCCGCTATTGCTTTGCTCATAGCTGTCCCGCTGTCGTTCGGTATTGCACTGTTTTTGACCGAAAACTGTCCCGTCAAGTTGCGCCGCCCTCTGGGTACAGCCATTGAATTGCTTGCCGCGGTGCCCTCCATCATTTACGGCATGTTCGGCTTGTTCATTTTTGCGCCGCTGTTTGCGCAGTACGGTCAGCCGGCCTTGCAGTCCACGTTGGGCCAGATGCCTATTGTGGGCACTCTGTTTGGCGGTGCCATGAATGGCATCGGTATTTTGGCCGCAGGCATCGTGCTGGCCTTCATGATTTTGCCGTTCATTGCTGCCGTGATGCGCGATGTGTTTGAAATCGTGCCACCAGTGTTGCGCGAGTCGGCTTATGGGCTGGGGTGCACCACTTGGGAAGTTGTGCGCAACATCGTGTTGCCTTACACGCAAAAGGGTGTGATTGGCGGTGTCATGCTGGGCTTGGGGCGTGCCCTGGGTGAAACCATGGCCGTGACCTTTGTGATCGGTAACTCGCAACGCATCACCGGATCCTTGTTCTCGCCTGGCTCCTCAATTGCATCGACCCTTGCCAACGAATTTGGTGAGGCGGCTGACTTGCACATGTCTGCCTTGTTTGCGCTGGGCCTGCTTTTGTTTGTCATTACTTTTGTGGTGCTGGCGCTGGCCAAGCTCATGATCAGCCGAGGCGAAAAAGCCAAGGGTACCCGGACCTGAAGAAAAGAGAAGTTGTGATGGATCTCGCTATTTATCGCCGCCGCAAGCTGGTCAACCGCATTGGCTTGACGCTTTCAATGGCTGCCATGGCTTTGGGGCTGGTGGTGCTGCTCTGGATTTTGGCGGTGCTGTTCAAAAACGGTTTTTCTGCCATCGACTGGGCCATGTTCACCCAATCCACGCCAGCACCGGGCTCGGAAGGTGGAGGGCTGGCCAATGCGATTGTCGGCAGTGTGCTGATGGTGGTTCTGACGGCGCTGGTGGCTACACCCATCGGCATTTTTGCCGGGGTCTACCTGGCTGAATATGGCGATCAGAGCAAGACGGCTAGCTTGACGCGTTTCGTCACTGACATCATGCTTTCTGCGCCCTCGATTGTGCTGGGTTTGTTTGTCTACGCCATTTTGGTGGCACAGGTGAAGCACTTCTCGGGCTGGGCGGGCACGATGGCGCTGTCGCTGATCGCCATTCCAGTGGTGGTGCGTACGACGGAGAACATGCTGCGCCTCGTACCCGGCAGCCTGCGTGAGGCGGCCTTCGGTCTGGGTGCGCCACGTTGGAAAGTAGCCACTTTTGTGACCCTCCGTGCAGCCAAAGCAGGTGTCATGACAGGCCTGTTGCTCGCGCTGGCCCGTATCAGTGGCGAGACTGCGCCCTTGCTCTTCACCGCGCTGAACAACCAGTTTTTCTCGACCAACATGAACGCGCCCATGGCCAACTTGCCGGTGGTGATTTTCCAGTTCGCCATGAGCCCATACGACAACTGGATTCGTCTGGCCTGGGGTGGGGCATTGCTCATCACCCTGACAGTTCTGGTTCTGAACATCATTGCCCGCGTGTTCTTCCGTGACACTACGGCACGCTGATCTGCCTCTTTCAACGACAACACCATGACATCGAACACACTGACTCCCTCTGGCGTGAAGAACGCGATCGAAGTCCGGAATCTGGACTTTTTCTACGGTTCGTTCAAAGGCCTCAAGGGCATTAATCTGGACATTGCCGAGCATAAGGTCACGGCCTTCATTGGTCCATCCGGTTGCGGCAAGTCCACATTGCTGCGCACGCTCAACCGCATGTACAGCCTCTACCCAGGTCAGCGCGCTGAAGGGCAGATCAACCTTTATGGTGACAACGTACTGGATGCCAAGCAGGATCTGAACCTGCTGCGCGCTCGGGTTGGCATGGTGTTTCAGAAACCTACGCCGTTCCCGATGTCGATTTACGACAATATTGCTTTTGGCGTGAAGCTCTACGAGAAGCTTTCGCGCTCCGAAATGGATGATCGTGTGGAGTGGGCGCTTTCCAAGGCCGCCATCTGGAACGAAGTCAAGGACAAACTGGGGCAAAGCGGTTTGTCCCTGTCGGGAGGGCAGCAGCAGCGTTTGTGCATTGCGCGCACTGTGGCTGTGAAGCCCAAAGTCATCTTGCTCGATGAGCCCACCTCTGCGCTCGATCCGATTTCCACGGCCAAGGTTGAGGAGCTGGTCCACGAACTCAAGAGCGACTACACCGTGGCCATTGTGACCCACAACATGCAGCAGGCCGCACGTGTTTCGGATTACACAGCCTATATGTACCTGGGTGAGCTGATGGAGTTTGGCCAGACCGAACAGATCTTCATGAAGCCTGCACGCCAGGAAACAGAAGATTACATCACCGGCCGCTTCGGCTGATCCTGCGACTGTCCAAGGAACAAGAAAATGGATAAACACATTTCAAGCCAATTTGATGCCGAGCTGGCTGGCATTTCTTCTCGTGTGCTGGAGCTGGGCGGCATGGTGGAGTCGCAAATTCGACATGCGGTGTATGCCTTGTCTCAATTCAGCGTGGAAGTGGCCGACCAGGTCATCACGACGGAGCGTCAAGTCAATGCACTAGAGGTTGAAATTGACCGCGAGCTCTCATCCGTCATTGCCCGCCGTCAGCCCACTGCGCGCGATTTGCGCTTGCTGATGGCTGCCTCCAAAATCACAGGTAACCTTGAGCGCGCTGGTGATGAATCCGAACGCATTGCGCGCATGGTCAAATTGATTGTGGAGCAGGGCAGCAACCGTACCTTGCCTGCATCCGAGTTGCGCATTGCTTCTGATTTGGCCTCCGGTCTGCTGCGCAAGGCGCTTGATGCGTTTGCACGCCTGGACGTCACGGCGGCTCTGAGCATCCTGAAGGAGGATGACCTGATCGATGCCGAGTTCGACGGCTTCCTGCGCAAGCTGGTGACCTACATGATGGAAGACCCGCGTACGATCTCTGCCTCACTGGATCTGCTGTTTGTGGCCAAGGCCATCGAGCGTATTGGTGACCATGCCAAGAACATTGCCGAGTTCATCATTTACGTGGTCAAGGGTGCGGACGTTCGTCACACTGCTTTGTCGGACATTGAATCTGCCGTCCAATGAGAAATCTCCCTCGTGTTCTGATTGTTGAAGACGAGCCGGCCATTGCCGAGCTGATGGCGGTCAACCTTCGGCACAACGGATTTCAGCCGATTTGGGCCATGGATGCTGTTACCGCTCAAAAAGAACTTGACGAAATCTTGCCGGATGTCATCTTGCTGGACTGGATGCTGCCTGGTGAAAGCGGTTTGAGTCTGGCCAAAAAATGGCGTGCATCAGCCCGTAGCCAGGCGGTACCGATCTTGATGATCACTGCTCGTGGAGATGAGGCCGATCGTGTGGCTGGGCTGGAAACTGGTGCAGATGACTACATCGTCAAGCCTTTCTCGCCGCGAGAGTTGCTGGCGCGTATTCGTGCCGTGCTGCGGCGACGTGCCCCTGAGCAGTCAGCAGGCGTTGTCACGATTGGCGACTTGACACTGGATGCAGACACCTACCGTGTCAGCTGGCAGCAACAAGCCTTGAAGGTGGGGCCGACCGAGTTCAAGCTGTTGCAGTACCTGATGCGCCACCCGGAACGTGTCCACAGTCGTGGCCAGTTGCTCGACAAAGTCTGGGGTGATCACGTGTTCATTGAAGAGCGCACGGTGGACGTCCACGTCAAGCGTCTGCGCGAGTCGCTGGGTGATGCGAGCGGTTTGATCGAGACGGTCCGCGGCGCCGGCTATCGCCTCAAGGCCACAGGCCTGTAATATCCAGGGCATGTGGTCCGCGCTGTTTCCCTTGAGTTTGGGTGCCTTGATCGGTGCCCTGATCGGTCGTTTTACGCATCCTCTGCTCAGTATTGGAATGGGGGCATTTGCTGGGCTGACTCTGGCTCTGTTGTGGTTCCTTGCCCAAGGCACCTGGCTTGAGCGTTGGCTGAAGTCGCCTTCTCCTGATGCGCTCAGTCGTTTGCGTGGTCCGTGGCGTGAACTCGGTGAGCGTGCCTACAGGCAGCTGCGTTTGCGCGAGCAGCAAGCGAGCAGCCAGGAAAAACGCCTGCAGGATTTTTTGTCAGCCATACAAGCCTCGCCTAATGGCGTGGTCTTGCTCGACGAGGAGGGCAAGATCGAATGGATGAACCAAACCGCGTGTGATCACCTGGGCCTGCAAATTCCACGCGATCTGCAGCAACACATCGTGCATCTGGTGCGTGCGCCCGCTTTCACTAAATTCTTTGCGCAAGAGCGGCACGACAAGGAGATCCAGTTTGACGCCCCCGGAACAGCCTGGGGGAAAGCTCGTCATCTGAGTTTGCACCTTCATCATTACGGGCAGGGCAAGGAACTGATGCTCACACGCGATGTGACGGCGCTGGTGTTGGCAGACGCCATGCGGCGCGATTTTGTGGCCAATGTGTCCCATGAAATTCGTACCCCACTGACGGTCCTCGCTGGTTTTGTTGAAACCCTGCAATCCTTGCCTCTGGATGCCAGGGAGTCTGCACGATACCTGGACTTGATGGCGGTACAGGCCTCGCGGATGCAAACCTTGGTGGCAGATTTGCTGACGCTGTCCCAACTTGAAGGCAGTCCGGCCCCCGGGGCGCTGGATCTGGTGGACATGCAGCCTTTGCTCGATCAAATCGAGAGTGATGCCAAGGCTTTATCGGCTCTGCAGGCTCACAGCGAGTCACCAGTGCATCGCTTGGTGTTTGGGGCGCCTGAGGTGACTCAGGTGGAGGGCTCACGTCACGAGTTGCTGAGTGCATTCTCGAATCTGGTGAGCAATGCTGTGCGTTACACGCCTGCAGGTGGGGAAGTGCATGTGCGTGTTCGCAGAACACCTGAGGGCGGAATGGTCTTCAGTGTGCAAGACACGGGCCCAGGTATTGCCCCAGAGCACCTGCCACGGTTGTCTGAACGCTTTTACCGTGTGGACCGCAGTCGATCACGTGAAACAGGCGGGACGGGCTTGGGTCTGGCCATCACCAAGCATGTGATTCAACGCCATGGCGGTAGTCTGCACATCGAGAGTCAGCTGGGCAAGGGTTCAACCTTCAGTCTTCAGATGCCCGCTTCGCGTGTGCGTTGATGGCTCACTCGCATCAAAAGTATCACCAACAACACTGACACAACGGCCAAGGCCAGGGTGCTGCAGATCCAGAAAGTGTCCACTCTTGGTCGCGCAGCCAAAGGCCCCAGACCCTGGTAAGCCCAGCGATAAGCCAGGCCAACCCCAACACCCCACAGCAACAGGGTATAGACCAGCAAAGGTGCAATCGTTTGACGATAGCAACGCAGCACAAAAGCGCTGATGGCCTGTAAAGCATCGCTCACATGGTAGAGCGCCACCCAGACCAGCCAGACAGCCGCCAGGGTTTGCACCTCAGGCTGTCCTGAGAAAAGGCGACTGATGGGCTCGCGGCCCAACCACAAAGCCAGAGCACACAACAACGATAGCGCCAAGCCCAGGCGCAGGCCGGTCAAGGCACTTTTCCTGGCGCGCGAGGCCTGGCCCGCGCCCAGCCAGTAGCCCGTACGAGCGCTGGTTGCGATGCCCAAAGACAAGGGCACCATGTACAGGACGGCTGCCAATGTGGCGGCAATCTGGTGACTGGCGGAGGCCAGAGCGCCCAAGCGGGCGATGAACAAGGCCATCAAGGTGAAAGACGTGACTTCAACCATGATGGACAAACCTGCGGGCACGCCCAAATGTAAAAAACGTTTGAGTTGTGTCCAGTCGGGCGGGGATAAATGTTGAAACAGCCGATAGGGTTTGTACACGTCCAGTCGCCATAACCACCAGACACCACAGGCGAGCATGAACAGGTTCACAAACAGTGTGGCCCAGGCGCAGCCCTGTGCGCCCAATTCCGGCAAACCCATCACACCAAAGGTCAGAGCCCATGACAGCGGCACCTTGAGCGCGAGACCTGCTGCCTGAAGCCAAGTGACCAGGCTGGCATGGCCCAGGGCCTGGTTCAATGTGCCGTAGAGCCGAAACAGCAAAGAGGGTGCCAGAGCGACAGACAAAATGTTCAGATAGCCCTCAACCTGCAGCCACAACTCAAGGGGTACCTGAGTCCATTGCAGCCACAGCTGGGGCCAGAATAGACAGGGAAAACCTATGCTGAAAGCCAGCGTGGCAATGTACAGGGCTTGACGTACCGAGGGGCCAATCTCTTGGTCTTTGCCAGCATCTCGCAACTCGGCCCATACGGGCAGCAGAGACTGCAGCATGCCGTTGAGGCCCACGTACACGCTGATGTAGATGGACGTCGCCAAGGACATGACCGCCAGTGCCTGGGCAGAATACTGTCCGGCGATGATGGTGTCGGCCACACTGAAACCCATGACAGCCCACTGGCCGACCAGCACCGTGCCGGCGTGGCGGGCAATCGCCCGCAGGTCCGTCCGGTTCATGGGCCTCGGCGACGGAACACGGCAATCCATTCGTTGCCATCGGTGGGGCGCTGCACGTTGCTGACCAGCTCCCATTGTGTCAAGAGCTCATCGGTGACGGCCAGGTCTTGCACGCGGGAGTTCATGAACATCCAGGAGCAAGTGGCTTGAGATGCGATGTGGGGTTTGAGCTCGTAGCCGGCGTGAAGCCTCAAACCCGTGACCTGGGCTGGCGTCAGGCCAATGTATTGAACACAGCCATTGGGTTCGACCAAGGCCACGAGTTTTCGACTGAGTGGCGCATAGCTGCGGGCGTAGTCCAACAGGGGCAGCCATAGCGTCATCAGCAGCAACCAGCACAATGCTGCGCCTCCTGCGGGCAGGGCCATGCTTTTCCAAAGAGCGGCGCGATGGCGTCCAATGCGCCAGCGCACCAGAGCGATCCAGCACAAAGTGGCGATCACAGCCAGGGCAAAGGGGATGAGCGAAAAACCAGGTTCAAAACCAGGGGCCAGGCGTGCGACGTTGGCCGCAGGTTGTTTCGGGAATCCCGTTTGCATGGCGAACCACACCACCCAGATGGTCAACACGCAGACCGTGAAAAAAAGCAAAGTGAACCAGTCTATGAAGGCGCTCAGGCCCCGGTTGAGCGTGGGTAATGCAAAGGCGGCCAATGCAGCGAGGGCAGGCAGACTCAGGAGCAAAGCGCGATCGGACAGGCCGGTCAGCCAGGTGGTGCCGACGGTGACCAAGGCAAACCACAGCGGCAATGCCAAATGCGGTGTGCGCCAAGGCTGGCGAAGAGCATGGCGCCAGCGCCACAAAGACCAAAGCACCAGGGGCCAGGCCGGCCAAGTGAACCACAGCAGCAGTTTGGACCAGCTGACCAGTTCGGCCCCGCGGTCTGCTTGCAGGCGCCAACGCCAAAGATCCAGACTGCCTGCCAAGGTGACGCACATCAGGGTAATGAGGAGCATCAGTCCCAGATCAAGAGCGCGTGCGCGTGTACTGGCCGCCAGCACAGCGGTGCCCCCCAAGCCCAGAAGCAAAGACATGGTGGGGCCACCTGAAAGAGTCAGGCCCAACATGCCTGCTGCCATGGCCAATAATGCAGCCTGTCTATGGCGTGTGTGGTTGCTGAGCGCAAAAAACACCAGGCTGGCGCAGGCCAGTTGACTCAGGGCGGCGGTGGTTTCGTGGCCCAGGCGAGCCAGGCCAAGACAGGCGATCAGGGCAAGCAGCCCACCATCGGCCAAGGCGCGGGCATAGTCCGCTGGCCTTGCTTCACCTCCAAAAGCAAAAGCCACAGGCTGCGCCTGCGGGTGACGTGCCAACGCGTAAATGGCGTACCAAGTGCACACCAATGTCAGCAACAGCAATCCAGCAAAGGGAACGCGCGCTGCCAGTTCAGGCGAAAGCCATGGCATGGCCTTGATGGCTATGGCGCCCAGCCAGTAAGGCAGCAAAGCCAGATCGGTATCTGTTTGTCCCAAAAGGGTAGGGCGTAACCAGGAGGCATTTTCGCCTGCTACGGGCGATGCCAGCTGCCAGATGAAACCGAAGGCTTGCAGGTCGTCCGTTTTCCAGGCAGTACGTCCCACAAAGCCTGAAAGCACATAGGCCAGGCTCAGCAGCCACAGGGCGGCGCGGGGTAGCCTGCGTACAGCATGCTGTGCAACGATGGCGGGGCTAGGGGCGTTCACAGGCGTAACGATAGCAGTTTGGCGGGTTCAAAACAAAAGGGCAGGCCGGTTGCCCGGGCTGCCCTTTGCGAAAGGAAGAACGCCTTATTTGGACAGGGCGGTCTTGCCGAAACGGTTGCGGAAGCGCTCCACGCGGCCGCCCATGTTGTCCACCGACTTTTGGGTGCCGGTGTAGAAGGGGTGCGATTCGCTGGTGGTATCGAGCTTGAACAGCGGCAGTTCGCGGCCTTCGAATTCGATGGTTTCCTTGGTGTTGACGCAGGAACGGGTCACGAACTTGAAGCCGTTGGACATGTCCTGGAAGCACACTTCACGGTAGTTGGGGTGAATGCCCTCTTTCATGGTTTTTCCTTTTAAACCACGGTAGCCACGCCCCGGACCATTCCCGGACGCACTTTCCGCAAAACCTGTGATTATAGGGGATTAACCCCCGCGGCGCATCATGTCGAAGAACTCGGAGTTGTTCTTGGTGGCCTTCATGCTCTTGAGCACCATTTCCATCGCCTCGATTTCGTCCATGTTGTACATGAACTGACGCAGGATACGCGTCTTTTGCAGCACTTCGGGCTGCAGCAGCAGCTCTTCGCGGCGGGTGCCGCTGCGGTTGAGGTTGATGGCAGGGAACACGCGCTTTTCGTAGAGGCGTCGCTCGAGGTGGATTTCGCTGTTGCCGGTGCCCTTGAATTCTTCAAAGATCACCTCGTCCATGCGGCTTCCGGTGTCGACCAGCGCGGTGGCGATGATGGTCAGGCTGCCGCCTTCTTCCACATTGCGTGCTGCGCCAAAGAAACGCTTGGGACGCTGCAGGGCGTTGGCATCCACACCGCCAGTCAGCACCTTGCCGGAGCTGGGCACCACGTTGTTGTAGGCGCGGGCCAGTCGGGTGATGGAGTCCAGCAGGATCACCACGTCTTTTTTCAGTTCGACCAGGCGCTTGGCGCGCTCGATCACCATTTCGGCCACGTGCACATGGCGGGCAGCGGGCTCGTCAAAGGTGGAAGAGATGACTTCTCCGCGCACGCTGCGTTGCATCTCGGTCACTTCTTCAGGGCGCTCGTCCACCAGCAGCACCATCAGATGCACATCGGGGTAGTTGGCGGTGATGGCGTGGGCAATGTTTTGCATCATCACCGTTTTGCCGGACTTGGGCTGAGCCACGATCAGGGCACGCTGGCCACGGCCGATGGGGGCAATGATGTCAATCACGCGGCTGGTGATGTTTTCCTCGCCCTTGATGTCACGTTCCAGGCGCATCTGCTCTTTGGGGAACAGGGGCGTCAGGTTTTCGAACATGACTTTGTGTTTGTTGTTCTCGGGCAGGCCATCGTTGACCTTGTCGAGCTTGGTCAGGGCAAAGTAGCGCTCGCCGTCTTTGGGGATTCGCACTTCGCCTTCGATCATGTCGCCGGTGTGCAGGTTGAAGCGGCGCACCTGGCTGGGGCTGATGTAGATGTCGTCGGTGCTGGCGGTGTAGCTGGTGTCGGGGCTGCGCAAAAAGCCGAAACCGTCGGGCAGGATTTCCAGCATGCCATCGGCGAACACTTGCTCACCGGCTTTGGCGCGTTTTTTGATGATGGCAAACATCAGCTCCTGCTTGCGCATGCGGCCTGTGTTCTCGATTTCGAGTTCTTCGGCTTGCTTGAGGAGTTCCGACACGTGTTGTGCCTTGAGTTCATTCAAATGCATGGAATTTGACCTGCGGTGAGTGGCTGCTGTAAGCAGTCACGTGAATAAATAACCAGGGGGAAAGCGTTGTTCAGGTCCGGAAAGCCAGTTTTGGGTCCGGCGGAACTGACCCGGTGATAACCGGATGAAAAGAATTATGACAGGTTTTTGGGCCCAAACAGGCAGAAAAAACGGGGCTCAAGCCCCGTTTTTGAGTCCAGATCCGGCGAATCAGGCCAGTTGCTGGTCAATGAAGGCGGTCAACTGGGCCTTGCTCATGGCGCCCACCTTGGTCGCAGCCAGCTGACCGGCTTTGAACACCATCAGCGTAGGAATGCCACGGATGCCGAACTTGGCCGGAATGTCACGGTTTTCGTCCACGTTCATCTTGGCGATCTGCACCTTGCCCTGGTAGGCGGTGGCCACTTCGTCCAGGATCGGAGCGATCATTTTGCAGGGACCGCACCATTCGGCCCAGAAGTCCACCACCACAGGTTGTGCGGCTTGCAGGACGTCGGCTTCGAAGCTGCTGTCGGAAACGTGTTTGATCAGATCGCTGGCCATGGCGTTAATACCTTGTCGAAAAAGGGAGAGTGAAATGAAAATTGATGGCTTATTTTGACAGAAACCACCGAGAGTGTCTGGCGAGCCATGGGGCAATTTTCTTGATCACAGTGAAAAGGTTACAAATGGTGTAACAAATGGCTGTAACAAATGCTCACAAGCAAAGCCGCCATCCCCTCCACAAACCGGGGCGAAATAAGTATCTTACGAACCATTCCGACTTGTGGAAATGACATGAAACACATTCAGACTGACGCTTATCAGCAAGCCTTGGCCCAAGCCTCCAAAGCCTTTATGGTGGCCATGGGGCAGCAGGGCTACGCCGTCAGGGATTATCCGGAAAACTTTATCGAAGCCCTGCGCAGCCAAACGCAACTGGCTTTTGAGCCCAATGCTCGTGCGCAACGCAGCGGTGTGATGGGTGATGTGGGTGTTCGGAAAGCCAAAGTCACCCGTTTGCCCGTCCGTGGCGTGGGCAGGGCGCGCGTCGCGGCCTGAAATCTTCTTGGGGGATGGGTGACGAGCCTTGACCCCGGCACTGGATTCACGGTTAGGGCTGCTCGGTTCCCCGCCTGACCCGGTTGGCCGCTTCACCATGCGGGAAGGCCCGTCGAGAGTTATTGTAGGGCAGGATCGACCCTCGGCAGCACTTATCCCTCATGTAAAACTGTTTTCAGGGAAAACGGCGCATATTGCTTTCTGCGATGTCAGCAGCCGATAGAATGCCCGGATGTCTTATCTCGTCCTGGCGCGCAAATACCGTCCTCAAAACTTCACCGAAATGGTGGGGCAAGAGCACGTTGTTCAAGCCTTGACCAACGCTTTGGTGCAGCAGCGTTTGCATCATGCCTATTTGTTCACTGGTACGCGAGGCGTGGGCAAGACCACGGTGTCGCGCATTTTGGCCAAGTCGCTCAACTGCCAAGGCGCAGACGGGCAGGGGGGCATCACCGCCGAGCCGTGTGGCGTGTGCCAGGCTTGCCGCGACATTGATGCCGGGCGTTTTGTGGATTACACCGAACTCGACGCGGCCTCGAACCGGGGTGTGGACGAGGTGCAAAGCCTGCTGGAGCAGGCGGTGTACAAGCCTGTGCAGGGGCGCTTCAAGGTCTTCATGATCGACGAGGTGCACATGCTCACGAACACCGCGTTCAACGCGATGCTCAAGACGCTGGAAGAGCCGCCCGAATACCTCAAGTTTGTACTGGCCACGACCGACCCGCAAAAAGTGCCTGTCACCGTGTTGTCACGCTGCCTGCAGTTCAATTTGCGGCCGATGGCACCTGAGACTGTGCTTGAGCACTTGACCCGGGTACTGGCGCAGGAAAACATCGAAGCCGAAACCGGAGCGCTGCGTTTGCTGGCGCGCGCAGCACGTGGTTCCATGCGTGATGCTCTAAGCTTGACCGATCAGGCCATTGCCTACGCCAGTGGTGCTTTGCGTGAAGCCGCAGTCCGTCAAATGCTGGGCAGCGTAGACCAAGGGCATGTGTATGACCTGATTGAGGCTTTGACGCAGGCGCAGGCCGCCCAAGTGGTTGCCTTGGTGGGCGCTTTGCGTGTGCAGGGCGTCTCTGCCGCTGCAACGCTCGAAGACATGAGCCTGGCGCTGCAGCGCATGGCCGTGGCGCAGTGGGCCGGACAGCCTGCCTCGTTGGATGATGATCCCGATGGACATCGCTTGATGGACTTGGCAGAGCGTATGGATCCGCAGGAAACACAGCTGCTCTATAACCTGTGCTTGCATGGACGCCAGGAGCTTGGGCTGGCACCTGACGAATACGCAGGGTTGACCATGGTGCTTTTGCGCTTGCTGGCTTTCAAGCCTGCAGCAGTGGCGCAACTGGCTCAAAAAAAAAGTCCTGAAAACCGCCTGAGCGCGCCTGCAGTTGCTGTTGTTCCTGTGCCGGTAGTGCAAGCACCATCGCCGGTGCAGCGTACTGATGCTGCTGTCGGCACTGCAGCCAGGATACAGTCGATTCCCGTACGCGAGCAAAATGCGCCCTCTTCTCGGGCTGATCGTCCAAGCGCAGAGCAAGCTCCTGCAGTGCAGGAAACCGCCTTGGGCACGCTCTGGTTTGAGCTGATTCGCCAGCTGATGGCGCAAGAACAGATCAATGCTTTGCCACGGGAACTGGCTTTGCAGTCGCAGCTGGTGGAGCAAACGGATGGGCTTTGGCGTTTGTGCCTGGAAAAAGAATCCTTGAACACGCCCAACGCGCGCGAAAAACTGCAAATGGTGGTTCAGGCAGCAGGTCATGCTGTTCGTCTGGAGTGGATTGCCGGTCCGGTGGTCGATACACCAGCCAAGCGGCTTGGCGTGCTGGCCGCTGAAAAAATGCAAGCTGCTCAGAACTTGATTGGCCAAGACCCGCTGGTGCAAAACATGATCAACAACTACGGCGCGAAAATTGTGCCGGGTTCTCTCCAACCCATTTGATAAAAAAGGAACGATGATGTTCAACAAAGGACAACTTGCTGGCTTGATGAAACAGGCGCAAGCCATGCAGGACAACCTCAAGCGTGCGCAAGACGAGCTGGCTAATGTGGAAGTGCAGGGTCAGTCCGGGGGGGGGCTGGTGCAGGTGTTGATGACATGCAAACACCAGGTCCGTCGAATCACCATTGATCCAACATTGCTGGCAGATGACAAAGATATGCTTGAAGACCTTGTGGCCGCAGCTTTCAACGACGCTGTTCGCGCTGCAGAAGAAGTCTCGCAGCAAAAAATGGGCAAGCTCACTGCCGGTTTGCCTGCTGGCATGAAGCTGCCTTTCTAAACGTTCAAGACACCGGAAAAACGCAGTGGCGCAAACACACGCTCTTCAAGCCTTGGTTGAAGCTCTCAAGGGTTTGCCGGGTGTAGGCAGTAAGTCCGCCTCGCGCATGGCCTATCACTTGCTGCAGCACGACAGGCAGGCGGCGACCGTGCTTGCAGGGGCTCTGACTCAGGCCGTAAGGGATGTGCGGCATTGCAGTCAGTGCCATACCTTTACTGATCTGGAGGTGTGTGAAACTTGCTCGGATGCGTCGCGAGATGGTGGGCAATTGTGTGTGGTCGAAACGCCTGCAGATCAGTCTGCCATTGAGCGCACCGGGACCTACAAAGGTCTTTATTTTGTGCTCATGGGGAAACTCAGCCCGCTCGATGGTGTTGGCCCCAAGGATATCGGACTGCTCAAACTCAAACAGCGAGTGCAGCTGGGCACGGTTCGAGAGGTGATTTTGGCGACCAACTTCACCGCAGAAGGAGAGGCGACCGCACACGTTATTTCGGAAATGTTGCGCGCCTTCGGTATTCGCGTGTCGCGTCTGGCGCGTGGCGTACCCGCAGGTAGCGAGCTTGAGTACGTTGACTTGGGCACGATCGCGCATGCACTGGTGGACAGGCGTTAAGCGCTTGTGATGTGAGCCGGACAGGCTCAACGTTTTTTCCGTTTGCTGGCAACTCGGGTAGAGGTACGGGTGGGTGCTTTCTTGGCTGCACGGTAGGGGGCGTACAGGGTCAACTTTTGTCCAGCGTGCAGTCGTGCATTCAGGTTCAGGTTGTTCCAGTTGGCCAGGTTCCCGGCCGATACGCCATGGCGGGCAGCCAACTGAGCCAGGGTATCGCCTTTGCGCGCACTGACGGCAATTTTTCGCAACACAACTTCGGGCATGAGCGAAAGCTGTGCTGAGGTGGCCAGGTGTTCTGACACATCGCTATCGAGTTCGCCTTTGCGCTGAACGATGAGGGTTGAACCCGCACGCACCAGCATACGAGGCGGTATGTTGTTTGCAGAGCGCAGGTCATTGATGTGCATGCTGACTTCTTTTGCGGCCTCCTCAAGCTTCATGTTGCGCGGCGCAACCCAGGCCGTCCAACTGGCCAGTTTTTTGCCGGGGTGCCTTTCCAAATTGCGAGCGAAGGTCTCGGCATTGTCCCAAGGCAGCAGAATTTGCGGGGTGCCCGCTGCAAGAATGACCGGGTGTTTGAAGGATGGATTGAGCATCCTGAAGTTGTCTGTGCTGATTTCAGCCAGGCGCGCGGCCAAGGCCACATCAATATCGCGGTCGATACTGACGGTTTTGAAATAGGGGTGGTTTTTGATCTCCGGCAATTCTGCGTTGAATGCCTCAGGGTTGGAAATGATGTTTTTCAGGGCCTGCAGTTTAGGCACGTAGTAACGCGTCTCTTCGGGCATGCTCAGGCTGTCGTAATCAGTGTCTTTTCCTCGTGCCTTATTGCGGCTGATGGCTCGTCCGACGTTCCCCTCTCCCCAGTTGTAGGCAGCCAATGCGAGATGCCAGTCTCCAAACATGCCGTAGAGCTTTTGCAGGTAGTCCAGTGCTGCGCGTGTAGATTCCAGCACATCACGGCGCTCATCCATGAACAGGTTTTGCTTGAGATCAAAGTCGCGCCCTGTGGCGGGCATGAATTGCCACATGCCCGCAGCCTTGGCGGTAGAGACCGCCTGAGGGTTGAAGGCAGATTCGACAAAGGGTAGGAGAGCCAGTTCCATGGGCATTTGGCGTCGTTCGAGCTCCTGAACAATATGGAAAAGATATGGGCGTGAACGTTCGATCATGCGCAACATGTAGTCCGGGCGGCTGGCGTACCAGGATTCGCGACTGTTGACACGTGCATTAACGAGGTCGGGCATGGCAAAGCCCTTGCGGATACGCTCCCAAATATCCTGCTCTTCTGGAGCCTTCAGGCCCAGTTGGGACGCTGGGCGCAGCTTCGCGGAAGAATCGACTTGCACCAATGTGGCGTCATTGCTGGAAGCCTCGGCTGTCGCTTTGGTTGAGGTGTTGGTGATGGGAGTGACGCTGGCGCAGCCGGACAAAATGACCAGTGCGAACAGGGGCAGCACCATGAGGATGCGGCGCAAGGATATTCGAATGAATGGGAAGTGCATGGATCGATTCAAAATTCGTTTTTCCACTCACGCAAGGTGGCAAAAACTTCGGTGTCGGAGTTCAGTTGAGGTGTTCGCTGCAGTGCACTTTGACGTACCGCTGGCTGTTGAACACGCAAGAAGGGGTTGATCTGTAACTCAAGTCCAATCGTGGAGGGCAGAGTCGGTCGATCGTTTGCACGCAAGGACTGGCAATGGATCGTGTGAAGTGCAATATCTGTGTTTTCAGGTTCCACGGTTTGCGCAAAGCGCAGATTCGATAGGGTGTACTCGTGAGCGGGACAGACCCGTGTTTGTGAAGGCAAGTGGGCCAGTTTTTGTAAAGACGCGTGCATTTGCGCTGCGGTGCCTTCGAACAGTCGACCACAGCCCGCGCTGAACAGAGTGTCGCCGCAAAACAAGATCGGGTCTTGGCCTGGGATGTTGGCGATCCACGCTATATGCCCAGCGGTATGGCCAGGCACTTGCAACACGTGCAAACGCACGCCCTGCCAAAGCAGCTCGTCATTGTCACGAACAGCATGGTGGGCGTAATTTGCAGGTTCGGACGCCGGAGCATGGACTTTTGCTGCTGTGGCGTTCAGCAGTTGTTTGATCCCGCCAGTATGATCGCCATGGTGATGGGTCACCAGAATATGGTCAAGAGCGATGCCGGGGTGTTGCGCCAGCCACTCGAGCACCTCATGGGCGCTGCCTGGGTCGACCACCAAAGCGTGCTGATCGTCGTGCAGCAGCCAGATGTAGTTGTCGGTGAATGCGGGTAAAGCAACAAGTTTCATGAAGACTTCTATTATAGAAAATGTGCCTCCATTGATGCCTTGGTTGCCGTGGCTGACCGTGTCGCAACGTCAGGTTTTGCAACAATGGGAGCAGTCCGAGCTGGATGCTGCAGTGGTGGACGCTTTTGGTTTCCATGCTCTGCAATTGGCCGGTCTCGATTTGGGGGCTTTGCGCGTCAACCGTATGCCTCACCGGTGGGTAGTGTCTACCGAGTTCGAAACTTCGTCGGGGTCTGCTGATGTGCAGGCCTGTGTAGATACGATGGCTTGGCCTTGGGCTCAGGACAGCCTGGACTTGGTGTGTATGCCTCATGTCCTGGAGCGTTCGCACAACCCGCATGCCACCTTGCGTGAGGCGCATCGGGTCTTGATGCCCGAAGGGCGGCTGGTGTTGACGGCGATCAACCCCTGGAGCGTCTGGGGGGGGAAGTACAAAAATTGGCGCAGGCAGCACACGGCGGGTGTAGATGGCACGCCGGTGCAGTTGTTGAGCGCTGGGCGACTGAAGGACTGGTTGCGCTTGCTGGGTTTTGAAATTGAGCGATGCAGCTATGGCTTGTGGTTGACTGGCGCCGGTCATCAGTCAGCCCATCGGGTGACGCGCTGGCTGGATCGGCGAATGGCGAGCCTGGCCGAGCCATTGGGCAGTGTGTACTGCATGGTGGCGATCAAGAAGGTGCAGGGCATGAGGCTGATCAAGGGTGCCAGCTGGAGGCCTGCAGCTGCCGGGCAGGTGGCTACAGTGCCCATGGCTCGCGTGTCCGTCAGCACGGATCCTGCTTCAAACTATCAAAAAGAAAGCGCGCAAGATGCTTAACCATGTTCAGATTCATACCGATGGAGCGTGCAAGGGTAACCCTGGCCCCGGCGGTTGGGGGGTTCGCCTGCAGTCAGGTACCAATGTCAAAGAGTTGCATGGTGGCGAAGCTCAGACCACCAATAACCGCATGGAGTTGATGGCGGTCATCGAGGCGTTGCGAGCACTCAAGCGTCCTTGTCGGGTCAGCCTCTATCTGGACAGTGAGTACGTGCGCAAAGGCATCACGGAGTGGATTCATGGCTGGAAGGCCAGAGGCTGGAAAACGGCGGCCAAACAACCTGTCAAGAATGCTGAACTCTGGCAGACCCTGGACACCCTGGTGCATGGTTCCCAGCATCAAATCGAGTGGCATTGGGTCAAGGGGCACGCGGGCGATCCTGGAAACGAGCGTGCTGACGAGTTGGCCAATATGGGCGTGGCGCAGGTTTTGCGCTGAACGGCGCAAATGCTCAAGGCGAAGCCAGTTGGCTCAATTCGTCAGCTGAATTGACGTTGAAAAAAGCGCTGGGGTTGTCGTCCGACTGGTCGAAACACACCACGCTGTGATGATGGCGTGCAACCCAGGCGCCAATCTTGCGTTCACCAGCCAGCATAAAAGCTGACAGATCTTGCGCCAACCTGGCGCGCATCAGGCAAAACACGGCCTGCTTGCGTTGTTCGCCTTGGCTGCTGCGGTCTGCGGCAATCACGATGTCGGTGCTATCGCGCATGGCTTGCGCCAGCAAACGCTCGGCCAAGTCTTGTGGAAAATTGGGGCTGTCGCACGGCACGCTCAGCAGCCAAGAGGTTTGGCAGTGCTGCATGCCCGTCAGAAAGCCAGCCAGTGGCCCAGGGTAGTCCTGCATGCTATCGGTCAGCACGGGCAACCCTAGCTTGGCATAGGTCGATACATTTCGATTGGCGCTGATCAAGATTGTTTGTGGTGCCAGTGTCTGACCCCGTAGTCGTGCCAGCGCATGGTCGATCAACCGTTTTTTGCCTGCTTGGACCAAGCCTTTATCCTGGCCCTGCATCCGGGAGCCTTGCCCCCCCGCGAGAACGATCGCGGTGTAAGCCGGCAGTGCGTCACCCACCGATGTAGCTCATCTCAACCCGGCGCGCAGGTGCGCTGCCCGCCGGGGCCTGGCTGCGCATTTGGGAGTAGCGGTCGCTGCGTTGGCGCCAGATGGCGTCCACCTGTGCGCGCAACTGTTCGTCATTGAGGGATTGTTCACGCAAAAGTTGTCGCAGGTCGTAGCCTTGTCCAGCGAACAAGCACAGGTACAAGCGGCCTTCGGTGGAGAGGCGGGCACGGTTGCAGTCGCCGCAAAAGGCTTGCGTGACGCTGCTGATCAGGCCAATTTCTCCGGCCTCTTTGTCGTGCAGGCCCGCTGCGTTGGCGTATCCCCAGCGCTGGGCTGTCTCGCCCGAGGCGCTGTGTTCCAGTGCCACCATGGGCCATTCCTGTTGCAGCAGTTCAAGCACCTCGGCGCTGGGCAGCACCTCGTCCATGCGCCAGCCGTTGGTGGCGCCGACATCCATGTATTCAATGAAGCGCAAACGCACACCACTGCCACGGAAATGGCGCGCCATGGGCACGATTTCCTGCTCGTTGGTGCCTTTCTTGACCACCATATTGACCTTGACCGGTCCCAGCCCCACGTGCTGGGCGCGCTCGATACCTCGGAGCACATCGCGCACAGGGAAGTCCACATCGTTCATGCGGCGAAACACGGCGTCATCCAGACCATCCAGGCTCACGGTGACGCGCTGCAACCCAGCGTCCTTGAGGCTTTGTGCCTTGCGTTCCAGCAAAGAACCGTTGGTGGTTAGCGTCAGGTCAAGCGGCATGCCGTCAGGTGTGCTCAGGCTGGCCAGTTGCTCGATCAGGATTTCGATGTTTTTGCGCAGCAGTGGCTCGCCGCCGGTCAGGCGAATTTTTCGCACGCCCAGTGCCACAAAGTTCTTGGCCAGCCGGGTGATTTCTTCGAAACTGAGCAAGTCCTTGTGCGGAAGATAGGCGTAGTCGTTGTTGAATACCTCTTTGGGCATGCAGTAGCTGCAGCGAAAGTTGCAGCGGTCTGTGACGCTGATGCGCAAGTCATGCAGTGGCCTGGCATGGACATCATGCAGCGCAGTGCCAAGCAGCGATGCTTCGGATGGCTGAGGCAAGGGCAGGGCAGCTGCTCTGAGGTCTATCAGGGGGTAAACGCTTTCCGACATGCGTCTATTTTGCCCCAGCGGGGCCACTTGATTGGAAGTCCGCAAGCCCGGTGAAAGTAAAATCAGGGGTAATCCCGATGTTGTACCCCTTTCTTTTCATTTCATAGCAGAGACGCGAACATGGCCCTCGATAAAGTGACCCCTGGCAGCAAAGCCCCTGAAGCCTTCAACGTGATCATCGAAATCCCGATGAATTCCGACCCCATCAAATACGAGGTGGATAAGGAAAGTGGTGCCATTTTTGTGGACCGTTTCATGGGCACCGCCATGCACTACCCCACCAACTATGGCTACGTGCCTCAGACCATCGCTGGTGATGGCGACCCGGTTGACGTGCTGGTCATGACGCCTTTCCCGCTGCCCGCTGGTGTCGTGATCACCTGCCGTGCCATTGGCATTTTGAAAATGGAAGACGAAGGCGGTGTGGACGGCAAGGTGCTGGCTGTGCCGGTGGACAAGCTGTTGCCTATCTACGCCAACATCAAGACGACCGCTGACCTGCATGAGTTGCAGCTCAAGCAGATCGCTCATTTCTTCGAGCACTACAAGGACCTGGAAAAAGGCAAGTGGGTCAAGGTGCTGGGTTGGGAAGGTGTGGACGAAGCCAAAAAAGAAATCACTGACGGCATCGCCGCCTACAGCAAGGCCTGATTCTTTCGGTCCTGACCAAGGCCTGTTGCAGCTTGGCTGCAGCAGGCTTTTTTTTGCCAGGACAGAGGCGATGAGATAATGAATCCATCCACTCGATTGCATCGTATGACTCTGAAAATCAGTGTGGCCCAGCTCAATTTGGTGGTGGGCGACATGATGGGCAATGCCCAAAAAATCATTGAAGCAGCCCGTGCAGCCTACGCCAGTGGCGCGCGACTGGTGCTCACGCCTGAACTGTCCATTTGTGGCTATGCCGCTGAGGATTTGTTGTTGCGCCCGGCTTTTATCCAGGCTTGTGACGAAGCTGTGACCGCACTCGCGCAGGCTCTGGCTGGTTTGCCGGGCTTGCATGTGGTGGTGGGTCACCCGGTAGGAGGCGGCTTGCGCAGTCGCAGCGTGAGCCAGGTGCAACGCTACAACAGGGCTTCTGTGTTGTCCGAAGGACGCGTTGTGGTCAGTTATGACAAGCAGGAGTTGCCCAATTACCAGGTGTTTGACGAACGACGCTATTTCACACCCGGAAACAAGGCCTGTGTGTTCGAGGTGCAGGGCACCCGTGTCGGCCTGCTGATTTGCGAGGACGCCTGGTTTGCTCATCCTGCACTGCAATCCCGCGAGGCGGGTGCTCAGGTGTTGGCCGTGCTCAACGCCTCACCATTCCATGTGGACAAAGGGCACGAACGCGAAGCGCAGATGCGCGAACGCGTACACGAAACGGGTCTGCCCCTTGTTTACGCTCATCTGGTAGGTGGGCAGGACGAAGTTGTGTTTGAAGGGCGCTCGTTTGCTTTGGATGCACAAGGCCAGGTTGCGGCACGTGCTCCCGGCTTTGTCGAAGCGGCGCTTTCTGTCACATTGGAGAGCGATGGCCAACGGCTGCAAGGTGAGGTGTGCCCGCATGATGACGAAGACGCGCAGCTGTGGCACGCCCTGGTGCTGGGCATTCGCGACTACATTGGCAAAAACGGTTTTCCTGGCGTCATTTTGGGTTTGTCGGGCGGCATCGATTCGGCACTGGTGCTGGCGCTGGCCGTCGATGCGCTGGGCGCTGACAAAGTGCGGGCAGTGATGATGGCCTCGCCCTACACGCAAGACATCAGCTGGATCGATTCGCGCGATATGGTGGCTCGCCTGAAGGTGCGCTACGACGAAATCCCGATTGCCGAATTGTTTGCTCAGTTTCGCACCGCGCTGGCTGCGCAATTTGCGGGTCTGGCCGAAGACACCACCGAAGAAAACCTGCAAGCGCGCATTAGAGGCACCTTGCTCATGGCGCTGTCCAATAAAACGGGCTCGTTGGTGCTGACGACCGGCAACAAAAGCGAAATGGCCACGGGCTATTGCACGCTTTACGGGGATATGGCTGGAGGCTTTGCGGTCATCAAAGATGTACTCAAAACACGGGTGTTTCGCCTGGCACGCTGGCGCAATGCGCATGACCCCTATAGTACGGGTACTGCACCGATCCCTGAGCGCATCATCACCCGCCCACCCAGTGCTGAACTGCGACCGGACCAGAAAGACCAGGACAGCCTGCCCGAATACGAGGTGCTCGATGCCATCATCAGTCGTTACATGGAAAACGATGAGGGCCTGCAAGCTCTGATGGCCGATGGTTTTGAGCGCGCCGATGTCGAAAAAGTGGTGCGCCTGATTCGTCTCAACGAGTACAAACGTCGACAGTCGCCAGTGGGCATACGGGTGACCCATCGCAGTTTTGGCAAGGATTGGCGTTATCCTATTACCAACCGTTTTCGATCCTGATTTACCCAGAGGTATTGCACATGAAACAAATCACTGCCGTCATCAAGCCCTTCAAACTCGAAGAAGTCCGCGAGAGCCTGGCCGAGTGTGGCGTGACCGGGTTGACCGTGACCGAGGTCAAGGGCTTCGGCCGTCAAAAGGGCCACACTGAGCTGTACCGTGGCGCCGAGTATGTGGTGGATTTCCTGCCCAAGGTGAAGGTGGAAGTGGTCGTCAAGGACGACGATGTGGAGCGCTGTGTGGACGCCATCGTCAAGGCCGCTCGCACGGGAAAGATCGGCGATGGCAAGATTTTTGTCACCTCCGTCGAACGCGTCGTGCGCATCCGCACTGGCGAACAGGACGAAACCGCGATTTGATCGTTTTAAAGTTGATCGGCACGTGGGGCGGTGGACAATCCCGCCTCGTTGATCAACAAGGGCAATAGTTCGCTTGCCGTCGGGGTGCTTCGAATGAGTTCGTTTTGCCATTCGCCCATGAAGCCCGCCTGCGTGCTTTGGCCGGTAAAGTCCAGCAGGCTGTCGTAGTAGCCCTTTGTGTTGAGCAAGCCCACAGGCTTGTCGTGGTAGCCCAGCTGGCGCCAGGTCCACACTTCAAAAAATTCCTCAAACGTGCCAATGCCTCCGGGCAGGGCGACAAAGGCATCGGCACGCTCCATCATCATGCGCTTGCGCTCGTGCATGGTGTCGACGATGTGAAGCTCGGTGCACCCATCGTGCGCCCACTCGCGCTCTTGCAAGGCTTTGGGAATGATGCCTACTACCGTGCCGCCTGCCTCCAGCGTGGCCTGTGCAACTTCTCCCATGAGTCCATTTCGCCCGCCCCCATAGACCAGTTGGCCTCCGTGAGTGCCAATCCAATGGCCGACTTCTCGTGCCACTTGTGTGAACACAGGGTTGTTACCGTGCCGCGAGCCGCAGTACACACAAAGTGAAAAAGCAGGTTTTTTCGAAGGCATGAGCATTCAGTGGGTGTGAGCGAATTGCCAAATGGCCGTGATCCAGATGCCGCCGCAAAACAGCATGGCCAGCAGCACCGCAGCACTGCCCATGTCCTTGGCGCGTTTGGACAGGTCGTGCCACTCGGGGCCGACCCGGTCCACCACCGATTCGATGGCGGTGTTGAGCAGCTCCACCATCATGACCAGCAGGACGGAGCCCGCCAGGAGGGCGACCTCTACCCAACTCTGGCCAAGCCAGAAAGACAGGGGCAACATCACGATGGATGCGAGCACCTCCTGGCGAAAAGCCACTTCATGCCAGCCCGCCTGCAAGCCCGCCCAGGAGTAGCCCGCGGCATGGATCAGTCGGTTCAAGCCGCGGCGCTCTTTCTGTACATTGTGATGGGGGCTTGGGGGGGTATTCATGATTTGTTCTTTGGCAATGGCTTGACCGAGATCAGGCGGGTACCCGCAAGTTGGTCGTGCCAGAACTGCTGTTGGGGGTGAAAACGGCTGAGCAAAGCCCAAACGGCAACCCAGCCTGTACTGAGAACCAGAACCTGGACGGCAGGCAGCTCAAACAGCCATTGCATGGACAAGGGGGGCAAGAACCAAACCCAGCTCAGCAGATAGCGTGCCAGGGCATGAGGCTGGCTCAAGGGTTGACCTTGAGTGTCCGTGATGCGGATGTGCCAGGTTTTCATGGCCAGGGTCTGGCCCTTGGACCAGAACCAGGTGAAGTAAATGCCCAGTACGAGAAATACGAAAAACTGCAGTGGGTGGCGGTTGTCCATGGCGTTGCGGGTCTGGCTCAGGGTTCCAAACAGGTAGCCAGCAATGAAGACCACACCAAACAAAAGCATGCCTTCGTAAAGCCAGCAGGCCATGCGGCGGCGCAGTCCGGGCGCTTGCAAAGAGGTTGGGGGGCTGGTGTTCATGCTGCTGCAGAGGGGCAATCGGCTGGCATTATCGCACCCCGCTTGAGGGTTGGCGTCGTCGGGCCAATTGGTGCGATAATGCGCGATTGCAACTGAAAACGAGCAAACGGATCAACATCCGGCCCGGTCACGAATTGTGGGTCCATGGTGTTGGTCTCAAGTCCCGAAGCCACCTCACGAGGGTCGATGCCAAGGGGCACCCAAGGTTTTTCGTCAGAGAAATTCACAAAGGTTGAAAATGGAAATGTCCAAAGCCGAAATGGCCTCCGCAGCACACGCCGCCCAAGGGCAGGAATTGCGTGGCGCAGAAATTCTGGTCAAGGCACTGCAAGCCGAAAACGTCAAGTACATCTGGGGCTACCCAGGCGGCGCCGTCTTGCATATTTACGATGCCTTCTACAAACAAGACACCATCCAGCACGTGTTGGTACGTCATGAGCAGGCCGCTGTGCATGCTGCCGACGGCTACGCACGCGCCACCGGCGATGTGGGCGTGGCCCTGGTCACCTCCGGCCCCGGACTGACCAATGCGGTCACCGGCATTGCCACAGCCTACATGGACAGCATTCCCATGGTGATCGTGTCCGGCCAGGTGCCCACGGCTGCCATCGGTCTGGATGCCTTCCAGGAGTGCGACACTGTCGGTATCACCCGTCCCATCGTCAAGCACAACTTCCTGGTCAAGGATGCGCGTGACATGGCCGATGTGATGAAAAAAGCTTTCCACATCGCACGCAGCGGCCGCCCCGGCCCGGTGGTAGTGGACATTCCGAAGGATGTGTCCTTCAACAAAGCTCTTTACACTGGTTATCCTGAGTCCGTCGAAATGCGCTCGTATAACCCGGTGCGCAAGGGTCACAGTGGACAGATTCGCAAGGCCTTGCAGCTGCTCATGTCGGCCAAGCGCCCCTACATCTACACCGGTGGCGGTGTGCTGCTGAGCAATGCCAGTGCCGAGCTGCGTACCCTGGTAGACATGCTCAATGTGCCGGTCACCAACACCCTGATGGGCTTGGGCGCTTTCCCGGCGACCGACCGCCGTTTCCTGGGCATGCTGGGCATGCACGGTACGCTTGAAGCCAACAATGCCATGCAAAACTGCGACGTTTTGCTGGCTGTGGGAGCTCGTTTTGACGATCGCGTGATTGGCAATCCCAAGCACTTTGCTTCGGTGGAGCGCAAGATCATCCACATTGACATTGATCCTTCGAGCATCTCCAAGCGCGTCAAGGTGGATGTGCCGATCGTGGGCGATGTCAAGGACGTGCTGACCGAGCTGATCGCCATGATCCGCGAGTCCAGCCTCAAGCTCGATGCGGAAGCGCTCAAGAGCTGGTGGAACACCGTTGAAGGCTGGCGTTCGCGCGATTGCATGAAGTACGACCGCGCCAACACGACGGTCATCAAGCCCCAGATGGTGGTCGAGACCTTGTGGAACATGACCAAGGACGCTGACGCCTACATCACCTCCGATGTGGGCCAGCACCAGATGTTCGCCGCCCAGTACTACAAGTTTGACGAGCCGCGCCGCTGGATCAACTCTGGTGGCCTGGGCACCATGGGCGTGGGCATTCCCTACGCCATGGGGATCAAGCTGGCCAAGCCCGAGAGCGAGGTGTTCTGTATCACCGGCGAAGGCTCGGTGCAGATGTGCATTCAGGAGCTCTCTACCTGCTTGCAGTACAACACCCCGATCAAGATCCTGTCGCTCAACAACCGTTACCTGGGTATGGTGCGCCAATGGCAGGAAATTGAATATTCCGGCCGCTACAGCCACAGCTACATGGATGCGTTGCCCGACTTCGTGAAGTTGGCCGAGGCCTATGGCCATGTGGGTATGCGCATTGAACGTCCACAAGACGTCGAAGGCGCGCTCATCGAAGCCCGTAAGCTCAAGGACCGCACCGTCTTCATTGACTTCCAGACTGACCCCACCGAGAACGTGTTCCCGATGGTGCAGGCCGGCAAAGGCATCACCGAAATGCTGCTGGGGTCTGAAGATCTCTAAACCCAACAACTGTTGAATCTATTGCCTGCCAAGCCTGTGCATTACCGTGCACAGGGGAGGGCAGCGAAAAGAGGAAGCTGAAAAATGAAACACATCATTGCTGTTCTGATTGAAAACGAAGCCGGCGCGCTGTCGCGCGTTGTCGGGCTGTTTTCTGCACGTGGCTACAACATCGAGTCCCTGACGGTGGCCCCCACCGAAGACCCGAGCCTGTCGCGCATGACCATTCAAACCACCGGTTCTGACGAGGTGATCGAGCAGATCACCAAACACCTCAACCGCCTGATCGAAGTGGTCAAGGTGGTGGACCTGACCGAAGGCGCCTACACCGAGCGCGAGCTGATGCTCGTAAAGGTGCGCGCTGTGGGCAAGGAACGTGAAGAAATGAAACGCATGGCCGACATTTTCCGTGGCCGTGTGATCGACGTGACCGACAAGAGCTACACCATCGAGCTCACCGGTGACGCATCCAAGAACGATGCTTTCCTGGAGGCGATTGATCGCAGCGCCATCCTGGAAACCGTACGCACAGGCGCTTGCGGCATTGGCCGCGGTGAGCGCATTTTGCGTGTCTGATTTTTGACCTTACATTGAACTTATTCCAAAGGAGAAACCCGTGAAAGTTTTTTACGACAAAGACTGTGACCTGAGCCTGATCAAGGGCAAGACCGTTGCCATCATCGGCTACGGCAGCCAGGGCCATGCCCACGCCCAAAACCTGAACGACAGCGGTGTCAAAGTCGTGGTCGGCCTGCGCAAGGGCGGCGCTTCCTGGGACAAAGTGGCCAAAGCTGGCCTCACCGTCATGGAAGTCAATGACGCTGTCAAGGCTGCTGACGTGGTCATGATTTTGTTGCCCGACGAAAACATCCCCGAGGTGTACAACAACAACGTGGCCCCCAACATGAAGCAGGGTGCGACCCTGGCTTTTGCTCACGGCTTCAACGTGCACTACAACCAGGTCGTGCCCCGCGCTGACCTGGACGTGATCATGGTTGCCCCCAAGGGCCCTGGTCATACCGTGCGCTCCGAATACCTCAAGGGCGGCGGCGTGCCTTCCCTGATCGCTGTGTACCAGGACAAGTCTGGCAAGGCCCGTGACGTGGCCCTGTCTTATGCCATGGCCAACGGCGGCGGCAAAGGCGGCATCATCGAAACCAACTTCAAGGAAGAGACCGAAACCGACCTGTTCGGCGAGCAAGCTGTGTTGTGCGGCGGCGCTGTTGAGCTGGTGAAGATGGGCTTCGAAACCCTGACCGAAGCGGGCTACGCTCCTGAAATGGCCTACTTCGAGTGCCTGCACGAACTCAAGCTGATCGTGGACCTGATGTACGAAGGCGGCATTGCCAACATGAACTACTCCATCTCGAACAACGCCGAGTATGGTGAGTATGTGACGGGCCCTGAAGTCATCAACGAGAAGTCGCGCGAAGCCATGCGCAACGCCCTCAAGCGCATCCAGACCGGTGAATACGCCAAGATGTTCATCCTGGAAGGCCGTACCAACTACCCAAGCATGACCGCTCGCCGCCGTCTGAACGCTGACCACTCGATCGAGCAAGTCGGTGCCCAGCTGCGCGCCATGATGCCCTGGATCGCCAAAAACAAACTGGTGGACCAGAGCCGCAACTGATCGGACTGATCTGCCTGAACGAAAAGGCCACCTTGTGTGGCCTTTTTCTTTGGCTGAACTCTGGCTTACACTTGGAGCCCCAAGGCCGGCCAGTAGTCGTGCCTTTTGACACAAGGATATTCATGGATTCGCAACCGGTTCGTCGCAAGCCTTCCAAAGGCATTTATGTGTTGCCCAACCTGTTCACATTGGCAGCGCTTTTTGGCGGGTTCTACGCCATTGTGATGGCCATGAATGGACGCTACGACCTGTCGTGCATCGGTGTGTTTTGTGCCATGGTGCTCGATAGCCTTGATGGGCGTGTCGCGCGAATGACCAACACCCAGAGCGCATTTGGTGAACAAATGGACTCCTTAGCTGACATGGTTTCCTTTGGCGCAGCGCCCGCCTTGATTGCCTACGAGTGGGCCTTTCGAGGCCTGGGTCGCTGGGGCTGGATTGCTGCGTTTGTGTATTGTGCCTGCGCGGCTTTGCGACTGGCGCGCTTTAACGTGAATACGGCTGTGGTGGACAAGCGCTACTTCCAGGGCTTGCCTTCGCCGGCGGCAGCGGCCCTGGTGGTGGGCTTTATCTGGATCATGACAGATCTGGAAATGAATCCGTCCGATCTGGCCTGGCCCATGTTTGCCCTGGCGCTCTACGCTGGCCTGACCATGGTGACCAATGTGCCGTTCTACAGCTTCAAAGACTTGCAGATCAAGAAAAGCGTGCCTTTCGTAGGGCTGGTACTGCTGGTGTTGTTGATTGCCGTCATCAATATTCATCCGCCTTCGGTGTTGTTTGGTCTTTTCATGGCTTACGGAGTGAGTGGCTATGCGATGTATCTTTTGCGCAAATTCAGGGGCGAACCGGTCAGTTTGATCAGTACTTCTACCGATGAGCCCGATGAACGCGGCTTGCATGTAGACGACTGAGCGGCGCTTTTTAAACTGTGCTACATTCATTGACATGAATTTGTTTTCGCTTGCTCTACTGCTAACGCCCTGCGGGCGGGATATGTAGCGCAAGCCAACAAAACCCAAAAGGCCCGCATGCAACCCGCAGCGGGCCTTTTGCTTTGTTTTCAAACCCTGCGGTGATTTCGATACTGGAGTGAACATGGCAGACAAGTTGATCATTTTTGACACCACTTTGCGTGATGGTGAGCAGTCTCCTGGTGCGTCGATGACGCGTGACGAAAAGCTGCGCATTGCGCGCCAGCTGGAGCGACTGCGTGTAGATGTGATCGAAGCCGGCTTCGCCGCCAGCTCCAACGGTGATTTCGAAGCGGTGCAGACGATTGCCAATGCGATCAAGGACTCGACGGTGTGTTCCTTGTCCCGAGCCAATGATCGTGACATTTCTCGTGCAGCTGAGGCGCTCAAAGGTGCCAACAGTGGTCGTATTCATACCTTTATTGCCACATCTCCTCTTCACATGGAGAAAAAGTTGCGCATGACGCCTGAGCAAGTGCTCGAGCAGGCCAAACAGGCGGTGCGTTTTGCGCGCAACCTGTGTGGCGATGTCGAGTTCAGCGCCGAGGACGGTTACCGCAGCGAGATCGACTTTCTGGCCCGCGTGGTGGAGGCTGTGATTGCTGAGGGTGCGACGACCATCAACATTCCTGATACGGTGGGTTACGCTATCCCGGAGTTGTATGGCAACTTCATCAAGACCCTGCGTGAGAAAGTGCCCAACGCAGACAAAGCCATCTGGTCCGTGCATTGCCACAACGATCTGGGGATGGCAGTGGCCAACTCGCTGGCCGGTGTGAAGATCGGCGGTGCCCGCCAGGTGGAGTGCACCATCAACGGTCTGGGTGAGCGCGCCGGCAACTGCTCGCTTGAAGAAGTGGTGATGGCAGTCAAGACGCGGCGTGATTATTTTGGTCTGGATGTGAACATCGACACCCAGCACATCGTGGCCGCCAGCCGCATGGTCAGTCAGACCACCGGTTTTGTGGTGCAGCCCAACAAAGCGGTGGTGGGCGCGAATGCGTTTGCCCACGCATCGGGGATTCACCAGGATGGCGTGCTCAAAGCCCGCGATACCTACGAGATCATGCGCGCCGAAGATGTGGGCTGGAGCGCCAACAAAATTGTGCTGGGCAAGCTGTCGGGTCGCAACGCCTTCAAGCAGCGTTTGCAGGAATTGGGCGTGGAGCTGGACAGCGAAACCGAAATCAACAACGCTTTCACCAAGTTCAAGGAATTGGCCGATCGCAAGAGCGAGATTTTTGACGAAGACATTCTGGCCTTGGTCAACAGCGAAGGGGCTGCAGCCGAGCAAGATCAATACGGTTTTGTGTCCTTGTCCCAGCGCAGTGAAACCGGCGAGCAACCGCAAGCCACCATCGTGTTCACGGTGCAGGGTAAGGAAGTCAAGAGCGAGTCCACTGGGAACGGCCCGGTCGATGCGTCCATGAAAGCCATTGAGGCCCATGTCAAGAGCGGTGCCGAAATGGTGCTCTACTCGGTCAACGCCATCAGTGGTTCGACCGAAAGCCAAGGCGAGGTGACAGTCCGTCTGCAAAACAGTGGTCGTGTGGTCAACGGTGTGGGAGCAGATCCAGATATCGTGGTCGCTTCCGCCAAAGCCTACTTGAGCGCTTTGAACAAATTGAGTAGCAAAGCCGAAAGAGTCGCTGCGCAGGGCTGAACTTTACAAAAAAAGATGCGCTTCAACAAAGCCATGCAAGTGTTTGATCTTGCATGGCTTTTTTTATTCAGATAAACTAGAGTCTGTTGTATTCCTGTTTTCAGTATTTTTTGATGAAATTCACAAAAACTCCATCTTTGGCAGCAGTTTTGGCCAATACCCCGCGGATGAGCCGCTGGAGTGGAGTATTGCTGGCTTTCGCTCTGTCTGTGGGTATGGTCGGCATGACGCCTTCTGTGCATGCTGCAGAAAAAACCACTCAAATCAAGAAGAAGCGCGTTGCCAAATCAGTCGCCCGCAAGGTCAGTCAGAAAAACCATGCAGCCAAGCGCTCCCTGAAGGCGGCGCCTGTAGACCCTGCCTCTTTTGGACAACAGGCGGGCTTGCATTCGGCTCGAGACCCTTTGTCACTGCGCTCCAGCGTGGCTTTGGTGATCGACCAGGATACCCGTGAAGTCCTGCTCAGTAAAAACGACCATGCCGTGCTGCCGATTGCGTCTTTGACCAAGCTCATGACGGGCTTGCTCGTGTCCGAGGCTCAATTGCCGATGGACGAGATGATCACCATCACCCAAGATGATGTGGACACGGAAAAAGGCAGCTCTTCGCGACTGGTCGTGGGTGCACGCCTGAGTCGTGGGGACTTGCTGCATCTGGCCTTGATGTCCAGCGAGAACAGGGCTGCGCACGCTTTGGGACGTACTTACCCCGGTGGCCTGGATGTGTTTGTCCAGAAAATGAATGCCAAAGCCCGAGAGTTGGGAATGAGCGACAGCCGTTATGTGGAACCCACAGGCCTGTCAAGCCAGAACCAGTCCAGCGCTCATGATTTGACCCGCTTGGTGGCGGCCTCGTCGCGACAGCCTCTGATGCGCGAGCTGTCCACGTCTCACGGGTATGAGGTGGCTGTCGGAAGGCGTACCTTGCAGTTCCACAACACCAACCCCTTGGTCAAGAGCCCTAACTGGGACATCAGTCTGCAAAAAACGGGTTATATCCGTGAGGCAGGACGTTGCCTGGTCATGAGGGCGGAAGTATCGGGCCGTAACCTGATCATGGTATTCCTCGATTCGGCAGGCAAGCTCAGCCGCATTGCAGACGCCGAGCGTGTGCGTCGCTGGATCGAATCACAAGGCGGCCGCTCGGCAGCCCTGAAGACTTTTGTCAACGAGCGCAGCAGCTGATTTGAAAGCCTAGCCTTGCGAGTGCGGGTGATAACCCAGCTCTTGCGAGATCGTGTCTGCTGTGCTTTGCAGTTTGGCTAGCCATTCATCGTCCATCCGGTCGGCAGGGGCTGAAATAGACAACCCCGCCAGCAGTTTGCCCTGGTCATCGTAGATGCCCGCAGCAATGCATCGGACCCCCAGTTCCAGCTCCTCGTTGTCACGCGCTACGCCGCTTTGCTTGACCCTGGAGAGCTCGCGTTCCAGAACGGGTAGTTGTGTGATGCTGTTGCGTGTGTGACCCGTCAATCCCGTGCGTGTCGCATATCCACGCACGCGCAGAGGGTCGTCCTGCGCCAGAAAAAGCTTGCCCACCGATGTCAGGTGCAAGGGTGCGCGACCGCCTATGGCTCGAACCACTTGCATGCCCGAGCGCTCACTGTAGGCACGCTCGACATACACAATCTCGTCACCCTGACGCACGCTGAGGTTGACGGGTTGCTGAATGAGTTTGTGCAAGGCCTTCATGGGTTCCATGGCAGCGTCGCGCACATTCAGGCGACCTTTGACCATGTTGCCCAATTCCAGCAGTCGCATGCCAAGCCGGTAACTGCCCGCTTCGGGACGATCCACAAAGCGCCCCAGTGTCAGGTCGTTGAGGATGCGGTGAGCCGTGGAGGGGTGCAAACCGGTCTTTTCACTGATTTCCTTGAGGGTGATGGCCTCTTCGCGCGAGGCCAGCACATCAATCAGGGTGAACATGCGTTCCAGGACCTGGATCGTGGGTGTGGCCGCAGCTGCAGCGTCTGCTTTTTTCATGGTCAACCTCTCACAAAGCAAGCTTGAATTTTATACTGCGAAATTCAAATTGGCTTGTCTTGCCACAGGCCGTGTTTCAAAATCTGACAGGGTTGGAATTTGCTTTTGTAAGCCATTTTCGGGCTCTCGCTGATCCAGTAACCCAGATAGACATGAGCTGCCTGCAGTTGGCGTGCCTGCTCAATTTGCCACAGTACATTGAAAGTGCCCAGGCCCTGCTTTTGACCGGGATCGAAAAAAGTATAGACCGCTGACAAGCCATCGTTGAGCACATCGATCAGGCTGATCATCAGAAGCTGACCGGATTCGGGTGTCCTGAATTCGACCAGCCGTGAGTTGACCCGGCTCTGGAGCAGAAACTGCTGGTATTGCTCCACATTGTCATCGTCCATGCCGCCGCCAGGGTGACGTGAACGTTGGTAGTTCAGGTACAGCTCGTAATGTTCTGGATTGAAGTGCAGCCTCATGATCCGCACCTGTAAATGCTGATGGGCTTGCCAGCAGCGACGCTGGCTACGGCTGGGCTTGAAGCGATCAACCGGAATCCGTAGCGCTATGCATTGCTGGCAGCCGTCGCAATAAGGGCGATAAGTGAATAAACCGCTGCGGCGAAATCCCTGTGTCACCAGATCCGAGTAAACCTCGTTGTCGATCAGGTGGCTGGGGCTGGCCACTTGCGAGCGTGCCATCCTGTCAGGCAGGTAACTGCATGGATAGGGCGCTGTCGCATAAAACTGCAGGGCCTTGAAGGGGAGTTCCTGAATGCTGCTCACGGTCAAAGGTTCAAGAGTTCATCCCAGTATAGGTGTTGCTCAGGCCAAGGGATGGTGCTTTCACGCTGAGCTTGCGAGATGATATGAAGGAATTGACAGCGGCTGATTTCATGGGCGCCCAGACTCGCCAGGTGGGCCGTGTTTTGCTGACAGTCAATCACAGGAACCTTGTGACGCAAACAGGTGCTGACCAGCAAACTCAGAGCCATTTTGGATCCATCGCGCACGGATGTGAACATGGACTCGCCAAACACGGCATGTCCCAGACTCACAAAATACAGCCCCGCCATCAGTCTGTCATCTTGCCAAAGCTCTGCGCTATGGGCCAGGCCCATCTGGTGGAGTTCGGTATAGACCTCGATCATCCTCGGAACAATCCATGTCCCGCTTTGTCTCTGTCGCGGGCTGTCGGCACAGCGTTGCATGACTTGGACGAACGCTTGGTCAAAGCACAGGCGAACGCCAGGCATCTGCAGCTGTTTTTTCAGGCTTTGCTGGAGTGAGCGATGAAAGCGAAAGGCTTTGGGCTCGAGCACCATACGTGGGTCGGGTGACCACCACAAAACGGGTTGGCCACGGCTGTACCAAGGGAAGGTTCCTTGTGCATAAGCTTGTGCCACTTGCACAGCTGTCAAGTCTGGGCTGACTGCCAACAGGCCAGGTGCGGAAGTCTCCTGGGACCAGGCGAGATCAGCCGCAGGCAAGGCTTGACCGGCTTCAATCCATGGCAGAGGGGGCTCGGATGTCGACATAAGGTGATTAGAACGCAAGTCCCGACAAGTCACGCTAGCCAGGGGTTATGCTCTTGCGATGAACACAGACATTTCCAGCGGGCCTGACTTCGAAACCCTGCCCGGCGGTACTCGTATCCTCGTGCCACGCTGGGCGGTGCCTGCCCATGTGAAAGCTTGCATGTCCACACGAGTCGGAGGTGTTTCCAGAGCCCCATGGGACAGCTTGAATCTGGGTGATCATGTGGGTGATGCTCCCGAGCACGTACGAGAAAACAGAGTGCGTTGGCAGCATACGCTGGGACGCAGGCCAGTGTATTTGACACAAGTCCATGGTACCCAGAGTGTGGTCTTGTCTCAAGACAGTCCTGATGGTTTGCTGGCTGATGTGTGTGAGTGTACGGACGCCTCAGTAGCGGCCACCATCATGATCGCAGACTGTATGCCCGTGCTCATGAGTGATGCTCAAGGGCAGTGGGTGGCTGCAGGTCATGCCGGATGGCGGGGGCTCGCAGGCCATGGCGGACAAGGTGTGCTTGAGGTCATGGTGCGCGCAGCCATCGCCCGAGGGATTGCAGCCCAGGATCTGCGTGTCTGGCTGGGCCCTTGCATCGGGCCTTCCGTCTTCGAAGTGGGAGATGAGGTTCGGTTGCTTTTTGTGGCGCAGAGTCAGGACGCCAGAGCCTGCTTTGTAGAGGCCGCCCATTCGGGCAAATGGTTGGCCGATCTTGCGGGCTTGGCCCGTCTACGACTGCACCAATCGGGTGTGCGGTCTATTTATGGCAATGACGGCGGGCAGGGGTGGTGTACCTTTACGCAGTCATCGGTTTTTTTCTCCCACCGAAGGGACGCTCGCTTGTTCGGAAACTCCGGGCGAATGGCTGCCAGCATCTGGCTGGGCTGAGCTTGATGCAGTTTCGAGTTCCTCCTTGGCGCGTCTCGCTTTGCGTCTGGCGGGGGTGCCCATGAGGTAAACCACTAGAGTGATGGGAGCGATTCCATACAAAAACAAGGTCACAATGGCTCCAAGGATGCTGCCTTGTGTGCTGAATGCTTCAGCCAAGCTCATCATCAAAGCGACATATAACCATGCGATAACAACAAGATAGATCATTTGTGAAATTTGTAATTTCGGTGACAACTTTGGGATTGATACTGATTCTGGCCCGAATTTACTCATAAGGGTCAAGATTGTTCGGAGATGATGTAATGAATACGAATATGCCCGAGTTCTGGTCTCAGATGACTGAACAATTTCAACAAAATCTGACAAAGGGCTGGGGCCAGGCCATGCAGAATTTTCAGAGCATGGATCTTGGCGGAGCAGGGGCATTGCCTAAACACCCGGCTCCTCAGTTGAAACTTGATCCCCAAAAAATCCAGAAAATCCAGACGGACTACTTCAAGGATGCAGCTGAGCTCTGGAACCAGAGCCTGCACAACAGTCTTCAGGTCAAGGACCGCCGTTTTTCTTCGCAGGCCTGGTCTGCCAATCCTTTGGCGAGTTTCAATGCCGCTGCCTATTTGCTCAACGCCCGCACCTTGATGTCGCTGGCCGATGCGGTAGATGCCGATGCCAAAACCCGCGCGAGGGTTCGTTTTGCGGTGGAGCAATGGGTGGCAGCATCAGCGCCCAGCAACTACCTGGCCATGAACGCCGAGGCTCAGCAAAAAGCAGTGGAGACCAAAGGCGAGAGCATTGCCAAAGGTATTCAGAACCTGGTGCACGACATGGAGCAAGGCCATGTGTCCATGACGGATGAAAGCCTTTTTGAAGTCGGCAAGAACGTGGCCACCACCGAAGGCGCGGTGGTGTTTGAAAACGAATTCTTCCAGCTGATCGAATACAAGCCCTTGACGGCCAAGGTGTACGAGCGCCCCTTTCTGTTGATTCCACCGTGCATCAACAAGTTCTATATCCTGGACCTGCAGCCCGAAAACTCCTTCATCCGCTATGCCGTCAGCAAAGGCCATCGCACTTTTGTGGTGAGCTGGCGTAACCCCGACGACTCCATGTCCGGTAAGACCTGGGATGACTACATCGGCAATGCTGCAATCGAGGCTATTCATACAGTCAAGGCCATTACTGGGGCCCCGAAGATCAATGCCTTGGGTTTTTGCGTGGGCGGCACCATCTTGTCCAATGCGTTGGCGGTCTTGGCCGCGCGCGACGACGACTCGGTGGCCAGCGCAACCTTCCTGACCACATTGATCGATTTCACCGATACCGGTGTGCTTGACGTGTTCATCGATGAGAACTTTGTCAAGTTCCGTGAAATGCAAATGGGCAAGGGCGGACTGCTCAAGGGTCAGGACTTGGCCTCTACCTTCAGCTTCCTGCGGCCCAATGACCTGGTGTGGAACTATGTGGTGGGCAACTACCTCAAGGGCGAAACACCACCTCCGTTTGATCTGCTGTACTGGAACAGCGATTCGACCAACCTGCCAGGGCCTTTCTATGCCTGGTACTTGCGCAACACCTATCTTGAAAACAACCTTGTCAAGCCTTGCAAGGTGCAAGTGTGTGGCGAGGGCATTGATCTGCGCAAGGTGGATTTGCCTGTGTATCTGTATGGCTCGCGTGAAGACCATATCGTGCCGATCGGCGGCGCTTACGCCAGCACGCAGGTGCTGCCAGGCAAAAAGCGTTTTGTGATGGGCGCCTCGGGGCACATTGCAGGTGTGATCAATCCGCCCGCATCGAAAAAACGCAGCCACTGGGTGCGTGAGGATGGCAAGTTTCCGGCCGACGTCAATGACTGGATCGCCGGCTCGACCGAGCTTCCCGGCAGCTGGTGGGACGATTGGTCGGGTTGGCTCAAGACACACGCGGGCAAGCAAATTGCAGCCCCCAAAACTTATGGCAAAGGTGCCAAATACAAGGCCATCGAGCCGGCACCTGGCCGTTATGTGAAGGCGAAAGCCTGATTCTTTATTTATTAGCAGGAGACTCTCAAGATGGAAGACATCGTCATCGTTTCGGCCGCTCGCACGGCAGTCGGCAAGTTTGGTGGTTCGCTGGCCAAGGTGGCCGCCCCCGAGCTGGGCAGCATCGTCATTCGCGAGGCCATGGCCCGAGCAGGCCTGCAGCCTGACCAGATTGGGGAAGTCATCATGGGTCAGGTGCTGGCCGCTGGCAGCGGTCAGAATCCCGCGCGTCAATCCCTGCTCAAAGCCGGTATCGCCAAGGAAACTCCGGCGCTGACCATCAACGCCGTGTGTGGTTCGGGTTTGAAGTCGGTCATGTTGGCCGCTCAGGCCGTGGCTTGGGGCGACAGCGAAATTGTGGTTGCCGGTGGTCAGGAAAACATGAGCGCTTCGCCGCACGTATTGATGGGCAGCCGCGACGGCCAGCGCATGGGCAACTGGAACATGGTGGACTCCATGATCGTCGATGGCCTGTGGGATGTGTACAACCAGTACCACATGGGCATCACCGCCGAAAATGTGGCCAAGTTGCACGGCATCACGCGAGACATGCAAGATGAGCTGGCACTGAACAGCCAGCGTAAAGCCGCTGCGGCTCAGGATGCTGGCAAGTTCAAGGATGAAATTGTCGATGTGCTGATCCCTCAGCGCAAAGGCGATCCGCTGGTGTTCAATACCGACGAATTCATCAACAAGAAAACCAATGCTGAAGCTTTGGCTGGCCTGCGCCCCGCCTTCGACAAGGCCGGTTCCGTGACGGCAGGCAATGCCTCGGGCATCAACGATGGTGCTGCTGCGGTGGTCGTCATGACGGCCAAGAAGGCCGCTGCCTTGGGCCTCAAGCCCATGGCCCGCATTGCCGCTTTCGGTACCTCCGGTCTGGATCCAGCTACCATGGGCATGGGCCCGGTGCCTGCAACCCAAAAAGCTCTGGCCCGTGCTGGCTGGAATGTGCAGGACGTGGATGTGTTCGAACTCAACGAAGCTTTTGCAGCGCAGGCCTGCGCCGTCAACAAGGTGCTCGATATTGATCCCGCCAAAGTCAACCTCAACGGTGGTGCCATTGCCATCGGTCACCCCATTGGTGCTTCAGGGTGCCGTATTTTGGTGACGCTGCTGCACGAAATGCAGCGCAGCCAAGCCAAGAAGGGCGTTGCTGCTTTGTGTATCGGTGGTGGTATGGGTGTATCCCTGGCCATCGAGCGCGTTTGATCATTTTCCATTTCACAAAACTCATTACAAGGAGACAAACATGAGTCAAAAAGTTGCTTACGTCACCGGTGGCATGGGCGGTATCGGTACTGCCATTTGCCAGCGCCTGCACCAGGAAGGTTTCAAGGTCATTGCCGGTTGCGGCCCGACCCGCGACTACAACAAGTGGCTGGGCGAACAAAAAGCCCTGGGCTACACCTTCTACGCCTCAGTGGGCAACGTGGCCGAATGGGATTCGACGGTGGAGGCCTTCTCCAAAGCCAAGGCCGAGCACGGTCCCATCGATGTGCTGGTCAACAACGCCGGCATCACCAAGGACCGCATGTTCCTGAAAATGAGCAAGGAAGACTGGGATGCGGTGATGAGCACCAACCTGGACTCCATGTTCAACGTGACCAAGCAGGTCGTGCCCGACATGGTCGAGCGTGGCTGGGGTCGCATCATCAACATCAGCTCGGTCAACGGTGAAAAAGGCCAGGCCGGTCAGACCAACTACTCCGCTGCCAAAGCGGGCATGCACGGTTTCTCGATGGCCCTGGCCCAGGAGCTGGCCACCAAAGGCGTGACGGTCAACACTGTGAGCCCAGGTTACATCGGTACTGACATGGTCAACGCGATCCGTCCGGATGTGCTCGAGAAGATCGTGGCCACCGTCCCGGTCAAACGCCTGGGCAAGCCTAGCGAAATTGCTTCCATTATTGCCTGGTTGGCCAGCGAAGAAGGCGGTTATGCCACAGGCGCTGACTTCTCGGTCAACGGCGGTCTGCACATGGGTTGATCCAGCGTGCTCGTCTTGAACCCCGCCTCGGCGGGGTTTTTGTTTTTCAGACAGGGATAATCCAGTCATGTCTGAAAATTCTTCCGTGTTCAATCCTTGGCGCCTGTCGGTGGCGCCGATGCTGGACTGGACCGACCGCCATTGCCGCTACTTTCACCGCCTGCTGACGCGCCATACCCGTATGTACACCGAGATGGTGACCACGGGTGCGCTCACGCATGGATTTGTGGAGCGCCATTTGCGCTTCAATCCCGAGGAGCATCCAGTCGCCTTGCAATTGGGGGGCAGTGATCCGATCGATCTGGCACAAGCGGCGAAGCTGGGCCAACAGTGGGGTTACGACGAGATCAACCTCAACTGTGGCTGTCCTTCAGACCGGGTGCAGCGCGGGGCGTTTGGCGCTTGCCTGATGAATGTGCCACAGACCGTGGCCGATGGTGTCAAGGCCATGCGTGATGTGGTCGACATTCCGGTAACGGTGAAGCACCGCATTGGTATCGACCGCATCGAGAGCTATGACTTTGTGCGCGATTTTGTGGGCACCGTCAGTGAGGCTGGGTGCGAGGTGTTCATCGTCCATGCCCGAAATGCCTGGCTCGACGGACTCTCGCCCAAGGAAAACCGCGAGATCCCGCCGCTGCGCTACGAATTGGCGTATCAGCTGAAAAAAGACTTCCCGCAGCTGACGTTTGCCGTCAACGGGGGTATCAAAACCAATGACGAAATCGCGCAGCACCTGCAACACCTTGATGGCGTGATGATTGGGCGCGAAGCGTATTACAACCCCTGGTTGCTGACCACTTGGGATGTGCAGTTTTTCGATGATGCACACGAAGCCCCCACCCGCGAGGCCATAGAAGAAGCGATGGTGGCTTACATGGAGCGCGCCCACGCCGAAGATGGGTGCCCTTGGTACGCTATCGCACGGCACATGCTGGGGCTGTACCACGGTCAACGTGGCGGGCGTTTGTGGCGCCAGGTCTGGAGCAACCACAAGCTCAAGCCTTTAGCGCCGCGCCAGGTATGGCAGCTGGCGCGCGAGGCTTTGGCGCGAGGGGCCGAAAAGCCTGCAGATCAGGACTCTCATGTCGCATAAGGTTTACACCGTTCGTGCCCAGCGTTGGGCCATGGTCTTGATTTGGCTGGTGCCCTTTTTATGGACTGTCAACATTGTGGCTTCACGCCAAGCGCCGGGTGTGGTGTCGCCCAATGTTCTGGCCTTGGGGCGGTGGGCGTTGGCGGGCAGTATTCTGACCGTGTTCAGTGCCCGAGAGCTTTGGCAGCACCGTTGCGTTTTGTGGCAGCAGCGTTGGCGTTACCTTTTGCTCGGCGGCTGCGGGATGTGGATTTGCGGAGCCTGGGTGTATCTGGCAGGTGAGAGCACCGTGAGCATGAACATCTCGCTCATCTATGCGTCGTCGCCCGTGCTGATCGCCATGGGTTCGGTTTTGTGGCTCAAGGAACATTTCTCCATGCGTCAGCTTTGGGGCGTGGTGTTGGCCATGTCGGGCGTCGTTCACGTGATCGTGCAAGGGCAGTGGGCCAATCTGTCGGCTGTGAACTTGGTGCCTGGCGACTTGTGGATTGTGGGGGCGGCCGTCGCATGGGCGGCATATGCCTTGCTACAGCGCCGATGGCCCAGTGTCATGAGTTCTACAGCACAGCTGGCGGCCATTTGCTTAGGGGGCGTGCTCGTGATTCTTCCGTTTGCCTTGTGGGAGTTGGCTTCTGCGCACACCCCCAGCATCGGCGCAAACGCTCTTGGTTTGATGGTGCTAACAGCTCTGCTGCCTGGCGTGATGGCCTATTGGATTTATGGCTGGGCCCAAAAAGTGCTGGGTGCAAGTCGTGTGGCTGTGACTTTGTATTTGGGGCCGCTGTACACGGCGGTGGTGGCGTGGGGTGTACTCAACGAGCCTTTGGGCGGCTTCCACCTGGTGGGCGGTCTGCTGATTTTGTCGGGGGTGGCCTTGGTGATGATCAGCAAGACTCGAACAGACTGATTTTCAGCTTGCGGCCTCGAGGCCGTTGGCAAAATGTTCCCGCATGCGCTGAGCACTCAGTTGTCCATCACGAGCGAGCAGGGCGTCCATCAGGGCCTGGTGTTCATGCAATGACTCCTGTACCCGTCCCGTTTTGAACAAGGAGTGGTGGCGGTTGAGTTTCATGACCTTGCGCAGGTCTGTCACCATTTGCTGGCGCCAGCGGTTGTCTGCTGCCGAAAGCAGTTGGACATGAAACTGCTCATTGATGTCAAAAAACCGCTCACGGTCGTTAACGGCGGCGCACAGCTGCTGGTGCAAGTTTTGTAAGGCCTCAAGCTGTTCATCGCTGGCATGTTTGGCCACCGTGCCGGCACCGTCCGATTCCAGCAGAGCGAGCAGGTGGTAAACGTCACGCAGGTCCTTGTCACTGACTTCGGTGACGTAGGCACCACGGCGTACTTTCATGGTGACCAGGCCTTCCGCGGCCAGAACCTTCAAGGCTTCGCGCATGGGCGTACGGCTGATGCCCAGCTGCTCTGCAATCTTGAGCTCATCAATCCAGCTGCCGGGCTCAAGCTCACGGGTAAAGATCTTTTGCCGCAGCAATTCGGCAACTTCTTCATACAGGGCGCGAGGAGCGAGGGACAAGGCTGACATGGCGTGATTGTAAGCAGGTTAGAATATTTTGCATCAATAATTATGAATCATGACGTGTCCATGTGTCATTGTTCAGGGTTAATACTGTCAAAATGGGGCCCCGTGCCCGATCAAAACAAAAGGTCAGACCATGTCTAACAAGTCCTTTGAATTCAACGCTTCCAACATCGAGGCTTGGCAAAAAGCCGCCGCCAAGTCCCTCAAGGATAAGCCGCTGGAGAGTCTGAACTGGCTCACGCCCGATGGCATTTCGGTCAAGCCGCTCTACACCGCAGAAGACACCGCCAAGCTGCCGTATGCCAACACGTTGCCCGGCTTTGAGCCTTTCCTGCGCGGCCCGCAGGCCACCATGTACGCGGTGCGTCCCTGGACGATCCGCCAGTACGCGGGTTTTTCCACCGCTGAAGAGTCCAACGCCTTCTACCGCAAGGCACTGGCCGCAGGTGGGCAGGGCGTGTCGGTCGCGTTCGATCTGGCCACCCACCGTGGCTATGACTCTGACCATCCCCGCGTCACGGGTGATGTGGGCAAGGCCGGCGTGGCGATCGACTCGGTCGAGGACATGAAGATCCTGTTCAATGAGATCCCGCTGGACAAGGTCTCCGTCTCGATGACGATGAATGGCGCCGTGCTGCCGGTGCTGGCCGGTTATGTGGTGGCCGCCGAAGAGCAGGGCGTGTCGCAGGACCAGCTCTCCGGAACGATTCAGAACGACATTCTGAAAGAGTTCATGGTGCGCAACACCTACATCTACCCGCCAGAGCCGTCGATGAAGATCATCGGCGACATCATCGAGTACACGAGCAAGAACATGCCCAAGTTCAACTCGATCTCGATCTCGGGCTACCACATGCAGGAAGCCGGGGCCAACCAGGCGCTGGAGATGGCCTTCACGCTGGCCGATGGCAAAGAGTACGTGAAGACCGCGATTGCCAAGGGCATGGACGTGGACGACTTTGCCGGCCGCCTGTCCTTCTTCTGGGCCGTGGGCATGAACTTCTACCTGGAGATCGCCAAGATGCGTGCGGCGCGCCTGCTGTGGTGCCGCATCATGAAGGGCTTCAACGCCAAGAGCCCCAAGAGTCTGATGCTGCGCACGCATTCGCAAACGTCGGGCTGGTCGCTCACCGAGCAGGACCCCTACAACAACGTGGTGCGCACCACCATCGAAGCCATGGCGGCCGTGTTCGGCGGCACCCAGTCGCTCCACACCAACTCGCTGGACGAAGCGATTGCGCTGCCCACCGAATTCAGTGCCCGCATCGCGCGCAACACGCAGCTGATCATCCAGGAAGAGACCCACATCACCAACGTGATCGACCCCTGGGCGGGTTCCTACATGATGGAGTCGCTCACGCAAGAAATGGCCGATAAGGCCTGGGCGATCATCGAAGAAGTCGACGCCATGGGCGGCATGACCAAGGCCGTGGACAGCGGCTGGGCCAAGCTCAAGATCGAAGCGGCAGCGGCTGAAAAGCAAGCCCGCATCGACTCCGGCAAGGACGTGATCGTCGGCGTCAACAAGTACAAGCTGGCCAAGGAAGACCCGATCGAGATCCTGGACGTGGACAACGTCAAGGTGCGTGACGGTCAGATCGCCCGTCTGAAAGACATCAAGGCCAAACGCGACAACGCCGCCGTGCAGGCCGCATTGGCGGCGCTCACGGCTGCTGCTGAATCTGGCGAAGGCAACCTGCTGGATCTGTCGATCAAGGCCATCCGCCTGCGCGCCACCGTCGGCGAAGTGTCCGACGCGCTGGAAAAGGTTTATGGGCGCCACCGCGCCGACACGCAAAAGGTGACCGGTGTGTACGCTGCCGCTTACGACTCCGCCGAAGGCTGGGCACAACTGCAAAAGGAAATCGCCGAGTTCGCCGACCAGCATGGCCGTCGCCCTCGCGTGATGATCGCCAAGCTGGGCCAGGACGGCCACGACCGTGGGGCCAAGGTGGTAGCCACCGCCTACGCCGACCTCGGCTTTGACGTGGACATGGGGCCGCTGTTCCAGACGCCCGAAGAGTGCGCACGCCAGGCCATTGAAAACGACGTGCACGCTGTGGGCGTGTCCACGCTGGCCGCCGGCCACAAGACCCTGGTGCCCGCCATCATCGCCGAGCTCAAGAAGCAGGGCGCCGACGACATCATCGTGTTTGTTGGTGGCGTGATACCACGCCAGGACTACGAGATGCTTTACGAGTCGGGCGTGAAGGGCATCTACGGCCCCGGTACCCCGATCCCGGCCAGCGCCAAGGACGTGCTGGATCAGATCAAGAAGGCGCAGGGCTGATTTTTGCCAGCGCTCGGGACGAAGGCGTGACCCCTGACCAATTGTTGCAAGGCTTGCTGCACGGCACCGCGCCGTTGCAGCGCCGCGCCATGGCCAAAGCGATCACGCTACTCGAATCGACCCGGCTGGACCACCGCGCTCTGGCCGATGAATTGCTCACAGCCCTATTGCCGCACACGGGCAAGTCATTCCGACTGGGTATCAGCGGTGTGCCGGGCGTGGGCAAGTCCACCTTCATCGAAGCCTTGGGCCTGTACCTGATCGGGCAGGGACACCGGGTGGCGGTACTGGCGGTTGATCCATCAAGCACCGTCTCGGGCGGCTCGATCCTGGGCGACAAGACCCGCATGGAGCACTTGTCGGTACATGCTGACGCCTACATTCGCCCCAGCCCATCGAGCGGCACGCTGGGCGGTGTGGCCGAGAAAACCCGCGAAGCCATGCTGGTCTGCGAAGCCGCAGGCTACGACGTGGTGATCGTCGAGACCGTGGGCGTGGGGCAGAGTGAAACGGCTGTGGCCAACATGACTGACATGTTCTGCCTGCTGCAACTGCCCAACGCGGGCGACGACCTGCAGGCCATCAAGAAGGGCGTGATGGAAATCGCCGACTTGGTGGTGATCAACAAGGCCGACATCGATGCCAATGCTGCGACACGCGCTGAAGCCCAGATCACCAGTGCCTTGCGCCTACTGGGACTGCACGGCAACCCGGACCACGCGCACTTTGATGAAAAGCTCTGGCATCCCAAAGTCGTCAAGATCAGCGCCTTGCTGGGTCAGGGCGTAGATGCCTTCTGGGAAGCTGTCACCGAATTCAGGACACTGCAGACCGCAAATGGCAAGTTTGCGCTGCGTCGAGAAAAACAGGCCCTGGCCTGGATGTGGGAACGCATCGAAGCCGGGCTGCGCCAGAGCTTTCGGGCTCAGGCTCAAGTCAAAGAGTTGTTGCCAAAACTCAGCGAGCAAGTCAGTCAAGGGTATGTGGCTGCGTCCACCGCTGCCCGCCAGTTGCTTGGCGCCTATAGAGACCTCTAGGGCGCTAGGCTGCACATTTTCCATGGAGAAAAGAGAGAACCACCATGCATGACATCATTGAACAACTGGAAAAAAAGCGTGTTGCGGCACGCTTGGGCGGTGGGCAAAAGCGCATCGACGCCCAGCACAGCAAAGGCAAGCTCACCGCGCGTGAGCGCATCGAAGTTCTGCTCGACGAAGGTACTTTCGAAGAGTGGGACATGTTTGTTGAGCACCGTTGCACTGACTTCGGTATGGAAGGCGACAAGATCCCCGGCGACGGCGTGGTCACTGGCTACGGCATGATCAACGGCCGTCTGGTGTTTGTGTTCAGTCAGGATTTCACGGTTCTGGGGGGCTCGCTGTCCGAGACGCATGCAGAGAAAATTTGCAAGGTGATGGACCAGGCCATGAAGGTCGGTGCTCCCGTGATCGGTCTGAACGATTCGGGTGGTGCACGTATTCAGGAAGGCGTTGCTGCTCTTGGCGGTTATGCCGAGGTGTTCCAGCGCAATGTGATGGCTTCAGGTGTGGTGCCGCAGATCAGCCTGATCATGGGGCCTTCCGCCGGTGGCGCAGTGTATTCGCCGGCTCTGACTGACTTCATCTTCATGGTCAAGGACACCTCCTACATGTTCGTGACCGGCCCCGATGTGGTCAAGACCGTGACCCACGAAGAAGTGACATCTGAAGAGCTGGGCGGTGCATTGACCCACACCACCAAGAGCGGTGTAGCCGATATGGCTTTCGAGAACGATGTGGAAGCGCTGCTCATGCTGCGCCGCCTGTTCAACTACCTGCCGCTCAACAACAAGGAAAAGGCGCCTGTCCGTCAAAGCGGTGACCCGATTGACCGTGTGGACATGAGCCTGGACACCCTGGTGCCCGACAACCCGAACAAGCCCTACGACATGAAGGAGCTGATCGTCAAAACCGTGGACGATGGCGACTTCTTCGAACTGCAGCCCGACTACGCCAAAAACATCATCATCGGTTTTGCACGCATGGATGGCCAGACCGTAGGTATCGTGGCCAACCAGCCGCTGGTGCTGGCTGGCTGCCTGGACATCAAGAGTTCCATCAAGGCCGCGCGCTTTGTGCGTTTCTGTGATGCCTTCAACATTCCTGTCATCACTTTCGTAGACGTGCCCGGCTTCATGCCCGGTACCAGCCAGGAATATGGCGGCATCATCAAGCATGGGGCGAAGCTTCTGTACGCCTATGCCGAGTGCACCGTGCCCAAGATTACCGTCATCACCCGCAAGGCCTATGGTGGTGCCTACGACGTGATGGCTTCCAAGCACCTGCGTGGTGACGTGAACTTTGCCTGGCCCAATGCAGAAATTGCAGTGATGGGTGCCAAGGGCGCTGTCGAGATCATCTTCCGTGAAGACAAGAACGACCCCGAAAAACTCGCTGCTCGCGAAGCCGAGTACAAGGCCCGTTTTGCGAACCCCTTTGTGGCTGCTAACCGTGGCTATATCGACGATGTGATCATGCCCCACAACACCCGCAAGCGCATCGGCCGCTCCCTGGTCATGCTCAAGGACAAGCAAATCGAGAATCCGTGGCGCAAGCACGGGAATATTCCTCTGTGATCGCCTAGGAGAAAAAGAACATGTTCAAGAAAATCCTGATCGCCAACCGTGGCGAAATCGCCTGCCGCGTTATCGCCACCGCCCGCAAAATGGGCATTGCCACCGTGGCCGTGTATTCCGAAGCCGATAAGGACGCACGCCATGTGCTGCTGGCTGACGAGTCCGTCCTTTTGGGCCCGGCACCAAGCCGTGAGTCCTACCTGGTCGCTGACAAGATCATCGCCGCAGCCAAGCAAACCGGCGCACAAGCCATTCACCCCGGCTACGGCTTCCTGTCCGAGAACGAAGAGTTTGCGGCCCGCTGCGAAAAAGAAGGCATCGCCTTTATTGGTCCCAAGGCCCACTCGATCGCTGCCATGGGCGACAAGATCGCTTCCAAGAAGCTGGCCAATGAAGCCAAGGTCAACACGATCCCCGGTTACAACGACGCCATCGAGACGCCCGAAAAAGCCGTCGAGATTGCCAAAGGCATTGGCTACCCCGTCATGATCAAAGCCTCTGCTGGTGGTGGTGGCAAGGGCCTGCGCGTGGCTTTCAACGACAAGGAGGCCTTTGAAGGCTTCAGCTCTTGTCGCAACGAAGCGCGTAACAGCTTTGGCGACGACCGCGTGTTCATCGAAAAATACGTGCAGGAACCCCGTCACATCGAGATCCAGATTCTGGGCGACTCTCATGGCAATGTGGTCTACCTGAATGAGCGCGAGTGCTCCATTCAGCGTCGCCACCAGAAAGTGATTGAAGAGGCGCCTTCCCCCTTCATTTCTGATGCGACCCGCAAGGCCATGGGTGAGCAGGCTGTGGCTCTCGCCAAGGCTGTGAAGTACCAGAGCGCCGGTACCGTGGAATTCGTGGTCGGGAAGGACCAGGACTTTTACTTCCTCGAAATGAACACCCGCCTGCAGGTGGAGCACCCGGTGACCGAATGCATCACCGGTCTGGACCTGGTCGAGCAGATGATTCGCGTAGCCGCTGGCGAAAAACTCGCCATCACCCAGGCTGACGTCAAGCGTGATGGCTGGGCCATCGAGTGCCGTATCAACGCCGAAGACCCCTTCCGCAACTTCCTGCCTTCCACGGGGCGCCTGGTGCGTTTTTCAACGCCCGAAACCAGCATGGAGCAGGGCAATACCGATGTGCTGTTTGGCGTGCGTGTGGACACGGGGGTGCAAGAGGGCGGCGAGATCCCGATGTTCTACGACTCGATGATCGCCAAGCTCATCGTGCACGGCAAGGACCGCAACGATGCCATTGCCAAGATGCGCGAAGCCCTCAATGGTTTCGTGATCCGTGGCATCAGCTCCAACATTCCGTTCCAGGCGGCATTGCTGGCGCACCCCAAGTTTGTCACTGGCGAGTTCAACACCGGTTTCATCGCCGAGCATTACGCCAAGGGCTTCAAGGCCGAAGATGTGCCGCACGATGACCAGGACTTCCTGGCTGCGTTGGCGGCCTTTGTGCGCCGCAAATCGCGTGAGCGTGCAGCGGGTCTGAGCGGCCAGCTGCCTGGCTACGATGTCAAGATCGGTTCGGACTACACCGTGGTCATTCTGGGAGCCGAAGGCAAAAACGTCCATGTACAAGCGCATGTGGACGAGGCGCGTGGACGTACGGGTGCTGCCACGATCCGCGTCAATGGCAAGTTCTATGACATCGTGAGCCATTCGCGCCTGAATGATGTGAAGATTGCGGGTACCGTCAATGGCCAACCCTTTGTGGCACAGGTCGAGCGCGGCACGGTCAAGAACCCGCTGGCCTTGCAAGTGCAGCACAACGGCACCCGTATTGAGGCGCTCATCATGTCCCCACGCATGGCTGAGCTGCACAAGCTCATGCCTTACAAAGCGCCGCCGGACATGAGCAAGTACGTCCTCTCGCCGATGCCTGGTTTGCTGGTGGATGTGGCTGTGCAGCCTGGCCAGAAGGTTCAGGCTGGCGAACGCGTAGCTGTGATCGAAGCCATGAAGATGGAAAACATCCTCTTTGCGGCGCAAGACGGCGTGGTCAAAAAGGTTGTGGCCAACAAGGGCGAGTCCTTGACGGTCGACCAGATGATTGTGGAGTTTGAGTGATGGCCATGCAGCGACCTTTCAAGGTGCTGGGCATCCAGCAGATCGCCATTGGCGGGCCTGACAAGACCCGTTTGCAGAAACTCTGGGTCGACATGTTCGGCCTGGAGGTCACCGGCACGTTCAAAAGCGAACGCGAGAACGTGGACGAGGACATCTGCGCCATGGGTACTGGCCCTTTCAAGGTTGAAGTCGATTTGATGCAGCCGCTGGATCCCGAGAAAAAGCCAGCCGTTCACACGACACCGCTGAACCATGTGGGCCTGTGGATCGACAAGCTGCCCGAGGCTGTAGATTGGCTCACGGCCAACGGCGTGCGCTTTGCGCCGGGCGGTATTCGCAAGGGCGCTGCTGGCTTTGATATTTGTTTCCTGCACCCCAAGGGCAACGATGAGTTCCCGATTGGTGGAGAAGGCGTGCTGATCGAGTTGGTGCAGGCGCCGGCTGAAGTGGTCACCGCTTTCGAAAAGCTGGCAGGCGCCTAAAGAGCCGTTTCGTCACTGCGAGGTGCGTAGCGCCGCGGCAGTCGATGGATTGCCGCGCTTCGCTCGCAATGACCGGTTTCAGTGGTCTGTTTGGCGCGCTTTGGCTTTGGCCAACACGGCTTCAATCACCGCGCGTTTGCGATCCAGCTCGGCACGGGCAGCGTCGGGCTGGTCGGGAACCTTGGTCAGATCCTGCAGGTGCTCAAGCTTGTGTTGGGCTTTGAGCGCCAGAGCCGCGTCGTGCTCAACGACTTCGCGTTCCATGCGTACCTTGTGCTGCTCGTAGCGGTGCAGTGCCATGCTGGCTTGCTGCGGTGACCAGGCCGACCAGCCTGTTTTCGAGCCAGTCACGTTTTCCAAAGCAATGCAGTCGACTGGGCAGACCGGAATGCACAGCTCACAGCCCGTGCACCAAGGCTCAATCACGGTATGCATGCGTTTGTTGCTGCCCACAATCGCGTCAGTAGGACAAGCCTTGATGCACAAGGTGCAGCCAATGCACCAGTTCTCGTCGATGATGGCCACATGGCGCGGACCTTCTATGCCATTTTCCGGGTTCAGGGGCAGTTCGGTCTGACCGGTGATGGTTGCCAGCCGCTGCACGCCCGCTTGGCCGCCGGGTGGGCATTGGTTGACAGCGGCTTGTCCTTGCGCCATGGCCAATGCATAAGCAGCGCAATCCGGGTAGCCGCAACGGGTGCATTGCGTCTGTGGTAACGCATCGTTCAGGCGAAGAAAAAGCGCCTGGATCTCAGGCGCTGTTTTCGGGTTCATGGTGTGCGCGCCTCAGGCAGACTTTTTGGATACCCATTGGGTTTTCACTGCGGGTTTGGCTTTGGCTGTGATTCCTTTACGGGCAGGTGCCTTTACACCAGACGCTTTCTTGGTCACCACAGACTTGCTCTTGGGCGCTGCTTTTTTTGCGGCTGTGGGCTTTGAGGTGGCAGGAGCGGCCGCTTTGCTTGCTTGTGCAGGCTGATGACTCAGGATGAACTGGACCACCTGCGGATACACACGCTCGCGCCAGCGTCTGCCGCTGAAAATGCCATAGTGACCGGCGCCTTCGACTTCGAGGTGTTGGCGCTGGTTTTTGGCAATACCCGTGCACAGATCGTGCGCGGCTTGGGTTTGGCCGGAGCCCGAAATATCGTCGAGCTCACCTTCAACGGTGAGCAAAGCCGTGTTTTTGATGTCCTGGGGTTTGACGCGCTCAATGCGTCCATCCACGCCCTTGACGTCCCAGGTGCCGTGAACCAGTTTGAACTCCTGGAAAACGGTGTTGATCGTTTCCAGATAGTAATCGGCATCCATGTCCAGAACGGCGTTGTACTCGTCGTAGAACTTGCGGTGTGCCTCGGCACTGGCGTCGTCACCCTTGATCAGGTCCTTGAAGTAGTCATAGTGGCTGGTCGCGTGGCGGTCGGGGTTCATGGCCACGAAGCCGGTGTGTTGCAAGAAGCCTGGGTACACGCGACGACCCGCGCCAGGGAAGTTTGGCGGGACACGGTAGATGACGTTGTTCTCAAACCATTCGTGGCTCTTTTGTACAGCCAGGTTGTTCACGGCGGTGGGCGATTTGCGGGCATCAATCGGGCCACCCATCATGGTCATGGACAGCGGGCTTTTCTCGCCGCGGCTGGCCATCAGCGACACAGCTGCGAGTACCGGCACCGTGGGCTGGCACACGCTCATCACGTGGCAGTTGCCGTATTGCGCTTGCAGGTGACGAATGAATTCCTGCACGTAGTTGACATAGTCGTCCAGGTGGAACTCGCCTTCTTCCATGGGCACCAGGCGGGCGTTTTTCCAATCGGTGATGTAGACCTTGTGGTCTTGCAGCATGGTGCGAACGGTATCGCGCAGCAAGGTGGCGTAGTGTCCGGACAGTGGCGCCACGATCAGGACCACAGGCTGTTTTTTCAGTGTGGTGAGGGTGTCGGGATCGTCCGAAAAGCGCTTGAAGCGACGCAGTTCGCAAAACGACTTGTCGATTTCGACACGTTCGTAGATCGCAACATCGACGCCTTTGACGCTGACAGTGCGGATGCCGAATTCAGGCTTGACGTAGTCCTTGCCCAAGCGGTGCATCAGAGCGTAGCCCGCGGACAGGCGCTGTGCCATAGGAGCCTGTGCCAGTGGGTTCAGGGGGTTGCTGTAAAGCTTGGACGCGGCCTGAGCCAACTCAGCAAAGGGCTCCATGATGGAGCGTTGCGTTTCATAGATCTGGTACAGCATCTGAAAACCTCTTCCCGAAAATATTGCGCTGCAACAATATTACAAGACATCACCAGTTTTTTATTGAGAGTTGACCCTAATTAAGTGTCGCACAGTGGACGGAAGGCATTAAAAAACGCTCCCAAGGGAGCGTTTTGTCTAGGGCAGCTATGAATCAGCAGACTTTGGCAATCGCCTGGCAGACGTAATCAATGTTTTTGCTGTTCAGGGCCGCCACGCACATGCGGCCAGTGTCGGTGCCGTACACGCCGAATTCATTGCGCAGGCGCACCATCTGGTCCTTGGAGAGGCCCGAGTAGCTGAACATGCCGATCTGGCTGGTGATGAAGGACATGTCCTGCTTCACGCCGGCGGCCTTGAGGCCGTCGACCAGCTTCTGGCGCATGGCCTTGATGCGCACGCGCATTTCGGCCAGTTCGGCCTCCCACTGTGCGCGCAGCTCGGGGTTGCCCAGCACGGCAGCCACCACCGCGCCGCCGTGGATGGGTGGGTTGGAATAGTTGGTGCGGATGGCGATTTTCAGCTGGCTCAGCACGCGGCTGGCTTCTTCCTTGTCGGAAGCGACCACCGACAGGGCGCCCACGCGCTCGCCATACAGGCTGAAGCTCTTGGAGAACGAGGTGGACACGAAGATGTTCAGGCCGGCAGCCACGAACTTGCCAATCACGGCCCCGTCCTCGGCGATGCCGTGGCCAAAGCCCTGGTAGGCCATGTCGAGGAAGGCCGTCAGGCCCTTGGCCTTGACGACAGCAATCACCTGGTCCCACTGCGCGGGGGTGATGTCGTAGCCGGTGGGGTTGTGGCAGCAGGCGTGCAGCACGACGATGGTGCCGGGGGCGGCCGCGTTCAAGTCGGCCAGCATGCCTTCGAAATTGACACCGCGCTTGGCCGCGTCGTAGTAGGCGTAGGTGCCGACTTCAAAACCGGCGTTCACGAAGATGGCGCGGTGGTTTTCCCAGCTGGGGTCGGAAATCAGCACTTTGGCGTTGGGCGTGACCTTTTTCAGGAAGTCAGCGCCGATTTTCAGGCCGCCTGTGCCGCCGATGGCCTGCACGGTGGACACGCGGCCGGACTTGACCACATCGGAGTCGGCGCCAAAGACCAAGCCTTTGACCGCATTGTCATAGGCCACGATGCCGTCGATAGGCAGATAGCCACGGGGCGCAGGCTTATCCATCATGGCTTTTTCAGCGGCCTGTACGCACTGCAACAAAGGCAGCTTACCGTTATCGTCGAAGTACACGCCCACGCCCAGGTTGACCTTGTTGGGGTTGGTGTCGGCAGCAAATTGCTCGTTCAGACCCAGGATCGGGTCGCGGGGGGCCATTTCGACGGCGGAAAACAGAGACATGAAAAAGTCCTTGAATCAAGAGTGGGTGGGTGGCAGAGCAGGTCAAGCTGGGTTACGCTTGCCCGTTGGTCGCAATTTTAGCGGCCCCCGAACTGATTTCCGTCCATGACCGAGCTCGTTGCTGTTGCTACCCCCACCCCTGAGGGGCAATTCGTCCAATACCCGAATTCGCCCTTCGAGCTGTTCCAGCCCTATCCACCCGCGGGCGACCAGCCCACGGCGATTGCCACGCTGGTCGAAGGCGTGCAGGACGGCGAGGTGTTCCAGACCCTGCTGGGTGTGACCGGCTCGGGCAAGACCTTCACCATGGCCAATGTGATCGCTCAGCTCGGGCGCCCGGCCATCGTGTTCGCGCCCAACAAGACGCTGGCCGCGCAGCTGTACAGCGAATTTCGCGAGTTTTTTCCGAAGAACGCGGTCGAGTATTTCGTCAGCTACTACGACTACTACCAGCCTGAGGCCTATGTGCCGCAGCGTGACCTGTTCATCGAAAAGGACAGCGCCATCAACGAGCACATCGAGCAGATGCGCCTGTCGTGCACCAAGAGCATTCTGGAGCGTCGCGATGTAGTCATCGTGGCCACCGTGTCGGCCATTTACGGCATCGGCAAGCCCGAGAGCTACCACCGCATGATCATGACGCTGCGGGTAGGCGACAAGATGGGCCAGCGCGATGTGATCGCGCAGCTGATCCGCATGCAGTACCAGCGCAACGACCAGGACTTCAGCCGAGGCAAGTTCAGGGTGCGGGGCGACACGATTGACGTCTTTCCGGCCGAACACTCCGAGCTGGCGATCCGCATTGAATTGTTCGACGACGAGATCGAGAGCCTGCAGCTGTTTGACCCACTCACTGGCCGCATCCGCCAGAAGATCCCGCGCTTCACCGTTTACCCGTCCAGTCACTATGTCACGCCGCGTGACCAGGTGCTGGCCGCCATTGAAACGATCAAGATCGAGCTGGACCAGCGCCTGAAAGAATTGGTGGGCATGGGCAAGCTGGTCGAAGCTCAACGGCTGGAGCAGCGTACCCGCTTTGACCTGGAAATGCTGACCGAAGTGGGGCACTGCAAAGGCATTGAGAACTACACCCGCCACCTCTCGGGTGCGGCGCCCGGTGAGCCGCCCAGCACGCTGACCGACTACATGCCGAGCGACGCGATCATGTTCCTCGACGAGAGCCACCAGATGATCGGCCAGCTGAGCGCCATGTACAACGGCGACCGCTCGCGCAAGACCACGTTGGTGGAATACGGCTTTCGCCTGCCCAGTGCGCTGGACAATCGCCCGCTCAAGTTCGAAGAGTTTGAAAAGCGCATGCGCCAGTGCATCTTCGTGTCGGCCACCCCGGCCGACTACGAGATTCAGCACGCCGGGCAGGTTGCCGAACAGGTGGTGCGTCCCACCGGGCTGGTGGACCCGGAGGTGGAGGTCCGCCCGGCCACCCACCAGGTGGACGATGTGCTGCAGGAAATCCGCATCCGTGTTGAAAAACAGGAGCGGGTCTTGATCACCACGCTGACCAAGCGCATGGCCGAGCAGTTGACCGATTACCTGAGCGACAACGGTGTGAAGGTGCGCTACCTGCACAGCGATGTGGACACGGTCGAGCGGGTCGAGATCATCCGTGACCTGCGGCTCGGCGCCTTTGATGTGCTGGTGGGCATCAACTTGCTGCGCGAGGGCCTGGACATTCCCGAGGTGTCGCTGGTGGCGATTCTGGACGCGGACAAGGAAGGTTTTTTGCGCGCCGAGCGCAGCCTGATCCAGACCATTGGCCGTGCCGCCCGCAATGCCTCGGGCAAGGCCATTTTGTACGCCGATGTGATCACCAAGTCCATGAAGAAAGCCATGGACGAGACCTTGCGCCGCCGTGAAAAGCAGATCGCCTGGAACGAGGCGCACGGCATCACCCCGCGCACCATCATCAAGCAGGTCAAGGACCTGATCGACGGCGTCTACAGCGAAAAGTCCGGCCAGGAAGCCGAACGCCTGGAACAGGCCGCGCTGCAGCGTGCCAAGGTAGAGGACATGAGCGAAAAGGACATCGCCAAGGCCATCAAGCAGCTTGAAAAGCAGATGATGGAGCATGCCCGCAACCTCGAATTCGAGAAAGCCGCCCAGGCACGCGACCAGTTGGCCATCCTCAAAGAACAGGCTTTTGGCGCTGTCGGTGCAGACCGCCTTGTTGGATAACCAAGTGCATTACTCGGGTTTAAGGTATACTTGAGTCGTTTAGTCGGGTTATCAACTTTCCAAGGAGCCTGCCATGCGATTAACGACGAAAGGACGGTTTGCCGTCACAGCCATGATCGATTTGGCTTTGCGCGAGCAGGCTGGGCCCGTCACGCTGGCCGCCATCAGCCAGCGCCAGCACATTTCCCTGTCTTATCTGGAGCAGCTGTTTGGAAAGCTGCGTCGTCAGGAGCTGGTGGAGTCCACCCGAGGCCCTGGCGGTGGCTACACGCTGGGCAAGAAAGCCGTCGACATTTCGGTGGCTGACATCATTTTGGCGGTCGATGAGCCGCTGGACGCCACCCACTGCGGGGGCAAGGAAAACTGTCAAGGCGATGGTGATGGCCCCTGCATGACACACGATTTGTGGGCAGCCCTGAATGCCAAGATGGTTGAATTTTTGCAATCCGTCTCGCTCAAAAAGCTGGTGGATGACCAGGTTGCCAAAGGCGTGGTGGTGGAGCACAAACCCATGATCAAGCGCGCCATTTCCAGCACCCCGGTGGTCAAACCCATTCGCGTGACCGGCCCCAATTCCGTTTTTGACCTGGGCAAGGTCTTGTCCAAATCCTGAAGAAGTCACAAGCATTACCATGGACACAACACCTCATTTTCCCGTTTACATGGACTACGGCGCTACCACGCCGTGCGACCCGCGCGTGGTCGACGCCATGATCCCCTGGTTGCGCGAGCATTTTGGCAACCCGGCGTCGCGCAGCCACGCCTGGGGCTGGGAAGCCGAAGAAGCGGTTGAAAAAGCCCGCAAGGACGTGGCCGACCTGATCGGCGCTGACCCGCGCGAAATCGTCTGGACCAGCGGCGCGACCGAGTCCAACAACCTGGCGCTCAAGGGTGCGGCGCAGTTCTACAAGTCGCGCGGCAAGCACCTGATCACCGTCAAGACCGAGCACAAGGCGGTGCTCGACACCATGCGCGAACTCGAGCGTCAGGGTTTTGAGGTGACCTATTTGGATGTCCAGGAAGACGGCTTGCTGAGCATGGACGCGCTCAAGGCTGCCATCCGCCCCGACACCATCCTGATCAGCGTGATGTTCGTGAACAACGAAATCGGCGTGGTGCAGGACATTGCCGGCATCGGCGCACTGTGCCGCGAGAAGGGCATCGTTTTTCATGTCGACGCGGCGCAGGCCACGGGCAAGGTCGCGATCGACCTGAACACCTTGCCGGTGGATCTGATGAGCCTGGCCTCGCACAAAACCTATGGCCCCAAAGGCATTGGCGCCCTGTACGTGCGTCGCAAGCCACGCGTACGCCTGGAAGCGCAGATGCACGGCGGTGGCCACGAGCGCGGCATGCGCTCGGGCACGCTGCCCACGCACCAGATCGTGGGCATGGGCGAAGCTTTCCGTTTGGCCCGTCTGGAGATGGACCAGGACAATGCCAAGGCCGCCGCGCTGCACAAGCGGCTGATCGACGGCCTGAGTGATCTGGAACAGGTGTTCCTGAATGGCCACGCCACCCAGCGCGTGGCGCAGAACATCAACATGAGTTTCAACTTCGTCGAAGGCGAGTCGCTGATCATGGGTATCAAGGGTCTGGCGGTGTCGTCCGGCTCGGCCTGCACCTCGGCCAGCCTGGAGCCCAGCTACGTGCTGCGCGCCCTGGGCCGCAGCGACGAGCTGGCCCACAGCAGCCTGCGCATGACGATTGGCCGCTGGACCACCGAAGAAGAAATTGACTTTGCCATCCAGACCATCCGCGAGAATGTCGCCAAGCTGCGCGAGCTCAGCCCCTTGTGGGAGATGTACAAGGACGGCATTGACCTGAGCACCATTCAGTGGGCGGCCCACTGATACCCAAGGAGAACACCATGGCTTACTCTGAAAAAGTGGTTGACCACTACGAAAACCCCCGCAACGTCGGCTCCTTTGACAAGGGTGACGAAGACGTGGGCACCGGCATGGTGGGCGCGCCCGCCTGCGGTGATGTGATGAAGCTGCAGATCAAGGTGAACCCGCAGACGGGCATCATCGAAGACGCGCGATTCAAGACCTACGGCTGCGGTTCGGCCATCGCGTCGAGTTCGCTGGTGACCGAGTGGGTCAAGGGCAAGACGCTGGACGAGGCCGCTGCGCTCAAAAACAGCGAGATCGCTGAAGAACTCGCCTTGCCACCGGTCAAGATCCACTGCTCCATCCTGGCCGAAGACGCCATCAAGGCTGCGGTCGACGACTACAAGAAAAAACACGCGAACTGAGCATGGCCATCACCGTCAGCGAAGCCGCCGCCCGGCACGTCAACCGTTACCTCACCAAGCGCGGCAAAGGCCTGGGCGTGCGCCTGGGCGTCAAGACCACAGGATGTTCCGGCTTGGCGTACAAGCTGGAATACGTGGACGAGGCCGAACCCGAAGACGTGATCTTCGAGGCGCACGGCGTCAAGGTGCTGGTTGACCCCAAGAGCCTGGCCTACATCGACGGCACCGAGCTGGATTTTGTTCGAGAAGGCCTGAACGAAGGGTTCCGCTTCAACAACCCCAACGAGCGTGACCGCTGCGGCTGCGGCGAATCGTTCCGCGTGTGAAGTCCCTGCAGGCCAACGACTTTGAGTTGTTCGAGCTGCCGCAGCAGTTCGCGCTGGACCGCGCGCAGCTCGACGAACGCTGGAAAGCCCTGCAGCGCGAAGTCCACCCCGACCGTTTTTCGGCCCAGGGCGCTGCCGCACAGCGCGTGGCCATGCAGTGGTCGGTGCGCATCAATGAGGCCTACCAACGCCTCAAAGACCCACTCAAACGCGCTGCGTATCTCTGTGAGCTGCGAGGACAACCGATCAATGCCGAAAGCAACACCACCATGCCGCCTGCCTTTTTGATGCAGCAGATGGAGTGGCGCGAAGCACTGGAAGACACCAGCGACGTCGCAGCGCTTGAGAGCCTGGCTGACGATGTGGCTGCCGAGCGCAACCGTGTGCAGCAATCGCTGGGACAATTGCTGGATGTGCAGCAAGACGTCCAGGCCGCTGTAGGGCAGGTGAGGGCGCTGATGTTCATCGAGCGTTTCACCACTGAGGTGAACGCCAAACTGGATCAACACTCATAAACCATGGCGTTATTGCAGATTTCCGAACCCGGCCAGTCGCTGGACCCGCATCAGCGGCGTATTGCCGTGGGTATCGACCTGGGGACGACCCATTCGTTGGTGGCGTCTGTACGCCACGGTGTGGCAGAGTGCCTGCCCGATGGCAATGGGCAGGTGATCCTGCCCTCGGTGGTGCGTTACCTGCCGGGTCAGGGCCGCCAGATCGGTATCGAGGCCCAGGTCAACGCTGCGCAAGACCCCGCCAATACCATCGCCTCGGTCAAGCGCTTCATGGGCCGTGGCTTGAAAGACGTGGCGCACCCCGAAAAGCTGCCCTATCGTTTTGTCGATCAGCCCGGCATGTTGGGCATCGAGACGGTGCAGGGTGTCAAGTCACCGGTGGAGGTGAGTGCTGAGATTCTGGCCACGCTGCGTTTTCGGGCTGAAGACACTTTCAACGACGACCTGTATGGCGCAGTGATCACCGTCCCCGCCTACTTTGACGATGCGCAGCGCCAGGCCACCAAGGACGCTGCCCAGTTGGCCGGCATCAACGTACTGCGGCTGATCAATGAACCCACCGCTGCGGCGATTGCCTACGGCCTGGACAATGCAGCCGAAGGTATCTACGCCGTGTTTGACTTGGGCGGTGGCACCTTCGACATTTCCATCCTACGCCTGACGCGTGGTGTCTTCGAGGTCATGGCCACCGGCGGCGATTCAGCCCTGGGCGGCGACGACTACGACCGTGCCCTGGCCGATTGGGCTTTGGCGCAGATGAGTGGCGTACAGGCTGAAACGGCGCAAGACAAAACGCGGCTTAAAACTGCAGCACGTGCTGCCAAAGAAGCGTTGACCGACAGCGCCAGCACCAGCTTGAATGTGGAACTGACTTCGGGCCGTTTGAGCGTGCCAGTCGCCAGGGCCGACTTTGAAGGCGTGACTGCTGCGCTCACGCAGCGCTGCCTGTCGGCCGTGCGCAAGGCTTTGCGCGATGCAGGCCTGTCCAAAGAAGAAGTCAAAGGCGTGGTGATGGTGGGCGGCTCGACCCGCATGCCGCAAATCCAGAGCGCCGTGGGTGACTTTTTTGGCCAAGCCCCGCTCAACAACCTCAACCCTGACGAGGTGGTGGCGTTGGGCGCTGCCATCCAGGCCAACCAGCTGGCGGGCAACGACAGCGCTGGCGACCTGCTGCTGCTGGATGTGATCCCGCTGTCCTTGGGCATCGAGACCATGGGCGGGCTGGTCGAGCGCATCGTGCCGCGCAACCAGACCATTCCCACCGCCATGGCTCAGGACTTCACCACCTACCAGGACGGCCAGACGGCACTTGCGCTGCATGTGGTGCAGGGCGAGCGCGACTTGGTGCAGGACTGCCGCAGTCTGGCGCGCTTTACCCTGCGCGGAATTCCGCCGATGGCTGCCGGTGCGGCGCGTATTCGTGTCACCTTCACCGTGGATGCCGATGGCTTGCTGCAAGTCAGCGCCAAAGAGCAACTCAGCGGCGTGGAAGCGCGCATTGATGTCAAACCTTCTTACGGTTTGAGCGATGATCAAATTGCCACCATGCTGCAAGACAGCTTCGCCACCGCGCAAGAGGACATGCAGGCGCGCGCCTTGGTTGAAGCCCGTGTGGACGCCGACCGCATGCTTCTGGCCACGCGCAGCGCCTTGCAGGCTGACGGCCATCTGCTCAGTCAGGACGAGCGCGCTGCGATCGACGCCTTGATGGACGCATTGCAGCAAGCCATCGCTACCGAAAGCAACGCCAAGGCACTCGAAGACCAGACGCTGGCTTTGGCCAAAGGCACCGAGGCTTTTGCCGCCGAGCGCATGAACCAGAGCATCCAGAAGGCCCTGGCCGGGCAAAGCATTCAGAACGTTTAAGAGGCGAGACCATGCCTGTCATCAAGATTCTTCCCCATGCAGAGTTGTGCCCCCAAGGCGCCGAGATCACCGCCGCTGCTGGCACCAGCATTTGCGAAGCGTTGCTGGAAAACCAGATCAACATCGAGCATGCCTGCGACATGAGCTGCGCTTGCACGACTTGCCATGTGATCGTGCGCGAGGGTTTTCGCAGCCTCAACGAGATGGAAGAAACAGAGGAAGACCTGCTCGACCGTGCCTGGGGCCTGGAGCCCGATTCGCGCCTGAGCTGCCAGGCCATTGTGGGGCGCGAGAACCTGGTGGTCGAGATTCCCAAGTACACCATCAACCACGCCAAAGAAAACCACTAAGATCGGTGTCATGAGACAAATCGTCCTCGACACTGAAACCACGGGCCTGTCTGCTGAAGGCGGAGACCGCATCATCGAAATTGGCTGCGTGGAGCTGGTGGCCCGAAAGCTCACGGGCAACAATCTGCATTTCTACATCAACCCCGAGCGCGACAGCCATGAAGACGCGCTCAAGGTGCACGGCATCAGCAACGAGTTTTTGCGTGACAAGCCCAAGTTTGCCGAGCTGGTCGATGAAATCCTGGCTTATGTGCAGGGCGCGGAAGTCATCATCCACAACGCACCCTTTGACCTCGGTTTTCTGAACAAAGAGCTTGAGCGTCTGGGACGCCCCGCTTTCAAGACCTTCACCGATGGGGTCATCGATACCCTGGTCATGGCCAAGGAACTGTTCCCTGGTAAACGCAACAGCCTCGATGCGCTGTGCGACCGACTGGAAGTGGACAACTCCGGACGTACACTCCACGGCGCTTTGCTCGATGCCGAACTGCTGGCGGACGTGTATATCAACCTGACGCGTGGGCAAGAAGCGCTGTTGATGGATGCACCTGCAGAGGCTGAGTCCGGACCAGCACTTGGACAAGGCATCAAGCTGGATTTGTCGACATTCAAGTTGTCTGTCGTGATGGCCAATGCCCAGGAAGTAGAAGAGCACCAGAATGTGCTTCTCCAAATGGACAAAGCCAGCGGGGGTAAAACGGTCTGGCGCAGTCTCGAGTCTGAGCAACTCTGAAAAGTTGTGGCATAATAGCGGTCTTCACTGCTACAGCAGTGACGGGTGATTAGCTCAGCGGTAGAGCACTGCCTTCACACGGCAGGGGTCACATGTTCGATCCATGTATCACCCACCAGATATCAACCCCGTAAATCTCTGATTTACGGGGTTTTTTACTATGCGTTTCTCTAAAGGAACTTCAGATGAACGTCTTGTGGGCGGTGTTGTTGCTGGTGTGCTCGAACGTTTTCATGACGTTTGCCTGGTACGGACACCTGAAAAGTCTGTCGGCAGCTCCGCTGTGGACGGCCATTGTGGTCAGCTGGGGCATCGCTTTTTTTGAGTATTTGCTCCAAGTGCCAGCCAATCGCATAGGCTTTCAGACCCTGAGTTTGGGGCAGCTCAAGGTCATGCAGGAGGTCATCACACTTCTGGTCTTTGTCCCATTCAGTGTTTACTTCATGCAGCAACCGCTCAAGCTGGACTACGTTTGGGCAGGGCTGTGTCTGGTCGGCGCGGTGTATTTCGTGTTTCGCGCTTGAGGGCGTAACGTCCCATGTCCAGCCCCTCGGTGTTGATGGCGGTTTGTACGCCCATGATCTGATCGGCGAGTACCTGTGCACTGCCGCAGGCCATGGTCCAACCCAGCGTGCCGTGGCCGGTATTGAGGTACAGATTGCTCAAGGGTGTCGCGCCAACCAAAGGCGTGCCATCGGGCGTCATGGGGCGCAGGCCGGTCCAGAACTCTGCCTGGCTGAGGTCGCCGCCCGCGAACAATTCGCGTGTCACTTTTTCCAATGTCTGGCGGCGTCTGGGGTTCAGGCGCAAATCAAAGCCGCCAAGCTCTGCCATGCCACCCACGCGAATGCGGTCGCCAAGACGAGTGACGGCGATCTTGTAGGTTTCATCCAGCACGGTGGACTGGGGCGCCAGCGTTTCGTTGGTGATGGGCAGCGTGAGGGAGTAGCCTTTGACCGGATAGACCGGAATGTCCAGGCCCAGGGGCAGGAGCAAATCGCGTGAATAGCTGCCCGCGGCCAGCACATAGCGGTCCGCATGCAGCGTGGTTTGATCAGCGAGGGTGATGCCTTGCAGGCGCTGACCATCGTGCTGCAGATGGCTCACGCTTTGGCCGTAAAGAAACTTGACGCCCAGCTCAGTGGCCTTGGTTGCCAGTTGCGAGGTGAATTGGTGGCAGTCCCCCGTTTCATCGTTGGGTAGGCGCAGGCCACCGCAGAAACTGGCGCTGGCGTGCGCCAGGCCGGGCTCGGCGCGAATCACGCCAGTACGGTCCAGCAACTCAAAGGGTACGCCGCAGGCTTGCAGCACTTCCACATCGCGTTGTGCAGCGTCCAATTGGGCCTGGGTGCGGAACAGTTGCAGGGTGCCTGCGCTGCGCTCGTCATAGCGCAAGCCGACCTCAGCGCGCCAGTTGCGCAGGCAATCGCGGCTGTACTCGGACAGGCGCATCATGCGTTCCTTGTTGATGGTGTAGCGTGATGCCGAGCAGTTGGCCAACATGTGCGCCATCCAGCGCATCTGGAACCAGGAACCGTTCAGGCGGATGGCCAGCGGTGCATGGCGCTGGAACAGCCATTTCATGGCTTTCAAAGGAATGCCGGGGGCGGCCCAAGGCGTGGAGTAGCCTGGCGAGACTTGTCCCGCGTTGGCATAGCTCGTTTCCAGTGCCGCACCAGGTTGGCGTTCAATCACGGTGACCTCTGCGCCCTGGCGTGCCAACGCCCAAGCTGTGGTGGTGCCAATCACGCCTGCGCCGAGAACAACAACTTTCATGAACAATTCCTCAATGAATCAATGTTTTGTGATGTTATGGATTCATTGCAGAAATAAATCTTGAAAAATTTGCTCATCAAAGCAAAAATCACTGTTTTGGACTCTTGATGTGCAAGGTGGCAGCAAATGTTTGAACTGGACACCATAGACCGCAGAATTCTGGACGTTTTGCAGCGCCAGGGGCGCATCACCATGACCGAGTTGGGCGAGCAAGTGGGCTTGTCCACATCGCCGTGTTCAGAGCGGGTCAAGCGCCTGGAGCGTCAGGGGTTGATCAGTGGCTACCACGCCCACGTGAACCCGCAAGGCCTGGGGCGTGCGTTGCTGGTGTTCATCGAGATCACGCTCTCGCAAAAGTCGCCTCAGATTTTTGAGGCCGTGCGCAAAGAGGTCGGGGCGATGCCCGAGGTGTTGGAGTGCCATCTGGTTTCAGGCAGTTTTGACTACCTGCTCAAGGCGCGCTTGCGGGCGATGACCGAATACCGCGACTTGCTGGGCAAGATCCTGAAAAAAATCCCTGTGCCTGCGCAATCCAACAGCTATGTGGTGATGGAAGAGATCAAGGAAACCCTGGTCCTGCCGCTGGACCGTTAACGCTTGGGTTTCAGGTGATCAAGATTGCCCTGAAGTCATTCACATTGGTGTGCGTGGGGCCGGTGAACACCAAATCACCCAAAGGCTCGAAAAAACCATAGGCATCGTTGCGTGCCTGGTAGCTGGACAGCTTCATGCCCAGGCTTGCGGCGCGTTGCAAAGTATCTGGCGACACACGGGCCCCGGCGTTGTCCTGCACACCGTCAATGCCGTCGGTGTCGGCGGCAAGCGCCCATACCCCAGACTGTCCCTGCAGGCCTTCAGCCAGCCCCATACAGAACTCGCCTGCACGGCCTCCGCGTCCCTTGGCTGCGCCTGCTGGCAAAGGCTTGACCGTCACGGTGGTTTCCCCGCCGCTGAGTAAAACGCAAGGTCGCTGGAAGGGGCCGTTACCCTGCGCAATGGCGCGGGCGAGGGCGGCGTGCACTCTGCCCACGTCGCGAGATTCACCTTCGATCTCGTCACTCAGAATGTAGGCGGGCAGACCTGCTTGCCCGGCGAGCTCCGCTGCCGCTTGCAGGGACTGCATGGGCGTGGCGATCATGTGCAGCTGTTGGGTCGCAAACACGGGTGCGCCGGGCTTGGGTGTTTCCATCTGCCCCTCATTCAGTGCCTTCCAAACAGGTGCAGGCAGCTCAATACGGTAACGCTCCAGAATGGCCAATGCGTCTGCACAGGTGCTGGGGTCCGCCACCGTAGGGCCGCTGGCGATCACACTGGGGTCATCGCCCGGCACATCGCTGATCATCAGTGTGACCACCTGCGCTGGTGCACAAGCTGCGGCCAGGCGACCGCCTTTGATGCGCGACAGGTGCTTGCGCACGCAATTCATTTCCACAATGTTGGCGCCGCTGTCGAGCAATTGCTGGTTGATGCGTTGTTTGTCCTGTAGGGTGAGCCCTTCTGCGGGCAGCGTCAGCAGGGCAGAGCCACCGCCCGAAATCAGGCACAGCACCAGATCGTCGGGCGTCAGGTTTTGTGTCAGCTCCAGCATGCGCTGGGCAGCTTGCAAGCCTGCTGCGTCCGGTACGGGATGGGCGGCCTCCACAATGTCAATGCGATGGGCCAAACCCGCAGGCCGCTGCGGTGTGTGGTCATAACGCGTGACCACCAGGCCAGACAAGGGCGCATCGGCTGGCCACAAAGCTTCGACCGCATGCACCATGGCCCCAGCGGCCTTGCCCGCGCCCAAAACCAGCGTTCTGCCTTTGGGAACAGGCGGTAAAAAAGCTGCCGTGTTGTGAGCAGGCAAAGCGCGGCGCACAGCCGCATCGTAGAGCTTGCGTAAAAAGTTCTGGGGGTGGTTTGCCTCTATGCTCATGCAAGGTGCCCGAGTGAAAAGACTAATTATTGACTCAACCAGCCTTTGATACGTTTGGACATCTTTTCGGCAGAGATGCCGTAGCGGTCATGCAATGTTGGCAGGGCACCGGCATCCAGGAATGCATCGGGCAGTGCCAGCATGCGGAACTTGGCGGGTGCAGCGCCTTCGCGCAGCAGCAGGCTGGCCACGGCCTCGCCCAGACCACCGACGACGGAGTGGTTCTCAGCAACGACCACCAAGCGGCCTGGCTTACGCACTTCTGCCAGGATGGTGGCTTCGTCCAGAGGCTTGATGGTTGGGCAATGCAGAACGGCGACCTTAACGTTGTCGGCTTCAAGTTGCTTGGCTACTTCAAGCGTGCGCATGGTCATGAAACCACTGGAAATGACCAGCACATCGCTGCCTTCACGCAGCATCTTGGCCTTGCCCAGTTCAAACTTGTAGTTGTATTCGTCGAGCACCAGGGGTACGTTGCCGCGGAGCAGGCGCATGTAAACCGGGCCTTGGTGGGCGGCGATCTGCGGCACCGCCTGCTCGATGTCGAGCGCGTCGCAGGGGTCCACCACCGTCAGGCCAGGGATGGCGCGCATCATGGCCAGGTCTTCGGTGGCCTGGTGGCTGGGGCCGTAGCCGGTGGTCAGGCCGGGCAGGGCACAGCAAATTTTGACGTTGAGGTTTTCTTCGGCGATCACCTGGTGGATGAAGTCGTACGCGCGGCGCGTGCCGAACACGGCGTAGGTGGTGGCAAAGGGCACCAGACCGGTCTTGGCCATGCCGCCGGCCGCGCCCATGAGCAGTTGCTCGGCCATGCCCATCTGGAAAAAGCGCTCGGGGTAGGCCTGCGCGAACAGGTGCAGGTCGGTGTACTTGGCCAAATCCGCCGTCATGCCCACGACTTCGGGGTGCTCGGCCGCGTAGGCCACCAGGGCCTTGCCAAAGGGGGCGGCCTGCACGCGCTGGCCTTCGCTCGCGATCGAGGCGATCATGGCCGAGGTGGTCAGCCGGGGTTTTTTGTCTGCAACGGTGTTCATGCTTGGGCTCCCTCGGGTGCGGTTTCATCCAGAATGGCCAAGGCCTGCTGCCACTCGGGCGGATCGACGCGGATGAAATGGTTCTTCTCGCGCGCTTCCAGGAAAGGCACACCTTTTCCCATCAGCGTGTCGCACAGGATCACGCGCGGTTTGGCGTCCGTCAGGTTGCGGGCGGTGTCAAAGGCGCGCAGCACCGCGGGCAGGTGGTTGCCGTCCACGCGCTGCACATGCCAGCCAAACGAAGCCCACTTGTCGGCCAGCGGCTCAAAGCCCAGCACCTTGGTCGACGGGCCATCGGCCTGTTGGTTGTTGATGTCCACCATGCAGATCAAATTGCCCAGGCCATGGTGTGCTGCGGACATGGCCGCCTCCCACACCGAGCCTTCGTCCAATTCACCGTCGGACATGGAGTTGTAGACAAAGGCAGGGTTCTTCTGGTGGCGTAAGCCAAGCGCGATGCCCACGGCAATTGGCAGACCCTGGCCGAGCGAGCCGCCCGAAATTTCCATGCCCGGCGTGTAGGTGGCCATGCCGCTCATGGGCAGGCGGCTGTCGTCGCTGCCGTAGGTTTCCAGCTCGGACTCGGGGATGATGCCGGCCTCGATCATGGCCGCGTAGTGCGCAATGGCGTAGTGGCCGTGCGAGAGTAAAAAGCGGTCGCGGCCTTCCCACTCGGGGTCCTCGGGTTTGAAGTTCATGGCGTGGCCGTAGGCCACGGCCAGCACGTCGGCGTAGCCCAGGGCCTGGCCCACATAGCCCTGGCCTTGCACTTCGCCCATGCGCACCGCGTAGCGGCGGATGCGCCAGGCGCAGCGGGCAATTTGGGACAAGGTGTCCTGTGAAGTCATCGTTTTCTCCGGAAATCAGGCTTACTTGAAGATCAGCGCGGGCACATACGACACCAGCACCAGCACGCCAAAGGCGACCAAGTAGAAGGGGCCGAGCTCGCGCACGGTCTCACCCACCTTGACCTTGGCCAGCGAACTGGTGATGAACAGGGTGGTGCCCACGGGCGGCGTGTACAGGCCAATGGCCAGGTTCACGGTCATCATGATCCCGAGCTGCACCAGGTCCATGCCGATCGCATTGGCCAGGGGCACAAATACGGGCGTGAGCAGCAGCACCGCGGCGGGGAGGTCGATGAACATGCCGCACACCAGCATCAGCGCGTTCATGAGCAGGATCACGCTCCAGCCGCTGGACAAGTTGGCTTGCGCCCACGACACCACCCCGTCGGGCATGCGGTCAAAGGTCAGCAGCCAGCCGATCGCTGCCGACGACATGATCACCAGCAGCACCACGCCGGTGGAGAGCCCGGCCTCGACCACGCAGCGGTGCAGGCGCTGCAGGCCCAGGTCGCGGTAGACCACGGCCGAGACCACGCCGGCATACAAGGTGGACAGCACCGCCACCTCGGTGGGCGTGGCCACCCCAAAACGCAGGAACACCACGATCAAGACCGGCAACACGAGGGCAGGCGAGGCGTACACCAGCTGGGTGCGGAACTTGGCCCAGTCGAGCCTGGCGGTCTCACGCGGGAAGTTGCGGCGACGGCCCACCCACCAGCACGCGGCCATGAAGCCCCCGCACATCAAGAGACCCGGCAGGATGCCCGCCACGAACAAGGCGGCCACCGAGGTGTTGCTTGACAGGGCGAACAAAATCATCGGGATCGAAGGCGGAATCAGGATGTCGATGGTCGCTGCAGCGGCCAGCGTGGCGGCTGAAAATGCAGGCGGGTAGCCCAGGCGCTTTTGCCAGGGGATCAGCAGCGAGCCGATCGCCGAAGCGTCGGCCACAGCCGAGCCCGACACGCCGCCAAAAATCGTGGACGAGAGCACACCGACCTGGCCTGGGCCGCCGTGGAAACGGCCGATCAAGGAAGAGAGCACGCCAATGAGCGCCTCGCCCAGCTTGCCGCCCATCATGAGCGAGCCGGTCAGCATGAAAAACGGAATCGCAATGAGCGGGAAGCTTTGCACCTGCGCCACCATTTGCTGCACCAGCAAATCGAGCGGCACGCGGTCAGAGGTGGCTGCTGCCGCCATGGCAGCCACCAGCAGGGCGTGGGCAATCGGCACTGCAATCACTGCCGTGGCCAGAAATACGATGAGGATCAAACCAGTCATGTCAGCCCCTTACCAATGCACTTCAGTAACGTCGGCGATCTGGGGCGGTTGCCGCCAAGCGCGCCAGGCCGACACCAGAGCCAAAACAGCCAACATGGCCATGCCCGCCATCACACAGGCGTAAGTCACTGAGCCTGGAATCTGCAGGATGGGTGACTTCTCGTCGTGCACGATCTCCAGCATCAGCCAGGTGGCACGGGCCAGCGTGCCGTAGAGCGCACACACCAGCAACCAGCCCAACACGGCGCACAGCTGGCGCGCCCCCACCGGCAGTTTTTCCACCAGAAAGCTGGTCGTGATGTGGGCGCCGTGCTGCGCCGCCAGCACCACCCCCGACATGACCAGCCAGGGAAACAGCAGCTCGGGCACTTCATTGGCCCATTGCAGGCTGGCCCCTGTGGCATAGCGCAGGATGGTGTTGGCCACCAGGATCAGAAAAATCACCGTGGTGCTCAGCCACAGCAAAGCCTGACACACGGCCGTGATGGCCCGTTCAAGAACATTCATGGGAAAACTCCGGGCCCGCACGCGCCAGGCGTGCGGGTGAGGGGAACAAGACGATCAGCGCAGCATCAACGTGCGGCGGCGATCACTTTCTTCAGGAAGGGGCCAATGGGCGAGGCCAGCCATTTGTCGTCCACATTCGATGTGGCCTTGGCAAACGGGGTCTTGTCCACGGTGTTGATCTGCACGCCCTTGGCCTTGAGGTCGACCAGCAGTTTGTCGTCGCTTTCCTTGGACAGCTTGCGTTGCAGCTGAGTGGCTTCAGCAGCGGCTTCCTGCAGCACCTTCTTGTCGGCATCGCTCAGGCGGTCCCAGCTGCGCTTGCTGATGAGCAGCGGCGTCATCTCGTATTTGTGACCCGTCAGGCTGATGAACTTGTTGACTTCGTACAGCTTGCTGGCATGGATGTTCATGAGCGGGTTTTCCTGGCCATCGACCACACCCTGCTGCAGCGCCACGTACAGCTCGGCAAATTTGATCTGCTGCGCTTCGGCGCCCAGGGCTTGCATGATGTCCACCGTCACGGCGTCAGGCGGCGTGCGCATCTTCAGGCCCTTGAGGTCTTCGGGCTTGGCCAATGCACGCTTGCTGTTGCTCATGTGGCGGATGCCGTTGTCCCAGTAACCCAGCACGACCATGCCTTTTTCGGCAGTCTTGTCGGCCAGCTCCTTGCCCAGGGGGCCGTCCAGCATCTTCCAGACCTGCTCGAGGTTGCTGAACAGGAAAGGCATGCCGAAGGCGGCGTACTCGGGCACGGCGTTGGCGATTGCACCTTGCGAGTTGGCGCTCATGTCGAGTGCGCCGGTGCGCAGGGCGGTCACCATGGCGGCGTCGTCACCCAGCTGGGCCGAGGGCGCCACCTGGATCTCAATGCGGCCGCCCGATTTGGCCTTGGCCACTTCGGCCATCTTGACGGCGGCTTCGTGACGGGGATTGCCAGGCGCGGCGCCGTGGCCCAAGGTGAGCTTGACGGCTTGTGCCGAAGCCAGGCCAGTGGCGGCCAGCAAAGCGGTGGCCAGCACGGTGCGGCGGATCAGGGAAGTTTTCATGGTTTGTCTCCAGTGTTGTGATGGAAAAAAGAACTGCCGGGAAATCAATGGATCAGCATGCCACCGTTCACGTCGAGCGTGACGCCGGTGCAGTACTTGGACAGGTCGCTGGCCAGGAAGACCACGCAGCCGGCCACATCGTTGGGCTCGCCGATGCGGGCCAGTGGGATGCCGTCCAGGATGCCCTGGCGCTTGTCTTCGGGGATCTTGCCCTTGTTGATGTCGGTGGCGATCAGGCCGGGCGTGACGCAGTTGACGCGGATGTTGTTGCCGCCGTACTCACGCGCCATGGCGCGGGCCAGACCCAGCACGCCCGCTTTGGCAGCCGAGTAGTGCGGGCCACCCAGAATGCCGCCGCCGCGCTGGGCAGAGACGGACGAGATGCAGACGATGGAACCGCTGTTCTGGGCCACCATGGTGGGCAGCACGGCTTGCGAAGCGTAGAGCGTGCCGCGCAGGCTCACGTCCATGATCTTGTCGTAGTCGCTGCCCGAAATGTCCAGGAACTTGGCGGGCTGGGTGATGCCGGCGTTGTTGACCAGGATGTCGATGCGGCCGTACTTGGCCTTGATTTGGGCGGCCGCGGCTTCGCATGAAGCCTTGTCGGTCACGTTGGCCACCAGACCGGTGTGCTCGGCGCCCAGCTGGGCAGCCGCAGCTTGCGGGTTGGCCTGTTCCAGGTCGAGGATGACGACCTTGGCGCCTTGCGCCGCCATCATGCGGGCGGTCGCAAAACCCAGACCGTTGAGGCCGGCGCCGCCGGTGATGACGGCCACTTTGTCCTTGAGCAGCATTGAAGTCTCCTTTTGTGTTTCAACTGCAAGATGGGGGCGATTCTGTGCCCTGTGTCTGCATGACACAAACGATATAAACTCACGGACTGTTAAATTTCATTCATGTTGCATTGCAGCATGTGAGCGAATTTCAAACATGATTCCACCTCTAACCGCCTTGCAAGCCTTCGAAACCATTGCGCGCCGCAAGAGTTTTACGCTGGCTGCTGAAGAATTGCACCTGACGCCTTCGGCCGTGAGCCACCAGGTTGCCAAGCTCGAAGGTTTATTGCACGTTCGCCTGTTTGAGCGGTCAACTCGCGGAGTAGAGCTCACGCCAGCCGGGCAGCAATACCTGCAGCGTGTGGGGAGTGCGCTGGGAGCTATCAATACCGCCACTGACGATCTGCGCCACGGCGTGCAAGACACGCTGTATGTGCATAGCAGCCCTAGTTTTGCCAGCTTGTGGCTGATGCCGCGCATTGCGCGTTTCACGGCTTTGCACCCGAACATTTCGCTGATGCTGTCGGCCTCGCACGTGCATTCGGATTTCCAGCTGGGTCAGATGGACATTGACATCCGGTATGGGTTGCCCAACTGGCCTAACCTGGAGGTGGAGCCCATCTTCACCGAAAAAATCATGCCCCTGGCCAGTCCGGAGTTCATTCGAGCGCATGCCTTGCATGAGCCCAAAGACCTGCTGCGTGTGCCGCTGATTCAGTCCAGCGTGAGCGTGGTGCAATGGGTCGACTGGTTTGGCCGTTATGGCGACGGCCTGCGTCCCGAACGCATGGGCCTGCGGTTTGATCGCGCCATGATGAGCTTGGACGCGGCAGTGCAAAAACTTGGGGTGGCCTTGGAAAGCCGCAGCATTGGGCAGTCCTTGATTGGCAGCGGAAAACTGCAAGCCGTGTTTGCCGAAAGCATGAGTGTGGAGGTGCAAGCCCACTTCATGGTCTACCCGGCCAGGCACGCATCGCGCCCTGAGGTCAAGAGCTTTGTGAAGTGGCTGCAGGACGAGGCGATGTCTTCGGCATGAAAGTGAAATAAGTTCATCAAAGCCTGAATATTCATCGCTTGAATTCATGTGGTTGGGTCGCAAGAATGGCGGCACATTGACCACGAACAGGAGACCGCGCTCCGTGCACAAGCAAGGACGCGAACACGATGAGCACCACTTTGCCCGCAGGCATGGCCAACGCCATTCGCTTTCTTTCCATTGACGCCATCGTCAAAGCCCAAGAGGGACACCAGGGCGTTCCTTTGGGTATGGCGGAAATCGCGACCGCCTTGTACACGCAGCATCTCAAACACAACCCGCAGGATGCGGGCTGGTTTGATCGCGATCGCGTGGTGTTGTCCAACGGGCACGGGTCCATGTTGCTGTATTCGCTGCTGCATCTGTCGGGTTACCCCAAGTTCCCGATCGAGGAAATCCAGCGCTTTCGTGTGCTGGGTTCGGTTTGCGAGGGGCACCCCGAGCGCCCGCACGGCGTTGCACACGAGACGGCCAACGGCATTGAGGTGACCACTGGCCCGCTGGGGCAGGGCATTGCCAATGCCTTCGGTATGGCTGTGGCCGAAGCCTATTTGAACGCTCGCTTCGGCAGCGCATTGGTGGATCACCATACTTACGCCTTTGTGGGCGACGGTTGCTTGCAAGAAGGCATTGGCCAGGAAATGATTTCTTTGGCTGGCCATTTGCAGTTAGGCAAACTGGTGCTGCTGTGGGATGACAACCAGATCACAGACGACGGCAGCACCGACTTGTCGATCAGCGAAAACGTCGCCGAACGCTTTCGTGTAGCCGGCTGGCATGTAGTGGAAGTGGATGGCCACAACCTCGAAGCAGTCTCGAACGCTCTTGCTGCGGCCAAAGCCGACCCGCGCCCTTCCATGCTCGCTTGCCGCACTGTGATTGCGAAAGGTGTCGCACGCCTGCAAGGCTTGCGCGGCGGCCACAGCGGTCGCTTGTATGAAGAAGACGCTCAAGCCGCACGCGAGCTGCTCGGCTGGCCGCATGCCCCTTTTGTGCTGCCCAGCGATGTGGAGCAAGCCTGGCGTGATGCGGGCCAGCGCAGTCAGGGCGAATACGCTGCGTGGCAACAGCGTGTGGGGGCATTGCCGGCTGCAGACCGCGCCGAATTCGAACGCGTCACGAAAGGCGAACTGCCCGCCAACTGGCAGCAAGTGTTGGTGGACTACAAGCAGCAAGCCTTGAGTGCACCGCTGGCGCCCAGCGGTATCTTCATATCGGGCGAGATTAACGATTTACTCACCCCCGTGTTGCCGGAACGCATGGTGGGGTGTGCTGACCTGGAAGCGCCGACTAGTCACAAGCGTGGTCTGCAGGCCTTTACGGCGCAGGACAGGGCAGGCGCGTATGTGCATTGCGGCGTGCGCGAGCATGTGATGGGCGCCATGGCCAACGGCATGGCTGCGCACGGCGGCGTGATTCCCTTGTCTGTCACCTACCTGGCGTTCTCGGATTACGAACGACCGGCCATGCGCATGGCGGCGCTCATGGGGCTACCTGTCAAGTTTGTGTTCAGCCATGACAGCATTGGTATTGGCCGCAATGGTCCCACACACCAGCCAGTTGAAATTTTGGCTTCGCTGCGTGCTATGCCCAATATGTGGGTCATGCGTCCGGCCGATGCCATTGAAGCTGCCGAATGTTGGGAGCTGGCGTTGCGGCACCAGGATGGACCAGTGAGCATGGTGTTTGCACGACAGTCGCTGCCTTTGGTGCGTCAGGACGCCACGCGTGAGAACCTGACGAGCCGTGGCGCCTATGTGCTCCACGAGGCTACCTGCGGGATGCGCCAGGTCACGCTGATGGCTACGGGGTCGGAGGTGCTGCTGGCGGTGCAAGCCCGCGAACAGCTGGAAGCGCAAGGCATCGCCACCGCCGTGGTCTCTATGCCTTGCTGGGAGCTTTTCCATCAGCAAGATGCGGCCTACCGCCAACATGTCCTGGGGCAGGGTGTTCGCATCGGCATCGAAGCTGCAGTGCGCCAAGGATGGGACGCGTATTTGGGGCTGGAAGGTGGCTTTGTCGGCATGAGCGGTTTTGGTGCCAGTGGCCCGGCAGATGAACTCTACAAACTCTTTGGCATCACGCCAGAAGCCGTGGTGGCTGAGGCGCACCGCCTGTTGGGGCACTGATCATGAACATTGTTTTTTTGGATAGCGACACCATTTCGCCTGAAACCACCCTGCGTTCCCCCGCGTTTGCGCACCAGTGGCATCAATACGATCGCACCACATCAGACCAAGCCGCTGAGCGCATTGCAGATGCTGACATCGTCATCGTCAACAAGGTCAAACTCAGTGCAGAAACGCTCGCGAAAGCGCCCCACCTAAAGCTGATCGCTGTGGCCGCCACCGGCACCGACAACATCGATTTGGCCGCTTGCCAGCAGCGCGGCATTGTGGTGAGCAACGTGCGCAACTACGCCAAGCACACCGTGCCTGAACACACCTTCGCGCTGATCTTTGCCTTGCGCCGAAGCATCTGCGCCTACCGGGATGCCGTCAAGGCGGGGCGCTGGCAAGAGGCCGCGCAGTTCTGTTTTTTTGACCACCCCATCCGCGATCTGGCCGGCTCTACCCTCGGCATCATTGGCGATGGCGTGCTGGGGCAGGCCGTGGCCACAATTGGCCGTGCCTTGGGTATGCAGGTGCTGTTTTCTGCGCACAAAGGCCGCAGCGGGCAAGGCCGTCTGTACACCCCGTTTGAGGATGTGCTGAAGCAGTCTGACATCCTCACGCTGCACTGCCCGCTCAATGCCAATACACGCAACATGATTGGTGCCCCCGAGTTTGCGCAAATGGCACGCAGACCTTTGCTCATTAATACGGGCCGTGGTGGTTTGGTGGATGAAGCGGCTGTTGGACCTGCGCTGAAAGCAGGGCAAATTGCTGGCGCTGCGTTTGATGTGACCAGCGTGGAACCACCGCCAATCGATCACCCGTTTATGGCTTTACTCGACCGCCCAGACTTCATTCTGACGCCGCATGTGGCCTGGGCCAGCGCAGAGGCCATTCAAGCCCTGGCCGATCAGTTGATCGACAACATCGAGGCTTTTGTGGCTGGAGCGCCAGTCAACACGGTGTCGCCGAAATAAAGTTTCCGTCAGCCCAGCCACGAAGCCCCTGCGCCCAGGGCCGTGGCTACACCCAGCGCCGCAAAAATACCCGCTGCAATGCGGTGCACCCATTTCATGGGAATGCGTGCGGCAAAGCGGTCGCCTACAAACACGGCGGGCACGTCGGCAATCAACATGCCCAGCGTGGTGCCTGCGACTACCATGAGCGCGTCTGCGTAGTGTGCGGCCATGGCAATGGTGGCAACCTGTGTTTTGTCGCCCATCTCGGCCAGGAAGAAGGTGACCAACGTCGTGCCAAACACGCCCAAGCGCTGGGCGATGGCGGTTTCTTCCTCTTCAATCGCGTCCGGAATCAAGGTCCAGATGGCCATGCCCAGGAACGATGCAGCCAGAATCCAGCGCAACACGCTGGGTTCGATGGCAGTAGTGATCCACGCGCCCAAAGCCCCGGCCAGACCATGGTTGACCAGTGTGGCAGCCAGAATGCCCAGGATGATCGGCACGGGTTTCTTGAAACGTGCCGCCAAAATAAAGGCCAGCAATTGCGTTTTGTCGCCCATTTCGGCAAGGGCCACAACGCCAGTAGATGTGAGTAAAGATTCCATGATCACAGCATAAGACAAGCAGGCAAAGAAAAAGGCCTTGCATTTCTGCAAGGCCTTGTCTTTTTTGGCTCCCCGACCTGGGCTCGAACCAGGGACCTACGGATTAACAGTCCGGCGCTCTACCGACTGAGCTATCGGGGAATAGAACAAGATTATAGACAGAAAAAACGCCTCTTTTCAAGAGAGAGAAATTTTTTTGGCATCAACTTCTCATGCCCAAGGTTCGGGTTGTCTGGCTGCTGCATGAATGGCGCTATCCTCCCACGCAGTTGTAGAAATTGTTCTCATGTCGGATCACACCATTGCCCCCGGCTGGGCCGCCTTGCACGGCAACCAGCCCGAGACCCTGATGCACACGCTGACTGCGTGGTTGCAGCGCCAACCTTTGTCGCCGCTGCAGCCCGAGGTGGTGCTGGTGCAGAGCAACGGCATGGCCGAGTGGGTCAAGATGTCCTTGGCGCGTGCGCACGGGGTGTGCGCCGCGGCGCAGGTGGAGTTGCCTTCGCGGTTTTTGTGGCGCACCTATCGGCAGGTGCTGGGTGCAGGCGTTGTGCCCACGGATTCGCCGCTGGACAAACTGCCCATGACCTGGCGCCTGATGGCCTTGCTGCCGCAGTGCGTGGATGAAGAAGTCTTCAAGCCTGTACGCGGTTTCTTGCAAGGCGATGAGCCCGACCGTTTGCTGCAGCTGGCCAGTCGTCTGGCTGACCTGTATGACCAGTATCAGATCTACCGACCAGACTGGTTGAACGATTGGGCCGCGGGTGCCAATGATTGCCGCCAGATGAACGGCACTGTGCCTTTGGCGCAAGAGCATTTGTGGCAACCCGAGCTGTGGCGACGTGTGCTGACCACGCTGACCGAAGCCGAGCGACACAACACCCGTCCCGCCGTGCACCAGCGTGTATTGGCGCGGCTGCGATCGGGGCAAGGTCCTGCACAGGCGGTAGCACCGCGCGTATCGGTATTTGGCATGAGCCACATGCCCATGCAGCTGCTGGAGTTGCTGGCGACGCTGTCTGATCACAGCCAGGTCTTGCTGGCCGTGCCCAACCCCTGCCGCTACCACTGGGCCGACATCATGGATGGGCGCGAGTGGCTGCGCAGCCAGCAACGCAGGCAGCGTGACAAGGGCGAGCCACTGGCCAATGTGGACCTTTCGCAAATGCATGCCCACGCTCCTACGCTGCTGGCCAGCTGGGGCCGACAAGGGCGCGACTTTGTGCGCATGCTCGATGCCTTTGACGATGCCCAAGCCGCCAGCGAGCGCATGCAGCTGCCCACGCTGGACTTTTTTGACGATGCGCCCATCACGCCGGGCACCCCCGCCTTGGCGCAGTTGCAACGGCGTATTCGCGATCTGGTGCCATCCACAGCCGAGCACCCAGCCGCCCCGCGGCCCGAGAGCGATGGCTCGATCCTCTTTCGCGTGGCCCACAGCCCTGTGCGCGAACTCGAAGTGCTGCATGACCAGTTGCTCGACTGGTTTGCGCAGCCGGCCGGTGGGCAGGCCCTGTCGCCGCGCGATGTGGTGGTCATGGTGCCCGACATTGAACGCATGGCCCCGGCCATCGAAGCCGTGTTTGGGCAGTACCCGCGCTCGGACGCGCGATACATTCCCTACGCCATTGCCGACCTGGGGGCGCAAGCCAACAGCGCCCTGATTCATGCGGTGCAGTGGCTGCTGGCTCTGCCACAAGAGCGCTCGCACATGAGCGACCTGGTGGCCTTGCTGGAGGTGCCTGCATTGGCCCGGCGCTTTGGCGTCAGTGAAGAAGGGCTGCCGGTGCTGACCCGCTGGATGGCGGGTTCGGGCATTCGCTGGGGCTTGTCAGCCGAGCACCGCGCTGGCTTGGGGCTGGAAGCCTGTGGCGAGGTCAACTCGGCTTTGTTTGGCGTGCAACGCATGCTCATGGGCTATGCCTGCGGAGCCGACCCTGTGCCGCTGGATGCGGGCGTGATGCCCTACGACGAGGTGGCTGGTCTGGACGCTGAGCTGGCCGGGTCCTTGGCGCAGTTGCTGCAGGTGTTGATGAACTGGTGGCAACACAGCCAGACGCCCGCCATGCCTTTGGTCTGGTCACAGCGGGCCAGGGCCTTGATGGCGCAGTGTTTTGAGGTGCACACCGAAGCCGACCGCCAGGCCCTGCAGGCCTTGCAGCAGGCACTGGATGACTGGCTGCGCGCATGCGACGGCGCCGAATTTGCGCAAGAAGTGGCCTTGCCCGTCATGCGCGAGGCCTGGCTTCAGGCCCTGCGCGTGCCCCGGTTGGAGCAACGCTTTCGCGCAGGTGGGGTCACGTTCTGCACGCTCATGCCGATGCGGGCGATTCCGTTCAAAGTGGTGTGCCTGCTGGGCATGAACGATGGCGACTACCCGCGCCGTGCGCCCCAGGCCGACTTTGATCTCATGGCTACGCCCGGCATGGTTCGCCCCGGCGACCGCTCGCGGCGCGATGACGATCGCCAACTCATGCTCGAAGCGCTGCTGTCCGCCCGAGAGGTGCTCTACATCAGCTGGTGCGGGCACAGCGTGCGCGACAACAGCGAGCAGCCGCCTTCGGTGTTGGTTTCGCAATTGCGTGACGAAATCGATGCCTTGTGGGGGCAGGGCAGTGCCAAGGCCTTGACCGTGGCGCATCCGCTGCAGCCCTTTGGTCAAGCGTATTTCACACAAGGCAGCGGTGTGAGCACTTATGCGCAGGAGTGGCAGGAACAGGAGAGATCGCTTCGCTGCGCTAGCGATGACGGCGGGCTAGAGCATATTGAAACCAGTACGTCATCGCGAGCGAAGCGAAGCGATCAGGACACCCAAGCCACCATCACCCTTACGCAACTGGCGCGTTTTCTGCGTCGCCCGGTTGGCAGCTATTTCCGCGAACGCTTGCAGGTGCACCTGAACACGCCCGAGACGGATTGGCTCGACGAAGAGCTGTTCAGCCTGGGCGGCCTGGACCACCACAGCCTGCTCGATGAAGCGCTGGCCCAACGGCCCGCAGACCTGAGCACGCAAGACCTGCCGCACTACACCCAAGCGGTCGTCCAGCGCTTGCGTGCCCGTGGCGCCTTGCCCTTGGCGGGTGTGGGTCAACTCGAAGCCGCGCAGTTGCAGGGCGTGCTGCAAGCCATGCTGCAGGCCGAGATCAACGAGCACAGCACCTGCAACGGCGATGCCCCCCGCGTGACGGTGGAGCAGGCTGTCGAAGGGGTGCAGCTGCGCGACGCCATCTCGGGTCTGCGTCAAAGCGTGGCAGCCGACCAAGCGGACGTGCTGGTACTCACGCGGGCATCGTCCTTGGTCAGTGGTTCAGACAAAGGCAAAGCCAAGGTCAAGCCTGACAAATGCCTCGATGCCTGGCTGCACAGCCTGGCCGCTGCCAGCATGGACAGAGCCGTTCGGGTGGTTCTGGTGGGGCGCAACGCCATCGTGCGTGCGCCGGTCATGACGCAAGAAGAGGCTCAAGAAGTGCTACGCGTTTTATTGGCCACCTGGGTGCAAGGCATGCAATCGCCTTTGCCCCTGCCGCCGGCCTTGGCCCTGGAATGGCTCGCAAAGCAGGAGTGGACGGACGATCTGTACAAGCGCTACGAAGAAAAGGGCTTTATGGGCACACCCGCCATGGCCCGCCAGGATGCCGCCCTGTACCGCTGCTACCCCACGCTGGACGCCTTGCTGGCCGATGGCCGGTTCGAAACCCGGGCCGAGCAGGTGTACCGGCCCTTGCTCGAATGGGCTGATCAGTGCAGCGTGGAGCCCTTGGGCCACGAGGCGCTGGCAGCAGAGGAGGAGCAAGCATGAGCGCTCAAACACTGGTGGCGCAACGCTTTCCCTTGCGCGGCAGCCATTTGATCGAGGCCAGTGCAGGCACCGGCAAGACCTGGACCATTGCTGCGCTGTACGTGCGCCTGGTGCTGGGCCATGGCCACGACGACACGCGCCCCGTGCGGCCGCTGATGCCGCCCGACATTCTGGTCATGACCTTTACCCGCGCCGCCACGCGCGAGTTGTCGGACCGCATTCGCAAGCGCCTGAACGAAGCCGCGCAAGTATTCCGGGGTACGCTCAAGACCCAGGAAGAATTTCTGCTCGACCTGCTGCAGGACTATCCCGAAGGCACAGCACGCGAGCAAGCCGCACACCGCCTGGCCCTGGCTGCCCAGACCATGGACGAAGCGGCGGTCTACACCATCGATGCCTGGTGCCAGCGCATGCTGCGCGAGCATGCGTTTGACAGCGGCAACCTGTTTGAAGAAACCCTGGTGGCCGACGAAGCCGCTTTGCGGCTGGAGGCTGTGCAAGACTACTGGCGTCAACAGCTCTACCCCCTGGACACTGAAACGCTGGTGCAAGTGCGCAGCATCTGGCGCGATGTGGATGCGCTCGAAGCGGACGTGCGTGCCCTGATGGACAAGGACTTGTCCGCTGGTGAGCCCGGCAGTCTTGCGCAAGTGTTAAGCGCGGCGCAAACACAACGCCAGGCACAGCTGCAGCAACTCAAAGCGGGGTGGTTACAGCGGGCTGATGTCTTGCTGGACTGGCTGTTGGGTCAACTGGCCGACAAACAAGCAGGCTGGGATGGCCGCAAGCTGCAAGCCGCCAAGTGCACGCAGTGGCTGGGTGCGTTCAAGGTGTGGGTGCAAAGTGAAGGCGCTTTGCCCGAACTGCAAGCGGCCATGAAAACCGGCTGGGACCGCTTTACTCCGGACAACCTTCGCGCCTGCCGCAAGCCCGATGCAGGCGCAGCTGATCTGCCCCCCGTGTGTTCGGACTACGCGCGACTGCTGGCCGATCTGGCAAAGTTGCCTGATGTCAGCCACGCCGCACGCCTGCACGCCCGCAGCACCGTCAGCGCCCGCTTGCGCGAGCTCAAGCGCCGTACGGCCCAGTTTGGTTTTGCCGACATGCTGCAACGCCTGGCCACGGCGCTGGCCCGTCCCGACAGCGGTGAGCGTTTGGCGCAGCGCCTGCGCACGCAGTTTCCGGTGGCCTTGGTCGACGAATTTCAGGACACCTCGCCACTGCAGCTGCAGTTGTTTGATGCCATCTACCAACTCGCAGACAACCGCCAGGACACGGCTTTGCTCCTGATTGGCGACCCCAAGCAGTCCATTTATGCGTTCCGTGGGGCTGACATTCACAGCTACCTGCGTGCACGCCGCGCTACCGAAGGGCGCCACCATGTGCTGGGCACCAACTTCCGTTCGACCCAAGCGGTGGTGGATGCGGTCAATGGGTTTTTCAAGCTGGGCGAAGCCTTGCCCGGTGGTGCGTTCGACTACCGCACCAGCCAGGAAGACCCGGTGCCTTTTGAGCCCGTCAACGCCAATGGTTTGGGCCAGGTTCTTGAAACCTCTCAAGGCCCCATGCCCGCGCTGACCTGGGTGCACGACGCCACGCTGCGCAACCAGCGCCAGGCCATGAAGCATCTGGCGGGTTTGTGTGCCGAACATGTTGTTGCCTGCCTGTCCGACCCGCAGGCCCGCTATGTGGAGTCCGGACAGCCCGACAAACCGCTGCAGCCCAAAGACATTGCCGTGCTGGTGCGCACCGGTGCCGAGGCCGATGCCGTGCGCAAAGCCTTGCGCGAACGGGGTGTGGCCTCGGTGTATTTGTCGGACCGCGACTCGGTCTTTGCCAGCGACGAAGCGGCAGACCTGTGTCTGTGGTTGCAGGGCGTGGCCCATCCGCAGGATTTACGCGCCGTGCGCGCCGCGCTCGGTACGGGCACCGTTGGCCTGAGTCTGGCCGAGTTGCAGGCCTTGGCTGAGGACGATGTGCTCCTTGACGTGCGCGTGCAGCAGCTGCGCGAGCTGCGCCAGGTCTGGCAGGCGCAAGGCGTGCTGGCCATGTTGCGCCAGTCGCTGCACCGTTTGCAGCTGCACCAGCGTTGGCGCGCCCAGCCCGATGGCGAGCGCCGCCTGACCAATGTGCTGCACCTGGCCGAGCTGCTGCAAAACGCCAGCCAGACGCTGGACGGCGAACAGGCCCTGATCCGCTGGTTGGCCCAGGCGGTGCACGAAGCCGGGCAGGGGCAGGACGCCGACGAGCAGATCCTGCGCCTGGAAAGTGACGAGGCACTGGTGCAAGTCATCACCATCCACAAAAGCAAGGGGCTGGAGTATTCGGTGGTGTGTGTGCCGTTTGCGCACGCCTTGCGCCAGGTGGAGCGCAAAAACACGCGGTTGCTGCAACGCGAAACCGCAGACGGCCAGCGCGAATGGTCGCTGGCGTTTGATGACGCCGATGTTCAGCGTGCCGACCGCGACCGCCTGCGCGAAGACCTGCGCCTGTGGTACGTGGCCTTGACGCGTGCGCGGCATGCGCTGTGGCTGGGCTGGAGCCCGATCCGCATCGGCAACAGCAAGGACTGTAAAAACCACCTCAGCGCTGCAGGCCACCTGCTGGGCGGTGAAAAAGCTTACGAGGCCGAAGCCTGGCCCCAAGTGATGCAGCAAGCGCTGGCCGCTTGTGGCAGCGCGGTGCAGCTGCGCACGGCGCCAGAGCGCGTGCCCATGACCGTCTGGTCCAAACCCGCATCGGGTGCGCAAGCGCAAGCTGCCAAAGTGTTTGGCGCTACCTTTGACCGCAGCTGGACCATTGCCAGCTTCAGCCGTCTGGCGCGAGACCTGAAACACGATGCATCAACCGCACTGGATTTGCCCCTGGCCTTGCAGTTGCCGCACCCCGCAGATGACGAACCAGTGGTGAGCGAGCCCGTAATGAGCGAACCCGCCACCACCTCGCGCCAAGTGCAGGCCTGGCACCGCTTTGCGCGTGGCCCCTCTGCCGGTAACTTTTTGCACGACCAGTTGGAATGGCTGGCCGCAGATGGTTTTGCGCTGGAGAGTGGCACCAGCCAGGCGCGCCGCCTGCAACGTGCGTGCGAACGCGCCGGCTACGAAGCGCAAGCCGACGATGTGCAAGCGTGGCTCATGCGCGTGGTGCGCCAGCCCCTGGCGGGGCCGAACGCACCCCTGCAGGCCCTGCAAAGCGTCTTGCCCGAAATGGAGTTCTGGCTGCCCGCCCACCAGCTCGATGCCCCAGCCATAGACCAGGCGTGCCGCGAATACTTGATGCCCGGCGAGCCGCGCCCGGCGCTGCCGCAGTCGCAGCTGCACGGCATGCTCATGGGCTTTGCCGACCTGGTGTTTGAGCACCAAGGCCGCTACTGGGTGCTCGACTACAAGTCCAACCACCTGGGCGCGGACGATGCCGCCTACACCCCCCAGGCACTGCAAGCCGCCATGGCCACGCACCGCTACGACGTGCAAGCCGCCTTGTACCTGCTGGCTCTGCACCGCTTGCTGCTCGCAAGGCTGGGCGCAGCTTATGTGCCCGAGCAGCACCTGGGCGGCGCGGTGTACCTGTTCTTGCGCGGTATTGACGGCCCGGCAGGCGGCTGTTGCACCTTGCCCGTGTCCTTGCCCTTGCTGCAGACGCTGGACGCCATGCTCGACGCGCAGGAGGTGTCATGAGTCAAAAAACACTGCAGTGGCTGCACGCCTGGATGCACGCGGGGTGGTTGCGCAGGCTGGACGTGTCGCTGGCCGCCCAGCTGCTGCGCCTGGACCCGCAGGCCTCGCCCCCCTTGCTGGTGGCCACCGCCTTGCTGGCGCACATGGAAGGACGTGGCCATACCTGCCTGCCCTTGCAGCAACTCTTGCAAGCGCCTACGGCCTGGCTGGGCTGGCCCGCGCAAGCGGTGCAGGGCGAGCAAGGCCTGCAAGCCCTGTGGGCGCACATGCCTGCCACCCTAGCGGCGTGGCAGCAAGCCCTGCAGTCCAGCGTGCTGCGCCAGGCCGACGCGCCCGACCAAGGTCAGCCCCTGGTGCTGGGCGGCAGCCCAGAAGAGCCCTTGCTGTACCTGCGCCGCTACGCTGCGTATGAACAGCGTGTAGGGCAGGGCCTGCGCACGCGTGCATTGGAGCGCTTGCCGGTGGACGAAGTGCAGGCTGCAGAGTGGCTGGGCCGCCTGTTTGGCCCGCCACCGCAAGACACAGATTGGCAACGCCTGGCTTGCGCCGTGGCGCTGCGTGCGCCCCTGGCCGTCATTACCGGTGGGCCGGGCACCGGCAAAACCTACACCGCCGCACGGCTGCTGGCCCTGCAACTGGCGCTGCACCCCGGCCCCGCGCCCCTGCGCGTGGCGCTTGCTGCGCCCACGGGCAAGGCCGCTGCGCGGCTCAAACAATCCATCGACACTGCACTGGTGAGCCTGAAAGACAAAGTACCGCTCGAATTGCTGGACCTGGAGCAGCTGATCAAGACAATGTCCCCCGCGCGCACCTTGCACTCGCTGCTGGGCGCGCGGCCCGACACCCGCCGCTTCAAGAACCACGCCGCCAACCTGCTGGATGTGGACGTACTCATGGTGGACGAAGCCTCGATGGTGCACCTGGAAATGATGGACAACCTGCTGGCCGCACTGCCGCCCAAAGCGCGGCTGATCTTGCTGGGCGACAAAGACCAGCTCTCTTCCGTCGAGGCCGGGGCCGTGCTGGGCGATGTGTGCCGCCACGCCGCGCAAGGCCTGTACGACGCCGACACCGCCGCCATGGCCCAGCGCGTCAGCGGGCAAAGCCTGCCAGCCCACTTTTTGGCCACCGGGGCCGCCCCCGTGCTGGCGCAAGTCACGGTCATGCTGCGCCACAGCAAGCGTTTTGAAGGCGCCATTGGCGCGCTGGCCCAAGCCGTGAACCTGGGCGATGCCAAGGCCGCCCGCGCCGTGTTGTCAGCGGGCCAAGAGGACGTGGCCAGCCTGCAAACGCACCAGCCCCAAACCGTGTGCAACCTTGCGTTGGACGCCGCCTGGGGCTGGAAAGACTACGCCGCGCTGGTCCGCCAAGGCGCGCCCGCAGGCGAGGGGTACCAAGCGTGGGCCTTGCAGGTGCTTCAGGCCTTTGACCGCATGCGCGTGCTGTGTGCCGTACGTGAAGGCGCCTGGGGCGTGCAGGGCCTGAACGACGCCATTGAAAAAGCGCTTGCGCAGCACGCGGGCCTGCCGGTGGTGGCGGGCGAGTGGTATGCCGGCCGCCCCGTCATGGTGTTGCGCAACGACGCGCAGGCCGCCGTCTTCAACGGCGACGTGGGCGTGGCCCTGCCGGCGCAAGACGGCCAGGGCCTGCGCGTGTGTTTTGCCGAAGGCGATGCTTTGCGGTCCGTGGCCGTGATGCGCCTGCCCGACGTGCAAACCGCCTTTGCCATGACCGTGCACAAAAGCCAAGGCTCCGAATTTGCCCACACTGTGCTGGTGCTGCCGCCCGGTGGCGGCGAAGTGCTCAGCCGCGAACTGGTCTACACCGGCATCACCCGCGCCCGCCAGCGCCTGACTTTGGTCGAGGCCGAAGCCGGCTTGCTGGAAGCCGCACTGGCCCGCCCGAGTGCGCGGGCCAGTGGTTTGGGGCAGTGGTGGGGGTGAGTCTGACCCTGCGTGAGTTCAAAAACGCTATAATGGTCAGGTTTTGCATGGTGCAAAGCGCACGTCAGTAGCCCTTCCAGCCGCTGGCGCAAGTCAACAAACGCTGTCCGCAAGGGTGGCGCAACAAGGAAAAATCATGATCGCTGCTTCCAAAAAAGCCGAAGTTGTCAAAGACAACGCCCGTGCCGCTAACGACACTGGCTCCCCCGAAGTGCAAGTCGCTCTGCTGACTGCACGTATCAACGAACTGACGCCCCACTTCAAGCAACACGCCAAAGACCACCACGGTCGTCGTGGCCTGCTGCGCATGGTGAGCCGTCGTCGCAAGCTCCTGGACTACCTCAAGGCCAAGGATGCTGATCGTTACATCGCGCTGATCGCCAAACTGGGTCTGCGCAAGTAATTGCCCGACAAGATGCAAAGCGCCTGAGTTCACCTGTGTGGCTCAGGCGCTTTGTACTTGAAACATCGGAAAACGAGCTGATCGAACCCGCGCTGTGTCATTCCACAAGCCCTGCCAGGGCAGGTTTTATGGAATGGCATGGTGTTCAGAGCAGTCGCAATCCGGGCCAAAGGCGCTGCCTTAAGCGCCGCAAATGTTCCCAAGGAAACTGAACATGTCCATCTTCAACAAAATCACCAAGACCTTCCAGTGGGGTCAACACACCGTCAAAATGGAAACGGGCGAAGTCGCTCGCCAGGCCAGCGGCGCCGTGCTGCTCGACATGGACGGCACCGTCGTGCTCGCCACCGTGGTGGGCTCCAAGAACGCCAAGGCCGGCCAGGATTTCTTCCCCCTGACCGTGGACTACATCGAAAAAACCTACGCCGCCGGCAAGATCCCTGGCTCGTTCTTCAAGCGTGAAGCCAAGCCCAGCGAACTCGAAACCCTGACCAGCCGCCTGATCGACCGCCCGATCCGCCCCTTGTTCCCCGAAGGCTTCTACAACGACGTGCATGTGGTCATCCACACCGTGTCGCTGAACCCCGAAGTTGATGCCGACATTGCCGCCATGATCGCCGTGTCTGCCGCCCTGTCGATTTCCGGCATTCCGTTCAACGGCCCCATTGGCGCTGCCCGCGTGGGTTACGTCAACGGCGAATACGTGCTCAACCCCGGCCAGACCCAGCGTAAAGACAGCCAGCTCGACTTGGTGGTCGCTGGCACCGAAGCCGCCGTGCTGATGGTCGAATCCGAAGCTCACCAGCTGTCCGAAGAAGTCATGCTGGGCGCCGTGGTTTATGGCCACGAGCAGAGCCAGACCGCCATCAACGCCATCCACGAGCTGGTGCGCGAAGCGGGCAAGCCCGTGTGGGATTGGCAAGCGCCTGCCCGCGACACCGACTTCGAAGCCAAGCTCGCTGCTTTGGCTGAAGAACCCCTGCGCGCTGCTTACCAGCTGCGCAACAAGCAAGCCCGTACGCAAGCTTGCCGCGAAGCCTACGCTGCCGCCAAGGCTGGCCTGACGGCCCAAGGTGTGGAATTCGACGCCATCAAGGTTGACGGCCTGTTGTTCGAAATCGAAGCACGCATCGTGCGCGGTCAGATTCTGGCCGGTGAGCCCCGCATCGACGGTCGCGACACCCGCACCGTGCGCCCGATCGAGATCCGCAACAGCGTGCTGCCCCGCACGCACGGTTCGGCCCTGTTCACCCGTGGTGAAACCCAGGCTTTGGTGGTGACCACGCTGGGCACCGAGCGCGATGCGCAGCGCATCGACGCGCTGGCTGGCGAGTTCGAAGACCGCTTCATGTTCCACTACAACATGCCTCCCTTTGCCACCGGCGAAGTGGGCCGCATGGGCTCGACCAAGCGCCGCGAAATCGGCCACGGCCGTCTGGCCAAGCGCGCCCTGGTGCCGCTGCTGCCCTCCAAGGACGAGTTCCCCTACACCCTGCGCGTGGTGTCCGAAATCACCGAATCCAACGGCTCTTCGTCGATGGCTTCCGTCTGCGGCGGCTGCCTGTCGCTGATGGACGCCGGCGTGCCCATGAAGGCGCACGTGGCCGGTATCGCCATGGGCCTGATCAAGGACGGCAATCGCTTTGCCGTGCTGACCGACATTCTGGGTGACGAAGACCACCTGGGCGACATGGACTTCAAGGTGGCCGGTACCACCAACGGCATTACCGCCCTGCAGATGGACATCAAGATCCAGGGCATCACCAAAGAGATCATGCAAGTGGCTCTGGCCCAGGCCAAAGAAGCCCGTATGCACATTCTGGGCAAGATGCAGGACGCCATGGGCGAAGCCAAGACCGAAGTGTCCAGCTTCGCGCCCAAGCTCTACACCATGAAGATCAACCCCGAGAAGATCCGTGACGTGATCGGCAAGGGCGGCGCCGTGATCCGTGCGCTGACCGAAGAGACCGGCTGCCAGATCAACATCGAGGAAGACGGCACCATCACCATCGCCGCCACCGAGGCCGCCAAGGCCGACGAGGCCAAGCGCCGCATCGAGGAGATCACCGCCGAAGTCGAAATCGGCAAGGTCTACGAAGGCCCGGTCACCAAGATCCTGGACTTCGGCGCCCTGATCAATCTGCTGCCTGGCAAGGACGGCCTGCTGCACATCAGCCAGATTGCCCACGAGCGCGTCGAGAAAGTCACGGACTACCTCAAGGAAGGTCAGATCGTCAAAGTCAAGGTGCTCGAGACCGACGAGAAAGGCCGCGTCAAGCTGTCCATGAAGGCCCTGCTGGACCGTCCGGCCCAGGCTGCTCAACAGCAGCAGCAACAGCAGTGATCTGACACTTTGCGGGCCGCAAGGCCCGCAACACGAGCCAACCATGAAGATCATCGACCTGCAGAGTTTTGGCGCCCCCGAGGTGCTGGTGCCCGGTACCCGTCCCGACCCCGTGGCCGGGGCAGGGGAGGTGCTGATTCGCGTGCGTGCCAGTGGCATCAATCGCCCGGACGTGTTGCAGCGTTCCGGCGCCTATCCGCCGCCGCCCGGTGCTCCCGAGTGGGCTGGGCTGGAAGTGGCCGGCACCATTGAGTCGGGTGATGCCCAAGCGATGGCGCAGGCCGGTTTCAAAGTGGGTGACCGCGTCTGTGCGCTGGTGGCGGGCGGGGGATATGCCGAGCTGTGCGTGGCCCCCGTGGCCCAGTGTCTGCCGGTGCCTGCGGGCCTGTCGGATGTCGAAGCGGCTTCCTTGCCCGAGACCTTCTTCACCGTCTGGAGCAATGTCTTTGACCGCGGTCGCCTGCAGGCCGGTGAAACCCTGCTGATCCAGGGTGGCACCAGCGGCATTGGCGTCACCGCCATCCAGATGGCCAAGGCCGCGGGTGCGCGCGTGATTGCTACAGCCGGTTCTGATGGCAAATGCCAGGCCTGCCTGAAGCTGGGCGCCGACCATGCGATCAACTACAAAACCCAGGACTTTGTCGAAGAAGCCAAGCGCCTGACCGATGGCCGTGGCGTGGACGTGGTGCTCGACATGGTGGCAGGTGACTACGTGGCGCGCGAAGTGGAAGCACTCGCCGAAGACGGTCGCCTGGTCATCATCGCGGTGCAAGGCGGCGTCCAGAGCGGCTTCAATGCCGGTCTGGTGCTGCGCCGCCGCCTGACCATCACGGGCTCCACTCTGCGCCCACGGCCAGTCGAGTTCAAGGGGCAGATTGCGGCTTCGCTCAAAAAGACCGTCTGGCCCTGGCTTGAATCGAAAGCCATCGTGCCGGTCATCCACAGCGTGTTTGACGCCTGTGCGCCGGTGGATGGCTATCCGTCTGGCGCAGCGCGTGCGCATGCGCTGATGGAATCCAACCAGCACGTCGGCAAGATCGTGATCACCTGGGGGAGCCCGGGATGAGCCACAAGCTGATCGTCGGCAACTGGAAGATGAACGGTGGCTTGTCGGCCAACCAGACCTTGCTTGATGAAATCAAAGCAGGCCTGGGGGCCGTTCGCTGCCGCGCTGGTGTGTGCGTGCCGCATCCTTATCTGGCGCAGGTGCAGCTGTTGTTGGCCGGCACGCCGATTGCCCTCGGGGCGCAGGATGTTTCCATTCATGCTTCAGGTGCTTACACCGGTGAGGTATCGGCTTCCATGCTGCGTGACTTTGGCGTGCGGTATTGCATCGTGGGCCATTCCGAGCGTCGCCAGTACCACCGCGAAACCGAGGTGGAGGTGGCCCTCAAGGTCAAGCAGGCGCTGGCCTGCGGCATCACCCCGATCGTCTGTGTGGGTGAGACCTTGGTGCAGCGCGATGCAGGCGAGACCGAAGCCGTGGTCAAGCGCCAGCTGGCGGCGGTGATCCATGAAAACGGCCACTGCATCAGTGAAATTGTGGTGGCTTACGAGCCGGTCTGGGCCATTGGCACAGGGCGCACCGCCACACCCGAACAAGCCCAGGCGGTGCATGCCGTGCTGCGTGCGCAGCTGAAGGCGGCCACGCCGCACCACGAGCGCGTGGGCATCCTGTATGGCGGCAGCATGAACGCGGCCAATGCGGCCGAGTTGCTGGCCCAGCCCGATGTGGACGGTGGCCTGATCGGTGGCGCTGCCCTCAAGGCGGCCGACTTTTTGACCATATTGCGTGCCGCTTCGCGTTGAGGCGGCCAGAAACTGAACTCTGGAGTAAACAATGAGCGTTTTGATGACCTTGATCCTGGTGGTGCAGATGCTGTCCGCTCTGGCCATGATCGGCCTGGTGCTGGTGCAGCACGGTAAAGGCGCCGACATGGGGGCGGCTTTTGGCAGCGGCTCTTCGGGCAGCCTGTTTGGTGCCACGGGCGGTGCCAACTTCCTGTCGCGTACCACTGCGGTGCTGGCCGCTGTGTTCTTTGCCTGCACCTTGCTGCTGGCCTATTTCGGCAATGTTCGTCCGCAGTCCTCGGGCAGCGTGCTCGAAAATGCGGCAGTGACTGCGCCGGCCCCTGTCGCTGACAACAGTCCCGCGGCACAGATTCCTGGCAATGCCCCTGCCGGGCAGCCTGCTTCTGTGCCGGTTGCGCCCATCAAGTAAGATTCGAATCAGCTTCAGATTTCCTTCGCAAATTTCAGAGGTTCTGCAAGGAAATTGGTCTTCTTTTAAGGGTAGAATCCGGGATTGTCCGGAGAGCAACAACACCTAGAAAGTGGACCTCAGGCAACCCGAGACAAAACATCCCGCCGTCGTGGTGAAATTGGTAGACACGCTATCTTGAGGGGGTAGTGGCGAAAGCTGTGCGAGTTCGAGTCTCGCCGACGGCACCAGACAAACCAAATGGGCTTCAGTCAAGCGGCTGGAGCCCATTTTCAGGTGATCCGTCAGTCTCAAGATGAACCTCGGCCAATACCTCCCCATTCTCTTGTTCATTCTGGTCGGTATCGCGGTCGGCGTACTGCCCCAGGTCATCGGTTACATCCTCGGTCCCAACCGACCCGACGCCGAAAAGAACTCCCCCTATGAATGCGGCTTCGAAGCCTTCGAAGACGCCCGCATGAAATTCGATGTCCGCTACTACCTGGTGGCCATCCTGTTCATCCTGTTCGATCTGGAAATCGCCTTCCTTTTCCCGTGGGCGGCTGCGCTGCGTGAAGTGGGCCTGGCCGGCTTTGTGGCTGCGGTGATTTTCCTGGCCATCCTCGTCGTGGGCTTCGTCTACGAGTGGAAAAAAGGCGCCCTGGACTGGGAATGATCGTTCAACCATTGACCTGCTGAGCCTGCAAAGGATCCCAAATGATTGAAGGCGTGATGAAGGAAGGCTTCATCACCACGAGTTACGACTCGGTGGTGAACTGGGCCAAAACTGGATCGCTGTGGCCCATGACCTTCGGTCTGGCTTGCTGCGCGGTCGAGATGATGCATGCAGCCACAGCGCGCTATGACCTGGCGCGCTTTGGTGCTGAAGTGTTCCGTGCCAGCCCGCGCCAGTCCGACCTGATGATTGTGGCCGGCACGCTGTGCAACAAGATGGCCCCGGCCCTGCGCAAGGTCTATGACCAGATGTCCGAGCCACGCTGGGTCATCTCCATGGGCTCGTGCGCCAATGGTGGCGGTTACTACCACTACAGCTATTCGGTGGTGCGCGGCTGTGACCGTGTGGTGCCGGTCGATGTGTATGTGCCAGGCTGCCCGCCCACGGCCGAAGCCCTGATCTACGGCATCATCCAGCTGCAGCAGAAGATCCGCCGCGAGCACACCATTGCCCGCGTCTGAGGGGAATACACGAATGACCACTTACGCCATCCGCCCCGAAGACCTGCAGGACACCCTCGCTGCCGCGCTGGGTGACCGTGTCAGCAGCATCACCATCGCTCTGGACGAAGTGACGGTGCATGTGTCCACAGCCAATTACCGCAGCGTCATGCAGACCCTGCAGACGGCTGAAGGCTGCAAGTTCGAGCAACTGATTGACCTTTGCGGCGTGGACTACTCCACTTACCGCGATGTCGGCACCGACGGCCCTCGCTTTGGTGTCACCGTGCACCTGTTGTCCGTGAGCCTGAACCAGCGTGTGCGCGTCAAGGTGCTCTGCCCCGATGACGATCTGCCGCTGGTGGATTCCGTCAACGATCTGTGGAACTCGGCCAACTGGTACGAGCGCGAAGCTTTCGATCTGTTCGGCATCGTGTTCGAAGGGCACAACGATCTGCGCCGCATCCTGACCGACTACGGCTTCATTGGCCATCCCTTCCGCAAGGACTTCCCACTGTCGGGTCATGTGGAAATGCGTTACGACGCCGAGCGCCAGCGCGTGGTTTACGAGCCGGTCAGCATCGAGCCGCGCGAAATCACGCCGCGCGTCATCCGCGAAGAACACTACGGAGGCCTGCAGTGATGGGCTTCGACAAGCTCAGCCCGAACGGAGTCTCAAATGGCTGAAATCAAGAACTACACCCTCAACTTCGGTCCCCAGCACCCGGCCGCCCACGGCGTGTTGCGTCTGGTGCTCGAGCTCGACGGCGAAGTCGTGCAACGCGCTGACCCGCACATTGGTCTGCTGCACCGCGCCACCGAGAAGCTGGCCGAGAACAAGACCTACATCCAGGCGCTGCCCTACATGGACCGTCTCGATTACGTGTCGATGATGTCCAACGAGCACGCCTACTGCCTGGCGATCGAAAAGCTGCTGGGCATTGAAGTGCCCATTCGCGCGCAGTACATCCGCGTCATGTTTGCCGAAATCACCCGCATCATGAACCACCTGATGTGGCTGGGTTCGCACGGCAACGACTGCGGCAGCTCGACCATCCTGATCTACTGCTTCCGCGAGCGCGAAGACCTGTTCGACATGTACGAGGCCGTATCCGGCGCACGCATGCATGCCGCCTACTTCCGTCCGGGCGGTGTCTACCGCGACCTGCCTGACAGCATGCCCCAGCACAAGGTCAGCAAGGTCAAGAACGCCAAGGCGATTGCACAGATCAACAAGAACCGTCAGGGTTCACTGCTGGATTTCATCGACGACTTCACCCAGCGCTTCCCCAAGTGTGTGGACGAATACGAGACCCTGCTGACCGACAACCGCATCTGGAAACAGCGCACGGTCGGTATTGGTGTGGTGCCGCCCGAGCGCGCCCTCAATCTGGGCATGACCGGCCCCATGCTGCGTGGCTCCGGCTTCGCCTGGGACCTGCGCAAGAAGCAGCCGTATGACGCCTACGACAAGGTCGAGTTCGACGTGCCCGTGGGCAAGACCGGCGACAGCTACGACCGATATCTGGTCCGCGTGCAGGAAATGCGTGAGTCCAACCGCATCATCCAGCAATGCGTGGCCTGGCTGCGCGCCAACCCCGGCCCGGTGATCAACGACACCGCCAAGGTGGCGGCTCCCAAACGCGAGGACATGAAGTCCAACATGGAATCGCTGATCCACCACTTCAAGCTCTTCTCCGAAGGCTTCAAGGTGCCCGAGGGCGAGGCCTACGCGGCCGTCGAGCACCCGAAAGGCGAGTTCGGCATTTACATGGTCAGCGACGGTGCCAACAAGCCCTACCGCCTCAAGATCCGCGCCCCGGGCTTTGCCCACCTGGCCACCCTCGATGAAATGGCCAAGGGCCACATGCTGGCTGACGCGGTCGCCATCATTGGCACCATGGACATCGTGTTTGGAGAGATTGACCGATGAGCAGCGCAAACCACACGCCCGTGCAGGCCCTGGCCCTGTCCGAGGCCACGCGTGCACGATTTGCCCGCGAAGTGGCCAAGTTCCCGGCTGACCAGAAGCAGTCCGCTGTCATGCCGATCCTGTCCATCCTGCAGCAGGAGCAGGGCTGGGTCAGCCCCGAAGGCGAACTGGCCGTGGCCGAGTACCTGGGCATGCCCGTGATGGCCGTGCACGAAGTCACGACCTTCTACAACATGTACAACCAGAAGCCGGTGGGCCAGTTCAAGCTCAACGTCTGCACCAACCTGCCGTGTCAGCTGCGCGGTGGCCTCAAGGCCCTGCAGCACCTGGAAGGCAAGCTGGGGGTGCATGCCGGTGAAACCACCGCCGATGGCGTTTTCACGCTGCAGCCCAGCGAATGCCAGGGTGCCTGCGCCGACGCGCCGGTGATGCTGGTCAACGACCGCCACATGTGCAGTTTCATGAGCAACGAGAAGCTGGACCAGCTGATCGACAGCCTTCGCACGGCTGCCAAGGCCTGAGGAACGGACAGATGAACATCGAGCAAATCCTCTCGCAATTCCAGGCCACCGGCGTGGAAACCTGCTTCCACGGCCGCCACATCAACCCCCAGATCTACGCTGACCTGAACGGCAGCAACTGGCGCCTCAAGGACTACGAAGCCCGCGGCGGCTATGCGGCCCTGCGCAAGATCCTGGGCAAGGACGGCAGCGAAGGCCTGTCCCAGGACCAGGTGATTGCCACCGTCAAGGAATCCGGCCTGCGCGGTCGCGGCGGCGCTGGTTTTCCCACCGGCCTGAAGTGGAGCTTCATGCCTCGCCAGTTCCCTGGCCAGAAGTACCTGGTCTGCAACTCGGACGAGGGCGAACCCGGCACCTGCAAGGACCGGGACATCATGATGTACAACCCGCACACCGTGATCGAAGGCATGGCCATTGCCGCCTACGCCATGGGCATCAGCGCGGGCTACAACTACATCCACGGTGAAATTTTCCAGGTCTACGAGCGCTTTCAGGAGGCCCTCGAAGAGGCCCGCGCCGCCGGCTACCTGGGTGACAACATCCTGGGCAGCAACTTCAGCTTCCAGCTGCACGCTTCCCACGGTTTTGGCGCCTACATCTGCGGCGAAGAAACCGCGCTGCTCGAGTCGCTCGAAGGCAAGAAAGGCCAGCCGCGCTTCAAGCCGCCGTTCCCCGCCAGCTTTGGCCTGTACGGCAAGCCGACCACCATCAACAACACCGAGACCTTCGCGGCCGTGCCCTGGATCATCCGCAACGGCGGCCAGGCTTACCTGGAGTGCGGCAAGCCCAACAACGGCGGCACCAAGATCTTCTCGGTCAGCGGTGACGTCGAGCGTCCCGGCAACTACGAAGTGCCCATGGGCACGCCCTTTGCCAAGCTGCTGGAACTCGCCGGTGGTGTGCGCGCCGGTCGCCAGCTCAAGGCCGTGATTCCCGGTGGCTCGTCTTCGCCGGTCATTCCTGGCCAGCTGATGATGGACCTGACCATGGACTACGACAGCATCGCCAAAGAGGGCGGCTCCATGCTGGGTTCAGGCGCCGTGATCGTGATGGACGACACCCGCTGTATGGTCAAGAGCCTGCAGCGCCTGTCCTACTTCTACATGCACGAGTCCTGCGGCCAGTGCACGCCTTGCCGCGAAGGCACGGGCTGGCTTTCGCGCGTGGTCGACCGCATTGAAAACGGCCAGGGTCGCGCCTCGGACATGGACCTGCTCGACAGCGTGGCCGGCAACATCATGGGCCGCACGATCTGTGCGCTGGGCGATGCCGCCGCCATGCCGGTGCGCGGCATGCTCAAGCACTACCGCCACGAATTTGAACACCACATCGAGCACAAGACCTGTGTGGTCGGTGCTTATGCGTAAACGGTGATACCCATGGTTGAAATCGAACTCGACGGCAAGAAGGTTCACGTTCCTGAAGGCAGCATGGTCATGCATGCTGCCGAAAAGGCCGGTAACTACATTCCCCACTTCTGCTACCACAAGAAGCTTTCCATCGCCGCCAACTGCCGCATGTGCCTGGTCGACGTGGAAAAGGCCCCCAAGCCCATGCCCGCCTGCGCCACCCCTGTGACGCAGGGCATGATCGTGCGCACCCGTTCCGACAAGGCCGTCTCGGCCCAGAAGTCGGTGATGGAATTCCTGCTGATCAACCACCCGCTGGATTGCCCGATCTGTGACCAGGGCGGCGAGTGCCAGTTGCAGGATCTGGCCGTCGGCTATGGCGGTACCCAGTCGCGCTACGAAGAAGAAAAGCGTGTGGTCTTCCACAAGGAAGTGGGCCCGCTGATCTCGATGGAAGAGATGAGCCGCTGCATCCAGTGCACGCGCTGCGTCCGCTTCGGACAGGAAATTGCCGGCCAGATGGAACTGGGCATGTCCAACCGCGGCGAGCACTCCGAGATCGAGACCTTCCTGGGCTCGACGGTGGACTCCGAGCTGTCGGGCAACATGATCGACATCTGCCCGGTCGGTGCGCTCACCAGCAAGCCTTTCCGCTATACGGCCCGCACCTGGGAACTGTCGCGCCGCAAGTCGGTGGCCGCCCACGACTCGTCTGGCGCCAACCTGATCGTGCAGGTCAAGAACAACCAGGTCATGCGCGTGGTGCCCCTCGAAAACGAAGAGGTCAACGAGTGCTGGATCGCCGACCGCGAGCGTTTCTCGTACGAAGCCCTCAACAGCGACGAGCGCCTGACCCAGCCCATGCTCAAGCAGGGTGGCCAGTGGAAAGAGGTCGACTGGCAGACCGCGCTCGAATACGTGGCCAATGGCCTGAAAAACATCCAGCGTGACCACGGCGCCGCCAGCATTGGCGCGCTGGTGAGCCCGCACAGCACCGTCGAAGAGGCTTACCTCGCCGGTGCCCTGCTGCGTGGCCTGGGCTCCGACAACGTCGACGCCCGCCTGCGCCGCGCCGAATTCGCAGCCGGTGAGGGCGTCCAGTGGCTGGGTACCTCGATCGCTTCCTTGTCCACGCTGCAGCGCGTGCTGGTCGTGGGCTCCAACCTGCGCAAGGACCATCCGCTGTTCGCGCAGCGCATCCGCCAGGCCGCACGCCATGGTGCGCAGGTCAACGCGATCGCCTCTGCCGCGCATAAAGCCAGCGACTGGGCTTTGCCGGTGGCCAACAACCTCGTGACCGGTGCTTCGGGCTGGGCGCAGGCCCTGGCCGATGTGGCTGCCGCGATTGCGGCCGAGAAGGGCCTGGCAGCCCCGGCCGCCGGTACTGTATCTGCCCAGACGCAAGCCATCGCCAAGTCTTTGCTGGGTGGCGAGCGCAAAGCGGTACTGCTGGGTAACGGCGCCGCGCACCATGCCAACGCGTCCAGTCTGCTGGTCCTGGCCAACTGGATCGGTGAGCAGACTGGCGCCAGCGTCGGCTACCTGACCGAAGCCGCCAACACCGTGGGCGCGCAATGGGCCAAGGCCCAGCCGCAGTCCGGTGGCAAGAACGCCGCCCAGATGCTCGACGGCAGCCTCAAGGCCGCGATCCTGCTGAACACCGAACCCGAGTTCGACACCGCCGCCGGTGCCGCTGCCGTGGCCGCCCTGGACAAGGCCGAGATGGTCGTGACGCTCAGCCCGTTCAAGGCCAACATGGCTTTTAGCGATGTGCTGCTGCCGATCGCGCCGTTCACCGAAACCTCGGGCAGCTTCGTCAATGCCGAAGGCCGTCTGCAGAGCTTTCACGCCGTGGTCAAGCCGCGCGGCGAAACCCGCCCGGCCTGGAAAGTGCTGCGTGTGCTGGGCAACCTGCTCGATGTACCGGGTTTCAACTTCGAAACCTCGCAGGACGTGCTGGCCAAAGTGACGGCCCAGCCCTTGCAACTGTCCAACGCCATCCGCGCCGAAGTGCGTCTGGGTGGCTCTGTGAGCGAGCCTGCTGTGGCTGCCATCTACCAACTCGACGGCATCGTCCGCCGTGCTGCCTCGCTGCAGCAGACGGCTGATGCACGCAAGGAGGTCGCATGATCGACGCGCTGTACAACGGCGGCCTGAACCTTCTGGCCGATGCCTGGTGGACCACGATGGCGTGGCCCGTGATCTGGATCCTGCTCAAGATCGTGGCCGTGCTGGCCCCGCTGATGGGTGCTGTGGCCTACCTGACGCTGTGGGAGCGCAAGCTGCTGGGCTTCATGCAGGTGCGTATGGGTCCCAACCGTGTGGGTCCTTTCGGACTGCTGCAGCCGATCGCTGACGCGCTCAAGCTGCTGACCAAGGAGCTGATCAACCCGACCGCCGCCAGCAAAGGTCTGTTCCGTCTGGGCCCGGTCATGGCCATCATGCCGGCCCTGGCCGCGTGGGTGGCGATTCCCTTCGGTCCTGAAGTCGCGCTGACCAACCTCAACACCGGCCTGCTGCTGGTGATGGCCATCACTTCCATCGAGGTGTATGGGGTGATCATTGCCGGTTGGGCATCGAACTCCAAGTACGCCTTCCTGGGCGCACTGCGTGCGTCGGCCCAGATGGTGAGCTATGAAATCGCCATGGGCTTCTGTTTCCTGGTGGTGGTCATGGTCTCCGGCGGCATGAACCTGACCGAGATCGTGCTGGGTCAGGACAAGGGCATGTTCGCCGACATGGGTCTGAACTTCCTGTCCTGGAACTGGCTGCCCCTGCTGCCGATGTTCATGGTCTACCTGATCTCCGGTGTGGCCGAAACCAACCGCCATCCCTTCGACGTCGTCGAAGGCGAAGCGGAAATCGTGGCCGGTCACATGGTCGAGTACTCGGGCATGGGCTTCGCCATCTTCTTCCTGGCCGAATACGCCAGCATGTGGCTGGTGTCCATCCTCGCCGTGGTCATGTTCCTGGGCGGCTGGCTTTCGCCGATCGACAGCGCGCTGTTCAATGCCATCCCGGGCTGGATCTGGCTGGCCATCAAGACCTTCATCGTGGTGTCCATGTTCATCTGGATTCGCGCCACGTTCCCGCGCTTCCGTTATGACCAGATCATGCGTCTGGGCTGGAAGATTTTCATTCCGGTCACCCTGGTGTGGCTGCTGGTGGTGGGCGCCTGGTTGTTCTCACCCTGGAACATCTGGAAATGAGCGGATCCACCATGACTGCATCCACCTTCTCGATCAAGGACTTCTTCAAGAGCTTCATGCTCGTGGAGTTGTTCAAGGGCATGGCCCTGACCGGCCGTTATGCGCTGGCCCGCAAGGTCACGCTGGAATACCCTGAAGAAAAAACCCCGCTGTCACCGCGCTTCCGTGGCCTGCACGCCCTGCGCCGCTATGAAAACGGCGAAGAGCGCTGCATTGCCTGCAAGCTGTGCGAAGCCGTGTGTCCGGCGATGGCCATCACCATCGAAGCCGGTGAGCGTGCAGACGGCACCCGCCGCACCACGCGTTATGACATCGACCTGACCAAGTGCATCTTCTGCGGCTTCTGCGAAGAAAGCTGCCCGGTGGACTCCATCGTCGAGACGCACATCCTCGAATACCACGGCGAAAAGCGCGGCGACCTGTACTACACCAAGGACATGCTGCTGGCTGTGGGTGACCGCTACGAAAAAGAGATCGCTGCCAACAAGGCCGCCGATGCTCCTTACCGCTGATGCCCGGCTGATGCGATCCCACTGAAAGATTTTTCCATGGACATCCAAACCGGTTTCTTCTACCTCTTCGCGGCGGTGCTGCTGTTCTCGGCCTTCCGGGTCGTGACCGCGCGCAACCCCGTGCACGCCGTGCTGTACCTCATGCTGGCCTTTTCGCAGGCCAGCGGCCTGTGGTTCCTGCTGGGCGCCGAGTTCCTGGCCATCACCCTGGTGCTGGTCTACCTGGGCGCCGTGATGGTGCTGTTCCTGTTTGTCGTGATGATGCTGGACATCAACATGGACACGCTGCGCGCAGGTTTCTGGAAGCACTTCCCGCTGGCCGCCACGCTGGGCGCTGTGGTGGCTTTCGAAATGGCCGCCGTGCTGATGAGCGGTTTCCGCCTGGCCGTGCCGGCAGTGGTGGATGCGGCCGCACAGGCCAACAATGCCAAGGCCCTGGGTATTCTGCTGTATACCGATTACCTGATGCCGATCCAGATTGCTGCGGCCATCCTGCTGGTGGCCATGGTTGCCGCGATTGCCTTGACCCTCCGCCATCGCAAGGACAGCAAGGCGATCGATCCGTCGATCCAGGTGCGCGTGAAGGCGCGTGACCGCCTGCAAGTGGTCAAGGTTGCCACCACGCAGCCGGCGCCTGCCCCCGCGGTGGAAGCGGCTGCAGAGGAGAAGAAATGATGAGCATCACCCTCGGACACTACCTTTCGATTGGCGCCATGCTGTTTGCGCTGGCCGTGGTCGGCATCTTCCTCAACCGCAAGAACCTGATCGTGCTGTTGATGGCGATCGAACTGATGCTGCTGGCGGTCAACATCAACTTCGTGGCCTTCTCTCGCTACCTGGGTGACATGCACGGGCAAGTCTTCGTGTTCTTCATCCTGACGGTGGCGGCGGCCGAATCGGCCATCGGTCTGGCCATCCTGGTGCTGCTGTTCCGCAACAAGAACAGCATCGACGTCCAAGACCTCAACACGCTCAAGGGTTAATACAAAAATGAGTCAGACCCTCAACGCAAGCACTTTGCTGGCCGTGCCGCTGGCGCCCCTGGTGGGTTCGGCGCTGGCTGGTGTCTTTGGCACCCAATTCGGTGGCAACTGGATCGGCCGCAAGCTCTCGCACACCCTGACCATTCTGGGTGTGCTGGTCGCTTTCATCATCTCCGCCATGACGCTCAAGAGCGTGATCGACGGCGCCCGTTTCAACGAAACCCTTTACACCTGGATGGTGGTGGGTGGCCTGAAGATGGAAGTCGGTTTCATGGTCGATGGCCTGACCGCCATGATGATGTGCGTGGTGACCTTCGTGTCCCTGATGGTGCACCTCTACACCATCGGCTACATGGAAGAAGACGAAGGCTACAACCGCTTCTTCGCCTACATCTCGCTGTTCACCTTCTCCATGCTGATGCTCGTCATGAGCAACAACCTGCTGCAGCTGTTTTTCGGCTGGGAAGCCGTGGGTCTGGTGTCATACCTGCTGATCGGTTTCTGGTTCAACAAGCCGACCGCCATCTTCGCCAACATGAAGGCCTTCCTGGTCAACCGTGTGGGTGACTTCGGCTTCATTCTGGGCATCGGCCTGATCGCGGCTTACGCCGGCACGCTCAACTACACAGAAATCTTCGCCAAGGCTGACGAATTGGGTGGCATCGCCTTCCCCGGCATGGACTGGCAGCTGATCACCGTGGTCTGCATCTGCCTGTTCATTGGCGCCATGGGCAAGTCGGCCCAGTTCCCGCTGCACGTGTGGCTGCCCGAC
>Ga0255195_1000006_pt1 | contig 152200 bp, 155 predicted proteins | sample Miss_Yuk_RepC_8h_FD_183627 | JGI IMG/M metagenome (GOLD analysis project Ga0255195, IMG submission 183627) | Freshwater microbial communities from Mississippi River, Louisiana, United States - Miss_Yuk_RepC_8h | ecosystem: Environmental > Aquatic > Freshwater > River | place: USA: Louisiana... | reverse complement strand
TTGCCGGCCCCGAGAGCCGCTACTGCCCAGCTGGCGTGTACGAGTTCGTCAAAAACGACGACAACAGCGACCGCCTGCAGATCAACGCGCAAAACTGCGTGCACTGCAAGACCTGCGACATCAAGGACCCGACGCAGAACATCGTCTGGGTCACGCCTGAAGGTGGTGGTGGGCCGAATTATTCGGGCATGTGAGATCGAATGCTGATGAAATTTATGGTATTGCCATGCAGTCAAACATGAGGATCAAATCAGGTGCCCCCTAATGCACACATTGCGGACTTGGTCTTACTGAATTTGAGTGACTTCAGCCAGCCTAATCCCGACACCCAGGACGAACACACCGTCGACGCCTCCTGGCCGTTTTCTGCCAGAAGCTCGGTCGAGTAGAAACCAAGTCAAAAATCCAGAAAAAGTCACTTAGATTTTCAAAATTTGTCCCTAACTGAGAGCGACACCTGAGCATGGGGGGGAGGGGGTGAAGCCGTGGTCCCCACCCCCTATGGGGGATGGGGTGCTCGTGTGTAGCAGGATTGCATACCGCGCATGCATTTGACGCGAATGATGTTCCGTGCCAGTCTTCGACGTTGATGAAGTTGAACCAGGGAGGTGCACAAATAGTGTTGTCAAATTCAGATTTGCGTGTGCGGTTGAATAGCTGGGCGGCGTTTCTGTCTGAAGATCTGTGAATGGGGTCGTTGTGCGATGTACCGCTCTCTGACGCGGTGAGGTCTGTTTTGGATGGACAACCAAGCTGGGTAATCGCGGACGTCAGCCAAGAGCCTCCTACGGATGAGCTGCGCTCAGGCGACTGGGATATTGATATGCTGTTGGTCGCTGCGTGGGCAAGCGGTGATGCTGAATTGGTTGAGCTTGCGGACCTCTGCGAAGAGCTTGGGACACATCATTTGATGACGTAAGCGTTTTGGAACATGTGGGACTAGATGTGGGACAAATTGTATTTATGGCAATATTTTCTCTCTAAGTTCTACGGACACCTCTTCCGCCATGCTCACCATCAAGCCCCGCCCAAGGGGCTTTTTGCTGCCCACTTGCATTCAGTAATAACCCCAATGCGAAAGCTGTATACACATTTCCGGTGTTTTTATTAGAATTCACAACTATGGAACAAAGTAACCGTCCCCTCGCTGCAGCTTACCTGCGCTTTTTGCAACTGGCCCGCGTTGTGCAGGCCTTGCCCGAAGGCGCCGAGATGGATGCCAACGAATCCGCCCTCCTGGAGGCCGTGGTGCTGCGTTGGTACGAACAAACGCCCATGACCGTGCGCGAAGCCATCGGCTTGGCTCAGCTCGGCTCGCCCGCCACACTGCATAAACGCATCACGCGCCTGCGTGACAAGGATTTGCTGGACACCATGAACCAGGACGGTGATCGCCGCGCCAAGTTCCTGATCCCCACCGCACGTACGCTGGAATACTTCAGCCACTTGGGCAAGACGCTGCAAAACGTACAGATCGCAGCGGCCTGAACAAGGCACTTTTTCCAAAAACAGCACTGATGCTCTCAGTGCTGTTTTTTTATGCCTCGGGCAAAAAGAGGCTTTGCAGGTCACTCAAGAAATCAAAGCCGCGCTCGGTAGGCCACACGCGCGTCCAGTCCCGCGCGATCAAGCCTTGGTCTTCTGCTGTTTTGAGTCCCGCCTGGATGCTGGTCATGGCCAAGCCAGTTCGCTCCATGAAGTCTGTCAACGCGAAACCTTCTTTGAGGCGCAGCGCATTGAGCATGAACTCGAATGGCAAATCAGCACGTGAAACCTCGTCGCTTTGCGTGACGGGCTCTCCCAGCATGGCCTGCTTCATGTAGAGCTGGGGCTCGCGAAAACGCACCTGGCGCACGATGCGGTGTGCAAAGCTGAGCTTGCTGTGTGCTCCCGCACCAATGCCCAAATAGTCGCCAAACTGCCAATAGTTGAGGTTGTGCGCGCAGGCGTGGCCAGGCTTCGCATAAGCCGAAACCTCGTAACGTCCCAGGCCCGCGGCAGCGGTGCGTTCGGTGATGCGGTCCATCATGGCGTAGGCATCGTCATCTTCAGGCAACACTGGCGGGTGTTTGGCAAACACCGTGTTGGGCTCAATGGTGAGGTGGTAGATCGACAAGTGCGGCGGCTCAAACGACAGCGCGGCGTCCACATCTTCTGTCAGCTGCGCCAGTGTTTGCCCGGGCAGCGCGTACATCAGGTCGAGGTTGAAGGTGTCGAACACCTGCGCGGCCTCGCTCACGGCAGCCAGGGCCTGCGCGCGGTCGTGCACGCGACCCAATGCCTTCAGATGCGCGTCGTTAAAACTTTGCACACCAATCGATAAGCGCGTGATGCCCGCCTGCCGGAACGCCTTGAAGCGGTCTTTCTCGAAGGTTCCGGGGTTGGCCTCCAGCGTGATCTCGCAATCGGCCGACAGGCGCAGACGCGCACGCAACCCGCTGACGAGCCGGTCCATCGCCTCGGGCGAAAACAGACTGGGCGTGCCCCCGCCAAAGAAGATAGTGTGAACCGTCCGGCCCCAGATGAGTGGCAGGCTGGCTTCCAGGTCTGCGAACAGCGCATCGATGTAAGCGTCTTGCGTGCCGCGGGCATCGTCACCACGAAATTCGTGCGAGTTGAAGTCGCAGTACGGACACTTCTTGATACACCAGGGCAGGTGCACGTACAGTGACAGCGGCGGCAGGCCCTGCAGCTGCAGTAAGCCCGGTCGCATCTGGTGGGCCGGATCAAGCGCAGGGTTCACGGCATCAAGCCTCGAGCCAGCGCTCGCGCATGAGGACCAACATTTGCTGCACAGCACGACCACGGTGGCTGTTGGCGTTCTTCACTTCCACGGGCAGCTCGGCAAAGGTCTTGCCGAACTCGGGGATGAACATCACCGGGTCAAAGCCAAAACCGTTGCTGCCGCGCCGCTCGGTGGCGATCTCACCCGTGACACGGCCCACCGCGATCAACGGCTCCGGGTCGTCTGCCGACCGCAGCGCCACCAACGTGCTGACCATGGCAGCCCGGCGGTTGGTGATGCCTTTCATTTGCTCCAGCAGCGCCGTCACGTTGTTGTCGTCGCTTTTTTCGTAGCCAAAACGGGTGGCGTAATAAGCGGTGTCCACGCCAGGCTGGCCGCCAAAGGCGTCCACGCACAGGCCTGCGTCGTCGGCCAGCGCGGGCAGGCCCGACAGCCTGGCCGCATGGCGCGCCTTGGTCAGGGCGTTCTCGATAAACGTGCGAAACGGCTCCTCGGCCTCGGGAATGTTCAGGTCGGCCTGGCGCACCAGTTCCATGCCCAACGGGGCCAGCATGGCTTGCAGCTCGGCCAGTTTGCCTTTGTTGTTGGAGGCCAGGACGATCTTCATGCAGCCAGTGCTTTAGTTTGCAGTTGAACCAGCTCGCCAATGCCTTTTTCGGCCAGGGCCAGCATACGGTCCATCTCGACACGGGTGAAGGCCACGCCTTCGGCCGTGCCCTGCACTTCCACAAAATTTCCGGCGCCGGTCATCACCACGTTCATGTCGGTGTCGCAGGCCGAATCTTCGGGGTAGTCCAGGTCCAGCAGTGCAGTGCCGTCTTTCAGGCCCACCGAGATCGCCGCCACATGGTCCAGGATGGGCGATTCGGTCAGCTTGCCGTTGGCGATCAGCCAGTTGACCGCATCCTGCGCGGCCACAAAGGCACCGGTGATGCTGGCGGTGCGGGTGCCGCCGTCAGCCTGCAGCACATCGCAGTCGAGGTGAATGGTGCGCTCGCCCAGTTTTTTCAGATCGAACACCGCACGCATGGAGCGGCCGATCAGGCGCTGGATTTCCTGCGTGCGGCCGCTTTGTTTGCCGCGTGCGGCCTCGCGGTCGCCGCGGGTATGGGTGGCGCGGGGGAGCATGCCGTATTCAGCCGTCACCCAGCCCTCGCCGCTGCCTTTTTTGTGGCCAGGCACTTTTTCTTCGACCGAAGCAGTGCACAGGACGCGGGTGTTGCCAAACTCGATCAGCACCGAGCCTTCGGCGTGAATGGTGTAGCCACGGGTGATGCGCACCTGGCGCAGGGCATCGGCCGCGCGGCCAGTGCGTTGGTAGGGAGTAGTGCTCATGAATGTCTGTCGGAGTTGCCAGCAGGGCAGTTTGAGATAATGGCGGGCTACTAAGCCTTATTAGCGCCTTACCGGGCCACAAGAAAGCAGCTCCATGCCAGTTTACAGTATGACCGGATTTGCCAGCGTGCAGCACAGCCTGCAGTCGCCGGTGCCGGCCGAGTCCTCCATGTCCAGCGGGACTTTGCCGCCCAGTGCCCGTTTGGGGCTGGACATCCGCTCGGTCAACAGCCGCTTTCTGGACCTGAGCCTCAAACTTCCCGAAGATCTGCGCCATCTGGAGCCCGCTTTTCGCGAACTGCTGACCCGTCAGCTCAAACGCGGCAAGGTCGAAATCCGGGCCTATATGGAGCGCAACCAGTCCGAAGACTGGCAAGCCCCCAGTGTGGCGGCATTACAAAAACTCTCTGCGCTTCAAAGCAAAGTACAAGACTGGCTTCCGCAAGCGCGCCAACTGAGCGTGGCCGATGTGCTGCGCATGAGCCAGGGCTCGCAGCCCAGCACGGCTGTAGAAGACAGCGTGTGGCTGGACTTGGCTGGTCAGGCCCTCAAGGCCATGCGCCAGGCTCGCGAGCGTGAGGGCGAACGGCTGTGCAACATGCTGCGCGGCCATATTACCCAATTGCAACAATTGGCGGCCCAGGCTGCTCCCTTGGTGCCCCAACTGGTCGAACAACAGCGCCAGCGCTTTCTGGAGCGCTGGAAAGACGCGATGGCCCTGACCGATGGTGGCGCCCTGCCCGAGGCAGCCCAGGACCGCGCCCTGTCCGAAGCCACGGCTTTTGCCATTCGCATTGATGTGGCCGAAGAGGTCACCCGCCTGCAATCGCACCTGCAGGAAATTGCCCACCTGCTGGACAAGGGCGGCGAAATTGGCAAGCGCCTGGACTTCCTGATTCAGGAACTGCACCGCGAGGCCAACACCCTGGGCTCGAAGTCGGCTGTGCTGGAAATGACCCGTATTTCGGTGGACATGAAGGTGCTGATCGAGCAAATGCGCGAGCAAGTACAGAACATTGAATAAGCGAGCCCCAAATGGACTACCCCGGTAACCTTTTTGTTGTGGCGGCGCCCAGCGGCGCAGGCAAATCCAGCCTGGTCAAGGCCCTGATGGAGCTTGACGCACAAGTGCAGCCCTCCGTCTCGCACACCACGCGTGCGCCGCGCGGCCAGGAAAAACACGGCCGCGAATACTTTTTTGTGTCGCCCCAGGAATTTGACACCATGGTGCTGTCCGACGCGTTTGTCGAATGGGCCCATGTGCACGGTCAGCGCTACGGTACCTCGAAAAAAATGATCGAAGACCGCATGAGCCAGGGCTCCGATGTGGTGCTGGAGATTGACTACCAGGGCGCCATCCAGATCAAGCGCATGTACGCCAACGCTGTGCTGATCTTCATTTTGCCGCCCAGCTGGGAAGAGCTGCGCTCGCGTCTGGAGCGGCGTGGCGAAGATGCTCCAGACATCATAGAAATGCGCCTGAAAAACGCCGCCGAAGAGCTGGCTCAGGCCAAGGAATTTGACTTCGTTATAATCAACGAAGTCTTTGAGCGGGCCTTGTTCGACCTGAAGGCGGTGGTCCACGCCCAGCGTCTGAAGTACATCGCCCAGCGCCGCGCCAGGCCCGACACTTTTGCCGCGCTCAATATCGACTGAATCTCCAGAGGAAACAACACCATGGCACGCATCACGGTTGAAGACTGTCTGCAAAAAATCCCTAACCGCTTCCAGCTGGTGCTGGCTGCGGCTTACCGCGCCCGCATGCTCAGCCAGGGCCATACGCCCCGCGTTGACAGCAAAAACAAGCCTGGCGTGACCGCCCTGCGTGAAATTGCTGAAGGCCATATCGGTCTGGAAATGCTCAAGCGCGTGCCCTGATCACGCCGAAAGGCACCACAAGAAGCCCCGTCACCGGGGCTTTTTTCGTCTGTGGGCCGCCTTGCATTTCAGTGCAAGTTAATATTCGGACATGAAAACAGCCACCCCCTCTCCAGCACCAGCTGCCGCCAACGCTGCGGCGGCCAGTTTTGCTGCGCTGGAGGCTCGGCTGGACTATCTTGGCGAGTCTGACATTGAGCTGGTTCGCCGTGCCTATCGCTTTGCAGACGAAGCCCATTTGGGCCAAATGCGTAAAAGTGGCGAGCCCTACATCACCCACCCCATAGCTGTGGCGGTGCAATGCACCGAGTGGAAGCTGGACGCGCAGGCCTTGGCCGCCGCCCTGATGCACGATGCCATGGAAGACTGCGGCGTCACCAAGCACGAATTGATCGAGCGTTTTGGCGCCCCCGTGGCCGAACTGGTAGACGGCCTGACCAAGCTCGACAAACTCGAATTCAACACCCGCGAAGAAAACCAGGCCGAGTCGTTTCGCAAGATGCTGCTGGCCATGGCGCGCGATGTGCGCGTCATCCTGATCAAACTGGCCGACCGCAGCCACAACATGCGAACCATGGGTGACATGCCCCGCAGCAAGTGGGGCCGTATCTCTTCGGAAACACTCGAAATTTACGCGCCCATCGCCTACCGCCTGGGTCTGAACGAAACTTACCGCGAACTGCAAGAGCTGGCCTTTCGGCATCTCAAGCCCTGGAGGCACGATGTGCTGGCCAAAGCTGTTTCGCGCGCTCGCAATCGCCGCCGCGATCTGGTGCAAAAAGTACAAGCCGAAGTCGAAACCCTGTTCGCACAAGCGGGCATGTCCATCCGCATCAGCGGTCGCGAAAAAACGCTGTACTCCATCTACAAGAAGATGGACAGCAAACACCTGAGCTTTGCCCAGGTGACAGACATCTATGGCTTTCGCCTGATCGTGCCCAGTCTGATCGACTGTTACACCGCCATGGGCCATCTGCACCAGATGTACAAGCCGGTGCCTGGCAAGTTCAAAGACCACATTGCTATCCCCAAGGTCAACGGCTACCAGTCCTTGCACACCACGCTGGTGGGGCCCGCAGGCATCAACATCGAATTCCAGATGCGCACCGAGGCCATGCACGTGATTGCCGAGTCCGGCGTGGCTGCACATTGGCTCTACAAAGCCAACCCCACTCAAAGCCAACAGGCCGAACGCCTGGGCACCCAATGGTTGCAGTCCTTGCTGGACATTCAGAACGAAACCCGTGATGCGGCCGAATTCTGGGACCACGTCAAGGTCGACCTGTTCCCCGAGGCGGTGTATGTCTTCACGCCCAAAAGCAAGATCATGGCCATGCCGCGTGGCGCAACCGTGGTGGACTTTGCCTATGCCATCCACAGCAACATTGGCGACCACGCCATGGCCGCTCGCATCAATGGCGACCAGGTGCCGCTGCGCACCGAGCTCAAAAACGGCGATGTGGTGGAAGTCATCACCGCGCCCGACAGCGCACCCAACCCTGCCTGGCTGGCTTTTGTACGCACAGGCCGCGCCCGCTCCAAGATTCGTCATCACCTCAAAACGATGGCTCAAAACGAGTCGGTGCAACTGGGCGAGAAGCTGCTGGGTCAAGCCTTGCGTGCCGAGGGCATCGCGCAAATTCCGGCAGATGAGCCCGTACATCAAGGCCTGTGGGACAAATTGCTGCACTTCACCGGCAACCGCAACCGCGCTGACTTGCTGATGGATATCGGGCTGGGCAAGCGCATTGCGTCCATCGTGGCCAAGCGACTGGTGGTCTTGCTGGGCGAACAAGGTCAACGCCCCGATGCCCTGCTCATGACACGCGAGCGCTTTACCGCGCACGAAACCGTGTCGCAAGGCGCCATCACGCTCGATGGCAGCGAGAACGCCTCGGTGGTGTACTCTCGTTGCTGCCGCCCCTTGCCTGGCGATGAGATTGTGGGCTACCTTGGTCGCGGTGAAGGCTTGGCAGTACACACCCGTGACTGCGCCCTGGCCCGCAAGCTGCAGCAAAAAGACAGTGAGCGTTTCATTGGCGTGGAATGGTCAGACGAGCCGACCCGGAATTTTGAAACCGCCATTGAGGTCACGGTGGTCAATGGCAAAGGCGTACTGGCCCGCGTAGCAGGCGCCCTGGCCACAGCCGAGGCCGACATCGTGCACGTGGACATGGGCCAGGAATCAGCGCAAGATGCCGCAGAACTGCGCTTTGTATTGGCCGTACGGGATGTTCAACACCTTGATGCCGTGATGCGCCAACTCAAGCGCACACCTTCCGTTATTCAGGCCAAGCGTCAGTTACCCAAAGGTTGACCTCACGCCTTGGACGCAGGCGGATAGCTCACCTCAATCACCTCAATGTTCAACACACCTGCTGGTGTGTGCAGTTTGAGCTCATCACCCACGCGTGATTTGAGCAAGGTCCGGGCGATGGGTGAGATCCAGCTCACCTGCCCTTGCAGACTGTCGGCTTCGTCAATACCCAAGATGGTGATGGTGCGCTCTGTACCGCTGGCTTCAGCGTAAGTCACCGTGGCCCCAAAAAACACCTGATCGCTGCCGTGGTGCACCGAAGGGTCTGCCACCTCTGCCGCCTCCAGGCGTTTGGTCAAAAAACGAATGCGGCGGTCAATCTCGCGCAGGCGCTTCTTGCCGTACAGGTAGTCGCCATTCTCAGAGCGATCTCCGTTGCTGGCAGCCCAATGCACGATCTCGACAATTTTGGGACGCTCGTCGTCAATCAGCCACAGCAGCTCCGCTTTCAGGCGGGCATACCCCGCGGGCGTCATGTAGTTTTTGGTGCCAGCAGGCAAGGCGGGCAGGCCACCTGCTTCATCGTCATCGTTGTCGGTTTCTTTGGTAAAAGCTTTGCTCATGACTGTCGGATTCAGATCAATAGCGCCAAACAAAAAAGCCCACAACATTTCTGTTGCAGGCTTTTTAAATAATGGTGCGGCTGGCAGGATTCGAACCCACGACCCCTTGGTTCGTAGCCAAGTACTCTATCCAACTGAGCTACAGCCGCTGAAGACATCTATTGTAGCACAGCTTTTTGGGCTTTTCTCACAAAGGTGCAGAAGAACCAAAGCGACGGTCGCGATGCACGAACCAATCGACAGCATCCTTGAAGCGATCGGCCGTAAAGTCCGGCCACAAATCATTCGCAAAGTACAGCTCGGCATAGGCGGCCTGCCAGAGCATGAAGTTGCTCACACGCGACTCGCCGCCCGTGCGAATGAGCAAGTCCACTTCGGGGGCATCTCCAGTGCTCAGGTATGAGGACAGATCGCCCTCGGTCATGGCTGAGAGATCTTGCCCAGGGTGTGCTTGTTGCCAGGCACTGGCTGCTTGCAGCATGTCCCAACGGCCACCATAGTTGGCACACACGATCAGGGTGATGGCGGTGTTGTTGGCAGTCTTGGCTTCGGCTTGGGCAATCAGCTCCTGCAAAGCAGGCGCAAAGCGGGAGCGATCGCCCGCCACACGCAAGCGCACCCCGTTGTCGTTCATGCTGTCCACCTCTTTTTGCAGGTAGGTCATGAACAAGCTCATCAGGCTGCTGACTTCTTCCTGCGGACGCTTCCAGTTTTCAGTGCTGAAGGCGAACAGGCTCAAATAGGGAATGCCCATTTCAGCGCAGGTTTTGACAATGTCCCGTACACGCTTGGCACCCGCCACATGACCCAGGGCTGCAGGCATGAAACGGTTTTTCGCCCAGCGGCGATTGCCATCCATGATGATGGCAATGTGTTGGGGCAAGGCGTTATCAGTCATGGGGCATGCTTTTGATTTTCATCACGATTCTAGCTTGCTGGCCCCATTGGATTGCCCCTGGCTGTCACTGATCTCCTCAACCACAAGCGCCCACAAAACCACACTGCGTGCAGTACTCACAGCCATCTTTCTTGATGACGGCATGGGCACCACAATCAGGACACTTCTTGCCCGCCATCACGCCTGTTGCAGCGGCGGGAGCAGTCGGTGCAGGCTCATCCACCTCAGGCAAAGGCAACGCCATCTGGTTGGCCGAGCCTTGGCGCTTCGCACGCAGCTCCAGAATGTTTTGCACCGCCCAGGCAATGGCTGCCACCTCGGAGTCGTGCCACAGCGGCACCTGCGTGCCGTCTTCGCGCACCTTGTAGCCGTAGCGCACAGGGCCGCGGTCCCACGCCACCTTGCGCATATCGGACAAAGCCCGCTCCAAAAAGCCACCACGCGCCGCCAAAGACAGCATGCGCATGCTGGAGGTGATCCATTGCTGCGATTCACCGCTCTGACCCACAGGCATGAAGAACTCAATGGCGCGATCCACCGTACCTTTGCCATCGCCGCGCGGCACCGGCAAGAAGGACACGATCAAGTACAAGGACTTGTGACCATCGTGCGTCCAGTACTCGATTTTTTCGGCCACCGCATCCAACCCACCCAAAGGACGACTTTCAATGACGGTGCGCATCGGGTCCACCACCGCAGTGGGCGTGGCAGCTGCTGGCTCAACCCGTTTGCTCGATTCAGCAGGTTTGACCTCGAGCACCGCACCCAAAATGTTGTTGGGACGGTAGGTGGCCAAGCCCTTGAGACGCGCACTCCAGGCCTGAAGGTACAGGTTCTTGAAGTCTTCGTAGGGGTAGTCCTCGGCCACGTTGACAGTTTTGGAAATGGACGTGTCGATGTAGGGCTGCACCGCTTGCATCATGGCGATGTGGTCATGCGCACTCATCTCCAACGCGCCCACAAAAGCCGCCGGCAAGTTGTTCACATCGCCACCCAACGCTTTGTACAAACGGTAGGCGTGGTCTTGCACCTCATATTCGCTGCGCGTTCCATCGGCCTCGCGCTTCTTGCGGGTGTACGTCCAGGAAAACGCAGGTTCAATGCCGTTGGAGGCATTGTCTGCAAACGCCAGACTGACCGTGCCCGTGGGCGCGATCGACAACAAATGGCTGTTGCGAATGCCGTGCTGCCTGATCTGCGCCTTGATCGCCTCGGGCAAGCGGCTGGCAAATGTGCCATCGGCCAGATAGGTGGTCGCCTCGAACAACGGGAAGGCGCCCTTTTCCTGCGCCAGCGCCACAGAGGCCGCATAGGCCGCATCGCGCATGCACTCGGCAATACGGCGTGCCATTTCGCGTCCGGCATCTGCGTTGTAAGGCAAGCCCAGCATGACCAAAGCATCGCCCAAACCTGTAAAGCCTACGCCAATGCGGCGCTTGGCATGGGCCTCGCGCTCTTGCTGGGGCAGCGGCCAGTGCGTCAACTCCAGCACGTTATCCAACGCCCGCACTTGCAAAGCCACACTGCGCGCGAAAGCTTCAAAATCAAACAGTGCCTCACCACCATGGTTGAACGCATGGCGCACAAATCTGGTCAGGATGATCGGCCCCAGGTCACAGCAGCCGTAAGGGGGCAAGGGCTGTTCGCCGCAAGGATTGGTCGCGCTGATGGTCTCTACCGCGCGCAAGTTGTTGTCGGTGCGAATACGATCCAGGAACAAGATGCCCGGCTCGGCAAAGTCGTAGGCCGACTTCATGATGGTGTCCCACAACTCGCGCGCCGGCAGCGAGCGATACACCCACTGGCCATCGGGGCGCTGGCGCGCTCCTTGCTGCACCTGCTCGGCCACGGGTTGTGCAGGGTGCACCAGTTCCCAATCTGCCCCTTGCTGCACCGCCTCCATGAAGGCATCGGTCACGCCAACAGATACGTTGAAATTGTTCCAGCGCCCGGGCGTCCGTTTGGCCGTGATGAACTCCAGCACATCCGGGTGGTCAATACGCAGAACGCCCATTTGCGCCCCGCGTCGCGCGCCCGCACTCTCCACAGTGGCGCAGGACTGGTCAAACACATTGATGTAACTGCACGGCCCCGATGCGGTCGAGGCCGTGCCTTTGACCCGCGCACCCTTCGGACGGATGCGGGAAAAGTCATACCCAACCCCGCCGCCACGGCGCATGGTCTCGGCCGCTTCGCGTAGCGCTTCGTAAATGCCGGGGTAGCCCTCGTCGTCCACCCCCTGAATGCAGTCGCCCACCGGCTGCACAAAGCAATTGATGAGGGTGGCTTGAATGCCCGTGCCCGCCGCGCTCATGATGCGTCCGGCACCAATCGCTCCTGCATCCATGTTGCGGCGGAATTTTTGCTCGAACTCAGCCTGTAATTCGGGCTTTTCGATACTGGCCAAGGCCCGCGCCACACGGTCGTAGAGCTGCGCGGCCGTGGTTTCGCCATTCTTGAGGTACTTCTCCTGAAGCACATCCACACAAATAGGCTGTGGGGGCAGGTCTTGGGTAGACAACAGATCAGGGGAGACAGAGGTGTTCATGGCGCAACAGGTTCAGTAGATTCAGGCTCATAGCCTACTCCAGCTTGGGCAGGCGTGGCTTGTGTGCAGTCAAAAAAATGGATAATCCGCAAAGCTATCGAGACGCCCATGTCTGCCCGTTTTTCTTATTTTCAGAACCTTGCCCTGGCCATCATTTTTGCAGCGGTGTATTACCTGACTTTCTGGGTGCAGGTGCACTGGCTGCAGGGTTTCGACTTTGTCCAAGGCGTCAGCCTGCTGTTCCTACCCGCTGGCATCAAAATGCTCTCGATCGTGGTGGGTGGCGCGTGGGGCATTGGTGGCGTCTTTGTCACGTCCATGCTACTGAGCCATGTGGTCTGGGGTGATCACGGTTTCATGTACGCCTTGCTGTCACAAGTCGTCTGGGCAGGCACGCCCTACATCACCTACCAAATCCTCAAACGCCAACTGCACATTGATGACATGCTCCTGTCGCTCAAAGGCTCTCATATTGCCTTGATCGCTGTGGCCATTTCCGTCACATCCAGCCTGGCCGATCGTAGCTTCCGTTACGCAGCAGGACAAGTCCAGGAAAACATGTTCAACACCTCGGTCTGGGCCATGGTGATGGGCGACGTTGGCGGCATCGTACTTGTGCTGTCACTGGCGGTCTTGATGGTGCAGCAACTGCGCAGAACGCACCCCTGACCCCTTGCCAGCTTTGGCGCTTACCTGGGCCGCAATCCGGGACAATACCGGCTCAAGCCGTTCAAAACCATGCAGATCAAGACACTCTCCCTTCTCCCCATTTTGTTTGCCGTCGTGCTGGGCACCCTGGCGCCTCAGTCCACAGCGCTGGCCGCCAAGCGCCCTGCCGCCAAAGCAGCCGCACAGAAAAAAGCTGCTGCTGCCGCCCAAAAAGCCCTGCCCGCTTTGCCCGCACTGGCTGCTGAAACCGCGCTGGCCGCCAACCCACCCGCCCTGCCTGCCAAAGCCTGGTTGCTGATGGACTACGACTCTGGCGAAGTACTCGCCGCGGCCAACGCAGACGAGCCTTTGCCACCCGCATCGCTCACCAAGATGATGACCAGCTATCTGGTAGAGCAATCGCTCGCCTCCGGCAAGCTCAAGGAAACCGACCTGGTCACTGTCAGCGAAAACGCCTGGTGCAGGGGCACCAGCGCAGAGTCATGCATGTACCTGCCGCTGGGTAGCCAGGCCAGCGTGATCGACATCCTGCGCGGCATCATCATCCAGTCCGGCAACGACGCCTCCAAAGCCATTGCCGAACACATGGCAGGCTCCGAGGCCGGTTTTGCCAAGCTGATGAACGAAGAGGCCAAGCGCCTGGGCATGACGCGCACCCAATTTGCCAACCCCACAGGTCTGCCCGATCCGGCACATAAATCTTCGGCACGCGACCTGGCTATCCTGGCGCGCGCCATCATTCACGACAGCTCCAAGTACTACCCCATTTACGCCGAGCGTGACTTCAAATTCAACGGCATCAAGCAAGGTAACCGCAACGCCCTGCTCTACACCGACCCCACGGTGGACGGCCTCAAAACAGGCCATACCGCCGAAGCCGGTTATTGCCTGGTGACATCTTCCAAGCGCAATGACATGCGCCTGATCACGGTCATCCTCAACACCAACAGCGCGCAAGCCCGCGCCGACCACAGCCGCACCCTGCTGGGCTGGGGTTTTGGCAGCTTCGAAAAAGTGGCGCCAATTGCGGCCAACGCCGTGGTGGCCACACCCAAAGTCAGCTTTGGCAAGGCAGACACCGTCGCTGCCGGACTCGTGGCGCCATGGCTCTTGACCGTGCCACGCGGCCAGCAAGTGCAAACCACTGTTGAGATCAACCCCAATCTGGAAGCCCCTGTGGCCAAAGGCGCCGTGATCGGCAAGGTGATTGCCACATCCAACGGTAAAACCGTGGGCGAGACCACGCTGGTGGCCCAAGCCGAAGTGGAACGCTCGGGCCTGCTGCTGCGCTTGTGGCAGCACATCGCCAAGTTGTTCGGCAAGTAAGCCAGCTACGCAGAACGCGGGCCTGCTCAAAAAAAGGCCTCTGATTACTCAGAGGCCTTTTTTATTGGCAAGCTACTGTTTAGGGAAGTCTACGGCGGTACATGTGGGTGTTTCCATAGGGGTCTCCTCGGCTGTTTGCATACGCTGTATTTATGCAAACGACAGACTCCTGCAGGAACACATCGATATAGAATTGATGCATATCATTTACTTTACTTCGTATCATGCTAAGACGATTTAACGTAGTCGACGCTTTTGTTCTGACATGTCTTACTGGGTGCATGTTTAGTGCCGCGTTTTGGTTCCAAGCACGTTATCTGACTGTTTTCGATTACATGCCCAGAGCAAGTTTATTCTTCTTGCCAGCAGGCATACGAATTATCAGTTTCATTGCTGCTAGAGGATGGGGTTTGCTGGGAATCAGTGCCGGAACGCTTGTAACCTTGACTTTTGACACCAGTTGGCAGCCAGCACATTGGCACGACTACATTTCAGCATTCGAATTTTTTTGTCTGCTTCCCTACCTTGGGACTATTGGCATTCAAAAATTACTCGCGATTGATCGAGACCTTACAAAGCTAGCCGTAGCACAGGTAATCAAAATTGCTTTTCTAGGATCACTGATTAACGGACTATCTATCAACACTTACTTGTACATTGAGGGCGTTCACGCCCTCAATGACCTAAATACAGGAATACTTGCAGCATCTTTTGGTGATGTAACAGGGATTGCATTCACACTGTTTCTGGTATCGATCTATCCGCAACTAAAGTCATCTCTTAGCAAGTTGACTTCCTGATTTGTACGTACAAATTTCCACCACAACCCGGCAAAAACTACTAAAGTCGCAGGACGTTTCGGGCAAAAAAAAGCACCCTGCTTGGGGTGCCCTGACTACTAAACTTTTTTGTTTAGTAGTTTTCACTCAATAAGTTAGTAACCACTGTCGCTACAACCCTTGAATGGCGGAACAGGAGGGATTCGAACCCTCGGTACAGCAAAAACTGTACGCCGGATTTCGAATCCGGTGCATTCGACCACTCTGCCACCGTTCCGCAGGTATCGAAGCCGCAGATTCTAGCAGAGCCAGGGGCAGCTTCAGGGCTTCTTGGTGGGAGCAAACACCGCCGCGTTGCGCGGTGCCATGGTCATGGTGACGGTGCCCGATGAGCCCCAGCCTCCCTCGGCCATTTCAACCGTTGCAGTGCGTTCTTGGCGGGTCATGACCACCAGGCTGGTTTTGCCGCGCACAGCAGACACCACGGTCCAGCCTTGCGAGGGGTAACTTTCCAGAAAGTAGCGGTAGGCGGCGTCCATGTCTTTGCCTACGTCCATGACCACACGCCCCACCCAGTTGTCACCCGCACCAATGATGAGGGACTGGTCGCCCCGAATGATCGCCCCCGGTGGCAGCGCCAGTTGGCCGAGCAGTTGCACCGGCTTTTGCGGTTGCACAGAATCCGGCCCAGCGTAGTTGGCCGAGCCCAGGCTGGTGGAGGTGCAACCTGCGCTGAGGCCGGCGATCAAGGCCAGGCCTATCCAATGTGAATGACGCATGGTTGCTCCTTTCATGGTGAGCGAAGGGTTCAGCCCAGCTGCGCCACGCCACCCATGTAGGGGCGCAGCACTTCGGGCACGGTCACGGATCCGTCAGCGTTCTGGTAATTTTCCAGTACCGCCACTAACGCGCGGCCCACGGCCAGGCCAGAGCCGTTAAGCGTGTGCACCAGCTCGTTCTTGCCTTGGGCGTTTTTGAAGCGCGCCTGCAGGCGGCGCGCCTGGAAGGCTTCGCAGTTGGAGACCGAGCTGATTTCACGGTACACGCCTTGCGCAGGCACCCACACTTCCAGGTCGTAGGTTTTGGTGGCGCCAAAGCCCATGTCGCCCGTGCACAGGCTCATCACGCGGTAGGGCAGGCCCAGCTTTTGCAAAATGACTTCGGCGTGGCCGGTCATTTCTTCCAGCGCTTCGTAGCTCTTGTCGGGGTGCACGATCTGCACCATCTCGACCTTGTCGAACTGGTGTTGACGGATCATGCCGCGCGTGTCGCGGCCCGCGCTACCCGCCTCGGAGCGGAAGCACGGTGTGTGCGCCGTCATCTTGATGGGCAAATCGGCCTCGGCCAGGATTTCGCCGCGTACCACATTGGTCAAGGTGACCTCAGAGGTAGGGATCAAGTACAACTCTTGCTTGTCCTCGCCGCCGTCCTGGCCGCCCTTGTTGGCGGCAAACAGGTCTTCCTCGAACTTGGGCAGCTGACCGGTGCCGCGCAGGGTGTCAGCGTTGACGATGTAAGGGGTGTAGCACTCGGTATAGCCGTGCTCGCGTGTTTGCGTGTCCAGCATGAACTGTGCCAAGGCCCGGTGCAGTTGCGCGATAGGGCCACGCATGAAAGTAAAGCGCGAGCCCGCCAGCTTGATGCCGGTGTCAAAGTCCAGGCCCAGCTTCTCGCCAACCGTCACGTGGTCCTTGACCTCAAAGTCGAACGTCTTGGGCGTGCCCCAGCTGCGCACGACCACATTGCCCTCTTCGCCAGCACCCACGGGCACACTCTCATGCGGCAGGTTGGGCACGGCCAGCAGCAGGTCTTGCAGCTCGGCCTGAATCAGATCCAGGCGCGCAGCCGAAGCGTCCAGCTCGGTTTTGATGGATCCCACCTGCGCCATAACGGCGTCGGCCTCGGCGTGCTGGCCTTTGCCCTTGAGCATGCCAATCTGTTTGGACAGGCTGTTGCGCTGGGCTTGCAGCTCTTCGGTACGGGTCTGCAGGGTCTTGCGTTCGGATTCGAGGGCGCGGAAGGCGTCCACGTCCAGAAAGGCTTGCGGGTTCTTGCGGGTTTGCAGACGCGCGATCACGGCGTCCAGGTCTTTGCGAAGGAGAAGAATGTCTAGCATGGTGTAGGTATTGTAGGGATCAGTCTGCGGCGCCTTCGTGCTCGGCCTTGAGGCCTTTGGGCAGCGGGAACTTCATGGTCTCTTGCACGCCAGGCAAAGTACGCACCGCCACTGCGCCCAGCTCGCGCAAACGCGCAATCACGGCTTGCACCAACACATCGGGCGCCGAGGCGCCGGCCGTCAGGCCCACATTGCCGACGCCTTGCAGCCACTGGGCCTGCAAGTCTGCAGCCGAGTCCACCATGTAGGCAGGTGTGCCCATACGCTCGGCCAGCTCGCGCAAACGGTTGCTGTTGGAGCTGGTGGGGCTGCCCACCACGATCACCACGTCCACCTGTGGACTGAGCAGCTTGACAGCGTCTTGCCGGTTTTGGGTGGCGTAGCAAATGTCTTGTTGCTTGGGCTCGCGCACGCTCGGGAAACGCGCCTTGACGGCAGCCAGAATACCCGCCGCATCGTCCACGCTGAGGGTGGTTTGTGTGACCACGGCCAGCTTGGCTGTTTGCGCGGGCTGCACCTTGGCCACATCGGCCTCGTCTTCGACCAGATGGATACCGCTGTCGAGCTGGCCCATGGTGCCTTCCACCTCGGGGTGGCCTTTGTGGCCGATCATGATGAATTCGTAGCCCTCTTTGTGCAGCTTGGCCACTTCCACATGCACCTTGGTGACCAACGGGCAAGTGGCATCAAAAATGCGGAAACCACGCTGCTCGGCCTCTTGCTGCACCGCACGGCTGACACCGTGGGCGCTGAAGATCAGCGTCGCGCCTGGTGGCACTTCAGCCAGGTCTTCAATGAAGATGGCACCTTTTTCCTTGAGGTCGTTGACCACATAGGTGTTGTGCACGATTTCGTGGCGCACATAAATCGGACGACCAAACTTGGCCAGCGCGTGCTCGACGATGTCGATGGCGCGGTCCACTCCGGCGCAAAAGCCGCGGGGTTCGGCCAGCACAATGTCGGCGGTCATCACAGCACCCCGATGATCTTGACTTCCAGCGTCACCGGCTGGCCTGCCAGGGGGTGGTTGAAGTCGAACTGCACCGCGCCGTCTTCAGATACCTGCAGCACCGTGCCAGCGTAGGCGCCCTGGCCATCGGGCGTGGGGAACTGAACCACATCGCCCAGGGTGTACTTTTCCATCGGGTCGCCCAGCTCGTTCATCAGCTTGCGCGCCACCCACTGCACCATGTCCGGGTTGTGCTCGCCAAAGGCCTCACCAGCTGCAATCTGCAACGTGGTGTGCACGCCCTCTTCCAGCCCCAGCAGGTGCTGCTCGACAGCGGGCGAGAGCTCGCCACTGCCCAGCGACAGGGTGGCGGGCTTGTCGGTAAAGGTGTTGATGACATCGCCGTGCGGACCGGCCAGGCGGTAGTGCAGGGTCAAAAAAGAGCCAGGTTGAACGGTGGACATAGGGGTTTGGACCAATGCCACGCAAGTGGCAAGACAGGCATAAAGAAGGCTCTATTTTAGAAGCTGGACAAACCAGCACAGGGAGAAGAGACCTATGGGCATCAAGGACATGCCGGCGGACGTGCGTCCGCGGGAAAAACTGCTGGCCCGCGGCCCGCAGGCACTGAGCGATGTGGAGCTGCTGGCCCTGCTTCTGCGCACGGGCATGGCGGGCAAAGGGGTGTTCGAGCTTTCGGCCGAACTGCTGGAGCGACTCGGTGGTCTTGCGGGACTGCTGGCGGCGCAGGCAGACGATCTCAAGGTGATCAAGGGCCTGGGGCCAGCCAAACGCGCCGAGCTGGTGGCGGTCATGGAGCTGGCACGCCGCGCCATGACAGAGCGCCTGCGCGAACGCGAAGCCTTCGCCTCGCCGCAGGCCGTCAAGCAGCACCTGCAACTGCACCTGTCGCATAAACCGCACGAGGTGTTTGCCGTCCTGTTTCTGGACAGCCAGAACCGCCTGCTGGCGATGGAGGAACTGTTTCGGGGCACCCTGTCGCAAACCAGCGTGTACCCGCGCGAGGTGGTCTTGCGCGCCCTGCACCACCACTGCGCCGCCGTGGTGCTGGCGCACAACCACCCCAGCGGCAGCGTGCAGCCCAGCCGCGCGGACGAGGCCTTGACACAAAACCTCAAGGCCAGCCTGGCCTTGGTGGATGTACGGGTGCTGGACCACATCATCGTGGGGCCCGGTCAGGCCTTGTCTATGGCCGAGCAAGGTTTGCTGTAGCCAACAGCACCACCAGGGCACCTGCACCGCCCTGCGGTGGTGTGGCCTGCACAAAGGCCAACACCTGGTTTTTCTGGACCAGCCAGCTGTGCACCCGGCTTTTGAGCACCGGCATTTTGCCCGGCGAGCCCAGGCCCTTGCCATGCACCACCCGCACGCAGCGCACACCTTGGCGATGACACTCGCGAATGAACTCGGCCAGCGCCAGCCGCGCTTCGTCGGTGCGCAGGCCATGCAGATCGATTTCGCGTTGAATGGTCCAGTCGCCCTTGCGCAGCTTGCGCACCACATCGGGGCCGATGCCGGGGCGCTTGAAGCTCAAGGCCTCGTCGGTGTCGAGCAAGGTGCTGACATCAAACTCATCGCTCAGGGCATCTTTGAGCACGGCCTGTTCATCCTTTTGCCTCTGCACCGGCACCGGAGGCACAGCTTGTGGCTTGGGCGTGTGCCGCTCGGAGTGCGATAAAGGTTTGACCACGCCCACCGCTCGCGCAAACAAGTCCCGCTCGCGGCGTTCGCGCTCTTGCGCCTCGGCAAGCTCACGTGCACGCTGCTCGGCCAGCTCGCGTTCGCTCTGGAGCTGCTTCTGGATTTTTTTGAGGTCTTGCAGGCTTTGAATTTTCATCAGGCGCCTGCGCGGTTGCGCATCCAGTCTGCCGTCTGGAAAAAGCTTTGGTTGAGTCTTTGGTGCAAGGCCGGGTCCACGCCCACCTCGGTCATGGCCTGGTCCATGCAGGCCAGCCATTGGTCGCGCTCGGCAATGCCAATGGAAAAGGGCATGTGCCGCATGCGCAGGCGCGGGTGTCCAAAGCGATCTTCAAAGTAGGACGGGCCACCCAACCAGCCGCACAAGAACCAGAACAACTTGTCGCGTGCGTCGTCCAGCGTGCTGCCATGCACCGCGCGCAACAGCTCGTACTGTGGTTCCAGGTCCATCAAGTCATAAAACCGGTCTACCAGCTGGCGGACTTTGGACTCTCCACCCATCCATTCAAAAGGAGTGTCAAACGGCGGTTTTTCTTCAATGTTCATGCGGGCATTATCCGGGTCAATCCTGGGCTACTCGAAGGGTCTGCACAACGCTTTGCCCCAACAGCCCGCGCAAAGCCCATTGACCCGTCAGCAATGCCAACAGTGCCCCCACAAGAGCGCCAACCGGCAGCATCCACCACGACACGGTCCAGGGCAAGTCAAGCACCTGCCGCGCCAGCGTCCAGCCCAGCGCCAAGGCACTGCCTGTTGCGAGCAGACCCGCCAGCAGGCCTTGCAGACCCAACTCCAGCGCTTGCATGGTGGCCAGGCGACGGTGGCTGGCACCCAAGGCCCGCCAGACGGCATATTCGTGCACCCGCTGTTTGCGCCCGGCGTCCAGCACCGTCCAGAACACCAGCAAGCCCGACAACAGACTCAGGCCAAAGAGACTTTGCAAAGCACCCATGACCTGGTCGAGCATGCGCTGGATCTGGCCCAGCGTTTGCCGCAAATCCACGGTGGTGACGTTGGGAAACTGGCGCACCAGTTGTGCGTCCAAAGTGTCACCTGCCTGCGCTGAACGCAAAGTTGCCAGGTAAGTGGTGGGCCACTGCGGCATGCTGGCCACGGGGTAGATCATGAAAAAGTTGGCCCGCATCGACGTCCAGTCCACTTTGCGCACCGAGGTGATGCGCGCTTCATGCACTACGCCCGCCATGTCAAAGCCCACACGGTCGCCCAGCTTCAGGCCCAGTGTGTTGGCCAGCCCATCTTCGACGCTGACTTGCCCGCTGTCACCGGATTGCCATTGGCCCTGCACCAGCGTATTTTGATCGGGCAAGCTGCTGCTGTAGGACAAGTTGAACTCACGTTCAACCAGGCGCTGCGCCCGATCGCCCTCGAAGTCTTCTGCCTTGACTGCTTTTCCGTTGATGCTGACCAGGCGCCCGCGCACCATGGGAAACCAGTCCACCAACTCGGCGCCAGACTGCGCAACATGGCTGCGAAAGGCCTGCTGCTGGTCGGGCTGCACATTGATCACGAAATGATCTGGTGCATTGGCCGGGGTCACCTGGCGCCAGCTGCTGAGCAGGTCGGTGCGCAGCAGCAGCATCAATGCCAGCGCCATCAGGCCCAAAGCCATGGCACTGACTTGCACGATCGTCAGGCCCGGTCTTGCAGTGAGCTGCTTGAGCGCCATGCCCCAACCGCCGCGCCGCGACCCTGGCAACAGGGCGGCCGCACGCACCAAAGCGCCAGCCAACACAGCAAACACCAGCGCTGCCGACACAAAGCCTGCCAGCGTCATGCCCACCAAACGGGCATCCTGCCCGAACAACAGCGTGATGGCGGCAAAGGCCAGCAGGCCCAAGGCCGTGACCATCCAGGTGCGCACTCCGGGCGGCTGCATTTGCCGGCGAAGCACACGCAAAGCTGGCACTTTTGCCAGCTGAATCACCGGCGGCACCCCAAAGCCCCAGAGCAGTACCATGCCCACCGCCACGGACAAGAGCCAAGGCCCCGCCCCCGCAGAAGGCAGCTGCACCTGCCACAAGTCCTGCAGCACAGCCACCAGGCCGCCATGCAAGCCCCAGCCTGCGAAAGCCCCGATGCCGCAAGCCAGAGCACCAGCCAGGCTCAGCTGCAGCAAATGATTGCCCAACAACTGCGTCTGGGTCTGCCCCCAAACACGACGGAGCGCACAAGCATCGAGTTGTTCACGGGCATAACTGCGCGCCGCCATGGCCAGCGCCACGGCGCTGAGTACCGCTGTCAACAAGGCCACCAGGTTCAGGAAACTGCGTGCACGTTCCAGTGTTTGCTGCATCTCGGGGCGCCCCGAGCTCAGGGTCTCGATACGCGTACCGCGAAGCCCTTGCTGATCGAGCCATTGCTGCGCTTGAAGCGTCCAGCCCTGCACAGCGTCCGCACTGCCGGCGACCACCAGACGCCAGCTCAAACGACTGGCCGGTTGTACAAGTCCTGTAGCTGTCACATCGGCCGCGTGCATCAACACTCTGGGCGCCAGGCTCATGAATCCCATGCCACGGTCAGGCTCTTGGGCAATGACACCACCAATGCGCAACTGGCTGTGACCCAGTTGAAGGGCTTGCCCCACCTGTAGAGATAACTGCGAAAGGATCGCCGCATCCACCCAGACTTTGCCGCGCTCTGGGGCACCGGCTATGCGTCCGCCTTGCAGTTGCACAGAACCCATCAAAGGGTACGCATCGTCCACCGCTTTGAGCGCCACCAAGACGGGCATGGCACCGGTAGTCGCGATCTCGGCGCTTTCAGCCGCGCTGGCCATGGAGGCCATGCTCAGCTGTACGCTGGTGCGAAGCCCGCCAGCGCGGGCTTTGGCCAACACGGCGTCAGGCACGGGCTGGTCACTGACCCAGGCGGCATCGCCCCCCAGCAGTTGGTGCGCGTCACGCCATAAACCAGCCTGCAGGCGCTGCGACAAAAACGCCACCGTCGACAAGGCGGCCACCGCCAGGGCCACAGAGCCCATCAGCAGGCGCAACGGAGGGGTGCGCAACTCCCGGCGCAAGGACCCCAAAAGAGAGCGTAGCCCATGTATTGACATCATGACCACACCTTACCCGAAAGCCATCAACCCTGAGCAATCGGGTATTAAGCCCATCTCATTGAAGCGTTTGTGGGCCTGCAAGCGGAATGCGCAAGGTGAACACGGTTTGTTGTCCTGGCAAACTGTCAAAGGCCAACTCACCCTCGTGTCCCAAAGCAATCGAACGGCTGAGCCAGAGACCGACGCCCATCCCCTCAGCCTTGCTGGTTTTGAACAGATTGAAGACGCTGCTTTGCTGATCCAGAGGGATGCCTATGCCGTTGTCGAGCACACGAACCACGGCGAAACCATCGAGCACCTCGCCCTCCACCTGAATCCAGGTCGGCCGGCTCTCCACCACACTGGTGGCTTGCAAGGCGTTTTGCAGCAGGTTGAGCATGACTTGCTGAAGTTGCACAGCGTCGCCCAGAACATGCATGTTCGCTTGCAGCTGCACACGCAGTCGAACACCTTTTTCCTGAGCCGGAATTTTCAGAATGTCGGCCACTTCCTGCACCAGCGCCGACATATCAAGATGTTCATACTCCGCTTTGCCTGTTCGGAACAAATTTCGTAATTTGCGGATGATGTCGCTGGCACGCTGGGTATCGCTAAAAATGCTGTGCGCCACCTTGCCCTCGGGCGTGCTTTCGTCCGGGTACTTCTGTTTGAGCCATTCCGCATGCAGGGAGTTGGCAGCCAAAGGCTGGTTAAGCTCATGTGCGAAACTGGCCACCAAGGCCCCCATGCCAGCGCTCTTGTGGGAAAGGGTCAGTTGGCGAATCAGCTCGTCTCGTTCGTTGAGCATGTCCCGGTGCACGAGCTCTTGCTGCAATAAGAGCTTGCTTCTTTCCTGCTCCTTGGCCAAAGACCGCTCGGCCTGCAAACGGTGTTCGTGAATCTGGCCCACAAAGGCCTGAATGAAGGCCACGTTGATCAGGCTGATGCCCCAGAACCGGCTGACATACAGCATGATCGAAACGGGATCATCTCCATAAAACTCCGCAGGACTCCAGCCCTTCCAGATCGCAACCGCCTTGATGGCCGAGGAAACGCAGAGAATCCAGCCTGCACGTTTGATGGCATGGGCGCCAGCGACCTTGCCTTGTGCCAACAAGGCATTGCCCACATGCACATACTGCAAAGAATTGATCGCATAAAAGCCGTAAAACCACAACAGATGCCAAAAGTCGCTGGCACCATGGACGTACATCACCACGGTCACAGCCACATAGATGCTGTTGGCTACCATCTGTTGTATCAACCATTTGCGGTTGTAGCTTTGGGCCATTTTGCGAAGCGCCATTTGGCGCCCCCAAATACCCAACAAGAGCGGGAAAGCGCCCAGGCACATGACCCACAGGTCGCTGATTTCCCCGCGCAAGCCCAAGGCAAACAGCGCCAGGGCACTGAGCATGCCCGACACGCTCCACAAAGCCACCAGGCGGTTGTGATAACGCGCAAGCCCCGACCAGATCGCACCGTGGATCAACAGGTAAAGCGTGGCGATCATCCAGACGACCGTCCGGGGATCTATATCAAGGTTGATGTTTGGCATTTGGAGTGATGACTTTCGGACTCAATTATGCCGATCAAATCACACCAACCGAACACAAAAATTATCGAAGCAAAGGCAAACGCAAAGTAAAGACCACGCCTTCAGACTGGCTTTCGAAACCCAGATGCCCACCATGCGCGTTGACGATCGAGCGGCTCAGCCATAAACCGACGCCCATGCCTTCGGACTTGGAGGTTTTGAACAAGGTAAACACCTCGTCCTGCAGTTGGGCGTCAATGCCTGGACCATTGTCTCGAACACGCAGGTACATTTGGCCGTCTTGCGTGACGCAACTGACGTCTATGGCCGGTAACGGCGTAGCCGCAGCATCCAGGGCATCCATGGCGTTGTTGAGCAGATTCAACACCACCTGCTGCAACTGCGTGACATCGCCATTGACCATGACCTGATCGGGTACCGAGGAAGACAGCGCAATACCGGATCGCTGGAGGCGACCTTCGACGATGAGCAAGACATCCCGCAGCATGTCAGCAAAAGCAATGGGCTCAAAATTTTGAATCCGGGTCATGAACATGGACCGCAAAGTGCGCACGATGCGACTGACCTTGAAGGCGTCTTCACGCATACCCTCACCCAGCTTGCTCAATTGCTGTGGGTCATCGAGCCGCTGCTGTTGAAGCAGCGTGTCCATGATTTCGGTTTTGAAAGTCAGCGCAGTCAGTGGCTGATTAACTTCATGGGCAATGCCAGCCACCAGCGCGCCCATGCCTGCACTCTTGTTGGACAAGGTCAGCTGCCGGATGATCTCCTCTCGCTCCTTGAGTAAAGCACCCACATCCTGGGCATGTTGCTCGAGCAGATCTATCTTTTGTTTTTGGAGTTTGGCTTCGTTTTCTGCGCGCAACCGCGATGCTTGCACCTGTCCAACAAAAGCCTGCAAGAAACCCACATTGACGAGGCTGATCGCCACGAACTGCCCGATGAAAACGACGGCCTGGTCCCAAGCCATGACATAAAGGCTGACCTCGCCCCAGCCTCCAAGCAGCGCCACGGTTTTGACACCCAGACTGATACAAAAAGCAAACCCTGCGAACTCAATGGCCCAAGCACCACTGAGGCCTTCTTTCTGGCGCATGGCACGCCCAATCAGAATGTATTCAACCAGATTGAGGGTATAGAAAGCGTAAAACAGCAGCACCAGCCCGGGCAGATAGTCCCCACCCCGCAGAAAATGGGCCAGCCCCAGGCCCATGTAAGCCGCATTGAAGAGTCCATGCCCCCACAGCCAGTAACGAGAGACTGGCCCCAGCATGGAGCGCAAGGTGATCTGCCGACCCAGGTTACCAGCCGCCATCAAGAATTGGCCAATGATCACCAGCGCCCAATCGGGCCAGACGCCACGCATGCCCAGAAACACCAAACCGAAAGCACTGACGATGCCCGACAGGCTCCACGCCGCAACGGTGCGGCTGCGGTACTGAGCCAGGCCAACCCAGATGGCCGCATGGAGCATCAAGTACAGCGCCGCATCCATCAGGTAGATGGTGCGCAGGTCCAGAATCATCACTCCCCCAAAGTCAGGCGTTCACTGACTATAGGTGATTTTGATCAGTAGGTTTCAAGGTGCAGGCGACCCTGCTTTTTCAGGTCGGCACCCATCGCTTCCCAGTCGAGGCCCGCTCCTTGGGCGATGTCGCGCAGGGCCATGACCACCCCCTCTTCCATGCTCTTGAGACCACAGACATAGAAACAGGTGTTGGCATCCTGCAGCAGTGCAGCGATGTCGGCAGCGCGGTCACGCATGGCGTCTTGCACGTAGCGCTTCGGTTTGCCGGCTTCGCGCGAGAAGGCGAATTCAATATCGATGAAGTCCTTCGGCAGCTTGTTGAGCGGTCCAAAGTACGGCAGCTCCGCAGGCGTGCGGGCACCAAAGAACAGCATGAGCTTGCCGCCTTCGAACTTGCCGCTGGCGCGCAAACGTCGGCGCCATTCGGTCATGGCGCGCATCGGAGCCGAACCCGTACCGGTGCAGATCATGACGATGTTGCTCTTGGGATGGTTCGGCATCAGGAAGCTGGCACCGAACGGACCGATCACCTGCACCTTGTCACCGACCTGCAGGTCGCACATGTAGTTGGAGCCCACGCCACGCACGGACTTGCCGTCGTGGTCTTCGAGCACGCGCTTGATGGTCAACGACAGGTTGTTGTGGCCCGGGCGTTCGCCGTTGCGCGGGCTGGCAATCGAGTACTGGCGGGCGTGGTGTGGCTTGCCGCTGGCGTCCACGCCGGGCGGGATGATGCCGATCGACTGGCCTTCGAGCACGGGGAAAGGCATGCCGCCGAAATCCAGCACGATATGGTGGGTGTCGTACTCGGTGCCGACCTCGGTCACGCGCAGGTTGCCAGTCACGGTGGCGGTGATGAATTTTTCTGTAGCCTTGGGGCCATACAAGTTGGTATAGGCGTGGGCAGCTGACCAAGGCGGGATGGTGGCGCCGAACTGAGAGGAGTTGAAGGTATCACCGCTCGCGCCGGAGGAGACCGAAGCAGCTGAAGCCGAGGCGGCTTGCACAACAGCCTGGGCTTGCTGCGCGGCTTCGCCAACGTCGCCACCGAGCTCAGCGAGTTGATCGGCACTGAGTTCCCCGGGCAGATCGTCCCACTTGAGCTGCTCTTCGATGCTGTAGGCCTTGGCTTTGGGCATCATGCGCCAGTTGTCAATCGCACCCGTGGGGCACGGCGAGACGCAGTCCATGCAGAGGTTGCAGACATCAGCCTTGACGACGTAGTTACGCGAGTCGTGGGTGATGGCGTCGATGGGGCAGATGGCTTCGCAGGTGTTGCAGCGGATGCAGATTTCCGGGTCGATGACGTGTTGCTTGATCAGGTTCGATTCGGTGCTCATGCGGGCTCCTCGGTGTTGTTCTTCAGTCGACAAAGGCCAGGACCAGGTTCCTCAGCGGGGTACCGCAACATCGTCACCCGGTCCTGGCCTTTGTCGACTGCCCCCCAAAAAGGGAGGCAGCCGGTCAAAGCGTCATCAGTTGAAGCGGACGTATTCGAAGTCCACCGGCTGGCGGTTGATGCCCATGACCGGGGGGGCGATCCAGTTGGCGAACTTGCCCGGCTCGACCACGCGGCCCATCAGGCTGGCCACGTAGGCGCGGTCCTGATCGGAAGGCAGCCACTCGCCCACCTTGGCGTTCCACTCGGACTCGCTCACGGCACGACCATCCGGGCTCACCTTCACGCCCTTGAGCGTGCCGATGTTGCGGTGGAACGCCTTGTGCGGCACGCTCAGGCGGTAGTCGATGCCGGCCTTTTCAATGATGCGGTTCCAACGCTCCACACCGCCCTTGGAGTCGGTGATGTAGTCATCACGCAGCACTTCGTTCAAAGCGTTGAGCATCGGCACTTCCTTTTCAACCAGCTGACCGTCCACCACGTCCAGGATCTTGTAAGTGTTGCCCTTGAGCACATGGTCGTCAGTGCGCTTGCCTTCTTCGTAGCGGCCTTTCAAACCGGAGCTGTAGAAGGTGGCGGCATTGGACGACTGGTCGGCACCGAACAGGTCGATCGTCACCGAGAAGTGGAAGTTGATGTAGCGCTGGATGGTGGGCAGATCGATCACACCAGCGGCGCGCAGCTTGCTCACGTCGTCGGTCTTGAGCTGGTTCATCATGTCCACGGTGCGCTGGATCACGCGGCCCACGCCGGACTCGCCCACGAACATGTGGTGGGCTTCTTCGGTCAGCATGAACTTGGTGGTACGGGCCAGCGGGTCGAAAGCAGATTCGGCCAGGGCGCACAGCTGGAACTTGCCGTCGCGATCGGTGAAGTAGGTGAACATGAAGAAGCTCAGCCAGTCAGGCGTCTTCTCGTTGAAGGCTTCCAGAATGCGAGGGTTGTCGGCGTTGCCGCTGTTGCGCTCGAGCAGGGCTTCGGCTTCTTCACGGCCGTCCTTGCCAAAGTATTTGTGCAGCAGGTACACCATGGCCCACAGGTGGCGGCCTTCTTCGACGTTGACCTGGAACAGGTTGCGCAGGTCGTACTGGCTGGGGGCCGTCAGGCCCAGGTGGCGCTGCTGCTCGACCGATGCAGGCTCGGTGTCGCCTTGCGTCACGATGATGCGGCGCAGGTTGGCGCGGTGTTCGCCAGGGACGTCTTGCCAGGCGGCTTCGCCCATGTGGTCACCGAAGTGGATCTTGCGCTCTTGCTCGGCGGGGTTCAGGAAGATGCCCCAGCGGTAGTCGGGCATCTTGACGTGGCCAAACTGCGCCCAGCCTTGCGGATCAACGCTCACGGCGGTGCGCAGGTACACGTCGAAGTTTTGCGAGCCGTCTGGACCCATGTCCTGCCACCACTGCAGGTAGTTGGGCTGCCAGTGCTCGAGCGCGCGCTGCAGCGTGCGGTCTTCGGACAGGTTGACGTTGTTGGGGATTTTTTCGCTGTAGTTGATACCGGACATGAGGGTCTCCAGAAATTAAAGCAACGGTGGGGTCAAATTTCGGTTGCAGCGCGGACCACCGGGAACCACGCTGCACAACGTCAAAACATCAAACGCGGTTCAGGTCGAACTGGACTTTTTCGCCCTTGCCGTAGACCTTGAGGGCACCCTTTTCGCCCACGGCGTTGGGGCGCTGGAAGATCCAGTTCTGCCAGGCGGTCAGGCGGCCGAAGATGCGGGTGAGCATGTTCTCTTTCTGGGCGAAGCGCAGGTTGGCTTCCAGACCGGTCAGGGCGTCGGGCGACATGGCCGCACGCTCTTCGATGGCCAGGCGCAGCTCGTCGTCCCAGTCGATGTCATCAGGCGCCGCCGTCACCAGGCCCAGCTTGTAGGCAGCGTCGCCGTCAAGCGCCTGACCGACGGCAGCGCGGGCGGCTTCCATAGGCGCCGCTTCTTCATAGAAGCGGCGCTGCAGGCGCGACTGGTCGTTGACCATGGGGAGGTAGCCGAAGTTCATTTCGCCCAGTGTCAGTGCGGGTTGCTTTTCGGGCTCATCGGGCAGCACCAGCATGTAGGCACGGTCGGCGCAGAAGGCCAGCTCGGCCAGCGACCCTGCAAAGCAGGAACCGGGTTCAATCAGGGCAAACAGTGTGCGCGAAGAGACGTCCATGCGAGCAAACGTACGACGCATGTAGCCCAAGGTTTCGCGAGCAAACCAGTGGTCCTGGTTGTTCAGCACGGCGGCATCTGCGGCGAGCACGGCAGCGCTGGAATCGGGGCCATGGCCCTGGGTCTTGAGCAGCCAGGTGCCCAGTTCCAGTTCGTTGGTGCGCATGTGCAGGATGGCGTCATCCAGTTCACGCGTCATTTGCAGAGGCCACCAGTTGGCACCTGCGGCTTCGATACCCGCGATGTCAGCGGCCACGGCAGCGGTGGGCGCCTTGACGGTAAAGGTGGCCGTGCGCTTGACGCGGTCCATCTCCACTGTCACATAGGTGTAGCTCACCCGGTCGGCTTCGATGGTGCGGTTCAGGGGTGTCAGTGCCACGCCTTTGGCTGAGGCCGGACGGTTGCTGTTGGCAGACAGTTTTTGTGCACGGTCCTTGACGGCTTGCTGGAACACGGCGGGTTTGGCGATCGCGTCAACCAGGCGCCAGTCCACGGCTTTTTGACCGCGCACGCCTTCCACACTGGTGCAGAAAATGTCGGCCAAGTCGTGGCGCACATGGCGCTTGTCGGTCACGCGGGTCAGGCCACCAGTACCGGGCAGCACACCCAACAGAGGCACTTCGGGCAGGGACACGGCGCTGGAGCGGTCGTCCACCAATACGATTTCGTCGCAAGCCAAGGCCAGTTCGTAGCCGCCACCCGCGCAAGCGCCGTTGACAGCAGCGATGAACTTCAGGCCGTTGTGGCGGCTGGAGTCTTCAATACCATTGCGGGTTTCGTTGGTGAACTTGCAGAAGTTCACTTTCCAGGCGTGGCTGGAAACACCGAGCATGAAAATATTGGCGCCCGAGCAGAACACACGGTCACGCAGGCTGGTCACCACCACGGTGCGCACTTGCGGGTGCTCGAAACGGATGCGCTGCAGCGCGTCGTGCAGCTCAATGTCCACGCCCAGGTCGTAGCTGTTGAGTTTGAGTTTGTAGCCCGGACGAATGCCGGCGTCTTCATTGAAGTTCAGGCCGAGCGTGGCGGTATCACCATCCACGGTCAACTGAATGTGTTTGTACTGCGCGGGTGAGGTCTGGTAATTGACCTGCGGGTTGGTGCTTGTCATGGCTGTTGCCTCCGGTTGGGTTCAGAAAATGCATTGGGCTGCACGTTGAGGTGAAGTTTATTGCATGTTCTGGATGTCGGCAATATGCATTTTATTTCTTTTTATAGGGATTTCCCTAGGTTTTGAGATGCAGGTGCTCCCGGACTTCTTTGCGCAGTTGAGCGAACGCAGCCTGCACATCCCCCAAGCTTGTGTTGATGGTCAAGTCAGCCTTGGAATAAAAGGCCGAGCGACCATCGAGAATGCGCTTGAGGTCTTCCATCGCTTCACGGCTGGCCGCCATGGGGCGTAAGTCACCTTGGGCCGCCACGCGTGACATGTGGTCTTGCGCATCGGCCTGCAACCACACCGTGGTGCAGTGCGAGAGCAGCAAGTTGAAATTGCTCGAATCGGACACCAGTCCACCTGGCGTGGCAATGACAACTTCAGGATAAATCTGAATGGCTTCTTCCAGTGCACGGCGCTCGTAGCGGCGGTAAGCGTTGGCACCGTAGAGGTTGTGAATCTCGCTGATCTGACAACCCGCAAACTGCTCGATCTCGCGGCTAAGCTCAATAAAAGGAAAACCCAGATCGTCCGCCAGGCGTTGTCCCAGCGTGGTTTTGCCAGCACCACGCAGGCCTATCAGGGCCACGCGGTTGGCGCGATCTTGCTGCGATCCCCCTTCACCAAACAAGTCCGTCAACTGCACACGCGCACGGCGCAAATCGGCTTCGCTGCGCTTGGACAGCAGTTCACGAATAAGCAGCCATTCAGGAGAAGAGGTAGAGATATCGCCCAGCAATTCAGCCAGAGAACATTGCAGCGCCTGCGCCACCTGCAAGAGCACCAGCACCGACACATTGCCCATGCCGTATTCCAGATTGGCCAAGTGACGCTCAGACACATCAGCGGCAATCGCCACGGCTTTGCGGGTCATGCCCTTGCGTGAGCGCAAGGTGCGCACACGTTCCCCCAGGGACTCCAGGAACGGGTGTCTGCCTTGCTCGTCCGGGGTCTGGGTCGGATTCAAAAATTCAGTGGTTGTTGTCATGAACTAGGGTATTCCCTGTGTTTTTATGCTGGCCATAACATGCACTTTAATGCATACTGCACAGCAGGCACGATAGTGCATTTATACCTTCAACGCACCGACTTGAACAGTCTTTTATTTCATGACCACTGAACTGCTCCCCAATTTCTTCGCTGGCCGCTGGCAAACCGGTACAGGCGCAGGCATCCCTTTGTTCGACCCGGTGTTGGGCACAGAGCTGGTGCGCGTTTCGAACGCAGGTGTGGATCTGGCCGAAGGTTTTGCCTTTGCCCGTGAGCAAGGCGGCCAGGCCCTGCGCGCCATGACCTATGCCCAGCGCGCCGCCATGCTGGGCAAGATCGTGGAAGTGCTGCAGGCCCATCGCGACGAGTACCACTCCATCTCCACCGCCAACTCCGGCACCACCACCCGCGACTCGGGTGTGGACATTGACGGCGGCATCTACACCCTGGGTTATTTCGCCAAGCAAGGTGCTGCACTGGGCGAAGCCAAATGCCTGCTCGATGGCCAACGCATCCGCATGGCCAAGGACCCGGCTTACCAAACGCAACATATCCAGGTCCCCACCGAGGGCGTGGCCCTGTTCATCAACGCTTTCAACTTCCCCAGCTGGGGCTTGTGGGAGAAGGCCGCACCCGCTTTGCTCTCGGGTGTACCCGTCATCGTCAAGCCCGCCACCGCCACGGCCTGGCTGACGCAGCGCATGGTCAAGGACGTGGTGGATGCCGGCGTGGTGCCAGCAGGCGCCCTGTCGGTCATCTGCGGCTCGTCTGCGGGGCTGATGGACCAGCTGCAGCCCTTCGATGTGGTGTCCTTCACAGGCTCGGCCGAAACCGGGCGCATCATCCGCAGCCATCCGGCAGTCAGCGAGCGCTCGGTGCGCTGCAACATCGAAGCCGACAGCATCAACTCCGCCCTGCTGGCCCCGCACGCCACCGAAGGCAGCGAGGCTTTCAACCTGCTGTTGACCGAGGTGGTGCGAGAGATGACACAAAAATCCGGCCAAAAGTGCACCGCCATTCGCCGTATTTTTGTGCCACGCGCCGTGTACGACGCCGCCGCTGCCGCCATTGCCGCCAAACTGGGCAAAACCAGTGTGGGCAACCCCCGAAATGAATCGGTGCGCATGGGCGCGCTGGTCAGCAGCGAGCAAAAAGCCGCTGTACTGGCGGGCCTGGCCCAGCTCAAGACCGAAGCCGAGGTGCTGTTTGACGGCAACACCAACGCCCTGGTCGATGCCGCCGACACCTCGGCCTGCGTGGCGCCAGTGCTGCTGGGCCATCGCCAGCCCGAACAAGCCCAGGTGCTGCACAGCGTGGAAGTGTTCGGCCCTGTGGCCACCCTCATGCCTTACGACAGCGTCGATCAGGTCCTGGCCATGATCCGCCGTGGTGAAGGCTCGTTGGTATGTTCGGTCTACAGCGAAGACCCCGCCTTCACCGCCCAGGTCAGCCTGCACCTGGCGGCCTGGCATGGCCGGGTGCATGCGATTTCGCCCGATGTTGCGGCCCTGCACTCGGGTCACGGCAACGTCATGCCCATGAGCCTGCACGGCGGCCCCGGCCGCGCCGGTGGCGGCGAAGAGCTGGGCGGCCTGCGCGCCCTTAACTTCTACCACCGCCGCGCCGCCATCCAGGGCAGCAGCCAGGCGCTGGACCTGCTGGCTGCGCAAGGGGTGGCCTTGCCGCTGTAAACCCTGTACGCCCCGACCTCAAGTAGCCGCACAATAGAAACAAAAACAGATCCCCGGAGACACCCATGCCCCACGTTCAGCCGCCCGAGAGCACCTTCAATTTCGCCCAGCACCTGCTGGCTGCCAACGCCAAACGCGCCGACAAAATCGCGCTGATCGACGATGCCGGTCAGCTCACTTACGGCCAATTGGCTGAACAGGTGCGTCGCTTTGCGAGCGGCCTGCAAAAAATGGGCTTGCAACGTGAAGAGCGCGTGCTTCTGCTCATGCACGACAGCAGCGACTGGGTGGTGGCCTTCTTGGGCTCCCTGTACGCAGGGGTGGTGCCAGTGGCAGTCAACACCTTGCTCACTGCCGAAGACTATGCCTTCATGATGGGCAACAGCCGCGCACAAGCTGCGCTGGTGTCTGCCGCCTTGCTGCCCACCTTGCAATCTGCGCTGGACCTAGGCGGGCATGAAGTGAAACACCTGGTGGTTTCCCGTTCTGCGCAGCCCTTGCCAGCCGGTGCAGTAGACATGGCCAAGCTGGTGTCCAAAGGCGACGTGGGCGTTCCTGCCAGCACCCATGTGGATGAACCCGCGTTCTGGCTTTATTCGTCCGGCTCCACCGGCAAACCCAAGGGCACGGTGCACACCCAAGGCAACCTCTACTGGACCGCAGAGCTGTACGGCAAACCCGTGCTCGGCCTGACCGAAAACGACACCGTGTTTTCTGCCGCCAAACTGTTTTTTGCCTATGGCCTGGGCAATGCCTTGTCTTTCCCCTTGAGCGTAGGCGCAACCGTCGTGCTGATGGCCGAGCGCCCCACACCGCAAGCCGTCTTCAAGCGCATGGTGGATCACCAACCGACCGTTTTTTATGGCGCACCCACCGGCTACGGCGGCATGCTGGCCAGCCCCGATCTGCCCGCCAAGTCGCAAGTGGCCCTGCGCATGTGTTCATCTGCAGGCGAAGCCTTGCCGCGCGACATTGGCGAGCGCTGGACAGCGCAATTTGGCTGCGAAATCATCGACGGCATCGGCTCAACCGAGATGCTGCACATCTTCCTGTCCAACCGCCCGGGCGATGTGCGTTACGGCACCACCGGCAAGCCGGTCGAGGGCTATGAGGTGGAGCTGCGCAACGAAGACGGCTCGGTGGTCTCCGGCCACGACCAGATTGGCGACCTGTTCATCAAAGGCCCCAGCAGCGCCCTGATGTACTGGAACAATCGCGAAAAATCGCGCGACACCTTCCGCGGTGAATGGACCAAGAGCGGCGACAAATACACCCGCGACATTGACGGCTACTACACCTACGCTGGTCGCAACGACGACATGCTCAAAGTCAGCGGGATTTACGTGTCCCCATTCGAAGTCGAGGCCACGCTGGTGCAGCACCCCGCCATTCTGGAAGCGGCCGTGATTGGCAAGGAAGACAGCGATGGCCTGACCAAGACCAAGGCCTTCATCGTCCTGAAGACCGGGCAGAGCCTGAGCGAAGAAGAGGTCAAGGCCTTCGTCAAGGAACGCCTGGCCCCCTACAAATACCCGCGTTTCATGGAGTTTGTGGACGAGCTACCCAAAACCGCCACCGGCAAGATCCAGCGCTTCCGCCTGCGCGATCTGGAGCGCGAGCGCGGTTGACGCGCCCTGCCCCGATCAAGTGTTCTTGCTGATGGTGATGGTCGGAAACTTGCTGGAAAAGTCCTTGGCGCGTTCGGCCACACGAATGGCCACCTGACGCGCCAGGGCCTTGTAGATGCCCGCCACTTCGCTGTCGGGCTCGGCCACCACCGTGGGACGACCGCTGTCGGCCTGCACCCGAATGCCCATGGACAGCGGCAAAGCGCCCAAAAAGTCCAGGCCCAGTTCGGCCGCCATTTTCTTGCCGCCTTCAGCGCCAAAAATGTGTTCCACATGGCCGCAGTTGGAGCAAACATGCATGGCCATGTTTTCCACCAGACCCAGAATCGGCACGTCCACTTTTTCGAACATGCGAATACCTTTGCGGGCATCCAGCAAGGCAATGTCCTGCGGCGTGGTCACCACCACCGCACCCGTGAGCGGCACGCGCTGGGACAGCGTGAGTTGAATGTCGCCGGTGCCCGGCGGCATGTCCACAATCAGGTAGTCCAGGTCTTTCCAGTTCGTCTGGCGCAGCAACTGCTCCAGCGCCTGCGTGGCCATGGGGCCGCGCCAGATCATGGCATCGTCGGCATCGACCAGCAGACCAATCGACATGACCTGAACACCATGGTTTTCCAGCGGCTCCATGGTTTTGCCATCGTGCGTGTCGGGGCGGCCACTGACGCCCAGCATCATGGGCTGGCTGGGTCCGTAAATATCGGCGTCCAGCACGCCCACGCGCGCGCCCTCGGCGGTCAGCGCCAGCGCCAGGTTGGCCGCTGTGGTGCTTTTGCCCACACCGCCCTTGCCCGAAGCCACGGCAATGATGTTACGCACGCCCGGCAAGAGTTGCACGCCACGCTGCACCTGATGCGCAATGATCTTGGTGGCGACCGTGGCCGACACCTGCTGCACCCCTGCCACAGCCTTGGCCGCAGCTTCCAAAGCCGCCTGCAAGGCTGCAATCTGGCTTTTGGCCGGATAGCCCAATTCCACCTCGAAAGACACCTTGCCCCCGTCAACCTGGAGGTTCCTGAGTTGTTTGGTGGACACAAAGTCCTTGCCAGTGTTCGGATCGATGACGGTTTGCAGGGCTTGGAGCAATTGTTCGGGGGTGGCCATGGGGGTCTTTCTCAAAACAGCAGGCAGTGTAGCGACAACTCATAAAATCGGAGGTTTGCAAGCATAAATCCCTAAAGCCATGTCCGACGCTCCCCGCCAGCTTTTTGTCACCACCGCCCTGCCGTACGCCAACGGCAACTTCCACATCGGCCACATCATGGAATACATCCAGGCCGACATCTGGGTGCGGACCATGCGCATGCAGGGTAACGAGGTGCACTTTGTCTGTGCCGACGACGCGCACGGCGCGCCCATCATGATCGCGGCCGAGAAGGCGGGCATCACGCCTCAGCAGTTCGTGGCCAATATTGCCGGCGGTCGCAAGCCCTATCTGGACGGTTTTCACATCGCCTTTGACAACTGGCACAGCACCGACGGCCCAGAAAACCACGCACTGGCCCAGCAGATTTACCTAGACCTGAAAAAGCAGGGCCTGATCGAGACCCGCACGATTGAGCAGTTCTACGACCCCGACAAGGGCATGTTCCTGCCCGACCGCTTCATCAAGGGCGAATGCCCCAAGTGCGGCGCCAAGGACCAGTACGGCGACAACTGCGAAAGCTGCGGTGCGGTCTACGCCCCGACCGAACTGAAAAACCCCTACTCCGCTCTGTCCGGCGCCACACCGGTGCTGCGCACCTCCGAGCATTTCTTCTTCAAGCTCTCGGACAAGCGTTGCCTGGACTTCCTGGCCCAGTGGACCAACAGCGGCGCCGTGCAACCTGAAGTGCTCAACAAGATCGCCGAGTGGATCGAGCCCGGTGAAGACGGTCAACCCAAGATGGGCGACTGGGACATCTCACGCGATGCCCCCTACTTCGGCATCGAAATTCCCGATGCGCCAGGCAAGTACTTCTATGTCTGGCTGGACGCGCCCATTGGCTACCTGGCCTCACTCAAGAATTACTTCGGCAAGATCGGTAAGGACTACGACGCCTTCATGGCCGACCCGACCGTGGAACAGTACCACTTCATTGGCAAGGACATCATCACCTTCCACACCCTGTTCTGGCCGGCCATGCTGCATTTCTCCGGCCGCAAGGTGCCCAACGCGGTCTTCGTGCACGGCTTCCTGACGGTGAGCGGCGAGAAGATGAGCAAGAGCCGCGGCACCGGACTGGACCCGCTCAAGTACCTGAGCTTGGGCATGAATCCCGAATGGCTGCGCTACTACATTGCCGCCAAGCTCAACGGCCGCAACGAGGACGTCGACTTCAACCCCGAGGACTTCCAGGCCCGCGTCAACTCGGACCTGATTGGCAAATACGTCAACATCGCCAGCCGCTCGGCGGGCTTCATCGCCAAGCGTTTTGGCGGCCAGCTGGGCGAAGTCTCGGCCGACGGTGACGCCCTGCTGTCGCACCTGCGTGACGGCATTGCCCCGATTGCCGAGCTGCTGGCCGAGCGCGACTACGCCAAGGCCCTGCGCGATGTGATGGCGCTGACCGACCGCGTCAACGAATACGTGGACGCCAACAAGCCCTGGGAACTGGCCAAAAAAGAAGGCATGGAAGGGCGCCTGCACGATGTGTGCACCACCTGCATCGAAGCCTTCCGGGTGCTGACCGTGCTGCTCAAGCCGGTGCTGCCCAACCTGGCCGCACAGGTCGAGGCTTTCCTGAACATCGGCCCCATGACCTTTGCCAACGCCAGCCAGCCCCTGGGTGCCGGTCATGCCATTGGCGAGTACAAACACCTGATGCAACGCGTCGACCCGAAGATGCTGGACGCCCTGTTCGAGCCGCCCGCAGCGCCCGAGCCCGAGAAAGTCATTCCGGGAGGGGAAGAGATTGCGCCGACCATCTCCATCGACGATTTCGCCAAGATCGACCTGCGCATTGCAAAGATCGTCAACTGCGAGGCTGTCGAAGGCTCGACCAAGCTGCTGCGCCTGACGCTGGACGTGGGCGAGGGCCGCACGCGCAACGTCTTCAGTGGCATCGCCAGCATGTACAAGCCCGAAGACCTGGTCGGCAAGCTGACGGTGATGGTGGCCAACCTGGCGCCGCGCAAGATGAAGTTCGGCGTGTCCGAAGGCATGGTGCTGGCCGCCAGCCATGCCGATGAAAAGGCTGAACCGGGCATTCACGTGCTCCACCCCTGGCCTGGTGCCAAGCCAGGCATGCGCATTCACTGAGCGTTCTAGCCCTGCATGCGTCTGTCCCCCACAGGGCAGGCGCATAATGCCCCTCTTAATGAGATGGGCAAACGTCCCCCATCCTGGAGACAAGCCATGCAGTGGAGCCAGGCCACACAATTGTTTCGTCCGCGTCTGCTCGACAGTTTGAAGGGCTACAACCGGCAGCGTCTGGGGCAAGACGTAGGGGCTGGACTCACCGTTGGTGTCGTTGCACTCCCCTTGGCCATGGCTTTTGCCATTGCCTCAGGCCTCAAGCCCGAGGCGGGCATCTTTACGGCTGTCATCGCAGGCTTTCTGATTTCCTTGCTCGGCGGCAGCAAGGTCCAGATTGGCGGGCCCGCAGGCGCTTTCATCGTCATCGTGTACGACATCGTGGCCCGCTACGGCGTGGCCAACCTGATCATTGCCACCGCCATGTCTGGTGTGTTGCTGTTCTTGATGGGCCTGTTTCGCCTGGGCACCCTGATCCGGTTCATCCCCGTGGCCGTGGTCATTGGCTTTACCAACGGCATTGCGGTGCTGATCATGCTCTCGCAAGTCAAGGACTTTCTGGGCTTGGACATTGCGCACATGCCCGCCGACTTTTTTGGCATCCTGAACGCGCTGTGGACCCATCTGCACAGTTTCAACTTTGCGGCAGTGTTGGTCGCGCTGGGCTCGCTATCGCTGGTGGTCGGCTGGGTGCGCGTGGGACGCCGACTGGAAGGTACACCTTATGCGTTGCTGGCCAGCGTACCTGGCTCCATCATTGCGCTGGTCTTTGCCACTTTGGCCACCTGGAGTCTGTCGCTGCCAGTCGAAACCATTGGCTCACGTTTTGGCAGCATCCCTTCTGGTCTGCCCGTGCTGCAATGGCCCGAGTTCTCGTGGGAAACAGCGCGCTTTCTGATCATGCCCACCTTCACTCTAGCTTTGCTGGGCGCCATTGAGTCGTTACTGTGCGCCCGCGTGGCTGACGATCTGATTGATGACCGGCATAACTCCAACCAGGAGCTGATGGCCCAAGGCGTGGCCAACTTCGTGACACCATTTTTTGGTGGCATGCCTGCCACCGGCACCATTGCCCGAACCATCACCAACATCAAGAGCGGTGCCACCTCACCCATCTCGGGCATGGTGCATGCCGTCACACTACTGGCCATTTTGGTGGTGGCTGCGCCGCTGGCGGCCAATATTCCATTGGCGGCGCTATCAGCCATCTTGTTGTTCGTGGCCTGGAACATGGGCGAGTGGCGTGAGTTCGTGCATCTGCGCCAGTTCCGCATGCCTTACCGCATCACATTGCTGGCCGTATTTTTCCTCACGGTGGTCTTTGATTTAACGGTCGCGGTCGAGGCCGGACTGGTTGCAGCCTGCCTGACCTTCATTTACCGCATCTCCAGCCTGAGCCGCAGCGAAGAAGTTCCCCTCAAGGACTACCCCGAACTGGCCGAGCAGCCCGCGCAAGTCCAGGCCTGGAGGATGTATGGCGCACTGTTCTTCGGGGCCGTCAAACTGATTGAAGCCATTGAAGACAACTTGCAGACCCGTGTGCTGGTGCTGGATCTGAAAAACGTGATTTATGTGGACTCCAGCGGCGCGGATGCACTGGTCAACCTGATCCACACCTGCAAAAAGAAAGACGTGGAGCTGATTGTGTGCGGACTGATGCACCAGCCCATGGACATTGCCCAACGCAGCGGCTTGCTGCAATTGGTGCAACAACAGCTCGAACCCGACCTGGCGGCAGGCATGGCCCGTGCCATTGCATTTGGCCGTCAGGTTCAGCCCGGCGTCGCCCAGTAAAATCAGGGCTTATCGGTACAGCTTACAAAAGTAACCTCATGAACATTTTCCGCCGCCCCGACTACCAGTCCGACACCACGCAGTTCATCAACCAGCTCAAGACCAGCCGTCCTGAACTGACCAAAGAGCAGCGCGAAGGCCGTGCCCTGTTGTGGGACAAACAGGTGGACCTGCAAGCCCAAAAAGACTATCGCGCTGCTCGTGTGGCCCAGAAGCCCTACGTCTACCAGACCCAGGCCTGAACCTGTTTGTGGCCCTATCTGAGACCACTCTTGTCCCATGAGCACGCAGCAAGACGCGCTGGACCTGTCTGCATCAGCAGACACAGCAAGCGCTACGCCTGATGTCGTAGACCACGTGGCTGTGGCCCGTCTGTATGGCGAGCCCCTGTTTGCGCTGCCAACCGACCTGTACATCCCGCCTGACGCGCTGGAAGTCTTTCTGGAGGCCTTTGAGGGCCCGCTGGACTTGCTGCTGTACCTGATCCGCAAGCAGAACTTCAACATCCTCGACATCCCCATGGCCGGCGTCACGCGCCAGTACCTGAGCTATGTGGATGAAATCCGCTCGCGTAACCTGGAGCTCGCGGCCGAGTACCTGCTGATGGCTGCCATGCTCATCGAAATCAAATCGCGCATGCTGCTTCCGCCCAAGAAAACGGCAGAAGGCGAAGAAGCCGAAGATCCGCGCGCAGAGCTGGTGCGCCGCCTGCTCGAGTACGAGCAAATGAAAATGGCTTCCGCCCAGCTCAGCGAGCTGCCCCAATATGGCCGCGACTTTCTCAAGGCACAGGTCTACATCGAGCAAAGCCTGCAACCGCGCTTTCCGGACGTCAGCATGGACGAATTGCAATCGGCCTGGCGCGACATCCTCAAGCGTGCGCAACTGGTACAGCACCACAAGATCAGCCGAGAAGAGCTCAGCGTGCGCGAACACATGAGCCATGTGCTCAAGCTGTTGCAAGGTCGCCGTTTCATTGAATTCGAACACCTGTTTGACCCCAGTCGCGGTGTGCCGGTCATGGTGGTGACCTTCATCGCCATGCTGGAGCTGGCCAAGGAAACCCTGATCGAAATCACCCAGGCCGAGGCCTTTGCTCCAATTTACGTGCGTTTGGCCTACACACCCAATTGACCGCCCGGCACCGCTACACTTGGGTGCATCTACCTCCAACGGACACCGTACCGCTGCCATGACTTCCAACAGCACTGCCCGCGAGACCACTGCCACCCCTTATGGCACCCTGCCCCCCGCCTCCCCGGTGGCTGCGCGCAAGCCGATCAGCCTGCCGCGCCTGCAGGAAATGCGTCAGCGTGGCGAGAAGATCACCATGCTGACCGCCTACGACGCCACTTTCGCTGCCGTAGCCGATGCAGCAGGCGTAGAGTGCATTTTGGTGGGAGACTCTCTGGGTATGGTTTGCCAAGGTTTACCCAGCACCGTGGGCGTGACACTGGAAACCATGCGTTACCACACAGAAAGTGTTGCCCGTGGCATTCGTCGCGTACAAGGCACCGCATGGATCATTGGTGACCTGCCTTTTGGCAGCTATCAGGAATCGCGGGAGCAAGCCCTGCGCAGCGCCACCCTACTGATGCAGGCGGGGGCGCACATGGTCAAGCTGGAAGGCGGTGGCTGGACCACCGAGACCGTGCGCTTTCTGGTCGAACGTGGCATTCCAGTTTGCGCCCACCTGGGCCTGACACCTCAAACCGTTCACGCTTTGGGCGGCTACCGCGTACAAGGTCGCGATGACAGCAGTGCGGCACAGTTGCGTGCTGATGCGCTTGCCCTTCAGGATGCAGGTGCCACCATGCTGGTGCTGGAAATGGTGCCCGAGCCTTTGTCTACCGTCCTCACCCAGGAACTGCCCCGTTGCCACACCATTGGCATTGGTGCGGGCAATGGCACTGCCGGTCAGGTGCTGGTCATGCACGACATGCTGGGCATCAACCTGGGCAAGAACCCGAAGTTTGTACACAACTTCATGCAAGGTGCGGACAGCGTGCAACACGCCATGAGCAACTACGTCGCCGCCGTGAAAAACGGCAGCTTCCCGGACAACAAGCTGCATGCCTGGTAAAGGCATGGCCTTTCGCTTATGAAGATCGTTCACTCCATTGAAGACCTGCGCCTGCAACTGGCCCAGGCCCAGCGTCCGTCCTTTGTGCCCACCATGGGCAATCTGCATGAAGGCCACCTGGCCCTGGTACGCCAGGCCAAACCCTTGGGCGACTGCATGGTGGCCAGCATCTTCGTCAACCGCCTGCAGTTCCTGCCGCACGAAGACTTTGACAGCTACCCCCGAACGCTGCAGGATGACTGCGCCAAGCTCGAAGCTGCAGGTTGCGACCTGGTCTTTGCGCCCAGGGAGACCGATCTCTACCCGCAACCGCAAACCGTGAAGGTCCACCCTGACGCCAGTCTGGGCGACATTCTGGAAGGGCATTTCCGCCCTGGTTTTTTCACCGGCGTGTCTACCGTGGTCATGAAACTGTTCATGAGCGTGTTTGCCGGCAAGGCGCAAGGCGCAGCCGTGTTTGGCAAGAAGGACTACCAACAGCTCATGGTCATTCGCCAATTGGTCAAGCAATTTGCACTGCCCATTGACATTCACGGCAGCGAGATCATCCGTGCTGAAGACGGCCTGGCACTGAGCTCACGCAATAGCTATTTGTCAGAAACGGAACGCAAACAAGCGATTGAGTTGCACCTGGCCTTGCGCGACCTCGGTCGCCAGGCACAAGCCAGTGCCCACGCGCTGGCCGAACACCTCCCGGCGCTGGAAGCACGTGCAATGCAGGGTCTGCAAGCACGGGGATGGCAGCCCGACTACCTGACCGTGCGCCGCCGCGAAGATCTACAAGGCCCACAAGCTGGCGATGCACTGGTGGTGCTGGGCGCAGCTCGCCTGGGCAGCACGCGCCTGATTGATAACCTGGAGATTTAAGCCACAACGCCACATTGCCCCCTGAGCCTTGGGGAGGAGAGCGCGCTACTTGTTCAGCACATCACGATCTTTTTGATACTGATCGTAGTTGGGCAGTGGTTGGCCTGCAGGTGGGACTCCTGCCGATTTTGTGCGTTCATTGCTGCGAATACCCTCGTAGATCGACTGTTCGGTGACTACACCACACGCACTCAAAAACGTGCATACAAGTGCCATAGCAACAAACAGTCGCATCATTCGCCTTTGGCTTCGCGCCGCATCAGTTCCGTCACGGCCTGCGCGGGGGTAATGCGCCCATCGAGCAAGGCCACCACGCCTTCGGCAATCGGCATGCTCACGCCCAAGGCCTGCGCCCGCGCGACCACCGTACGGGCGCTGTACACACCTTCGGCCACATGTCCCAAAGACGCCACGGCTTGCTGCAGGCTCAGGCCCTGCGCCAGCAGGCCACCGACTTTGCGGTTTCGGCTCAAGTCGCCTGTAGCCGTGAGCACCAGATCACCCAGACCAGAAAGCCCCATGAAAGTCTCGGCGCGTGCTCCCAGAGCCACGCCCAGGCGCGTCATTTCGGCCAGCCCACGGGTGATCAACGCTGCACGAGCATTGAGACCCAGGCCCAAACCATCGCACAGGCCCGTGGCAATGGCCAGCACGTTCTTGACCGCGCCACCCACCTCCACGCCCACGATGTCATCGTTGGCATACACGCGAAGATGGTGCCCGTGAAACACCTGCACCAAGGCTTGCCGTACTTGCGCGTGTGAACTGGCCGCGACCAAGGCCGTCGGCTGGTCTTTCGCCACTTCTTGCGCAAAGCTGGGACCACTCAGGGCACCGGCCAAAAGTTCTGGCGCGATCTGGGCTTGCACTTCGTGGGGCATCAAGCCGGTGTCGGCCTCAAAACCCTTGCACAGCCAGGCCACCGTGGCGGGTGTACCTTGCAAAGTTTTCAGGGTTTCGCGCAAGCCGGACATGGGTGTAGCAACCACCCAGATATCTTCGGCGCGCGAATGGCGCACCCGCTCTGACAGATCGCCACTGATGGCTTGCAGGCTTGATGGCCAAGCCAGACCGGGCAAGTAGCGGGCGTTTTCGCGCGCACTGTTCATGGCCTGCGCTTGCGCTGCATCGCGGGCATGCAGGCAAACCTCGGCCTGAGGCGCATTGCGCGCCGCAGCCATGGCCAGCGCCGTGCCCCAGGCACCAGCGCCAATGAAGGTGATGCGAGGGCTCACAGCCTGGAACAGAAATTACTGCGCCGTGGCGCCGGCTTGCTGCTGCTCGTACATGGCCTGGAAGTTGATCTCGGCCAGGTGCACGGGCGGGAAGCCCGCACGGGTGATCAGGTCGGCCATGCTGGCACGCAGGTAGGGATACACAATCTGCGGGCAGGCAATGCCCATGATCGGGCCCATCTGGTCTTCAGGCAGGTTGCGGATCTCGAAGATGCCCCCTTGCTTGCACTCGGCCAGGAACACGGTCTTGTCGGCGATCTTGGTGTGCACGGTGGCAGATACGCAGACCTCGTAGACGCCGTCAGCAGCAGGGGTGGCTTCCACGCCCAGCTGAATATCGACCGATGGCTGCTCTTGCTGCAGCAAGATGGCAGGGGAGTTGGGCTGTTCCAGCGAAGCTTCCTTCAGGTAAACACGTTGAATCTGGAAAACGGGATTGGAGTCGGCGACAGCGTCAGTCATGAAAGAAGTCTCGTGAAGAAGAAATAAACAGGGATTATGCCGACTGCAGCAGGGGCAACAGTCCGCCTCGTGCGTCCAGCGCCATCAAATCATCGCAGCCGCCCACATGGGTGTCACCTATGAAAATTTGCGGCACGGTGCGGCGACCGGTGATTTCCATCATGTGGGCACGCAACTCAGGTGCAGTGTCCACGCGGATCTCCTCGATCTGCTGCACACCACGTGCCTTGAGGATTTGTTTCGCACGCACGCAGTAAGGGCATACAGCAGTGGTGTACATCTTGACGGTTTGCATGGTGTCTCTCCTGCTGGCAGTCAGGTTTTTTCAACTGGCAACTGGGCGTCACGCCAAGCGCGCAAGCCGCCACTGAGAGCTTGCGCGTTGGTATAGCCCAGTTTTTGAGCGATGGAAGCAGCTCGCGCAGCTCGAGCGCCCACCTGGCAGACCAAAATCACAGGCGTGGACTTGTTCTTGACACTACCCTCGAGCTGCTGCTCCAGAAACCCCAAAGGAATATTGCGCGAACCGGCGACATGCCCGGCTGCATACTCGGCAGGCTCGCACACATCGATCACCACCGCTTTTTCACGGTTGATCAACTGCACCGCCAGCGCCGCATTGAGGCCACCACCTCCCTTGCGCATCACAGGCAAAAACAAAGCCACTGCGGAGGTGATCGCGATCGCGATCAACATCCAGTTGTCCAGCAAGAATTTCACAACAGATTCCTTTTTGAGCGAAAAATCCGACCCGTCAGTGGGTCGGTGCCCCTGCATTCTAAAATGTGCAGTCTATTCCTTTTATCTGAACGCTTTTCGCTGCACTGATCATGTACAAACTCGTCCTCATTCGCCACGGCGAATCCACCTGGAATCTGGAAAATCGCTTTACCGGCTGGACCGATGTCGACCTCACTCCCGTGGGCGTGCAACAAGCCATGTCGGCTGGCCAGTTGCTCAAGGCCGAAGGCTGGGACTTTGACATCTGCTTTACCTCCGTGCTCAAACGTGCCATCCGCACCCTGTGGCTGACTCTGGACGAGATGGACCGCACCTGGCTGCCTGTAGTCAAGGATTACCGCCTCAACGAGCGCCACTACGGTGCGCTTCAGGGTCTGAACAAGGCCGATATGGCCAAGCAGTATGGTGACGAACAGGTGCTGATCTGGCGCCGCAGCTACGACACCCCGCCACCCGCCCTGGAAGCGACCGACCCCCGCAGCGAAAAAACCGATCGCCGCTACCCCAGTGCCGACGTGGTGCCGCTGACCGAGTGCCTGAAGGACACCGTGGCGCGCGTGCTGCCCGCTTGGAACGACACCATTGCGCCCGCCATCCAGAGTGGCAAGCGCGTGCTGATCGCTGCACACGGCAACTCGATCCGCGCCTTGGTCAAGTACCTGGATGGAATTTCCGACCAGGACATCGTGGGCCTGAACATTCCCAATGGCATCCCGCTGGTCTACGAACTGGACGAGAACCTCAAACCCATTCGCCACTACTACCTGGGCGACGCCGAAGCCGCAGCCAAGGCCGCCGCCGCTGTGGCCAGCCAAGGCAAGGCCTGATCAAGGTCTTTCGCAAAGCACCCGATCGCAGGGCGTGAGCGGGTGTATATTGGCCCAGACATTGGGTCAAAGCCCCCAGACAACAGACCAGGGACTATGGGACAAAAACTGAAAATTGCCGGCTGGATGAGCATCGGCGCCTTGACCGGGGCGCTGATGACCTTTTCTTTGCAAACCGTTGCACGCAGCAACATGGTGCCACTGCCGCTGGAAGAGTTGCAGCAACTGGCCGCAGTTTTCAGCATCGTCAAGTCCGACTATGTCGAGCCGGTCGATGAGAAAAAACTCATCACCGATGCCATCTCGGGCATGGTTTCCAGCCTTGACCCTCACTCGCAGTACTTTGATAAAAAAACCTTCAAGGAATTTTCTGAAGGCACCTCAGGCAAATTTGTCGGTGTGGGCATCGAAATCACGCAGGAAGACGGTCTCGTCAAGGTGGTCTCACCCATCGAAGGCTCGCCTGCCTTCCGCGCCGGCCTCAAGACCAACGACCTGATCACCAAAGTAGATGACACGGCGGTCAAAGGTCTGTCGCTCAACGAGGCTGTCAAGCGCATGCGCGGCGAGCCCAACACCAAGGTCGTGCTTGGCATTTACCGCAAGGATGAGAACCGGACGTTCAGCGTCACCATCGTGCGTGAAGAAATCAAGACCCAATCGGTCAAGGCCAAGCTGATCGAGCCAGGTTACGGCTGGGTGCGCGTGTCGCAATTCCAGGAACGGACGGTGGAGGACTTCGCCCGCAAGGTACAGGACCTGTACAAGGACGGTCCGCTCAAGGGGCTGGTGCTGGACCTTCGCAATGACCCGGGCGGCTTGCTGGACGCGGCCGTGGCCCTGTCTGCTGCATTCCTGCCTGACAATGCGGTCGTGGTATCGACCAACGGACAACTTGAGGACAGCAAGTTCACTTATCGTGCGGACCCGAAATTCTGGCGCCGCCATTTGGGGCATGACCCCATTGCATCGCTGACCCAGTCCACACAGGGTGCGCTGAAAAACGTCAAGCTTGTGGTCCTGGTCAATGAAGGCTCGGCTTCTGCCAGCGAAATTGTCGCTGGAGCCCTGCAAGACCACAAACGGGCCACCGTGATGGGCAACCAGACTTTTGGCAAAGGCTCGGTGCAAACCGTACGCCCCTTGGGGCCGGATACTGCCGTCAAGATCACCACCGCCCGCTACTACACCCCAAGTGGCCGCAGCATTCAGGCCAAAGGCATCGTCCCCGACGTGATGGTTGATGAAACCGAAAACGGCAACCTGTATGCCGCACTCTACACCCGCGAAGCAGACCTTGAAGGCCACCTGAGCAACGGCAAGGAAATGAAAGATCTGGCCCGCGAAAAGGCCCGCGAGCAAGCCATCAAGAAACTGGAAGAGCAGTCCAAAAAACCACAGGACATGCCGCGACTGCCCGAATTTGGCTCAGACAAGGACTTCCGCCTGATCCAGGCCATGCATCAGCTCAAGGGCGAAACCGTCAAGGTCAGCACCTCGCTGGCCGAACGCACAGAAGCCAAGAAAGATTGATGGGTATGGATGACGGGCAGCTGCTGCGTTACTCACGCCACATTCTGCTCGACGAGTTAGGCATCGAGGGGCAGGAGCGACTGCTCGCCAGCCATGCCCTGATCATCGGGGCCGGTGGCCTGGGCTCTCCTGCTGCGCTGTACCTGGGCAGTGCGGGCATGGGCAAAATCACGGTAGTGGACCACGATCAGGTCGATGCCACCAACCTGCAGCGCCAGATTGCCCATACCCTGGACCGGGTGGGTCAGGACAAAGCTTCTTCCATTGCCCAAGCGATTGCGGCCATCAACCCCGATGTGCAGGTGATCCCACGTGTGCAGCGGGCCGATGACACACTTTTGAACGAACTGCTGCCCACCATGGACGTGGTACTGGACTGCAGCGACAACTTTGCCACCCGGCAGGCCGTCAATGCCGCCTGTGTGCGTCACGGAAAACCTTTGGTCTCAGGCGCGGCCATCCGGATGGACGGCCAGGTCTCTGTGTTTGACAGCAGACAACCCCATAACCCGTGCTACGCCTGCATCTTCCCCCCTGAACAAGCTCCTGAAGAAGTACGTTGCGCCACCATGGGCGTGTTTGCGCCGCTGGTAGGCATCATCGGCACCATACAGGCCGCAGAAGCACTCAAGATCGCCAGCGGCATAGGCAGTGCCATGGCCGGGCGCTTGCTGATGCTCGATGGGCGCGACTTGCGCTGGAGCGACATTCGCATGGCCCGCAACCCGCAGTGCCCTGTTTGCGGCTCAACGCACCCAGCCTGAGTCTTGCTTGTCGTCTGAAAGATGACAACTGCCATGAAAGCGCCTGAACACAGGCGGCGCCATGGCTTCGTGCTTATCGGCAAACACACCTAGTCGTTGCTCTTGCGCCAGACGCTGCGCTTGAGCATAGGGGCCTCTGCCTACCCTGAAACTGTAAGCCCAGGCCCATCCCTGACGCACCATGGTCTCGTTCACGTCCTGTCCATGACGATAGACCGTGCCGATCCAGCGTCCGTAGCTGTCTTCGCGCCAGACCTTGATCTGTACCGTTTGTTTGTACACGAGCGCCAGCAATGCGTTGCGTGCATCCTCGCCCCCAGGCTGACACGACTCGGGCGCATCGATGCCATCGAGCCGCACCCGCACCGATGGGCTTTGGCCTTGAGGTAGAAACGTCAAGGTATCTCCATCGAGCACCCAACTGACAAAGCCATCCCAAAGTACAGGCTTGGCAAACCCACTCACAGGCGCCCACGCCAACATCACGAGCAGCAATGATCGGGCACATGTTTGCTTGAAGTTCAACCGTGTCATGCACCGATTGTGCCGTGCCTGTCGCGTCTGCCTGTACGATACGGGCATGCACAAGCCCGCCCGCCGCCTGCCGTTTCTGGCCTGGCCCCGCCCTACTGCGCAACAGCTCAAAAGCGATGCTTTTGCCGGGCTGAGCGTGGGCCTGATGACGATTCCGCAAGGCGTAGCCTACGCGGCACTGGCAGGGATGCCTGCGATCACCGGCATTTACGCTTCAGTGCTGCCGGCGTTGGCCGCGGCCTTGATGGGTGCCTCGGTGCGTCTGTCTGTCGGCTCTACGGCCCTCACGGCCATGCTGGTCACGGCATCGCTCACAGGCCTTGCCGAACCGGGCAGTGCCCAATGGGTCAATCTGGCCGTGTGGCTGGCCTTGATGACCGGCATCATGCAGGTGGTTTTAGGTTTTGCGCGCTTTGGCTGGTTGCTCAATCTGGTGAGTTCTCCTGTGCTGACAGGCTTTACCCAAGGCGCAGCCTTGCTGATCATCGCCTCGCAAGTGCCTGCTTTGCTGGGCATGCCTTCCGGTTGGGCCTCTGGTGCAAGCCCTGCCAGCTGGAACCTGCCAGCTCTGGCCATGGGCTTGGGCACCGTAGCCGCGCTGATGCTGAGCAAACGCTTCAAACCCACATTTCCCGCGGTGCTGCTGGTCATGCTCGCAGGCGCGGCTGCGGTGCACTGGAGCCACCTGCCTGCCGACGGACTGGCCGTGGTAGGCCCATTGCCGATGGGGCTTGCCTCGCTGTACTGGCCAGGCGCGCTGGACTGGGAGATGTTCAAACAACTGCTGATGCCCGCCATGGTCATCACCTTGGTGAGCTTTCTGGAAACCGCATCGAGCGCCAAGGTAGATAACGAAGGTCTGGGCAAACACTGGGACCAGGACCAAGACCTGATTGGCCAGGGCCTGGCCAAGTTGTTGTCGGGTCTGAGCGGTGCTTTCCCCACCAGCACGTCGTTTGGTCGCTCGGCGCTGAACCTGTACGCCGGCGCCAAAACCGGCTGGGCCGCCCTTTTTTCAGTGGTCATTGTGGTGTTGGCCTTGCTGTTCCTGACGCCTGTGATGGCCCTGGTCCCCCACGCTGTTTTGGCGGGTATTGTGGTGGCAGCGGTGTACAACTTGCTCCAACCCCACAAATTTGTGCAACTGATGCGTATCGACCGCATCGAAGCCAGCACAGCCGCGATCACCTTTGCCGTGACCTTGTTGTCCGCGCCGCGCCTGTACTGGGGCGTCCTCACCGGTGTCGTGCTGGGGTTGAGTCATTTCTTACACACCCGCTTGCATCCGCGCATCATCGAGGTGGGCCTGCACCCCGATGGCTCCCTGCGTGATCGTCACCTGTGGAAGTTGCCACCCCTTGCACCGCAGCTGTATGCCCTGCGCATGGACGCCGAACTCGACTTTGCCGCTGCCAGCAGCCTCGAGCGTGCGATTGGTGATCATCTGAGCCAACAGCATCTCGTGCGTCATGTGTGCCTGTTCGCTCAGCCGATCAACCGCATTGACGCCACGGGCGTTGAGGCCTTTGCCCAACTGATGCGGCAACTGCGCAAACGAGGTGTGGTGCTACACATCAGCGGCATCAAACTCCCCGTGGAAAAAACCCTGCAGCGTGCTGGCCTGCTCGCGCATGACGACAGCCATTTGAGGTTGTACCGAACCGATGCAGAAGCATTGCAGGCCCTGCGTACGCTGGAGCCAGTACCCAACGATATGGCGGCCGCGGCGATTTGATCAAGCCGGAATGTCGGCTTCCACCAGCAAAGCCAGCAACTGCAAGGACTCTTGCCAACCCAGACAGCAGGCCTCGCCTGGAATCATGTCGGGAATACCTGATTGCTCGATGTTCACTTCGGTGCCTACCGAAGTGGTTTTCAGGTCGATAGTAGTGACCATCTCGCCCGGCAAATTCGTGTCATCAAAACGATCGGTATGCCGGATACGCTCGCCCGGCACCAGCTCAAGATACACACCCCCAAAGCTGTGCGACTGTCCGTTCGACAGGTTGGTGAACGACATGCGGTAGCCCCCACCCACACGTGCATCCATCTCGTGCACACGACCTGTGAACCCATGTGGCGGTAGCCATTTGTTCATGGCATCCGGGTCTGTGAAAGCACGGTACACCCGCTCTGCGGGGGCGCGCAATACGCGCTGGAAACGGACGGTATGGGGCATACAACACTCCTGGGGGCGAATCACACGGCCAGTGCTTTTTCGAATTCGGTCAAACGTTTGTGGATGGAGCGCAGCTCGGTGATATCCGTCCAGCGGTCAATCAGGTACGAGAAGGCATCGTTGACCTTGCCAAAGGCATTGCCTACCTGCTGAATCACACCCAGCGTGATGATGCCCGAGAACAGCGAGGGACCCATCAACAAGTACGGGAAGATGATCATGGTCTGCCCGTACAGATTGCTCCAGAGGTTGAAGTAGGCATAGTGGTTGAACAAGCGGAAATTGTTGAAGCGCACGCCCATGAACAACTCCATGGTGCCTGCAAGCGTCATGCGGCCACGGTCGTCTTCGGCATAGACAAGCTCCTTGCGCAAGGCCGCCTCGGTCTTCTGGTTGTTGTACTCCAACCCAGGCAAACGAATACCCACAAACCACGACAACACAGTGCCGCCTAACGCCGTGGTCAACGCGACCCAGAACAATGAGCCGTCAAACTTGAGCCACTCGATGGCAATACCTTTGGACAAGCCCCACAAGATGGGAATGAATGAGGCCAGCGTCAAAACCGCACGCACCAAACCCAGTCCCAGGTTTTCGGTCTGGCGGGCAAAACGCATGCAGTCTTCCTGAATACGCTGCGAGGCCCCCTCCACCGTCTCAAACGTACGCTGCCAGCGAGGCAAGTACGCTTCGGTCATGGCCTGACGCCAGCGAAACGCGTAGTGCGAGGCCAGATAGGCCTCGAAACTGCGCAACAGCATGTAGGGAAAAGCGATCCACGCAAACTGCTGCATGAAGCCCCAGAACTTACCCAAGCCACCAGCCTGCTCAGGCTTTTGCAGCAAATCGTAAAACTGGCCGTACCAGGCATTGAGCCGAACCGTCTGCTGCACCGTGATGAACACAATGGCCATCAGGACCGCCAAACCACCCCATGCCCACAAGGCCCAGCGTCGATCCAAAAAGAAACTGCGAAACATAGAGCTTTTTTCTGTGTATGAATGCACGCATCTTAGTAGGAGCGAGGCAGATCTTTGCATGCGTGTGCGGCAAATCCAGTATCGAGCGACAAAATACTGTATAAATAAACAGTTATGTTGCGCACACTTTTCATCGATTTCAACAGCTATTTCGCCTCCGTCGAACAGCAGCTGAACCCCGCCTTGCGCGGGCGTCCGGTGGGAGTGTTGCCGGTCATGGCCGAATCGTCTTGCTGCATTGCCGCCAGTGTGGAAGCCAAGACCTTTGGCGTGAAGACTGGCACAGGCGTAGCCGAGGCCCGGCGGTTGTGCCCAAACATTCACTTTGTGCTGGCCGACCATGCCAAATACGTGCAGGTACACCAGCTGGCCGTGGCTGCGGTAGACCGCATTGCGCCCGTGCGGCAGGTCTTGTCGATTGACGAGATGGAGTGCGAGCTGACGGGCCGCTGGCGCGAGCGTGAGCGCGCCGTGGAACTGGCCAAGCAGGTCAAGGCCGAGCTGCAGCGCAGCGTGGGGGCTTATTTGCGCAGCTCGATCGGAATTGCACCCAACACGCTGCTGGGCAAGCTGGCCAGCGACATACACAAGCCCGATGGCTTGACCGTGATCGAGCTGCACGAGCTGCCGCAGCGTTTGTTCCATCTGAAGATCTCGGATATTCAGGGCATAGGTTCGCGCATGCGCCAGCGGCTGTCACGCTGCGGTATTGACAGCATGCAAGCGCTATATGCCGCGCCACGCGATGTGCTGGTGACAGCCTGGGGGGGACTGGCAGGGTCGGACATGTACGACAAGCTGCGCGGCCAGTGGTACGGGCCACGAGCGACCACGGCGCGCTCGCTGGGGCATTCGCATGTGCTGCCGCCCGAGCTGCGCACACCTGAGGGTGCCCGACAAGTGCTGCACCGCTTGACGCAAAAGGCCGCGATGCGGCTGCGCAAGCAAGGCTTTTTTGCCACCAGCATGCAGGTGTTTGTACGCTGCGCCCACCGCGGGCCACATCACAACGGTGGCGAACGGATCACGCAGCTGGGTGAGACACAGGACACGGCCATCTTGCTTCATGCGATGGAGCAACTGTGGTTCAGTGGCCTGCACTTGCTGCCGCGCCCGCTGATGGTGGGTATTCAATTGGGAGGCCTGGTGCTGGCCAGCCAGCACACACCTGATTTGTTTGAGCAGCCCGACATGGCAGCAACCCAGCAGCGTACAAACCAGCGGGTGCAAAACCACCCCGTGCAACGCGACCGCGCACGGCTCATGGCGGCCGTGGATGCTCTCAACCGTGCGCACGGCAAAAATACGGTGTACTTTGCCAGCGCCCACCATGCTCTCGACACCGCGCCCATGCGCATCGCTTTCAACCGGATTCCGGACCTGGAAACGGAACGATAAGCCTCAAGCCGTGATGATCCAGCCTTCGAGAGGGTCAAACGAAGGCAGACCGTATTGCGCGTGCCCGGCTTCATGCTGTGCCTGCGCCCAGGCTGCCTGCATCAGACACAAGGTGGCATCGAGCGCATCACCACTGGCGTCTTCGGCCAAGCGGTTAAGCAAGGCGTGGCTGGCCACCAGGCGCAGGTGCAAACGGGTCTGACCGCGCTCCAGCGCGCTGAGCAGTTCGCGCCGCGCCAGTAAACGTTCAGGGGTCTGTTTGGCCTTGTCATCGCTTTTGTAGCTGCGACTGCCGAGCACCTCACGCGCCAGCAAGCCGGGATAGGCTTCCAGCGCCACCCGACGCCGATCCCCCTCACACAAACCAGGCAGGTGTACGCCCGCATTGCGCAACAACGGCACCCCCGCATGCAGCATATAGGCCACAGGCGGATTGACCCACTTCATGGAAGGACTGGAGCCTGCGGGACGGTCGGTGGCACGGTGGGCAAACTTGCCGCCCACAGGGCGAGCATCACAAAAGGCTGCAAATTGCAAACGAATCTGTGCACGCTCCAGCGCGGCATAGTGGTCCATGCAGGCTGCCCAGTCAGTGGGCCAGTCCAAGGCTTCGACCAACTCGCGGGACAGGCCAAAGGGCAAATCGAAACCGCCCACCCAATCGGCAGGCTGCGCCAGCCAGTGACCGAAGGCCTCCAAGGTTTCAAAGGTGTGCAGGGCTTGCAGTTGCACGCGGCCTTGAGTGGCCTTGCCCTGCGCCAGCACGATGGGCTTGCGCCGGGAGGGGCTGGATGAAAAATCGCAGCCCAGCAGCTGCATGGCCATCAGGCGCGGCCGATGATGCTGGCAGTGGCCATCAATTCTTCGAGCAAGGCCAGAGAGACCTTGCCCGAAACGCTGTAGGGGTCCAGCTCGGCGCGCTCGGAATACTTGAGCAGGATGTTGGTGTTCACACGCGAAGTGTCCACCTGGCCCATGGTCCAGCCACCAAAGCGACGTTCGGAAATTTCTTCGTAGTGCAGCAGCACCACATCCTTGTGGCGCTCGTCTTTCTGGATGTGTCCGTACAGATCGCTCACGGCACCGCGCCCGCCTTCAATGGCCTGCAAGAAGATGCCACCGCCGTAGCACAGGATGCCGGTGATGCCGCTGGTGGGGTTGAACTGACGCGACTGCGTCAGGATGGAATCGATGGTTTCAGGCCGTGGGTCCACGGCGCGGCTGGCGTAAAGCAGGCGAACGAGCATGGCGATCAGCTCCGGGCAGGAATCAGGGACAGGAATTCACGGCGCAAATTGGCGTCTTTCAGGAACACGCCGCGCATGACCGAGTTGATCATTTTGCTGTCCATGTCCTTCACGCCGCGCCAGGCCATGCAGTAGTGGCTGGCTTCCATGACGATGGCCAGACCATCGGGCTGGGTCTTGCGCTGGATCAGATCGGCCAGCTGCACGACTGCCTCTTCCTGGATTTGCGGGCGGCCCATGATCCATTCAGCCAGACGGGCGTACTTGGACAGACCAATCACATTGGTGTGCTCGTTGGGCATGACACCGATCCAGATGCGCCCAATGACGGGGCAAAAGTGGTGGCTGCAGGCGCTGCGCACCGTGATCGGGCCCACGATCATCAGCTCATTGAGGTGTTCGGCATTCGGAAACTCGGTGATCTCGGGGCCTTTGACGTAGCGGCCACGAAACACCTCGTTGACATACATCTTGGCCACGCGACGAGCGGTATCGCTGGTGTTGTGGTCGTTTTCCGTATCGATGACCAGGCTGTCGAGCACGCCTTCCATCTTGCCCGTGACTTCGTCGAGTAGTTTTTCGAGCTCACCGGGTTCAATGAATTCGGAAATGTTGTCGTTGGCGTGAAAACGCTTGCGAGCGGCGTGAATGCGTTCTCGAATCTTGACCGACACGGGCACGCCTTCGTCCGAAACGGGCGAGGTGGCAGAAGTGTTCATGGCGTCCTGGGCTTTCATCAACATGCAGCCATGGTAACAGCGATTGCTCAATAACGGTTTCCAGTCAAAAACAAGGCCACTCGCATGAGGGAATAGGCCAGAGCATCCCGCCAGCGCTGATGCCAGGGCAAGGCTTCAAAGCTCGCCAACTCTACAGGCTGGCTCTCATGCGTGATCACAGCCTGCAACCGATTCCGAAGCAAACGAGCAAATACAGGGTCATGCACCACCACGTTGGCTTCACGCGCCAGCAGCAGGCTCAGCGGATCCAGATTGGAGGAACCAACCGTGGCCCAGCTGCGCGAATGCCCTGCGTCCATCACCGCCACCTTGGCATGCAAGAAGCTGCTGGTGTAAGCGTGGATTTGGACCCCGGCAGCCAACAGACTTCTGTACACCGCGCGGGACGCATGGTATTGCATGAAATACTCGTACCGACCTTGCAGCAACACCTGCACGCGTACCCCACGTTGTGCCGCGCGGACCAAAGCCTGGCGCAGACGACGCCCTGGCAAAAAATAGGCATTGGCCAATATCACCTCGTGGCGTGCTTCGCCCAGAGCCTTGAGGTAAGCGCGCTCAATGGTGGCACGATGACGAACGTTGTCTCGCCAGAGCATCCCGGCCCGGACACCCTTGCCTTGCACATCGGCTACGCGACGAACAGCCCTCCATTCAGCCTGAGCGCCAGCCCGCAAACTTTGCAGGACTTGGGGCAATCGACGCTTGCGCACCTCTGCGGCGAACTGCATACGCCACCACAACTGCGTCATCATGTCCAAGGCCTGCAACACCATGGGCCCCTGAACTTGTACTGCATAGTCAAGCCTTGGATGGGGCAACGCACCATGACGTGGATCAAGCCAGTCGTCGAGAACGTTGATACCACCACAAAACAAGGTTTGAGCGTCCACGACACACAGTTTTCGGTGCAGACGCCGCCAGCGCGAAGGAATCAGCAAACCCCAGGTCCCCAACGGCATGTACACCTGCCACTGCACCCCGGCCTCTAACAGGCGTTGCCGCCAGATTGGCGGGCAATTCGGCGTTCCCACGCCATCGACCACCACCCGAACCTGAACACCCCGCTGCGCTGCGCGTACCAGCGCGTCCAGCAATTGCTGAGCCACACCTTCGAAATGAAAAATATAGGTCTCCAGATGGACCGTGTGCTCAGCTTTATCCACAGCAGCGACCATGGCTGGTACCAAGGCACGGGCACCTTCGAGCAATTGGATATCGTGCCCTGGGTCTGCAGCTGCGCGGCGCTTCATGCGACACCCCAGCCAAAGTCGGCCACCAAGGGCAAATGATCGGACATCTGTCGCCAGACCAGACCATGTGGCACCCACTGCTGCAATGGGCTAAGACCACGCGCAAACACACGATCGAGCTGCACCAAGGGCAAGCGGGCCGGATACGTTTTAACGCTTGGCGAGACAGGCTGCTGCAAACCAGAGTGGGCCAGCATACGGCCCGTACGCGGCCCCCAATCGTTAAAGTCTCCAGCCACCACGACACTGGCGTGTGGCGGGACTTCGCGAAGAACGTAAGCCAGAATCTGCTGGACTTGCCGAACACGGCTGGCAGGCACCAGGCCAAGGTGCACAACCAGCACATGCACCTGTTGCTGCTCCACCTGCACCACCACGTGCAAGAGCCCGCGCTGCTCAAAGCGGTGGTCGGAAATATCCTGGTGCTGCACCTGCAACACTGGCCAGCGAGACAGCAAGGCATTGCCATGCTCACCGTGTCGGGTGAACGCATTGGTGTGGTAAACCGCTTCGTACCCCAGCGGCGCCAGGAACTCGTCTTGCGGCAGACTGGGCCAGCGCGCAAAGCGCCTGGCCTCGCGGTGATTGAAGCGGCGCACTTCCTGCAAACACACCAAGTCAGCGTCCAGCTGCTCGATCGCGTGGCCAATGTTGTGAATCTCCAGCCGCTTGGCCGGCCCCAAGCCCTGCACCCCTTTATGGATGTTCCATGTGGCCACACGCAAGGCTAGGTGTTCGGGCTGGGTCATGCTCACGATTTTAATAAGCTAGCATCTTCACCATGTCCCGACAAAGCCTCAGTCCCAACGCCACCATATTGCTGACATGCAATGACTTGTGCATTCCCTGCGGGCTCACAGCGCTGACCGGCGACGAAGGCAGCGGTAAAACCCGGCTGCTGCGCGAACTGGCACAAAGCTCTGCCGATGCGCTGTGGCTCGACCTGCGCCTGCCCGAGCACGATGACCACACCCCCGAAGCCGTCTGGGCCAGCTTGCAAGCGCGACACCCCCTCTGGAATGCGAGATTGCAAGCCGATCTGATCGACGCCCTGCAACTGCAAGCGCATCTGGGCAAACAGCTGTTCATGCTCTCGGCCGGCAGTCGCCGCAAGGTCGCGCTGGTGGGCCTGCTCGCCAGTGGCGCTACCGTCACTTGCCTGGACCAGCCGTATGCCGCACTGGATCTGGCCTCGGTGTGCGTGATCCGGGAATTTCTGGAAGACGCCGCCGACCACCCCTCTCGGGCATGGATCGTGGCGGACTATGAGGCCGACCCAGCCTTGTCCTGGGCCAGCCGCATCACCCTGCCCTGAAGCCCGACAAAAACGCCACCCGAAGGTGGCGTTTTCGCTTTGGCGCTGTGCCAGATCAGGCGACTTTGGCAGCGTCCGGGTTGCGCAGGCGGATGTGCAACTCACGCAGCTGCTTTTCATCGACCGGGCTTGGGGCCTGCGTGAGCAGACACTGGGCACGCTGGGTCTTGGGGAAGGCAATCACGTCGCGGATGGATTCGGCCTTGGTCATCAATGTGATCAGGCGGTCCAGGCCGAAGGCCAGACCACCGTGCGGTGGCGCACCGTATTGCAGGGCGTCCAGCAGGAAACCGAATTTTTGCTGCGCGTCTTCAGCATTGATCTTGAGGGCCGAGAACACCTTGCTCTGCACTTCGGCGCGGTGGATACGCACCGAACCGCCGCCCAGCTCCCAACCGTTGAGCACCATGTCGTAGGCCTTGGCGATGCAGCGGCCCGGGTCGGTGTCCATGTAGTCTTCGTGACCGTCCTTGGGCGCGGTAAAGGGGTGATGCACCGCGTTCCAGCGGCCCTCGTCCTCGTCGAGCTCGAACATGGGGAAGTCCACCACCCACAGCGGGGCCCAACGGTCTTCGAACAGACCCGCCTTTTTGGCGAAGTCGCTGTGACCGATCTTCAGGCGCAGTGCGCCGATGGCGTCATTCACCACCTTGGCCTTGTCGGCACCGAAGAACAGGATGTCGCCGTTCTGTGCGCCGGTGCGCTTAAGAATCTCGGCAATCGCGGCGTCGTGGATGTTCTTGACGATGGGCGACTGCAAGCCATCACGGCCTGCGGCCACGTCGTTGACCTTGATCCAGGCCAGGCCCTTGGCGCCGTAGATCTTGACGAATTCGGTGTAGCCGTCGATCTCGCCACGGCTCATCTCGCTGCCACCCGGCACGCGCAGGGCCACTACGCGACCACCCTTGGTGGTGGCGGGGGTGCTGAAGACTTTGAAATCCACGTCCTTCATGACTTCGGTCAGCTCGGTGAATTCGAGTTTGACACGCAGGTCCGGCTTGTCGGAGCCAAAGCGGAACATGGCCTCGCTGTAAGGCATGATGGGGAACTCGCCCAAGTCGATGTTCATTGTCTTTTGGAAGACATGCTTGATCATGCCCTGGAACATCGCGCGGATGTCCTCTTCGGTCAGGAACGATGTTTCGATATCGATCTGGGTGAATTCAGGCTGGCGGTCGGCGCGCAGGTCTTCGTCACGGAAGCACTTGGTGATCTGGTAGTAGCGGTCGTAGCCGGCCACCATCAGCAGCTGCTTGAAGAGCTGGGGCGACTGCGGCAGCGCAAAGAACTGGCCATCGTGCACGCGGCTGGGCACCAGGTAGTCACGTGCGCCTTCGGGCGTGCTCTTGGTCAGCATCGGGGTTTCGATGTCGATGAAACCGTTTTCATCGAGGTATTTGCGCACTTCCATTGCCACCTTGTAGCGCAGCATCAGGTTGTTTTGCATGTACGGGCGGCGCAGGTCCAGCACACGGTGTGTCAGGCGGGTGGTCTCCGACAGGTTGTCGTCGTCCAGCAGGAAAGGCGGCGTCACGGAGGGGTTGAGCACGGTGAGCTCGTGGCACAGGATTTCGATCTTGCCGCTCTTGAGGCTGTCGTTGGTCGTGCCTTCGGGGCGGGCGCGCACCAGCCCCTTCATCTGCACACAGAACTCATTGCGCAGGCCTTCGGCGACCTTGAACATTTCTGGGCGGTCGGGATCGCAAACAACCTGCACGTAGCCTTCGCGGTCGCGCAGGTCCACAAAGATCACGCCACCATGATCGCGGCGACGGTTGACCCAACCGCACAGCGTGACGGTTTGCCCCAACTGGGCTTCGGTCACCAGACCACAATAGCTAGAACGCATGGAAGACATTTTTTTCTCTCTCTGGAAGGCGTGCCGGGCACGCCAGGGTTAATTCGAAGTGCGGTTTTTGAGGGCCGGATTGGCTGGTCCGCCAGGCACCACCACGCCCATGGAGATGATGTACTTGAGAGCATCGTCCACCGACATGTCCAGCTCGATCACGTGGCTGCGCGGCAGCATGATGAAAAAGCCCGACGTAGGGTTGGGGGTGGTGGGAATGAAGGCGCTGACATAGTCACCGTCGAGCTTGCTGGCGACCTCGCCCCCGGGCTTGCCCGTCAGGAAGGCCATGGCCCAGGCTTCGTTGTGGGGGTAGCGAATCAACAACGCTTTGGAAAACGCATTGCCGCTGCCCGAGAACAAAGTGTCCGAGACCTGTTTGACACTGGTGTAGATGCCACGAACCACCGGGATGCGGTTCATCAGACGGTCCCACTGGCGCACGGCCCACTGACCAAAAATATTGGTCACAAACACACCCGTCATCAGGATGACGATGACCACCACCAACACGCCAAGGCCTGGCGCGTTGGCGATTTGCGCCACCAGGGCTTGCCCCGGGAACACCGCATTGGAGGCCGACAGGACATTGCGGAAAATGCCGTCGAGCAAACCATAAAGCCAGGTGATCACCCAGACCGTCACGGCCATAGGCAGCCACACCAGCAAGCCGGTAATGAAGTATTGGCGCAAATGACGGCTCATGAAAATCGATCAGGAAGAAGAGGGATGGCAGGCGCAGCTGCCGCCGCAGCCTGCGGCCGGGGCGGCATCGGCGGTAGAAGCGCTGCTTTCGGCCGACGCTGTCGCACCGGCTGCCGCCGCACCTGTGGCCGCCGCAGAGGTTCCCCCCGAGCCGCCACGGAAATCGGTCACATACCAGCCAGAGCCCTTGAGCTGGAAACCAGCAGCCGTGATCTGTTTGCTGAACGTGGCTTTGCCACAGGCCGGACACTCGGTGAGCGGCGCATCTGAAATCTTTTGCAGTACGTCCTTGGCGTGACCGCAGGACTCACACTTGTAGGCGTAGATGGGCATGGTGACTTTTGCGTCAAAGGGTTGCAAAGCTGTCCATTGTAATTGCTTGTACCCTTGAAAACAGGGCTTCTTATACAATCGCGCCTTGTGCGACCTTGGACGCCACTTTCATTTCCTTTCGACCTCTGGAGAGAACCCTGATGAGCAAGCGCCTGACCCTCCTGGCTGTATGCGCCTTGGCCCTGGCGGCCTGCGGCAAAAAAGAAGCCGAAGCCCCAAAACAGCCTGCTGCACAGGCTGTAGTGGCCAACACGGAAGAAAAAGTCCTCAACGTCTACAACTGGCCAGACTACATTGCCCAGGACATGATTGCCAACTTCGAAAAGGAAACCGGCATCAAGGTCAACTATCAAACCTTCGAAAACAACGAAGCCCTGCAAGCGAAACTGATCGCTGGCAACTCCGGTTACGACATCGTGGTACCTGGCGCGGTTTTTGCCAAATCACAAATCGAGGCTGGCCTTCTGCAAAAACTGGACAAGGCGCAGATCCCCAACCTGTCGAATCTGGACCCGGCAATCATGGCCAAGCTCGACAAGGTCGATCCGGGCAACGAACACATCATCCCCTGGGCCTGGAGCTTCACGACAGTCGGCATCAACAAAGGCAAGGTGGCCAAGGCCTTGGGTAACACCCCCATGCCCGACAACGCCTGGGACCTGGTCTTCAACCCCACCTACACCAGCAAGCTCAAGTCCTGCGGTATTGCTTACCTGGACTCCCCCACCGAAGTGCTGCCACCTGCCCTTCACTACATTGGCAAGGATGCCTACTCTGCTGACGTAGCCGACCACAAGGCTGCAGGCGAGATGCTGGCCAAGGTTCGCAAGGACATTCGCCTGTTCTCCAGCACCATGATTGACGACCTGGCTGGCGGCAAGGCCTGCGTCGCCCTGGGTTGGGCGGGTGACATCAATATGGCTGCAGCTCGCGCTGTCGAAAACAAGAGCGGCCAGGAAATCCAGGCCCTCCTGCCCAAGACCGGCGGCCTGCTGTTCTTCGACAACCTGGCTGTCCCCAAGGACGCCAAGCACCCGAACAACGCCATGGCGTTCATCAACTACTTCCTCAAGCCTGAGGTATCGGCAGGGCTGACCAATGAGGTCAACTATGCCACCGCCAACAAGGCGAGCGTGTCGCATGTCACCCCGGAAGTTGCCAAAAATCCGGCCGTTTTCCTGGATGAAGCAGCGCTCAAGGTGGCCGTGTCTCCTTCGAGTCTGTCCAACACGACCCGCGAGTCCATGACTGCGGTCTATACGGCGTTCAAGAAGGGCAAGTAAGCCTGGCGCTCACCGCCCTGCCACCAAAGGCTGTGCACCGTGTGCACGGCCTTTTGTTTTACGGACATCCATCGACATGAGCACTTCCTCTTCCGCGTCACAAGGTTTTTTGCGCATTGAAGGCCTGAGCAAACGCTTTGACAGCGTACTGGCTGTTGACAACGTGAGCCTGGAGATCCCCAAGGGGGAGATTTTCGCCTTGCTCGGCAGCTCAGGATGCGGCAAATCCACCTTGCTGCGGATGCTCGCAGGCTTCGAAAAGCCCACAAAAGGCCGGATCCATCTGGGCGCACAGGACATCACGGACCTGCCGGCCTATGAACGTCCCATCAACATGATGTTCCAGTCGTATGCGCTGTTCCCGCACCTGAGCGTTTGGGACAACATCGCCTTTGGCCTCAAGCGCATGGGCATGCCCAAAGACATGTTGGCCGAGCGTGTGGACAAAATGCTCGACCTCGTGCAGCTGCGGACCTTCGCTTCGCGCAAACCCGCACAACTGTCGGGCGGCCAGCAGCAGCGAGTCGCTCTGGCCCGCAGCCTGGCACGCAACCCGCAAATGTTGCTGCTCGACGAACCGCTCGGCGCGCTGGACAAGAAACTGCGTGAGCAGACCCAGTTCGAGCTGGTCAACATCATCGAATCGGTAGGCGTGACCTGCGTGATGGTGACGCACGACCAGGAAGAAGCCATGACCATGGCCTCGCGTATCGCGGTCATGAGCCAGGGGCGCATTTTGCAGCTGGGCACACCCACTGAAATTTACGAAACACCCAATTGCCGTTTTGTGGCGGACTTCATTGGCAACGTCAATTTACTTGAAGGTACCTTGACCACCGACGAAGTCGGTTGCAGCGAAATCAGCACCGCACAAGGGGTGGTGCGCATCGGGCACGGCATTTCCGGGCAGCTGGGCATGCACCTGGCCGCAGGCATACGCCCGGAAAAAATCAGTATCTCCCTGAGCGCCCCGGCGCAAAGCCACAACGTGGTGCAAGGTGTGGTCAAAGAAATCGCCTACATGGGCAGCTACAGCACTTTTGTGGTGGCTCTGCCTGACGGCTATATCCTGCGGGCCACACAGGCCAACCGCAGCCGCAATCACGAGGATGACCTCAGCTGGGGACAGCAAGTGCATTGCTGGTGGGATCAGGATGCTGTGGTGGTGTTGCAATCATGAGCGCGCTCAGTCGTCTGTGGCCTCAATGGCTGCGGCCCGGTCAGCGCTGGGTGATTGGTGTGCCCTACCTGTGGCTGTTGTTTTTCTTTGCCGTGCCATTTGCCATCTTGCTGCGCATCAGCGTCACAGACATGGGCGAGCAACTCGACCCTTTTGCGGCCATCCTGCATGACCATGACGGCCGCTGGCGCCTGATCCTCAAGCTCAGCAACTATTTCTCCCTTTTCCAGGATGATGAAGGCATCCTGGGCAGCACCCTCTATACCGAGGCGTACTGGTTGTCCATTCGCTATGCATTCTGGACCACAGTGCTGTGCCTGTTGCTGGGCTATCCGTTTGCCTACTTCATGTCCAAGGCACCAGAACAACGCCGTCCGCTCCTGCTGTTGATGGTCATGCTGCCCTTCTGGACATCGTTTTTGCTGCGCGTGTATGCCTGGAAAGGCATCCTGGCCGACCAGGGCATCATCAACAATGCTTTGATGGCACTGGGTGTGATCCATGAGCCCATCCAGATGCTCTATACCGACGTGTCCATGCTGGTGGGCATGACGTATGTGTATCTGCCCTTCATGGTGCTGCCGCTGTACGCTACGCTGATCAAGATCGATCAACGACTGATTGAAGCCGCCTACGACCTCGGCACGACGCCCTGGAAAGCCTTCTGGCTGATCACCGTTCCCTTGAGCAAGGCAGGCATCGTCGCGGGATCCATGCTGGTGTTCATACCCTGCCTGGGAGAGTTCGTGATCCCGTCCCTGCTCGGTGGCGCAGAAAACATCATGATCGGACGCGTGGTCTGGGATGAAATGTTCAGCAGCAACAACTGGCCGCGCGCCAGCGCGCTGGCCATCTTGATGATCGTGCTGGTGGTCTTGCCTTTGGCCTGGTACAACCACCGCGTCGCACGCCAGGCCCAGGCGGAGAGTTTGCAATGAACTGGCTGCAAAAACACATTGGCAGATTGTGGATGTTTGGCATCTACGCTTTTCTGTATGCGCCTTTGCTGTTCCTGGTGGTGTTCTCGTTCAACAGTACTCGCCAGGACAGTGTCTTCACAGGGTTTTCCTTGCGCTGGTACGAAGCACTGGCACGAGACTCACGAATCGCCGAGGGCTTTTTTCTGTCCCTGAAGGTAGCGCTCATCAGCGCAAGCATGGCCGTTGTGCTGGGCACCTTTGCGGCGTATGTGCTGATCCGGCATCCGCGGTTTCGGGGGCGTGGACTGTTCGCAGGCATGGTCAACGCGCCCTTGGTCATGCCCGAAGTGATCATCGGCTTGTCCTTGCTCTTGCTGTTTGTCAGCGTGCAGCGCATGATGGGCTGGCCTGAGCGGGGAACGCTGACAGTCGTTTTGGGTCACGCCCTTTTAGGCATGGCTTACGCCACGGTGGTGATTCAGGCTCGACTCAAGGAAATGGACAAATCACTTGAAGAAGCGGCCATGGATCTGGGCTGTCGCCCGGGACAGGTGTTTTTTCTGGTGACACTGCCCAATATCTCACAGTCCCTTCTGGCGGCGTGGCTGCTGACTTTCACCTTGTCGTTTGACGACGTGGTGGTTTCCGAATTCCTCTCCGGCCCCGGCGTGACCACGTTGCCGCAAGTGATATTCAGTTACGCCCGTCGTGGCGTGAACCCGTCCATTTATGCGGCAGCGACTTTGTTGATGGCCACAGTCACGATCGCTGTAGTGATCTTTGGCATTTACACCGCTCGTCAAGCACGCCGCAAAACCTAGAGCAGCCAGAGTGAACCCGCCTGCCCCCTGATTGGCGTGCTCAGTGAAACACCGCCAACAGGGCTACCAGAGTTCCCGCCACAAAACCGAGCAAAGCCCAACCCAAGGCCCGCTGGTTTTGACGCACCTTGCGCTGCTCTTCAATCAGTTGCACCAACAGCTGCCTGTCGTCCTGTGCAGGCCGTTGCAGATAGTCATGCATCAAGCGTGGAAGCATGGGCAGAATCTTGGCGTACATCGGCGCCTGATCGCGTAACTGCTGCAAAAAGCGCTTGGGACCAATTTGCTCGTTCATCCAGCTTTCAAGGAAAGGCTTTGCGGTACTCCACAAATCCAGATCCGGGTCCAACTGGCGACCCAGCCCCTCAATGTTGAGCAAGGTTTTTTGCAGCAACACCAGTTGCGGCTGGATTTCCACATTGAATCGGCGTGAAGCCTGAAACAAGCGCATCAGCACCATGCCCAGGGAAATTTCTTTCAGCGGGCGATCAAAGTAAGGTTCACACACAGCCCGTACAGCCGCTTCAAGCTCGTCCACACGCGTTTGGGGCGGCACCCAGCCCGACTCAATATGCAGCTGCGCCACCCGCTTGTAGTCCCGGCGGAAAAAGGCCGTAAAGTTTTGCGCCAGGTACTCTTTGTCGTGTTCAGTGAGCGTGCCCACAATGCCGAAGTCCAGCGAGATGTAGCGCCCGAAGGTGGCCTCATCCAGACTCACCTGGATGTTCCCGGGATGCATGTCCGCATGGAAAAAGCCATCGCGAAACACTTGCGTGAAAAAGATGGTGACGCCATCACGAGCCAGTTTGGGGATATCCACTCCCGCATCCCGTAAGCGCTGCACCTGGCTGATGGGCACGCCCTTCATTCGCTCCATCACGATCACTTCGCCGTGACAGCAATCCCAGAACATTTCCGGCACCATGACCAGATTGAGTCCTTCCATGTTCCGCCTCAGTTGCGCAGCGTTGGAGGCTTCGCGCACCAGATCCAGCTCGTCATGAAGGTATTTGTCAAACTCGGCCACCACCTCACGTGGCTTGAGGCGACGTCCGTCCACGCTCAGACGCTCCACCCACACCGCCATGGTGCGCAGCAAGGCAAGGTCTTTCTCAATCACCGGCAGCATGCCCGGACGCAGCACCTTCACAGCGACATCACGAATACCACCGGCTTTATCGCGCAAAGTGGCAAAGTGCACCTGTGCAATGGAAGCGCTGGCCACCGGTTTCAGATCGAAAGACTCGAAAACAGAATTCACCGGTTTTTGAAAGGCACGCTCAATGGTCGCCACTGCGACCGCAGAATCAAAAGGTGGCACACGGTCCTGCAACTTGGCCAACTCATCTGCGAGATCAGGCGGCAACAAGTCCCGACGGGTAGACAGCACCTGACCGAACTTGACAAAAATCGGTCCCAGCCGCTCCAGGGCTTCGCGCAAGCGCTGTGCACGCGGCGTGCTCACATCACGCCCCACAGAAATCACTCGTGCCAGACCTCGCAACCAAGGGTGGGCAAAACTGTTGAGCAACAATTCATCGAGTCCATAACGGAACACGATGAAGGCGATGAACAAGCCCCTGCGCAAGCGCCCCATCTCAAGCCCCTTGCTGCGCAGCGTTGGCTGGCATGCTGCGGTTCTGCACAAACTGCTTGACCGCAGTGACCAACTGGCGACTGACCTGACTGATCAGGTGCGCGGGTGCATCACCCAGCAAGCGCGACAAGTCCTCCTGAACGTCCCAACGGACGTTGTCAATCAACCAATTGATTTCAGCAGCCAGCTGTACATCACCTTCGATACGTACCCGGGGTTTGTTCCCCTGCATCACGGTAGAGGCCAAGGTGGTGATGGATTCATCGAGCACCGACAGGCGAAGATCAAAGCCCTCAAACGATGTGCGCTCCAGCAAACCGGCGGCGCTGGGCTGCAATTGCAAGGTATTGCCACGCCAGACCATTTCGATGCGTTGCCCTTTTTGTCGAGCCAGGCGCGCCGTGGCCAGTGGCTCGTTGGCCAATACATGGTTGAGCAGCAGCATCATGCGATTGAGCAGCTCGTCTTTGACCCAGGCGGGCGGCTGAAAAGTATCCAGCGCCTGAGGTACTGCTTCGGATAGCCAAGAAAAAGGGGACTGTGTTGCCATAGTCCCCGATTATTCACGAAAGCGCAGCATGGCTGCGCCCTGGTGCTTTATTGCAAAGCCTGAACGCCAGCCACCAGCCAACCCGAGCCACCCTGCTTAGGCTTGCTCATGTTCCAGACCTCGCGGAAAGGCGTAGGAGCAGCCGTGGGCTCTTCGCGAATCACACCATTGAATTCCACACTGGCCAGATATTGACCATCGAGCTCTTCAATGCCCAACAACTGCGCATCCAGCGTCAGGACTTCGGTCTTGTTGACCTGGCCGGAAACATGAGATTCGCGCTCAGCAAGCTGGCTGCGAATTTCGCTGACCATGGCGTCGGTCATCATCGAGCGCAGGGTACTGATGTCTGAACGATCCCAAGCGTCCTGCAAGGTGATGAAGTTGCGCTTGGCTGCGCTTACAAATCCAGCAGTGTCGAAGTCTGCCGGAATGCCCCAGCCTTGCGGGCCAGCCAAGGCTGAACCAATCATGGAGCCACTGGCGTCAAACGCAGCAGGCTGGCTCTCCCAGGGGCGCGCCGAAGCGTCATTGCCCACTTTTTCCGGGTTGTACTGCTTGAACGATGCAGGTTGCTCAGCGCTGGCACCGGCCCCCTGATAGGCCATACGCGGGGTTGTTGCGCGGCGACGCATGATCATGCCAATCACAGCCATGGCCGCCATGGCCAAAAGCATCACCATCAACACGTTGCCAAAGGCCTCGCCAAAACCCAACGAGTGGGCCAGCCAAGCCAGGCCCAAACCGGCAGCCAAACCACCGAGCATGGCGCCCCAAGGCTTTTTGGGAGCTGCAGCAGCAGGCGCTTGCGTTGGCTTGCTAGCGGCAGGCGCAGCCTGTTGCGTAGGCGCAACAGGCGCTTGAGGCCGGGCGGCCTCGCGCTGGGTCACATGGTTGGATTGCTGTCCCACAGAGCGACCACCACCCAGGCGGCGCGCAGCTTCGGCGTTCAGGCTGCTCAAGGCCATGGCCACAGCCATCATGACAGGTAAATACTTTTTCACACGGTCTCCAATAGGTCGTTGGCAGCGACGCTTTTCAATTCAACATTTGATGCCTACGTGCAAGGCTACCACTCCTGCCGTCAAATTGTGAAAATCCACATGGCCAAATCCGGCTTGTTTCATGAGGGCTTTCAGCTCCTCCTGCCCGGGATGCATGCGAATGGACTCAGCCAAGTAGCGGTAACTGTCGGCATCACCGGCCACCAGCTGGCCCATTTTGGGCAGGATGTTGAAGCTGTACCAGTCGTAGACTTTTTCCAGCGGCTTGGCGACTTTGGAAAACTCCAGCACGAGTAACTTGCCGCCGGGCTTGAGTACACGGCACATCTCGGCCAGAGCGACATCCTTGTGCGTCATGTTGCGCAGGCCAAAAGCCACGCTGACCAGGTTGAAGTGCCCGTCAGGGAAAGGCAGCTTCTCGGCATCACACACCAGTGTGGGCAGGGCCAGCCCGTGGTCGAGCAGGCGGTCGCGCCCTGTGCTGAGCATGGCTTCGTTGATGTCGGTGTGCACCACGCGGCCTGTGGGGCCAACTTTCCTGGCAAAGGCCATGGACAAGTCACCGGTGCCGCCAGCAATATCGAGCACCTGATCACCCGGTTGAAGGTTGGCAACCTGCACGGTGTACGCCTTCCACAAGCGGTGCATGCCCACGGACATGACGTCGTTCATGACGTCGTATTTGGAGGCGACGGAGTCGAACACGCCACGCACATGACGCGCTTTGTCTTTTTCGTCGACTGTCTTGAATCCAAAATGGGTGCTACTCATCACAAAACCTTCAATGGTGGTGGCCGCAGCTGCTGCCGGCTTTCTCGGGCATGGGGTCATCGCGCAGCACACCTGCGGCATGCAGACGCTTGTCATAGTCGACCCAGAGTTCGTCTTGCTGCAACCCCAAAAAGTACAGGTACTCCCAGGTGAACAATCCCGTGTCATGCCCGTCAGAGAAGGTGGGTTTGACAGCGTAGTTGCCCACCTGTTCAATGTCGACCACGGTCACATCGCGCTTGCCGGTTTGCAGGGTTTCCTGTCCCGGACCATGCCCCTGCACCTCCGCGGAGGGCGAATACACCCGCATCAGCTCAAACGGAATACGGAAGGTCTTGCCATCCGAGAACCCCACTTCGAGCACGCGCGAAGCACTGTGCACCGTCAGCGCAACTGGCGTAGGGGTGTCCTTGTTCAATCCAGCCATAGTCCCTCCGATCAGACCAGTACGCGCTCAATGCCGCCGGCATTGGCCTGATCGACATACTCGGGCATCCAGTTCTCGCCCAGGATCTTGCGGGCCATCTCGACCACGATGTAATCGGCTTCGAGCAGGCCGTTGTTCAGATCATTGCCGTAACGCGACAAGCCTTGCAGGCAGCTGGGGCAGCTGGTCAGGATCTTGAGGTCGCCCTGCTCACCCGTGCTGGCGCGCAGCTGGCCTTCGGCCTTGCGGATTTCCTCTTCCTTGCGGAAACGCACCTGCGTCGACACATCCGGGCGCGTGACGCCAAGCGTGCCCGATTCGCCACAGCAGCGCTCGCTTTTGACCACTTGTGATCCCACCAAAGCCTTGACCGTTTTCATCGGGTCTTGCTGCTTCATGGGCGAGTGGCAAGGGTCGTGGTACAGATAACCCGCCGCCTGTTCGGGCGTCAAGGTGATGCCTTTTTCCAGCAGGTACTCGTGGATGTCGACGATGCGGCAACCGGGGAAAATCTCTTCAAACTTGTAGCCCTGCAACTGGTCGTAGCAGGTGCCACAGCTCACCACCACGGTCTTGATGTCCAGGTAGTTGAGCGTATTGGCCACACGGTGGAAGAGCACCCGGTTGTCGGTGATCATCTTCTCGGCCTTGTCGAACTGGCCTGAGCCGCGTTGTGGGTAACCACAGCACAAATAGCCAGGTGGCAACACGGTTTGCACCCCTGCATGCCAGAGCATGGCTTGCGTAGCCAGGCCGACCTGGCTGAACAAGCGCTCGGAGCCACAGCCTGGGAAGTAGAACACCGCTTCGCTATCCGAGGTGGTCACCTGTGGATTGCGGATGATGGGCACGTAATCGCGGTCTTCGATGTCCAGCAGGGCGCGTGCGGTCTTCTTGGGCAGGTTACCGGGCATCTTCTTGTTGACGAAGTGGATCACCTGCTCTTTGATGGGCGCAGGCCCCACCGTCGCAGGCGGCGCACAGGTCTGTTTACGTGCCGCCAGCGTGAACAGATCAGCTGCCCAGCGCTGCGCTTTCATGCCCACATTCACCATCAAGGAACGAGCCAGCTTGATGGTCTCAGGGTTGGTGGCGTTGAGCATGAACATCGCCGCAGCGTTACCCGGACGGAAGCTCTTCTTGCCCATCTTGCGCAGCAGGTTGCGCATGTTCATCGTCACGTCGCCAAAGTCGATCTTGACCGGGCACGGCGACAGGCACTTGTGGCAGACGGTGCAGTGGTCGGCCACATCTTCAAATTCCTGCCAATGCTTGACCGAGATACCGCGACGCGTTTGCTCTTCATAGAGGAACGCTTCGACCAAGAGGGACGTGGCCAGGATCTTGTTGCGCGGGCTGTACAGCAGGTTGGCACGCGGCACGTGCGTGGAGCATTGCGGCTTGCACTTGCCGCAGCGCAGGCAGTCCTTGACGCTGGCGGCGATATCACCAATGTCCGACTGCTGCATGATCAGCGACTCATGACCCATGAGGCCGAAGCTGGGCGTATAGGCGTGCGTGAGGTCGGCGGCGTGCACATCGTCGCCGAGCTGGCGCAGAGCCTCGCCGCGCAACAGCTTGCCCTTGTTGAAGCGACCCTCGGGGTCCACTTTGGCTTTATAGGCGGTGAAGTTGGCCAGCTCGTCATCACTCAGGAATTCGAGCTTCGTGATGCCAATGCCGTGCTCACCTGAAATCACACCATCCAGGCTTCGCGCAAGCACCATGATGCGGGCCACCGCCTCGTGGGCGGTCTGCAGCATCTCGTAGTTATCAGAGTTGACCGGGATGTTGGTGTGAACATTACCATCGCCCGCATGCATATGCAGTGCCACCCACACGCGACCCTTGAGGACCTGTTTGTGGATCGCATTGCAAGCCTCCAGAATCGGCGCAAAAGCTGCACCCGAGAAGATATTTTGCAAAGGCTGCCGAATCTGTGTCTTCCAGCTGGCACGAAGCGTGTGGTCCTGCAACTGAGGAAACAGCGGGTCCACACGGTCCAGCCAGCCTTGCCAAAGGTCTCGCACATCGCGCACCACGCCCAGCGCCTGGCTCACACGGTCTTCCAGCAGTTCGGCAGGTGCAATGCCATCGGTCTCGTCGGACTTGCCCAGCGGCAAGTTGCCTTTGGCCAGAAAAGACTCCAGCTCTGCGCAAAGCTTCAGCTTGTTGCGCAGGCTCAGTTCGATGTTGATGCGCTCGATGCCATCGGTGTACTCGGCCATGCGCGGCAGCGGGATCACCACGTCCTCGTTGACCTTGAAAGCGTTGGTGTGGCGGCTGATCGCCGCCGTCTTCTTGCGGTCGGCCCAGAATTTCTTGCGGGCATCGGCGCTGATGGCGATGAAGCCCTCGCCGCTGCGCGAATTGGCAATGCGCACCACTTCAGAGGTCGCCTTGGCTACATCGTCGGCGTTGTCACCAGCGATGTCACCAATGAGCACCATCTTGGGGAAACCGCCGCGTTTGCTCTTGGTGCTGTAACCCACAGCGCGCAGGTAGCGGTCGTCCAGATGCTCCAGGCCCGCCAGCACAGTGCCGGTGCGCTTTTGCTCGGCAAACATGAAGTCCTTGATCTCGACGATGCTCGGAACCGCGTTGCGGGCATGGCCAAAGAACTCCAGGCACACCGTGCGGGTGTGCTCGGGCATGCGGTGCACCACCCAGCGCGCGCTGGTGATCAGACCGTCACAACCTTCTTTTTGTACGCCGGGCAAGCCCGACAAAAACTTGTCGGTCACATCCTTGCCCAGACCTTCCTTGCGGAAAGTAGCGCCAGGAATCGCCAGGGTTTCGGTGCGTAATGGCGTTTTGCCGTCAGCCTTGAAATAGCGCAGCTCGAACGTCGCCACCTCGGCATCGTGGATCTTGCCCAGGTTGTGGTCCATGCGCACCACGTCCAGCCATTCGGCGTTGGGCGTGACCATGCGCCAGCTGGCCAGGTTGTCAAGCGCCGTACCCCACAGCACGGCCTTTTTGCCGCCCGCGTTCATGGCAATGTTGCCGCCCACGCAGCTGGCCTCGGCAGACGTCGGGTCCACAGCGAACACGAAACCGGCACGCTCGGCCGCATCAGCCACGCGCTGGGTCACCACACCGGCTTCGGTGTAAATGGTCGGCACTTTGTGGTCAATGCCAGGCAGGTCGATCAGCTCGACCTCGGTCATGGCTTCGAGCTTTTCGGTGTTGATGACCACGCTTTTCCAGGTCAGCGGGATCGCGCCACCGGTGTAACCGGTGCCGCCGCCGCGCGGCACGATGGTCAGGCCCAGCTCGATACAACCCTTGACCAGGTTAGCCATCTCGGCCTCGGTGTCGGGGGTCAACACCACAAAGGGGTATTCCACACGCCAGTCGGTGGCGTCGGTCACATGGCTCACGCGCGAGAGGCCGTCGAACTTGATGTTGTCCTTGGCGGTAAGGCGCCCCAGCGTCTTCAACACTTGTTTGCGCAATTGTGTCCAGGCCGCAAAACGGGCATCAAAAGCGTCCACGGCCTTGATACCCAGGCTCAGCAATTCCCCCACCAGGGCATCACGCTGCGCATCATCTTGCGGGGTGCGGCGCTTTTGCACCTCGCCCAGTCGGTGGTGCAAGGCCTCCACCAGCATCTGGCGACGGCTGGGGTTGTCCAGCAGGTCGTCCTGCAAATAGGGGTTGCGCTCCACCACCCAGATGTCACCCAGCACCTCGTAGAGCATGCGGGCCGATCGACCCGTGCGGCGCTCCTGGCGCAATTGATCCAGCAGCAGCCAGGCGCGTTCGCCCAAGAGACGGCGAACAATCTCGCGGTCAGAAAAGCTGGTGTAGTTGTACGGAATCTCGCGCAGACGGGGGGCTTGTGCGTCGTCGTGCAGGAGTTGCTGTAGTGTGACTGGTGCGTTCATTGTGTAGGTGGGGAGGTGCGGCTGGCCCATCTGGCCTGTACCCGGCTCCCATAGGGAGCCAATGTTACCGCAGTGCAGCAATTGCACCCCTGACAGCGACCTTTGCCCACACCGCGCGCGGTGCCAAAGCCCCCTGACGCTCAGCGTTGCCGCCAGGCCCGGTGCATCACCCACTCGGCGGTGGTCCACACCAGCAACCAACTGGCGTACAGCACCATGCTGCCGTCCTCATCGGTCAGCGCCAGCGCCACCACCCACACCAGCATACCCAAGACAACATGCACCAGGGTGCGGCGCAGCACGCTCACAGGCGCACGGCCTAAAACCCAACGCCCCAGCCAGGGCATGAACACGGCCATGCATACGATGGGCAGCAAGCCATTGAGCAGGTGCAGCAACAGTAACCAGGCCGTCACAACAGGTTCCTTGAACGATATGCACGCATTGTGCCCGGCTTTGATCCAGTTTTTTATAATGCGACACACCATGGCAGTCTGGACACTCGGTTTGAACCACACCACTGCCCCGCTCGATTTGCGGGGACGGTTTGCTTTTGCCGTGGATCAACTGGCCCCGACCTTGCACCGTCTGCGCCATGACCTGGCCGACAAAACCGACCAGAGCACCGAGGCGGCCATTCTTTCGACCTGCAACCGCACCGAAATTTATTGCGCCGCCGACCAGGCCGCCGTGACCGACACCCTGCACTGGCTGGCCCAGACCGGCAGCGTTCAAGCCCACGAACTGGCCTCGCACACCTACATTCTGGAGGGCGACGAGGCCGCCCGTCACGCATTCCGGGTCGCCAGCGGGCTGGACTCGATGGTGCTGGGCGAAGCCCAGATCCTGGGCCAGATGAAGGACGCTGTTCGCGCCGCCGAACAAGCCGGCGCCTTGGGCACCACCCTCAACCAGCTGTTCCAGCGCAGTTTTGCCGTGGCCAAGGAAGTGCGCACCGTCACCGACATTGGCGCGCACTCCATCAGCATGGCCGCCGCCTCGGTACGCCTGGCCAGCCAGCTGTTTGAAGACCTCAAGGACATCAAGGTCCTGTTTGTCGGCGCGGGCGAGATGATCGAACTCGTCGTCACCCACTTTGCCGCCCGTCAGCCACGCAGCATGGCCATTGCCAACCGCTCCATGGAGCGCGGCGAGAAACTGGCCACGCGTTTTGGCGCCGAAGTCATGCGCCTGGCCGAGCTTCCCGAGCGCCTGCACGAATTTGACGCTGTCATCAGCTGTACCGCCAGCACCCTGCCCCTGATCGGCCTGGGTGCGGTGGAACGCGCCCTCAAAAAACGCAAGCACCGCCCCATGTTCATGGTGGACTTGGCGGTGCCCCGCGACATCGAGCCCGAAGTCAAATCACTGGAAGATGTCTACCTCTACACCGTGGACGACCTGGCCAGCGTCGTCCAGGCTGGTCAGGCCCAACGCCAGGCTGCGGTAGCCGAGGCCGAAGTCATCATTGATGCGGGCGTGCAAAGCTTCATGCACTGGCTCACGCAGCGCGGCACGGTGCCCCTGATCCAGGAGCTGCTGCAACAAACCGAGCAGTGGCGTGAAGCCGAACTGGCCCGTGCCCGCAAGCTACTGGTCAAGGGTGAAGACCCCGAGCAGGCGCTGGAAGCCCTCTCACGCGGCCTGATGCAGAAAATGCTGCACGGTGCCATGGCCGAGCTGCGCAGCGCCGACCCCGAGCACCGCGAGCAAACCATGCAAGCCGTGCAACGGCTGTTTCTGCGCAAAGAGCGTTAGCGATACCGGGCTTCGCACACTTCGCCTTCTGTCATCGCGAGCGCAGTGAAGCGATCTTGACCCGGCCAGTCTGAAAGACTGCCACGCTTCGCTCGCAGTGACGACCTCTCCTATCGCATGAAACCCTTCCTGATCCACCAACTCGAACGCTACGCCGATCGCCTGGCCGAGCTGGACTTTTTGCTCTCGCGCCAGGACATCATGGCCGACATGACGCAGTTCATGAAGCTCTCGCGCGAGCATGCCGATGTCTCGGCTGTCGCCAGCCGCTACGCCCGCTACAAGCAGCGCCAGAGCGACCTGCTGGCAGCCCGGGAGATGCAGGCTGAGCTGCCCGAGGCCGACGACATGCACGCACTCGCTGGCGAAGAAGTCACTCAAGCCGAGCACGACATCGCCACGCTTGAAGCCGAACTGCAGCGCATGCTGTTGCCCAAGGATCCGCAAGACGCTCGCAATGCTTACCTCGAAATTCGCGCAGGCACCGGCGGTGACGAATCCGCCCTGTTCGCCGGCGACCTGCTGCGCATGTACACCCGCTATGCCCAAAACCAGGGTTGGAAAGTGGAGCTGATGTCCGAGTCACCCAGCGAGCTGGGCGGCTACAAGGAAGTGGTGCTGCGCATCGAGGGTGATGGTGTCTTCGGCAAGCTACGCTTCGAATCGGGCGGTCACCGTGTGCAACGCGTGCCCGCTACCGAAACACAAGGACGCATCCACACCAGCGCCTGTACCGTGGCCGTGCTGGCCGAACCCGACGAAGCCGAGGCCGTGCAGATCAACCCGGCCGACCTGCGCATCGACACCTTCCGCGCCAGTGGCGCAGGGGGCCAGCACATCAACAAGACCGACTCGGCGGTGCGCATCACCCACCTGCCCACCGGCATCGTGGCCGAATGCCAGGACGACCGCAGCCAGCACCGCAACAAAGCCAAGGCCCTGCAGGTGCTGGCCGCCCGCATCGAAGAAAAAGCCCGCAGCGAGCAAGCGGCCAAGGATGCGGCCATGCGCAAAGGCCTGATCGGCAGCGGCGATCGCTCCGACCGCATCCGCACCTACAACTTTCCGCAAGGCCGCCTGACCGACCACCGCATCAACCTCACGCTTTACAAACTGACCTTCATCATGGAAGGGGAGCTGGAAGACGTGATTGCAGCCCTGCAAGCTGAACGCCAAGCCGAACAACTGGCCGAGCTGGAAGTGGGAGGCGTAGCATGATCCTGCATGAGAGCCTGCGTCGCGCTCAGACCTTGGGGCTCGAGCGCATCGACGCCCAACTGCTGCACCTGCTGGCATTGAGCCGCCCGCTTGGCGAGCGCGCGTGGCTGCTGGCCCACGACACCGACATCCTGAACGACAGCGTTCTGGGCAAACTGGAACCCCTGCTGCAGCGCCGCCTCGCCGGTGAACCCATGGCCTACATCACCGGCCAGAAGGAATTTTTCGGTCTGCAGCTGCACATCGACGCCCGCGTACTCGACCCGCGACCGGACACCGAAACCCTGGTCGAGTGGGCGCTGGAGTTGCTACCAGACGCCCCCGACCACAGCGTGATCGACCTGGGCACGGGCAGCGGCGCTATTGCCCTGGCCTTGCAGCACGCACGCCCGCTCGCGCTGGTCAGTGCAGTTGACGCCAGCGCGGACGCCCTGGCTGTGGCCCAAGCCAATGCTGTACGCCTGCGCCTGCCGGTGCACTTTGTCCACAGCCACTGGCTTCGCGATGTGGCGGGGGTGTTCGACCTGATCGTGTCCAACCCACCCTATATCCGTGAGGATGACCCGCACCTGGACGCCCTCTCCCACGAGCCGCGCCAGGCCCTGAGCAGCGGCGCGGATGGTCTGGACGATATCCGTCAGATTCTGGAACAGGCCCCTACCCATCTGGAGGCCGATGGTTGGTTGTTGCTGGAACACGGTTACGACCAGGCCGAGGCTGTTCGCGACCTGATGACTCAGGCGGGTTGGAAAAACGTACATTCGCGACAGGATTTAGCTGGTATCGAACGCTGTACGGGCGGACAAAAGGGATAATCAGCCCATAGATTGAAAAGGACCGCGCCATGAGCGACACCCAGCAACGCATCGACCAACTCGTCAAAAACAACAACATCCTGCTGTTCATGAAGGGCAGCGCCAGCTTTCCCATGTGCGGCTTCTCGGGCCGTGCAATTCAAATTCTGAAAGCCTGCGGCGTCGATCCCAAATCGATTACCACCGTCAACGTGCTCGACGACGCCGAAATCCGCCAGGGCATCAAGGAATACAGCAACTGGCCGACCATCCCCCAGCTCTACATCAAGGGCGAATTCATTGGGGGTTCGGACATCATGATGGACATGTACGAATCCGGCGAGCTGCAACAAGTCATCAACGGCCAGGCCTGACCTCCTGCACGCGCAGAAAAAAGCCACCGCACGCGGTGGCTTTTTTCATGCCCGGCTCAAGCCGGCGATGGGCTTCAAGACGCCTTCAAGCCGTCAGACGGGTGCGAACATGGGCGACCACCTCTGCAGCAGCCACTTTCGAGGCCTCGGCATCGCGGCGATGCTGGTACTCGACCATACCGTCCTTGAGTCCTTTGTCTCCGATGGTGATGCGGTGCGGCACACCAATCAATTCCCAGTCAGCAAACATGGCACCGGGGCGCTCACCACGGTCGTCCAGAATCACATCTACCCCAGCTGACAACAGCTCGTTGTAAATGCGCTCGGCCTCCGCTTTGACGGCTTCGCTGCGGTCCATGCCAATCGGGCACACCACCGCCGTGAACGGCGCAATCGCGTCGGGCCAGATGATGCCGCGCTCGTCGTGGTTTTGCTCAATCGCTGCGGCGGGCAGGCGCGTCACGCCAATGCCGTAGCAACCCATTTCCATGTATTGTGGCTTGCCGTCTTCGCCCAGGAAGGTGGCATTCATGCCTTTGGAATATTTGGTCCCCAGGTAGAACACGTGGCCGATTTCGATACCGCGCTCGATGGCCAGCTCACCCTTGCCGTCAGGCGACTTGTCGCCCGCCACCACGTTGCGGATATCAGCCACCATGTCAGGCTCAGGCAGGTCGCGGCCCCAGTTCACGCCGGTCATGTGGAAGTCCATCTCGTTGGCGCCGCAAATCCAGTCGGCCATGAGGGCCACATCACGATCGGCCACGATCTTGAGCGGCTTCTTGAGTCCAACCGGGCCCAGGTAGCCGGGCTTGCAGCCAAAGTGCTCTTCAATTTCGGGCAGAGTGGCAAAGCGGAAACCGCCCTCCATGCCCGGCAGCTTGCCCACTTTGACTTCGTTCATGTCGTGGTCACCACGCACCAGCAGCAGCCAGACGGTGGACTTCTTGATCACGCCGTCCTCGTCCAGCTCATCTGTGGCCAGCACCAGGGATTTGACGGTGGTGGACAGCGACACATTCAGCAAGGCCGCCACATCTTCACAGGTGCTCTTGCCGGGCGTTGGCGTTTTGGCCATCGCCTGACCCGCTGCGGCACGCGGACCCACAGGTGCCAGTGCTTCGGCTTTTTCAATGTTGGCGGCGTAGTCGCTGTTCGGGCAGTAAACGATGGCGTCTTCGCCGGTGGCGGCGATCACCTGAAACTCTTCAGACAGGTCTCCGCCAATGGCACCACTGTCGGCCGCCACGGCGCGGTAGCGCAGGCCAAAGCGGTCAAAAATCTTGCGGTAGGCCTGTGCCATGTTCTGGTAGCTGGCTTTGGCACCGGCCTGATCCTTGTCGAAGCTGTAGGCGTCCTTCATGATGAATTCGCGCCCGCGCATCAGGCCAAAACGCGGACGACGCTCGTCGCGGAACTTGGTCTGGATCTGGTAGAAATTTTTGGGCAGCTGCTTGTAGCTGCGAATTTCCTGGCGGGCCACATCGGTCACCACCTCTTCGCTGGTGGGCTGCACCACAAAGTCGCGACCATGGCGGTCCTGAATGCGCAGCAATTCAGGACCCATCTTGTCAAACCGACCCGTCTCTTGCCACAACTCGGCGGGCTGAACCACGGGCATGGTCATTTCAATGGCCCCCGCGCGATTCATCTCTTCGCGCACGATGGCTTCGACCTTGCGGATCACGCGCAAGCCCATGGGCATGTAGTTGTAGATGCCAGCGCCCAGTTTTTTGATCATGCCAGCGCGGGTCATGAGCTTGTGGCTCACGATCTCGGCGTCAGCGGGTGCTTCCTTGAGGGTGGAAATCAGAAATTGGGAGGCTTTCATGGGCTTGAAGTTCTGGCAAATCTGGCACGAATTTGGCGGGCTGCGCCTTGCGCGTGCATAATGGTTGCAATTTAAGAATTTGGGGTTGATTATGCTTGACCGTGAAGGGTTCAGACCCAACGTCGGCATCATTCTGCTCAACCAGAGAAACCAGGTATTTTGGGGCAAGCGCATCCGCACCCACAGCTGGCAGTTTCCGCAAGGCGGCATTGACCGCGGCGAAAGCCCTGAACAAGCCATGTTCCGGGAACTGCACGAAGAAGTGGGCCTGCATCCGGAGCATGTTCGCATTGTGGCCCGTACCCGTGACTGGTTGCGCTATGAAGTGCCAGAGCGCTACGTTCGCCGCGAAGCGCGGGGGTTCTATCGTGGCCAAAAACAAATCTGGTATTTGCTGCAAATGATGGTCCCCGACCATCATCTGAACCTGCGTGCCACCAGCCACCCCGAATTCGACGCCTGGCGCTGGAACGATTACTGGGTCCCGCTGGATGTGGTGGTGGAGTTCAAACGCGGCGTTTACGAAATGGCGCTGACGGAGCTGGTTCGATTCTTGCCACGTCAGGACCGACACAACCGCTATTTGCGGGGAAACAGCCGCTCGACCCAGGGCCGAGAAGACACTTCTCGCTCCGAACAGCGTTCGATGCTCCCGCCCATGCACATGGAATTGCCGCCCGGAGCCAGTTTTGACCCAGACCCGCAAGGGTAAGGCGCGCTCAAACTAGCGGCTGAGGATCAGGTTATCGCGGTGCACCATCTCAGGCTCTGCGGTGTAACCCAACAGGCTTTCAAACTCGTGAGAAGGCTTGCGGCACAGCAAACGCGCCTCGGCAGCGGCGTAATTGGCCAGACCCCGGGCTACTTCAGCGCCCTGGTCATCCCGAATGGCGATCACGTCCCCGCGGGAAAAGTCACCTTCGACAGACGTCATGCCAATCGGCAGCAGACTCTTGCCTTCGGTACGCAGTTTGTGTGCGGCACCCGCATCCACCGTGACCGAGCCCCGCAATTGCAGATGATCGGCCATCCACTGCTTGCGCGCTTGCTGTTTGGCCGTTTGCGCCACAAGCATGGTGCCAATGTTCTCGCCCTGTGCCACGCGCAGCAAGGCATCTGGCGCACGACCCCAGGCGATCAGGGTTGACGCGCCAGAGCCGGCCGCACGCTTGGCAGCCAGGATTTTGGTGAGCATGCCGCCCTTGCCAATGCTGGAGCCGGCTCCCCCAGCCATGGCTTCGAGAGCCAGATCACCTGCACGGGCTTCATGCACAAAGGTGGCGGCAGGGTCTTTGCGGGGGTCGGCGGTATACAGGCCTTTTTGATCGGTCAGGATGATCAACAAGTCAGCTTCGACCAAATTGGCCACCAGGGCCCCCAAAGTGTCGTTGTCACCAAACTTGATTTCGTCGTTGACCACCGTGTCGTTCTCGTTGATCACAGGCAGCACGCGGTGCTGCAACAGTGTCAGCAGGGTGGAGCGGGCGTTCAGGTAACGCTCGCGGTCAGCCAGGTCGGCATGGGTAAGCAGCACCTGCGCGCTGCCCATACCATGGGCGCGCAGCTGGGTTTCGTACATCTGCGCCAGGCCCATTTGCCCCACAGCGGCTGCCGCCTGCAGTGCGGGCACCTCGCTGGGTCGCGTGGTCCAGCCCAGGCGCTTCATGCCTTCTGCAATGGCGCCGCTGGACACCATGATGACTTCCTTACCCGCCTGCGCCAGCTGCGCCAGCTGGCGGCACCACTCGCCAATGGCGGCTTCGTCCAGGCCTCGGCCCTCGTTGGTCACCAGGCTGGAACCCACCTTGACCACGATGCGACGCGCATCACGCAGGACAGGGGAAAGTTGTGCGGTCATCGATGCCTCGGTAGAAGATTCTGCGTTTACTCGGGGGTCACGTCGCTGAAGCGGGGATCCATTTCGACCGCACCTTGCTCTTCGATCTGCTGGGTGCGAATGTGCTTGTAGATCTCGCGGATCAAGCCTTCGCAACCTTCGCGAGTCAAGGCCGAAATCTCGAACACCGGGCCTTTGTAGCGCATACGCTTGACAAAGTCCTTGACGCGTTTTTCTCGCTCTTCGGCAGGCACCATGTCCAGCTTGTTGAGCACCAACCAACGTGGTTTGGCGTACAGGCCAGCGTCGTATTTTTTAAGTTCGGCGGCAATGGCTTTGGCCTGCGCCACCGGGTCCACGCCCTCGTCAAAAGGCGCAATGTCCACAATATGCAGCAAAAGACGAGTGCGCTGCAAGTGGCGCAAGAACTGGTGCCCCAGGCCTGCCCCTTCGGAAGCACCTTCAATCAAGCCCGGAACGTCTGCCACCACGAAGCTTTGTTCGGGGCCCACGCGCACCACGCCCAGATTGGGGTGCAACGTAGTGAAGGGATAGTCGGCGATCTTGGGACGCGCATTGGACACGGCCGCAATAAAGGTGGACTTACCCGCATTGGGCATGCCCAACAGGCCAACATCGGCCAGGACCTTGAGTTCGAGCTTGAGGCTCTTGCGTTCACCCACATGGCCCGGCGTTTTCTGACGCGGCGCGCGGTTGATGGCGCTCTTGAAACGCAGGTTGCCGAAACCACCATCACCGCCTTTGGCGATCATCAGTTTTTCGCCTGCGTGCAGCAGTTCGTACAGCACCTCGCCGGTTTCGGCGTCGGTGATGATGGTGCCCACCGGCATCTTGAGCGTGATGTCGTCGCCCATGGCGCCGAACATGTCCGAGCCCATGCCGTGCTGGCCGCGCTTGGCCTCGTGGCGGCGCGAATAGCGGTAGTCCACCAAAGTGTTGAGGTTGGGGTCGGCCAGGGCAAACACGTGCCCACCACGGCCACCGTCGCCACCGTCGGGGCCGCCAAATTCTTTGTACTTTTCATGACGGAAGGAGACGCAGCCGTTCCCACCGTCACCTGCAGCGATGTCGATATAGGCTTCGTCAACAAACTTCATGATGTATCCAGTTCAAAAAAGCGAAAAGCCCCGACGGGCGGGGCTGCTTCGCTGAAAACGGAACCAGGCTTAAGCGGCCGGGGTCACGTTCACGGTGTGCTTGTTCAGCTCGCCTTTGGTTGCGAACGACACATGGCCGTCCACCAGAGCAAACAGGGTGTGGTCCTTGCCGATACCCACGTTGTTGCCAGCGTGGAATTTGGTGCCACGTTGACGCACGATGATGGAGCCGGCGCTGATCAGTTGACCACCGAAAGCCTTGACACCCAGCATCTTTGGCTTGGAATCACGACCGTTGCGCGTAGAGCCGCCGCCTTTTTTCTGTGCCATGACCTGTTCTCCTTAGGCAGCGATTGCACCGATTTGCAGTTCGGTGTATTGCTGACGATGACCTTGACGCTTCTGGTAGTGCTTACGACGACGCATTTTGAAAATACGCACTTTGTCGTGCTTGCCGTGCGCCACGACCGTGGCTTTAACAGTTGCGCCGGACACCAGGGGCGTACCAACCTTGATTTCAGCGCCGTTGCCGACGGCCAGAACCTGGTCAATCACGATTTCCTGGCCAACGTCCGCAGCAATCTGTTCTACTTTGATTTTTTCGCCGGAAGCAACGCGATACTGCTTGCCACCGGTTTTTATGACCGCGTACATATATGACCTCTTCGAATTAGGAGTCTCCCGCAGGGCGAATTCCCCGCAGAGCCTTTGATTCTATCACGTCTGAAAACCAGAGGCAAGCCACCTATAATTCAGCACTCAGCGAGGTGCAGTCTGCCTCGCCCCACAGGAACACCGCCTTGTCCGCCACCATCGAATCCACCGCCGACGTCCTGCAACTGGTCGCCTCAGACATGGCCGAGGTGGACCGTGTCATCAGCGAGCGGCTGGACTCGGGCGTCCCCTTGGTGGGCGAAGTGGCGCGCTACATCATCTCGGCCGGTGGTAAACGCCTACGCCCGGTCTTGCTGCTGCTGACCTGCGGCGCCCTGGGCTACACCGGCGCCCAGCGTCACAACCTGGCTGCTGTGGTCGAATTCATCCACACCGCCACCTTGCTGCACGACGATGTGGTGGATGAATCCACCCTGCGCCGCGGTCGCCCGACCGCCAACGAAAGCTTTGGCAACCCGGCCAGCGTGCTGGTGGGCGACTTTCTGTATTCCCGCGCCTTCCAGATGATGGTGGATGCCGACAGCATGCGTGTCATGCAGGTGCTGGCCGACGCCACGAACGTGATCGCCGAAGGCGAAGTGCTGCAGCTCATGAACATGCACGACGCCAGCCTGGACGAAGAAGGCTACCTGCGCGTGATTCGCTCCAAAACCGCCAAACTGTTTGAAGCCAGCGCCCGTCTTGGTGCCATTCTGGGCGGCCACACCGCCGCCCTCGAAGAGGCATGCGCCACTTATGGCCAAGCCCTGGGTACGGCATTCCAGGTCATTGACGATGTGCTCGACTATGACGGCAACACCGCCGAAATGGGCAAAAATCTGGGCGACGACCTGCGCGAAGGCAAAGCCACCCTGCCCTTGATTTTGGCCATGCAAAAAGGCACGCCCGAGCAAAGCCAAACCATCCGCGAGGCGATTGAAAACGGCAGCGTCGAGCAGCTGAGCCAGATCGTGGACATTGTTCGCAGCACCGGTGCCCTGCAAGGCACCCGTGAGGCCGCAGCGGCAGAAGCCCAACGCGCCATTGACGCCGCCTTGCGACTGCCCGACAACACCTACCGCCAGGCCATGGTAGCCCTGGCCTCGCAACTGCTGCAACGCCGGACTTGAGCACCAATTGACGCTACAATCTTGACCTTGGCGGGGTGTAGCTTAGCCTTGTTTTTTAACACCTTTGTTAGCGTTATATGAATGTTAGGTATCCTGTAAACGATACTTTCGAACTACTGCCAGTCTTTCAAAAACACGAGTAGCACACCTTTGAGTGTGCTACTTTTCTTTGGCGTTAACTGCTGTTTTATTTGGCGTGATGTCATTCTTATTTGACGGTATCGAACGGCATCTGTCGGCAACTTGTCGGCTTTGTTGCCAACCTGCCTTCCCCAGCATTTAACCCAGCGCGGTTGCCCAAGCGGTGTGCTACCCATACGCTTGCGGGATGCTGGACATCAGGACGCAAGACGCTGCAAACGACGAACTCGCCTATCTACGGCACCGCACGGTGCCAATACCTGCCAGCATCACCCCGATACCTGGCTATCCCAGTAAGTTGGTGATTTTCCGCACAAATGCATCCCATTACTGGCAGGTTAGATGCTATTTGAAGGGGAAGACATACAAGCAAAGCCTGCGCACCACGAATCGGGGTGTAGCTTTTCGGGCTGCACGGGACTTCTTCCACACCAAAACCGCCGAGCTTTATGGGCTGTCACTTGTTGAACGTCCAGATACGGGACGTTTGTTCAAGGACTTGGTCACGCCGATGTTGACACTGGAGCGGGCACGCATGGAACGCGGAGAGTTCAGCGAAAGCGGGCTACGCATCCTGCAAAACCGCCTGCACAAGAGCATCCTGCCCTACTTTGGCGATATGCAGGTCAAAGACATCACCTATGTGCAGATGGGCGAGTTTGTCAGCAGCATGAGCCGCGAGGGATTGAGCAGCACAACCATTCAGCAGCACTTGGTTGCCACCCGCAAGGTGCTCAATTACGCCCATTCGCTGGGCATCATTGCCAGCATCCCAGCGGCGCCCACTGTCAAAGTCACCAGCAAGCCACGTGGCAGCTTTTCGCTGGGTGAATACAGGCAGTTGGTGCGAACGGCACGCCAGCAAATGGGGCAACGCATCGCCATTCATTCAACGGAACGCAGCAAGCGGGGTGCAGACAAGCTGGAACGCTATGCCATGGTCAGTCCAGATTTGCACATGCTCATTGGCTTCATGGTCAACAGCTTTGTGCGTCCCAGCGACATCAAAAACCTGCAGCACAAGCATGTCACTGTGGTGCGAGGCGAGCATGTTTATCTGCGACTGAACTTGCCAGAGAGCAAAAAACACGACAAGCCCATTGTCACGCTGGCAGCTGCAGTGCGTGTCTACGAGCGTTTGGTGCAGATGAACAGGGCGCGGGGCTACGCCAGTCCCGACGACTACCTGTTCCTGCCAGAGATGGCAGACAGAAAGAAAGCGGTGGAGTTTGCTGGCTACCAGTTCCAGCACTGTTTGGCTGTGGCTGGCATCGGCGGCAACGCAGCCAACGGCATGACACGCACCCTATACAGCCTGCGGCATACCTGCATCACGTTCAGGCTGCTGTATGGCAAACGGATTGATCTCATCACACTGGCTCGCAATGCGCGGACCAGTGTGGAGATGATCGAGCGGTTCTATTCGTCCAACTTGAGCGCCGAGATGAACATCGATCTGCTGCAAGGCAAACGGGGTTGATCACTTGCCCTTGGCAGCGAAGCCATCGCGCAACTTGGTGCTGGCTGCTTCCATCTGTGCGTCCAGTTCACCGCTCTGCACAGCGTCAATCACCACATCCAGCACATTGACCAAATCGCCTGCGCTGGCAACTTCAATAGCGGGCTTGCCTTTGGCAATTTCCAGCGTCTTGCTGCCGTATTGAATGCTCAGCAGCGTCTCGCCCTTCTCGCCAGTCCACCACCATGTCTTGATGCGGACGGGCATTTCGCGCACCACCTTCTCGCCTGTCTCTTTGTCACGCAGGGTTCGTAGGCGCTTGGGGGCATAAGTGCGCCCTTCGCTGTGTGCCAGTGCCAGTTCGCGCTGTTCGCCCAGCTTACGCAGCAGCTTGCTACGGCGCTTGATCACGTCAGGGATGACGCGGGGTTTACGGGCGTTTGTGAGCTTGAGTGTTGCCAGTGCGGACATGTGCATTTCCTTTCGAATGTTGTTAATGCACAGGTCATTGTGTGATCGATCCAGGTGGCAGGACAACCTGAGTCCGTCCAGATTGGAGGGTTATCGGATGAGGTGTCGTTTTACACGACGGTGACTTGATCGTCCCGTTGCTGGACGATGGATGTAGTGTCGTGAGAAACGACAGCTGCGCTAGCTAGCGCAGCTCCACGACTGGACCTTCACCGCGACTGGTTGAGCCGTGCCATGTTCTGCTTGGCTCGTGTCAATCGCTGCCGCTGCCTTTCCGCGCTGACAGCTGCGCTAGCCTGATCCGCAGCTGTCTTGAGTGCAGCCACACGCATCTGCTCGGGAGACTTTGGCTTGGTGGGCGTGATGATTTCGTGCAATCTCATGCATATATTTATGCCGCATAAGAGTGTTGGGCACTGGATCACTCTGGCAAGCCAAACACCCGCAACGCATTTTTGTATGCCACCTTCTCAAGCGTCTCGGGCTTCATTGCCGCAAGCGCTCGGCTACGCATGACCTGCACGATTTCGTTATACCGTCCCATCAAACCGCAACAAGGATCAGTACCCATCATCACGCGGTCCGGGTAGTCCTCAATCATTTGCAGCCAGCGAGAGTTGATACCCTCTGGCGTCACAATTCTTTTAACACCATGGATATGCGTCGCGCCACTGATCTCACAAATCACATTTGATACAGCATCGAAGATTTTGCGTATGTCATCGGGAGCTCCTTTTGGCATGCAGTGCGCCACGATTGTTAGCGCTTTAGGGAAGCGCTTTGCCATCGCGATGATTTGGTCGACTGTTTGGTAATTTTTGTCGTAGTGAATCTGAACGAATCCGCTGTGTGCATTGGCTATCTCGTACATGCGTTTGACTACCGGACTGTCCAACGAAATTGATCGCCCAAATGGATCATTGAAATTCACAGTAGTTTTGTTGTCGATATGTATTTCGCCAAAACCACGGGCTTTGCCTGATGCCATGAGCACTTCGGCATCCTTGAAAAACTGGATAAATACTGGATGCTCAAGGTTGAGCAGCTCTTTCTCACCACTGGACAGCAGCACTTTTGTGAATTCGGCTTGCCCTAATGCAGGGAGGTAATTCGCGCCCAACGCAACCTGCATCTCGTCGGCAAAGTCACCAACACCACCACCCCAGCGCACATTGCCTTCTTTCATGCGCTGCAGCATCTGGGCTACCGTTTGTCGCCCTTTGGGGTTGAAGTGCATGTGTACATCGGCAATGGGGACACTCTGCGCCAAGGCTTCACTTTCTGGACGCGGTGCCACTGGTGTGCCCCATGCTGCGGGCTGTGCGAATGCGACTGCGGTCAACAGCAAGCTGCTTAAAGCCAGGATGATGTTCTTCATAGCTGTACTCCGAAGTAAATGATCAATGCCCCAAACGGATGAGAGCTTTTATAACAGGCATTGCTTCTGGTTCTTGATCCCCAAGGCTTGAGCAGCTGATACTCAGACATGCCAATGAAATACCGTCACGCGCGACGCAATGTTCAGCCCCCCACTCATCCCGTTGACAACACCAGCCCCCAAGCAAAGAACCATCTCTGCACAAAGGGAAACCACCAATACCGCCTTTTTTGACAGGCATCAAGATGAATTCCCCATTCATTTTCAGGAGTTCGTCATGTATGCCCGCGTGAGTTCCATCCAGATCCATCCCACCAAACTGGCTGAAATGAAAGCCGCCATGCCAGCCGTGGGTGCCCAGCTCAAAGCGATCCCTGGCGTGCTGGAGTGCAAGACCTGTTGGGACGACACCGGCAAAGGGGTGGTGTTTGCACTTTATGAAAGCCAAGCCGCCGCACAAGCCAGTGCCGACACCATTCGCAGCATCTGGGGCGGCTTGATGGGCTTTCTGGCGACACCACCCACGGTCACCACGGGCAGTGAAGTCATTGACCTGCTTGCATGAAATCCAAGTCAGGGAAGCCCTACTCGCAGGTTTGCTACAATCTTTGGCTCTGCTTCGGGGTGTAGCTTAGCCTGGTAGAGCGCTACGTTCGGGACGTAGAGGCCGGAGGTTCGAATCCTCTCACCCCGACCATCAAGATCGCAACAAAAGCCCGCCGATTGGTCAAAATTGGTGGGCTTTTGCTTTTATCGTCACCCCTCATTGACCTGTACCGGCCAGTTCCCTCATGATGTTCGAAAAAAACGTCAGGGAGAAAACATGGCCGACCCCCAATTGCAGGCGGGCGAAGACGCGCCCGCCGTCCTGTATTTGCAAAAAATTCTGGAGCAGGCGGCTCAGCTGCTGGCCTCGGATGTACATGTCGAGCCCTACGAACACCAATTGCGTGTCCGCGTAAGGGTCGACGGCGTTCTTCGCGAAATCGACACTCCTCCCCTGCCTTTGAAAGACCGGCTGGCCTCGCGCATCAAAGTGCTGGCGCGCTTGGACATTGCAGAAAAACGCCTCCCCCAGGACGGGCGCATGAAGCTCAGTCTCCCAGGTGGCAAAGAGCTGGATTTGCGCGTGAGCACCCTGCCCACACTGCACGGCGAAAAACTGGTGCTTCGCCTGCTGGACAACCACCACGCCATGCAGCCCCTGGACAGCCTGGGTTACGAACCGCAGCAGTTGCAATGGCTGCGTGATGCGATTGCCAAACCCGAAGGCCTGGTTCTGGTCACAGGTCCTACGGGCGCGGGTAAAACGCAATCGCTTTACGCTTGCTTGCATCAGCTCAACCGAGAGGGCGTCAACATCTCCACGGTAGAAGACCCCTGCGAAATCCCGATGCCCGGAATCAACCAGGTCAATGTGCAGGACAAACCGGGACTGGACTTTGCCACAGTGTTGCGCGCATTCTTGCGCCAGGACCCGGACATCCTGATGGTCGGTGAAATTCGCGATCTGGAAACCGCACACATCGCCATTCAAGCCTCGCAAACCGGACATCTGGTGCTATCCACCCTGCACACCAACGACGCACCATCCACGCTGGCCCGGTTGATGAACATGGGGGTAGCCAGCTACAACATTGCCGCCAGCGTCAAGCTCGTGACCGCTCAGCGCTTGGTACGCAAGCTGTGCTCCTCGTGCCGTGAACCCGCCACCTGGTCCGCCCAGGAATGGGCACAGATGGGAGGCCAGTCCTCCGAAGCGGTCGTGACGGGTTTTCATGCACACACCGAGGGCTGCCCACAGTGCCACCAAGGCTACCGCGGGCGCACCGGCATTTTTGAGGTCATGCCCGTGCACAGCACGTTGCGGGACTTGCTGTTAGCGCAAGCCCCTGCTTCTGCATTGGCACAGCAGGCCCGGGCAGACGGCGTGCTGTCGCTGCGTCAGGCAGGTTTGCACAAGGTCATGCAAGGAATCACCTCTGTGCAAGAAGTCATGAGCTCGACACAGGAGCTGGCATGAACCGCCCAACACCAAGTGCTGCAGCTTGGCCCTGGCGTTGGCAAACCGAGTGGCAGGCACGCACTGCGGATGCACGCCAACTCAAAGGCCACACACCGGGGCGTCAACCCAAAGCCCTGGTCATGGCGCAGCTGCGCCAACAAGGCTTGCTGCCTGTGCGTATTCGCTACCGGCTGCAGCGCACCCAGCAATCCATTCGCGCAAAAGACATCACCAGTCTGACCCGGCAACTGAGCACCTTGATCAAAACGGGCGTCCCCCTCATGCAGGCTCTGGATTTGCTGACACGCACCCAAGCGCCTGGCCCAACACAACTATTGCTAGGCCAGCTGCAACAGGCCATTGCACAAGGCAGCAGCCTGGCCGATGCACTGCGCAGCAGCGGGCAGTTCAGCTCGCTGTACATCAGCATGGTCCAGGCCGGCGAGAGCGCAGGCATTTTGGATGACTGCCTGGAGCGTCTGGCCGACACACTCGAGCGCAATGCTTTGCTGGCCGGCAAAGTACGCTCCGCTCTGGCCTACCCGGCGATCGTGATGGTGATCGCCATGCTGGTATTGGGATTGATCATGGTGGCTGTGGTGCCGGTATTTGAGGAAGTGTTTCTGGGCTCAGGCCAGCCCTTGCCGTTACCCACACAAATGATTCTGGCCATCAGTCGCTGGCTGCAAGCATGGTCGCCGGCCCTGCTGCTCTTGCCGCTTGCAGCTTACGCGCTTCACGGGTCCGGTAAGACAGCTGCCTTGATACAGTCTCTCGAAAAACTCCAGCTACGCTTACCCGGCGTGCGCAGCTTGGTGAGCACCGCCGTCATGGCCCGCTGGAGCCAAACGCTGGCAGCCTTGCTCGCCGCTGGCGTACCACTGGCTGAAGCGCTGCCCCCGGCCGGGCAGGCCTGCGACCACAGTGTCTATCAACAACTCAGTGCCAAGTGGAGTCAACAAGTCGCCCAAGGCACCCGCCTGAGCGAAGCGTTGGCACAACACGGACACGTGCCTGCATTGATGGTGCAAATGGTGCACACCGGCGAGGAAACCGGCGCCATGGCCCTGCTGCTGTCACGCATCGGGCAGCTGATGGATGCCCAATTGCAAGAACACATCCGCACGCTCAGCACCCTGATGGAACCCTTGATCATTGTGGTCCTGGGCCTGGTCATTGGAGGCATTCTGGTGGCGCTGTACTTGCCCATCTTCAGGATGGGACAATTGTTCTGATGAACGACAACCTTGTGTGGGCGCTGGCCGGTTTGCTGGGCCTGATTTTTGGCAGCTTTCTGAACGTGGTGATTTACCGATTGCCTCGCATGGTGCTGCACGAACACGAACAAGACAAGGACAAAAAAGCCCCCACGCTCTCACTGAGTTTCCCACGCTCACACTGCCCCCACTGTAGCCATACCTTGTCGGCATGGGAGTTGGTCCCGGTGCTCAGTTTCGTGGCGCTGCGTGGCCGTTGCCGCCAGTGTCACACCCCTATCAGCTGGGCGTACCCCTTGACCGAATTGCTCAATGCCGGGTTATGGGTCTTGTGCATCGTTCACTTTGGCCCCACACCCCAGGGTTGGAGCGCAGCGGTTTACGCTTCGGCATTGCTGGCTTTGGCACGGATTGATCTACAAACCACTTTGCTGCCCGACGCCATCACTTTGCCTTTGCTGTGGGGCGGCCTGGCCGCCTCCAGTCTGGGCTGGACGCCAGCAAGCCTGAACGATGCCGTGTGGGGCGCCATGTTGGGCTATGGTCTGTTCTGGGCGCTGGACTGGCTGTACCTCAAGCTACGCAACCAGCACGGCCTGGGTGGCGGAGACGCCAAGCTTCTGGCAGCCCTGCTGGCCTGGCTGGGTTGGCCCGCGCTGGTCAGCGTGCTGTTGCTGGCCAGCCTGAGTGCCCTGCTGGTGGTGCTGGTGCAATGGCTACGGGGTCGTTTGCAACCTCAGGCCCAAATTCCCTTTGGCCCCTACCTGGCCGTGGCAGGGCTGGTGCTGATGCTCTACAAGCCTGCACTCTGGCTGTGAGACACTTGATCGCATGAATGCACCGACTACACTGCGCATCGGCCTGACCGGCGGCATTGGCAGCGGCAAGAGCACCGTATCGGCGATGTTGTCGAGCTTGGGGGCCGTGGTCATTGATGCTGACGCCATCTCGCGGCAATTGACCGCTCCTGGGGGGGCCGCCCTACCCTCTATTGCCCAGACTTTTGGCTCGCAAATGATCGATCCCCATGGCGCCATGGACCGCCAGGCCATGCGCGCCCTGGTGTTTGGCAACCCGAATGCTCGCCAACAGCTCGAAGCCATCATTCATCCTCTGGTCACCCAAACCATCCGCCAACAGGCGCAAGCCGCCGCCGAAGCCGGAGCACGCGTGGTCGTGCTGGACATCCCCTTGCTGGTCGAGGCCGGCGATCGCTGGCGTAAGGAAGTCGACAAGGTGCTGGTCGTTGACTGCAGCACAGAAACACAAATTGCACGCGTCATGCAACGCAGCGGCCTGCAACGCGAAGAGGTGCAACGCATCATTGACCAACAGGCCAGCCGAGCCCAGCGAGCACAGGTGGCCGATGTGATCCTGCTCAATGAGGGCTTGGACATGAGCGCCTTGCAAGCCGAAGTCAAAAAAGTGGCCCGTCAGTTCGGGCTATGATGGAGGCTTGAGGAACACGCTGCGTGATACTTTACGAATTCCCCTTCAATGAGCGCATCCGCACTTACCTGCGGCTTGAACACCTGTTTGCACGCTTTGGCCAGCTGGTGCCACGTAGCGAACCGGTGGACCACCACTTTGCGCTGACCACCCTGTTCGAAATCATGGACGTGGGCAGTCGCTCCGAGCTCAAAAGCGATGTACTCAAGGACCTGGACCGCCAAAAACAGCTCTACAACAGCTACCGTGGCAACCCGGCCATTTCCGAGCAGGCGCTTGACCAGGTCATTGCCCAACTCGATGAACACTTTGAAGCCATCAACGAGCAAGTCGGCAAACTCAGCCTGCCTGCGCAGGACAGTGAGTTCCTGAGCGCTCTGCGTAGCCGCAGCAGCATCCCGGGGGGCACCTGCGAATTCGACCTGCCTGGCTACCACGCCTGGCAACACTTGTCTGCCGAACGTCGACGCGAAGACATGCTGCGCTGGAGCGCCAGCTTTGTCCCTCTGTCGCAAGCCATTCACAGCCTGATGCAAATGCTGCGCGAGTCCAGCAAGTTCCAGAAAATGATGGCTGTGGCCGGTCAGGTGCAGCAAAACCTGCCCCAAGGACGCACCTTCCAACTGCTGCGCTTGCGCATTGACCCCACCCTGGAGGCTGTGCCCGAAATCAGCGGCAACCGTTTGCTGGTCGTGATTCGCATGATGCGTATGCAAGAAGGTCGTCTGGCCCCCATTGCCGAAGACGTGCCGTTTGAAATGTCCCTGTGCGCATGAGCGCCGCATCACAGCCCCCCATCACTGTCCGCATCGTGAACTGCCCGGCCTGCGGCGGCGACAGTGTGTATGGCAGCAGCAACCCTTATCGTCCGTTTTGCTGTGCGCGCTGCAAAGGCATCGACTTTGGAGCCTGGGCCAGCGAGTCGTTTCGTTTGCCTGAAGACACCCCACCGGACGCCGAATTTGGCGACCCCAAACTGATCCAGTAAATCAGCTGTGGGTCGCGGCCTGAAAGCCGCGTTCATCGGCCAACCAGGCCAACACCGGCACAGTGCCTGGAAGGACTGGCGCCACCTCTACCGGCAGCTGTTGCCAGGCAAACGACTGGGCCTCGCGCATCTGCAGCTCACCCTTCCACTGCCGTACCTTGCAAAAGTGCAGGCGCACCAAGGCGTGCGGGTAGTCCACCATCTGGGTTTTCCAGAGTTCCACCGGACCAATGGTGATACCCAACTCTTCCTGCAGCTCACGGCGCAGCGCCTGCTCCACCGTTTCACCGGCTTCAAGCTTGCCGCCAGGAAACTCCCAGTAGCCCTCGTAGACCTTGCCTGCCGGGCGGGAAGTCAGCAAAAAAGCCCCGTCCTTTTGCAGCAGCACGCCTACTGCGACCTCGGTCACGGGGCGGTCTGCGCCGCCTTCTCGCGCCTGTTGTCCATCAGCCACCAAGGTGTTGCTCATCAGGCCAGACGCCCCATGAAATCACGCGCAAACTGGTAGGCCACACGGCCACTGCGCGATCCGCGCTCCAAAGCCCACAACAGCGCTACAGGGCGCGCTTCTTCGATCTGTGCGGGGCTTGCACCCAATGCACCCAACCACTGGTTCGCAATGGTGAGGTACTCGTCCTGCGAGAAGGGGTAAAAGCTGATCCACAGGCCAAAGCGCTCAGACAGCGAAATTTTTTCTTCCACACCTTCACCCGGGTGCACTTCGCCATCGGGCGTGTGCTTGTAGGTCAGGTTCTCGCTCATGTACTCGGGCAGCAAGTGGCGGCGGTTGCTGGTGGCGCACACCAGTACATTGGCTGTGGCTGCAGCGACCGAGCCATCCAGAATGGATTTGAGCGCCTTGTAACCCGGCTCGCCATCTTCAAAGCTCAGGTCGTCGCAATAGACCATGAATTTTTCCGGGCGGTTAGCCACCACCTCGATGATGTCTGGCAAGTCGGTCAGGTCGTCCTTGTCGACCTCGATCAGACGCAGGCCTTGCGGAGCAAACTGATTGAGACTGGCTTTGATGAGCGACGATTTACCCGTACCCCGCGCACCGGTGAGCAGCACATTGTTGGCCGGACGACCCTGCACAAACTGCTCGATGTTGCGCTGCATCTTCTCTTTTTGGTCGTCGATTTCCTTGAGCTCATCAAGCGACAGCGCGGCCACATGGCGCACGGGCTCGAGCACGCCATGACCACTGGAACGCTTGCGGTAGCGCCAGGCCACGGCCTGGCTCCAGTCGGGCGCGGACAAGGGCTGGGGCAAGACCGACTCAATACGGTCCACCAGCTGGCTGACTTTTTCCAGCAATTGTTCCAGTGCAGTACTCATGATCGGTAGTCAGCGTTGATGGTGACGTACTCATGGCTCAGGTCACAAGTCCAGACCGTGTGACTGGCCGCACCACGGCCCAAGCCCACGCGCACCGTGATCTCGGACTGTTTCATCACGCGCTGACCGTCCTCTTCTTTGTACTGCGGGTGACGGCCACCGAGCGTCGCCACATGCACATCGTCCAGGTGCAGCTCGATCAAGCCCTGGTCCAGGTCTTCAATGCCTGCATAACCCACCGCAGCCAGAATGCGGCCGAGGTTCGGGTCGCTGGCGAAGAATGCGGTTTTTACCAAGGGCGAGTGCGCAATCGCATAGGCGACCTGTGCGCATTCTTGCGCATCACGACCACCTTCGACCGCAATGGTGATGAACTTGGTGGCTCCCTCGCCATCACGGACGATGGCGTGCGCCAGTTGGCGGGCCACTTGCAGCATGGCCTGCATCAGCGCTTGGCCCTGGGCACTGTCCCAGGAGGTGATCGGCGCATGCGCAGCCTTGTGCGTGGCCATGACCACGAAGGAGTCGTTGGTGGATGTATCGCCGTCGACCGTGACGCAGTTGAACGAGCCATCGGCCAAAGTCTTGGCCAGGTCAGTCATCAACTCAGGCGCAATGGCAGCATCGGTGGCCAGATAACCCAGCATGGTGGCCATGTTCGGGCGGATCATGCCCGCGCCTTTGCTGATGCCGGTCACGGTCACGGTCACGCCGTCAATCTGCACCTGCACGCTGGCAGCCTTGGGCACCGTGTCGGTGGTCATGATGCCTTCAGCCGCCACAGCCCACGCATCTGCCTGGGCCAATTCAATGGCTTTGGGCATGGCTGCAATGATTTTGTCCACCGGCAGCGGCTCCATGATCACACCCGTTGAGAACGGCAGCACCTGCTGCGCGTTGCAGCCCAGCAGCTTGGCCATGGCCTCGCTGGTCTGGCGGGCATGGGCCAGGCCCGAGGCACCGGTTCCTGCATTGGCGTTGCCCGTGTTGATCACGATGGCACGCACACCTTGGCCTGCAGCTAAATGTTCACGACACACCTGCACCGGTGCGGCACAAAAACGGTTCTTGGTGAACACGCCCGCCACGCTGGCGCCTTCGTCCAGCAAAAACACCGTCAGGTCCTTGCGGTTGGCTTTGCGAACGCCCGCTTCGGTGATGCCAATGCGCACGCCAGCGACAGCATGGATGTCTTGCGGATTAGGGGCAGAAAGATGAACAGCCATGAAAGTCTTTCAGTCAATGAACGAAGAAAAACGGGCCGAAGCCCGTTGTGTGTGGTACCTTGCTTTAGCTGAGTTTGCCATGGCAAAACTTGAACTTCTTGCCGCTGCCGCAAGGGCAAGGATCGTTGCGCCCCACATGGCCCCAAGCGGCCTTTTGCGCCTCATCGACCGATGTCACTTGGGCCTGGCCGGTTTCGTCCGGCGCACTGTAAGTCATGTTGGCGATGTGCTCAGCACGTTCTTCAATGGCGTGCGCGGCTTGATCGATTTGCTCGGGCGACTCGATGCGCACCGTCATCAAGATGCGGGTCACCTCGTTGCGAACCGCGTCCAGCAGCATACCGAACAACTCGAAGGCTTCGCGCTTGTATTCCTGTTTCGGCTGCTTTTGGGCGTAGCCACGCAGATGAATACCCTGGCGCAAGTAGTCCAAAGCACTCAGGTGATCGCGCCAGTGGGTGTCGATGCTTTGTAACAACACCATCTTCTGGAAGGAGGTGAAGTTGGCTTCGCCAACAGCATCAAGCTTGGCTTGGAACTGGGCATTTGCAGCCTCGTTAACCTGCTCGAGGATGTCGTCATCGGTCAGATTGTCCGAGGCAGCCAGACGCGCCTGCAACTGCACCGGCACTTGCCACTCCTCGGCCAGCACCTTCTCCAAAGCAGGCAAGTCCCACTGCTCTTCCACCGACTCGGCAGGCACGTATTGGCGCACCAGATCGGTAAAGCAACCTTCACGCAAAGAAGCCATCTGCGCATTCAGATCGCTGGCGTCCAGAATGTCATTGCGCTGCTGGTAAATGACTTTGCGCTGGTCGTTGGAAACGTCGTCGTACTCCAGCAGCTGCTTGCGGATGTCAAAGTTGTGCGACTCCACCTTGCGCTGGGCGCTTTCAATGCTGCGTGTGACGATACCGGCCTCGATGGCTTCGCCCTCAGGCATCTTCAGACGGTCCATGATGGCGCGCACGCGGTCGCCCGCAAAGATGCGCATGAGCGGATCGTCCAGGCTCAGATAGAAGCGGGAAGAACCGGGGTCACCCTGGCGGCCCGAACGGCCACGCAGCTGGTTGTCGATACGGCGGGACTCGTGGCGCTCGGTCGCAATGATGCGCAAGCCGCCCAGCTCCTTGACCTTGGCATGGTCTTGCTGCCACTGCTCGCGCAGTTGCGCCACACGCGCTTCGCGCTGCTCAGGCGTGAGGGCCTCATCGGCTTCAACCGCCTGGATGTCTTTTTCGATGTTGCCACCCAACACGATGTCGGTACCACGACCGGCCATATTGGTGGCAATGGTGATCATGCCTGCGCGACCCGCCTGGGCCACGATGTCAGCCTCGCGGGCATGCTGCTTGGCGTTGAGCACCTGGTGCGGCAACTTGGCTTGCGTGAGCAACTGGGAAATCAGCTCGGAGTTTTCAATCGAGCTGGTACCCACCAGCACAGGCTGGCCACGCTCATGGCACTCACGAATATCGTCAATCGCGGCCTTGTATTTTTCCTGCGCGGTTTTGTAGACGCGGTCGAGCTGGTCAGCACGCAGGTTCTTGCGGTGCGGCGGAATGACCACGGTTTCCAGGCCATAGATTTCCTGGAATTCGTAGGCTTCGGTGTCGGCGGTACCGGTCATGCCGGACAGTTTGCCGTACAGGCGGAAATAGTTCTGGAAGGTGATGGAGGCCAGCGTCTGGTTTTCGGCCTGGATCTGCACGCCTTCCTTGGCTTCCACGGCCTGGTGCAAGCCATCGCTCCAGCGGCGGCCTGCCATCAGGCGGCCGGTGAATTCGTCCACGATCACAATCTCGCCGTCTTGCAGCACATAGTGCTGATCTCGGTGGTAGAGATGCTGCGCGCGCAAAGCGGCGTTGAGGTGATGCATCAGCGTGATGTTCGCGGGCTCGTACAGGCTGGCCCCTTCGGGAATCAGGCCCAGCTGCGACAGCACTTGCTCGGCTTTCTCGTGGCCTTGCTCGGTCAGGAACACCTGGCGGGACTTTTCGTCCACCGTAAAGTCACCACGCACAATGATGCCCTGGCCCGTACGTGGGTCTTCTTCGCCTTCCTGCTTGGTCAGCAGCGGCACCACCTGCTTGATGGCCAGATACATCGAAGTGTGGTCTTCAGCCTGGCCGCTGATGATGAGCGGTGTGCGCGCCTCGTCGATCAGGATGGAGTCCACCTCGTCCACGATGGCGTAGTTCAGGACGCGCTGCACGCGGTCATGGGCTTCGTAGACCATGTTGTCGCGCAGGTAGTCAAAACCGTATTCGTTGTTGGTGCCGTAGGTGATGTCTGCGGCGTAAGCGGCCTGCTTGTCTTCACGGGACATATTGGGCAGGTTCACGCCCACCGACAGCCCCAGGAAGTTGTACAGACGCCCCATCCACTGGGCATCGCGACCTGCCAGGTAATCGTTGACGGTGACGACGTGCACACCCTTGCCACTGAGCGCATTCAGGTACACCGCCAGCGTCGCGGTCAGGGTCTTGCCCTCACCGGTGCGCATCTCGGCAATCTTGCCCTGGTGCAGCGTCATGCCGCCTATCAGCTGGACGTCAAAGTGGCGCATCTTCATGACACGCTTGGCACCTTCGCGCACCACGGCAAACGCCTCGGGCAACAGCGCATCGAGCGACTCGCCCGCCTGCACCCGGTCACGGAACGCCTGGGTCTTGCCGCGCAGCTCATCGTCGGTCAGCCCCTCCAGGCCGGCTTCGAGGGCATTGATCCGTTCAACGGTCTTGCGGTATTGCTTGAGGAGGCGGTCGTTGCGACTGCCAAAGAGTTTGGTGAGGACGTTCAGAGACATGGCCGGCATTTTACCGGCTGGCCATGGCCAAATCGGCCCCACCCGCCCCTTCCGGGATAATTGAGTCCCTCTATGGAACGACGCCATTTCGCCATCAGCCTCGAACAAGCCGCCCAGGACTCACCTGCCCTGGCTCGACTGACCGAGCGCGTGCGCCTGTCCAGCGACTGCCTGGTGGCCATTCGGCCCATGCTGCCCCCCACATTGCGAACACTGGTTCAAGCCGGCCCGTTTGACGAAGGGGTGTGGCATTTGCTGACGCCGTCCAATGCGGCAGCAGCGAAAATCAGGCAATTTGTACCGGCCATTGTGGCCAGGCTGCAAGACAAGGGGCTGCCCGTCAAGGACGTGCGCATCAAGGTGCATGTACCTGCGCGTGGATTTCAGGCTGGGAACAGGCCATGAAAAAACGCACCATGCAGACAGGGTGCGTTTGAAAATGGTGCCGGATGTCGGACTCGAACTGACGACCTACCGCTTACAAGGCGGGTGCTCTACCAACTGAGCTAATCCGGCACGGTTGAGATTTTAAACGCGTTCAACTGCGGTCTTTGAAACTGCAGGTGAAATTTCTTATTTAATTCTGCGCAAGCCCGGACGCTGCGGAGCAGTGGGTGGTGGAGACTCGCTGTCCTCGACCGAGGCTCGAGCCTGCTCTGTGCCCTTGCCCCCCGCGTCGACTTCGCTGATCGGAAAGGCCATGCCTTGTCCGTTTTCACGGGCATAGATGGCCAACACACGATCGACGGGCACCACAATCTCCCGTGGCTGTCCGCCAAAGCGGGCTTTGAAAGAGATGCAGTCGTTGTCCATCTGCAAGGCGCTGGTAGCATCCATGCTGACATTGAGCACAATTTCGCCGTCTTTCACGAACTCCATGGGCACGCGCACCGAAGCATCCACCTTGACGGCCACGTAGGGCGTCAGGCCGTTATCGCTGCACCATTCATAAATGGCGCGTAACAAATAAGGCTTGGTGGATGGGAAATCGGTCGAGTGCATCATGAGCGGCGCGGCAATTACTTGCGCATAACCTTTTCAGAAGGCGTCAGTGCTTCGATATAAGCCGGGCGCGAGAAAATACGCTCCGCGTACTTGAGCAGCGGCGCAGCGTTCTTGGACAACTCGATACCGTAGTAGTCCAGGCGCCAGAGCAGCGGAGCAATGGCCACGTCCAGCATCGAAAAGTTATCGCCCAGCATGTATTTGTTCTTCAAAAACACAGGGGCCAGTTGGGTCAGGCGATCGCGGATATGCGAACGGGCTTTTTCAAGTGCCTTGTCGTTGCCTTTGAGGGCTCGGTTTTCCAGAGTGGAAACGTGGGCGAACAGCTCTTTTTCGAAGTTCAGCAGGAACAGGCGCACGCGGGCGCGGTCCACCGGATCGCCGGGCATGAGCTGGGGATGCGGGAAACGCTCGTCAATGTACTCGTTGATGATGTTCGACTCGTACAAAATCAGGTCACGCTCCACCAGAATCGGAACTTGGCCATAAGGGTTCATCACGTTGATGTCTTCGGGCTTGTTGTACAAGTCCACATCACGGATTTCGAAGTCCATGCCTTTTTCAAACAACACAAAACGGCAACGGTGAGAGAACGGACATGTCGTTCCGGAATAAAGCACCATCATGGCAACAGGCTCCTCTAAAAATCAAAAAGAGTGGGACAGCCACGGGGCTGACCCACTCTGCTCAGGCCGGCATGACGCCAGCCTAAATCGGGTTTACTTGATGTCTTTCCAGAACGCAGCGTTCAGGCGCCAAGCAATAAAGGTGAACACCGCCAGGAACAACAGTACCCACACGCCAATGCGTACACGGGTGTTTTGTGCCGGCTCGGCCATCCATTGCATGTAGCTTACCAGATCGGCCATCGCATCATCGTACTGGGCGGGCGTCATCAAGCCTGGCTTGACTTGTTCCCAGCCCTTGAAGACGTGCACTTTGTGACCGTGCTCTTCGATCTCTTCATAGACAGGTTTACGCTCACCCTGCAGCTCCCACAGCACATGGGGCATGCCCACGTTGGTGAAAACCAGGTTGTTCCAGCCGGTAGGACGGTTGTCATCACGGTAGAACGTACGCAGATAGGTGTAGAGGTAATCAGCCCCTGTGCCGCCATGACCGGCTTTGGCACGTGCAATCACCGTCAGGTCAGGCGGATTGGCACCGAACCATTCTTTGGCCTGCTTCGGATCGATAGCGGCTTTCATGGTGTCGCCGATCTTGTCCGAGGTGAACAGCAAGTTGTCCTTGATCTGTTGCTCGCTCAGGCCAATGTCCTTGAGGCGGTTGATCCGCATGAAGGCTGCCGAGTGGCAGTTCAGGCAGTAGTTGGCAAACAGCTTGGCGCCGTGTTGCAAGGCGCCCAGGTCATTGGTGCGATTGGGCGCTTTGTCCCAGGCAATGCCACCACCGCCTGCGGCTTGGACGCCTGTGGTCATACCCAGGGCCACGAGCAAGCCCAGTGCGAATTTTTTGAAATTGTTCATGATCATCACACTCCGCTAACTCAGTGAGGCTTGAAGGTCACGCGATCGGGGACCTGCTTGGGTGTGCCCAGCTTGCTCCACCATGGCATCAACAGGAAGAAGCCAAAATAGAACAGGGAGCCCACTTGGGACACGCGCTCGCCAATGGGCGACGGCGGCTGAACACCAAGGTAACCCAGAATCAGGAAGTTGATCACAAACACGGCATACAGGTATTTGTGCCAGTCAGGACGGTAGCGGATCGACTTGACGGGGCTGTTGTCCAGCCAGGGCAGGAAGAACAGGATCACCACAGCGCCACCCATCACCACCACACCCCAGAACTTGGCGTCGATCGACAACATCATGGCAGAAATCACCACGGCTGCGCCAATGACGGCCATCTTCAACACCTGAGGCAGTTTGCCCTTGACCACGGCAAGCACGGCGCCAACGATCACACAGGCAATCAGGGCGTACATCATTTCGCTGGTGATGGCACGCAGCATCGAATAGAACGGCGTGAAGTACCAGACGGGTGCAATGTGCAAAGGCGTGGTCAGCGGATCAGCCGGAATGAAGTTGTTGTATTCGAGGAAGTAACCACCGAACTCGGGGGCGAAGAACACGATGGCGGTAAATGCCATCAGGAACAAGCCTACGCCGAACACGTCATGCACCGAGTAGTAAGGGTGGAAAGGAATGCCGTCCAGAGGTTTGCCGTTCGCGTCTTTGGGTGCGTTCGGGCCTTTGATCTCCACACCATCAGGGTTGTTGGAGCCCACTTCGTGCAAAGCAATGATGTGTGCAACCACCAGACCCAGCAGGACCAGAGGCACAGCAATCACGTGGAAGCTGAAGAAGCGGTTGAGCGTAGCGTCGCCCACCACGTAATCGCCACGGATCAGCAGCGCCAGATCAGGACCGATGAAGGGAATGGCGGAGAACAGGTTCACGATCACCTGGGCGCCCCAGTAGGACATCTGGCCCCAAGGCAGCAGATAGCCCATGAAGGCTTCGGCCATCAGGGCCAGGAAGATCGCGCAACCGAAGATCCAGACCAGCTCGCGCGGCTTGCGGTAACTGCCGTACATCAGGCCACGGAACATATGCAGATACACCACCACAAAGAAGGCTGAAGCGCCGGTGGAGTGCATGTAACGAATCAGCCAGCCCCAGGGTACATCGCGCATGATGTACTCGACCGAGGCAAAAGCCACAGCCGCGTCAGGCTTGTAATGCATGACCAAGAAAATGCCTGTGACGATCTGGATGACCAGCACCAGCAGCGACAGGGAACCGAAGATGTACCAGAAGTTGAAGTTCTTGGGCGCGTAGTACTCGCTCATGTGCTCCTTGTAGAGCTTCGACAGCGGGAAACGGTTGTCGATCCAGTTGAGGAGTTTTTCGCCTGCGGGCGCGTTCGGAGAAATTTCTTTGAATTCAGCCATGTCAGTCTCCATCAGGCCTTTTTGTCTTCACCAATGAGCAGCTTGGTGTCAGACAGGTACATGTGGGGGGGCACTTCCAGGTTGTCTGGCGCGGGCTTGTTCTTGAACACACGACCTGCCAGATCGAAGGTAGAGCCGTGGCAAGCACACAGGAAACCGCCTTGCCAGTCATCCGGCAGCGAAGGCTGAGGTCCAGTTGCAAATTTGTCGCCAGGAGAGCATCCCAGGTGGGTACAGATGCCCACAGCGACCATCACTTCAGGCTTGATGGAGCGGTGGCCGTTCTTTGCATACTCGGGGGTGGGGTAAGCCGTGCGGCTCGAAGTGGGATCGGCAAGTTGACCCTCCACTTTTTTGAGCGACTCCAACTGCTCGGGTGAGCGCTTCATGATCCATACAGGCTTGCCGCGCCATTCGACGGTGAGTTTTTCACCTTCTTTGAGAGCGGAAATATCCACTTCCACGGCGGCACCAGCCGCTTTGGCACGTTCGGAAGGCTGGAAGGAGCTGACAAACGGGGTGGCTACGAAGCCGGCGCCTACGGCACCCGCGCATCCGGAGGCAATGAGCCAAGTCCGCTTGCTGCTGTCGACTGGGGTATCACTCATGGTAATCCTCTATGAGTCTTTTGATTAGGGTCAACCCGTGATTGTAATGGAGACTCCTGTACGGCCTTCTTACAAAACTGCTGTTTTTTGCACCAGGTCATGGCGGGATTCGATATCATCCAGACCACTTAACAAGGAGGAACTTTAGATGTCATTCGCTCAAGAATTCAAAAACTTCGCCATGAAAGGCAATGTGGTCGATCTGGCCGTTGGCGTGATCATTGGCGGCGCCTTCGGGAAAATCGTCGGCTCCATGGTGGACGACATCATCATGCCCATGGTCAGCCTGGTCTTTGGCAAGCTCGACTTCAGCAACTACTACCTTCCCTTGGCCGGGCAGGACACCAGCCTGGCCCTGGTTGAAGCCAAGAAACAAGGCGCCGTCCTGGCCTTTGGCAATTTCTTCAGCATTGCGCTGAATTTTGCCATCCTGGCGTTCGTGATCTTTGTGATGATCCGTCAGATCAACCGCATGAAGTCTCAACCGGAAGCGGCCCCTGCAGAGCCCACACCAACGCCGGAAGACATTGCCCTGCTGCGCGAAATTCGCGACAGCCTCAAGCAACGCGGCTGATCACACGGCCGCGTCTCGCGCATCGGCCATTTGCATGGCCATGCGCAATGCCTGATGCAAACTGGACGGGTCGGCCACACCCTGTCCGGCAATATCAAAAGCCGTGCCGTGATCCGGACTGGTGCGAATCAGGGGCAAACCAAGCGTCACATTCACGCCCTGCTCTACCCCCAGGTATTTCACCGGAATCAAGCCCTGGTCGTGGTACATGGCCAGCACCACATCGAACTCGCCCGGGTGTTGCTCTGTATCGCGGGCCCGCATGAACACGGTGTCAGGCGCATAGGGCCCTGTGGCCAACAGGCCCTTTGCTTGCGCTTGTGCAATGGCAGGCATCAAAACGGTTTGCTCTTCATCGCCAAACAAACCACCCTCGCCCGCATGCGGGTTGACACCTGCCACCGCCATCCGGGGCGGGCGCCCCAGGATCGGTAAAAGTGCTTCGTGGGTGATACGCAAGGTTTCCAGCACGCTGGCCGTAGTGATTGCCTCCAGCGCCTTGCGCAAAGACATGTGAATCGTCACCAGCACCGTGCGCAACTGCGGGTTGGCCAGCATCATGCGCACGGGCATCTGCTCAAGCGGTACGCCTGCATGGCGCGCTGCCTCGTCCTGCAACAACTCGGTGTGCCCCGGGTAGCGGTCGTAGGGTGCGCCAGCAGCATGCAAGGCCTCCTTATGCAAAGGCGCAGTGACGACGCCCCGCGCCTGACCGTTCAATGCCGCGCGTGTGGCGGCCAGCACCGCTTCGCCTGCCAAACGCCCCGCCCCTGCATGCACTTGCCCATATGGCCACTGTGGCGCAGGCGCGCCTGTCTGCCAGACCTGCAACTCGTCTGACGCGCACGGACGCCACTGGGCCAGCGAAGTCAAGGCTCTCACTTTCAGATGGCGTGTCTCCTGCGACAACATCACCGCCCGCGCCATGACACCAGCATCCCCCACCACACAGCACCGCTGAGGACAGGCCGATTCGCGTACCCAGGTTTTGGCGACAATTTCGGGACCAATCCCGCAAGCATCACCCAAGGTGATCAAAACAGGTTTCATGCTGGGTTGTCGATCTCGATGAATTCATGTTCCAGCCCCAACTGAGCTGCAATCGTGCGCCCCACGGCTGGCGCTCCGTAGCGTTCCGTGGCGTGGTGTCCACAGGCCATGAACGCCACGCCCATTTCGCGAGCCAGATGCGCCTGGGGCTCGGAAATTTCACCGGTGATGTACAGGTCGGCTCCTGCAGCCATCGCCGCCTCCATATAGCCCTGCGCCCCACCGGTACACCAGGCTACCCGGCGCACAGGACGCCCATCACCAGGCACACATACAGGCGCTTTGCCCAAGATTTGCTGCACATGCGCAGGCCAGGCACCGGGCTCGACCAAAGCGCTCGGCGCATCACCTACAAAGCCGAGGTCTTGATCCCCAAAACGGGCATCCGCGCGCAAGCCCAACTGAATGCCCAGCTGCGCGTTGTTGCCCAGTTCCGGGTGTGCATCCAGCGGAAGGTGGTAGGCCCACAAGTGCACACCCTGCGCCAGCAAGAGACGCAAGCGCTCGCGCAGCCAGCCCGTGATACGTCCATCCTGTCCGCGCCAAAACAGACCATGGTGCACCAGCAGTGCATCGGCATTTTGGGCAAGGGCTGCTTCAATAAAGGCCTTGCTGGCCGTCACACCCGAAACCAGTTTGCGCACAGGCCGGTCGCCCTGCACCTGCAGACCGTTGGGGCCATAGTCTTTGAAGCGTTCGGGCTGCAGCAGCTCATCGAGTGCGCGCCCCAGGGTTTGGGCGTCCGTCATGTGGTGTTCCTCTTGCGTCTATTGTGGCGCAAGCAACACTGTCCCGCTCAGTCTTGCGATGGCGTTTGCTCGGGCAGACTCTCTTCGGGTGCCTTGCTGTAGTTGTTGAAAAAGCGCGCAGCCCAAATCCCCAACTCGTAAAGCAAACACATGGGAATGGCCAGCGAGAGCTGAGAAACCACATCCGGCGGCGTCACGATCGCCGCAATCACAAAGGCCAGCACAATGAAGTAACCGCGGAATGCCTTGAGTTTTTCAACATTCACAATGCCCAGCCGCGCCAGCACCACCACGGCAACGGGCACCTCGAAGGCCAGTCCAAAAGCCAGGAACATCGACAGCACAAAGCTGAGATACGCCTCGATATCAGGCGCAGCTGTGATGCTTTTGGGCGCAAAGCTCTGGATGAACTTGAACACCTGCCCGAACACGAAAAAGTAGCAAAACGCCACGCCAATGAAAAACAGCACCGTGCTGGAGATGACCAAGGGCACCACCAGTCGTTTTTCATGGGAGTACAAACCAGGCGCCACAAATGCCCAGACCTGATAGAGCACCACAGGCAAGGCCAACAAAAAGGCTGCCATCAACAAGATCTTGAGCGGGACCATGAAAGGCGAGATGACCGAGGTGGCAATCAAGGTTGCCCCTTCGGGCAAATTGGCCACCAGAGGCTGCGCCAGGATGTCGTAAAGCTGTCCAGGCCCAGGATAGAGAGCCAAAATAACCACAGCAACGCCAATGGCAATCAAGGCACGCATCAGCCGGTCACGCAACTCGACCAGATGCGCCACAAAAGGCTGCTCGGGGCCCAGCGACGGTTCGTCGCGCTTGGATTCGGAATCAGACATGTTTCAATGCTTCAGCCGCGCAAGCCCGGCGGACGGTAACGCGCCACACGGGCTGCGCCGGACTGGGCGCGCGTACGCACCCCGTTGCGCGCCTTGTACCACTGGGGCGTGGCACCGCGTTTGAGGCGCCAGTTTTTGCGTGGAGCCTGGTAAGCGGGGGCAGGGTCTTTCCACTGCGGTCCGTCGCTGTTGAGACCTGCCGTGGCCTCGGCCCAGTTTTTCTCAAAATCGGCCGTGGTGGTTTGAACGGATTGTTCGACATCGCGGGCCGCGGACTCCACAGAGTCCTTCATTTTGCGCAGCTCATCCAGATCCATGGACCGGTTGACCTCGGCTTTGACGTCTGCCACATAGCGCTGGGCCTTGCCCAACAACGTTCCCATGGTTCGGGCCACGCGGGGCAGCTTCTCAGGCCCAATCACCACCAGCGCAACCACGCCGATGAGGGCCATTTTGGACAAACCAAGGTCAAGCACTGCGCATCAACCCTGCATCAGGACTTGGTTTTGGCTTCGACGTCGATGGTCGTTTTTTCGGCAGCTTTGCCGGCTTCTACCTGTGCGGCCGGCTTGTCGTCGGCAGAGCCGTCTTTCATGCCATCCTTGAAGCCCTTGACGGCACCACCCAGGTCAGACCCGATGTTCTTGAGTTTTTTGGTGCCGAACACCATGACCACGATCAGCAGAACGATCAGCCAGTGCCAAATGGAAAAGGAACCCATGTGTTTCTCCTAACAATGCCCGGATTCTAAGTGCGATCGCCCACATTTGAGCGAACACCCTCGCCAGTATGGGGTTTGCCCCCGTTTCAGTTTTCGATTCAACCCTTGAGCCAGGGGCGTGGACCGCCCATGACATGCATGTGCAGGTGGTGCACCTCCTGGCCGCCTTCGGTGCCCGTGTTGAGCACGATTCGGTAACCCCCTTCAGGATAAGGGTTGCACCCTTCCTGCATGGCCAGCTTGGGAGCCAGGGTCATCATGTGCGCCATCAAGTTGCCGTGTTCAGCACCCACATGCGCCATGGACGGGATATGCAATTTCGGAATGATGAGAAAGTGCACCGGCGCCCAAGGCGCGATGTCATGGAAAGCAAAAACATGGTCGTCTTCGTGGACCTTGCGCGACGGGATTTTGCCCGCCACGATCTTGCAGAAAATGCAGTTGGAGTCCGCTGCGCTCATTTCATAGACCTTCATCAATTTCGATCATGGGGCGTGCCGCATTGAGCCGCACCATGCCCAGAACGATCCGGTAGAGAAACCAGATCGAAATGCCACACCAAGCCAACCAACCCGGCAAGAAAAACAGGAACCACAGTGGGAAAGTCACTGCATAGAGCACCGCTGCCCACAACACCGTGCGGATGCGGAAATCGAAATGACTCGCCATCCAGGGCTCGCGCACATCGCCTTTTTTCACCAGGTCCATGACCAGCGCCACCACAAGAAGCACGGGACCGACTTGAGCCCCTGGAATGATGGCACTCACAGCCACGATGAGATGCAAGAAATAGCTGACCCAGCTGATGGTGCGGTTGCTGTCATTGATCAAACTGTCATCCATCGCCACCTCCCTGTGGTTTGACAACTTTACTCGCCTGATGCTTCGCGGGCCTGCGCCTTGCGCAAAGCCTTTTCTTCCAGTCCGCTCAGACCTTCGCGGCGCGCAAGCTCGTTGACCACATCGGCAGGACTCAGTCCGTAATGCGCCAGTGCGATCATGCTGTGAAACCACAGATCGGCCACTTCGTACACCAGCTTGGACGCATCGCCACCGTGATCCACGTCCTTGGCGGCCATCACGGTTTCGGTGGCCTCCTCGCCGATTTTCTTGAGGAAAGCGTCCGGCCCCTTGTGCAGCAGGCGGGCCACATAGCTTTTTTCGGGGTCGCCGCCGTTGGCCGGCTTGCGGCTTTCGACCACGGCGGCCAGACGGTCGAGGATGTCCTGATTGCTCATAGGGTTCACTTGTAAATCGTTTCGGGGTCCTTGAGGACCGGATCCAATGCCTGCCATTGTCCATCCTGCAGGCTCTGGAAGAAACAGCTGTGGCGGCCCGTGTGGCAGGCAATGCCGGGCTCGTGCCCCAGCTGGGTCACCTTGAGCAGCACCACATCGTTGTCGCAGTCAAGCCGGATGTCGTGGACCTGCTGCACATGGCCGGACTCTTCGCCCTTGAACCACAGCTTGTTGCGGGAACGGCTGAAGTACACGGCGCGCTTCAATTCAGCGGTTTTCTGCAACGCTTCGCGGTTCATCCAGGCAAACATCAGCACATCGCCCGTGCTGTTTTCCTGCGCAATGACAGGCACCAGGCCCTTGTCGTCCCATTGGATGCTGTCGAGCCAGTTCATGCTGTCCTCACAATTGCACCGTGATGCCACGCTCGCGCATGCGCTCTTTGGCTTGCTGCACGGTGTATTCGCCATAGTGGAAGATGCTGGCAGCCAGCACGGCATCGGCACCACCAATGCTGACGCCATCGGCCAGGTGGTCGAGGTTGCCCACGCCACCGGAGGCGATGACCGGCACGCTCACGGCATCGCTCACAGCACGGGTGAGTTGCAGGTCAAAGCCACTCTTGGTGCCGTCGCGGTCCATGCTGGTCAGCAGGATTTCGCCTGCGCCGTATTCGGCCATTTGCGTGGCCCAAGCCACTGCATCCAAGCCGACGTTTTTGCGACCGCCGTGGCTGTACACGTCCCAGCCTGGGCCCATGGCTTGACCGTTGGGTCCGATGCGTTGTTCGTCTTCGGCCGTGCGGCGTTTGGCATCGATGGCCACCACGATGCACTGCGCTCCGTATTTGTTGGAGGCATCGCGAATCACCTGTGGATTGGCAATGGCTGCCGAGTTGAAACTGGTCTTGTCTGCCCCGGCGTTGAGCAGGCGGCGCACGTCTTCAACCGTACGTACGCCTCCGCCCACCGTCAAAGGAATAAACACCTGCGAAGCCACCGCCTCGATGATGTGCAGGATCACATCGCGCCCATCGCTGGTGGCGGTGATGTCGAGAAAAGTGAGTTCGTCAGCGCCTTGCTCGTTGTATCGGGCGGCAATTTCGACCGGGTCGCCTGCGTCACGCAGTTCGACAAAGTTGACGCCCTTGACCACGCGACCACCGGTCACGTCCAGGCAGGGGATGATGCGTTTGGCAAGCATGAGAGTCTTTTCAAAATCAGTTGACGCGCAGGCGCTGCGCGCCTTGCCAGAAGTCGCCGGGCGGCACAACGATAGGTTCGTACACTTGCGCGGCTTCGACGCAGAGCATGTATTGCCAACCGTCGGCAGGCATGTCTTTGAGGCTTGCACACTTGTCAGCGCCGGGGTTCCAGACCACAGTGTGCGCCCAGTCCATGTCCTGTTCGATCGACAGCGAGTGCGAACCATCAAGCAATTCATAGCCTTGCGGCGCGGCGGAATAGACGCGGTCAAACTCGCCCGCAAAGTGCAGCTCGGGTGCAGCGGTACCATGCCGGTCAGTCACCGCATCCCATTCGGCGCGGCCACCCAGTCCCAGCAGCCTGGCCTGCGCCACGTCACTGACCGCGAAATAGCTGTGCAGTGCGCCGGTGAATTCCAGCGGCGTCGTGTCGGTATTGCGCACAGCCAGCTCGATCTGCAACGCGCCAGGCGTCAGCTCGATCAGCAGACGCGCTTCAAAAGCCTGGTCCCACCACTGGCGCGTGGCAGCGCTGTCATGCAGGCTCAGCGCCATATGGGCCTGGCCTGCATCCAGCTTGGGCTCGTGGACGGCCCAGGTCAAGTTGCGGGCAAAGCCGTGCTTGGGCAGGTCGCCGCGCATATTGAACTGCGGAAAGCACACCGGAATACCGCCGCGAATGGCCGCTTGACCATCCATGATGCTTTTCGGACTCAGGTACAGGCGCTCACGTCCACCCGCCACCCACGAAAGTACGTGTGCGCCATGATGGGCCACCACCACACGGTCACCCCCCGGCAGCGCCAGCTCGGTTGCAGGCAAGCCTGCAAACTGAACATCGCGACAGCTGGCCGGTGCAGTCATGGTCAGCCGTTCAGTTCATCAGCGCGACGCTGGGCCGCTTCAAAATCAAGGTCGCCGGAGTAAATGGCACGACCACAAATCACGCCCTCCACGCCTTCGTCCTCCACCGCGCACAGCTGTTCGATGTCGTTCATGTTCGACAGCCCACCCGAAGCGATGACGGGAATGGACAGGGCCTGCGCCAGCTTGACGGTAGCGTCCACGTTGATGCCGCTGAGCATGCCATCGCGACCAATGTCGGTGTAGATGATGGACTCCACGCCCCAACCCTCGAACTTTTGCGCCAGATCCACCACTTCGTGACCTGTCAGCTTGCTCCAGCCATCTGTGGCCACTTTGCCGTCCTTGGCGTCCAGGCCCACGATGATGTGGCCTGCGAACGCGGTGCAGGCGTCCTTGAGAAAACCAGGGTTCTTCACAGCAGCGGTACCGATGATCACGTACTGCAAACCGGCGTCGATGTATTTCTCGATGGTGTCCAGGTCGCGGATGCCACCGCCCAGCTGCACAGGAATGTCCGAGCCAACCTCTTGCAGGATGGCCTTGATGGCACCAAAGTTTTGCGGTTTGCCGGCAAAAGCGCCATTGAGGTCCACCAAATGCAGGCGTCGCGCGCCTTTGTCCAGCCAGTTGCGAGCCATCGCAGCGGGGTCTTCGCCAAAAGTGGTGGCCTGGTCCATATCGCCTTGCTTGAGGCGAACGCAGTGGCCGTCTTTGAGGTCAATGGCGGGGATCAGAATCATGGCAAGTCAGAAAATCAAAAAGAAGAAACAAACAGCAATCAGGGTTGCCAGTGGAGGAAATTGCGAAATAGGGCCAGGCCTTGGTCTGCGCTTTTTTCAGGATGAAACTGTGTAGCAAACAGGTTGTCTTTGGCAATGGCACAGGCAAAGCGGCCACCGTAATCGGTCTGCGCAGCGCTGTGCGCCGGGTTGGCCACTTTGGCATAAAAGCTGTGTACAAAATAGTACCAGCTGCCGTCGGGAATGCCCTGCCACAAGGCATGTGCAGGGGCGTCCTGCCAGACCTGGTTCCAGCCCATTTGCGGCACTTTGTAACGGGTGCCGTCGGGTTGCAACTTTCCCGCCAGATCAAACTTGATGACATCGCCCGCAATCAAGCCCAGGCCGGGCGTATCACCTTCGGCACTGTGGTCAAGCAGCATCTGCATACCTACGCACACGCCAAACAGGGGTTTGCCGGCTGCGGCTTCAAGCACTGCGTCCAGCAGGCCGGACTCGCGCAGCTCGCGCATGCAGTCGGGCATGGCCCCCTGCCCCGGCAAGACCACACGGTGGGCATCGCGCACGACCTGCGGGTCAGACGTGACCGTCACCTCAGCATGGTCTACGCTGGAGGCCGCATGCATCACCGCTTGCGCCACACTGCGCAGGTTGCCCATGCCGTAATCAACGACGGCGACGCGGTTCACACTCATGATCAGAGGCTACCCTTGGTCGAAGGAATCATGCCCGCTGCACGCGGATCGAGTTCCAGTGCGGCCCGCAGCGTACGGCCAAAGGCCTTGAAGATGGTTTCACACTGGTGGTGCGCGTTAAAACCCTTGAGGTTGTCAATGTGCAGCGTCACAGCGGCGTGGTTCACGAAGCCCTGAAAGAACTCGTACACCAGCTGCGTATCCAGCTCGCCAATCATGCCGGAGGTGAATTTCACGTCCATGTGCAAGCTGGGGCGACCCGAAAAATCCACCACCACGCGGCTCAATGCCTCGTCCAGCGGCACATAAGCGTGGCCGTAGCGGCGAATGCCCTTCTTGTCGCCCACGGCTTTGGCAAAGGCCTGGCCCAGCGTGATGCCAATGTCTTCCACGGTGTGGTGACCATCAATGTGCAAGTCGCCCTCGCACTGGATATCGAGGTCGATCAAACCGTGACGCGCGATCTGGTCGAGCATGTGATCCAGAAAACCAATGCCCGTGGCCAACTTGGCTTGGCCCGTGCCATCCAGATTCACGGCAACACGAATGTTCGTTTCGGCCGTCTTGCGGTTGACTTCAACGGTGCGGTTCATAGGGATTCCTTTACAGCTGCGAGCATCAGCGTATTTTCTTGCGGGGTGCCTACTGTCAGGCGCAGGCAATTGCCCAGCAATGGATGCATTTTAGAAATGTTCTTGACGAGCACTTTGCGGGCCCTCATGCCCTCAAAGGCTTTGGCTGCATCCGGCACACGCACCAAAATCATGTTGGCTTCGCTGGGGAAAGGCTGTACACCGGGCAGTGCTGCCAATTCACGCAGCAATCGGGCACGCTCTTCGCGCAGGGTTTTGGCCTGCGCCGCGAACACATCAGTGTGCTCCAGCGCAAACAGCGCGCACTCGTAATTGAGCACACTGATGTTGTACGGTGGGCGCACCTTGTCAATTTCAGCAATCAAGGCTTTGGGGCCCATCATGTAACCCAGGCGAACGCCCGCCAGACCAAACTTGGACAGCGTACGCATGAGCAGCACATGCGAATGTTGACCCAGGCGGTCAATGTAACTTTTGCTTGCGAAGGGCTGATAGGCCTCGTCGATCACCACCAGACCGCCCTGCTTGCCTTGGGCCTCGATGATGCGTTCGATCGCCGCGTCGTTCCACAGGTTGCCGGTGGGGTTGTTGGGGTAGGCCAGGTAGACGATGGACGGCTTGTGCTCGGCAATGGCGGAGAGCATCGCGGCCTCGTCCAGCTCAAAGTCGGCAGTGAGCGGAACGCCGTGGAAGGCCAGGCCTTGCAGCTTAGCGCTCATGGCGTACATCACAAAACCAGGTACGGGTGCGAGGATGGAGGCACCAGGCACATCGCAGGCCATGGCCAGCAGCGAAATCAGCTCGTCCGAGCCGTTGCCCAGCATGATGTCGCAGCCTTCGGGCATGCCCGCGTACTGCGCCAGCGCGGCGCGCAGATCATTCACACGGCCATCGGGGTAACGATTCAGGGCCAGTTGCCCCAAACGCTCGCCCAGCGCCTTTTGCAACTGGGGCGGCAGGCTGAAGGGGTTTTCCATCGCGTCGAGCTTGACCATGCCGACCGAGTCCTGGATCGCGTAGGCGTGCATGGACTGCACGTCCTGGCGGATGCGTTGCATGAGTTTCGGGTTCACGGTCATGTCGACTCTCGCATGGGAGGAACAGGGTTCAGACGCATTTCGGCAGCACGGGCGTGGCCCTGCAAGCCTTCGCCATAGGCCAGCTCGGCAGCAATGCGACCCAGCGGCTGGGCTCCGGCCTCGCTCACCTCAATGAGGCTGCTGCGTTTCTGGAAGTCGTAGACACCCAAGGGCGACGAAAAACGCGCCGTGCCGCTGGTGGGCAGCACATGGTTGGGGCCTGCGCAGTAGTCGCCCAGGCTTTCGCTAGTGTAGGCACCCAAAAAGATGGCACCCGCGTGGCGCAGCAACGGCTCCCAACGATGCGGGTCGTTACTGGAGACTTCGAGGTGCTCAGGCGCGATGCGGTTACTGATGGCGCAGGCCTCTTCCATGTTGCGCGTCAGGATCAACGCGCCCCGGTCGTGCAGGCTCTTGGCGATGATTTCGCGGCGCGGCATGGTGGGCAGCAGGCGATCAATCGCAGCCTGCACCGCGTCGATGTAGGCCGCATCAGGGCACAACAGGATGCTTTGCGCCAGCTCGTCGTGCTCGGCCTGGCTGAACAAGTCCATCGCCACCCACTCGGCCGGTGTGCTGCCGTCGGCCAGCACCAGAATTTCGCTGGGGCCAGCAATCATGTCGATGCCCACGGTGCCGAACACGCGCTTTTTGGCGCTGGCCACATAGGCATTGCCCGGGCCGGTGATCTTGTCCACCTTGGGGATGGTTGCGGTGCCGTAAGCCAGCGCGGCCACGGCCTGCGCACCGCCCACGGTGAAGGCGCGGCTGACGCCCGCCACACAGGCAGCCGCCAGCACCAGCGGGTTGCGCACGCCAGCTGGCGTAGGCACCACCATGATGATCTCCTGCACACCCGCCACGTGGGCAGGAATCGCATTCATCAACACCGACGATGGATAAGCTGCCTTGCCCCCCGGCACGTAAATGCCCACACGGTCCAGCGGCGTGACCTTCTGCCCCAGTAGCGTGCCGTCTTCGTCACGGTAGCTCCAGCTCTCGCCAGAGGCTTTCTTTTGCGCTTCGTGGTACTGGCGCACGCGTTTGGCGGCGGCTTGAAGCGCCTCGCGCTGCACAGCAAGCAAACTGTCCAGGGCAGACTGCAACTCGGCTTGGCTGATTTCCAGCGCCTTCACGTCGCCAGCCTGTACACCGTCAAACCGCTGCGTGTAGTCCAGCACAGCGGCATCGCCGCGTTTTTGAACATCTGCAAGGATGTCGGCCACACGTTGTTCAATGGCAGCATCGGTGTCTGCCGACCAATGCAGGCGCTGCGCAAACGCGGCCTCAAAACCGGCGTCGGCCGTGTTCAGTCGCAAAGGGCGGGCTTGCAAAGTCATCGTCAATCTTTCTTCACGGCACCAGCAAAGGCGTCGATGATGGCGCGGATCGGGGCTTGCTTGAGTTTGAGCGCCGCCTGGTTGACCACCAGACGCGAACTGATGTCCATGATGCGCTCGACTTCAACCAGGTGGTTGGCCTTGAGCGTGCTGCCGGTCGACACCAGATCCACAATCGCATCGGCCAAGCCGGTGAGCGGGGCCAGCTCCATGCTGCCATAGAGCTTGATCAGGTCAACGTGCACGCCTTTTTCAGCGAAAAAATCGCGGGCAATGCTGGTGTACTTGGTGGCCACGCGCAAACGCGAGCCTGTGCGCACCTGCGCGGCGTAGTCGTAGTCGGCGCGCACGGCCACACTCATGCGGCATTTGGCGATGCGCAGGTCCAGCGGTTGATACAGGCCCTGGCCACCATGCTCGATCAACGTATCCAGCCCAGTCACGCCCAGATCAGCACCGCCGTACTCCACATAGGTGGGCACATCGGTGGCGCGCACCAGCACCACACGCACTTCGGGTTTGTTGGTCGGCAAAATCAGTTTGCGTGACTTTTCCGGGTCTTCCAGCACCTCGATACCCGCAGCTTTGAGCAGCGGCAAGGTTTCGTCAAAGATGCGCCCCTTGGACAGGGCCAGGGTGATGGTGCTCATTTCACTCTTTCAATGTCGGCGCCCAGCGCACGCAATTTGTTTTCCATGCGGTCATAGCCACGATCCAGGTGATAGATGCGGTCCACCAGGGTCTCGCCTTCGGCCACCAGACCGGCAATCACCAGGCTGGCCGAAGCGCGCAAATCGGTGGCCATGACGGTGGCACCCGAGAGCTGCTTGACGCCTTCGACCATGGCCACACGGCCATCGATCTGAATATTCGCACCCAGACGCACCAGCTCGTTGACGTGCATGAAGCGGTTTTCAAAAATGGTTTCGGTCACCTTGCTGCCGCCTTCGGCAATGCAGTTCAGCGCCATGAACTGCGCCTGCATGTCGGTGGGAAAGCCCGGGTACTCGGTGGTGCGGAAACTTTGCGCCTTCAAGCGGCCCTTGCTGCGCACGCGAATGAAACCTTCGCCGGCTTCAATCTGGGCGCCTGCCGCTTGCAACTTTTCCACCACAGCTTCGAGGTGTTCGGCACGACCGTGGCGCAAGACCACATCGCCCCCTGTCGCAGCCACAGCACACAAAAAGGTGCCTGCCTCAATGCGGTCGGCCACCACCTGATGCTGGCAACCATGCAAACGCTCCACCCCCTGGATGTGAATTTTGCTGGTGCCGTGGCCTTCGATTTTGGCGCCCATCTTGATGAGCATCTCGGCCAAGTCCGGAATCTCCGGCTCTTGCGCCGCGTTTTCCAAAATGGTTTCGCCCTCGGCCAAGGCTGCAGCCATCAAAAAGTTTTCGGTACCCGTCACCGTCACCATGTCGGTGGTGATGCGTGCCCCCTTCAGGCGTGTGCGACCCGCAGGCAAGCTCGCCAGCATGTAGCCATGCTCCACGCTGATGTCGGCACCCATGGCCTGCAAGCCCTTGATGTGCTGGTCCACAGGACGAGAACCAATGGCACAACCACCGGGCAGCGAAACTTTGGCCTTGCCAAAACGCGCCAGCAGGGGGCCAAGCGCCAGCACCGATGCACGCATGGTTTTGACCAGCTCGTAAGGTGCCTCGGGGTTGTTGAGGCTGCCGGCATCCAGCGCGACCGAGCCGTCTTCGTGATGCTCAGCCGTAACGCCCATGTTGCGAATCAGCTTGAGCATGGTAGACACGTCTTGCAGGCGCGGCACATTGGCCAGCGTCACCGGCTCGGCACTGAGCAATGCGGCACACAACTCGGGCAATGCTGCATTCTTGGCGCCTGCCACATCGATCGTGCCTTGCAGGGAACGACCGCCGCGAATCAGAAGTTTGTCCATGTGTGCTTCAGCTTTGTTGTTTGGCCCATTCGGCGGGCGTGTAGGTTTTCATGGACAGGGCATGCACTTCGTCCGTCTGGATTTTGGTGCCCAGCGTGGCGTACACGCGCTGATGACGCGCAATCGCGCGCAGGCCCTCGAACTCGGGCGAGACGATCACGGCGCTCCAGTGGCGACCATCGCCATCGACTTCAAGGTGGTCGCAGCGCAAACCTGCTGCGATGATGGCGTGGAGTTGTTCGGCGTTCATGCTCATTTCAGTTGCGGATTTTGTAGCCCGTGCGCAGCAAGGTCAGCGCGATGGTGCTGACCAGCACAAAGGCCAGCCCCACCACCGACAAACTCGTCCAGGGCGACACATCACTTTGACCGAAGAAGCCGTAACGGAAACCATCGATCATGTAAAAAAACGGATTCAGGTGGGACAGCTGCTGCCAAAACGGCGGCAGCGAATGAATGGAATAAAACACACCCGACAAAAACGTCATCGGCATGATGATGAAGTTCTGGAAAGCGGCCATCTGGTCAAACTTTTCAGCCCACAGACCAGCAATCAAGCCCAGGGCCCCCAGCATGGCCGCGCCCAACACGGCGAACACCAAAATCCACAGCGGATACACAAACTCGATGTGCACCATCCAGCCTGTGATGACAAACACACCCAGGCCTACCGCCAGCCCGCGCACCACCGACGAGCCCACATAAGCCACAAACCAGCTCCAGTGCGACAAGGGCGTGAGCAGCACAAACACCAGATTGCCCATGATCTTGCTCTGGATCAGGCTGGACGAGCTGTTGGCAAATGCGTTTTGCAGCACACTCATCATCATCAGACCCGGCAGCAAGAATGCCGTGTAGGGCACCTGGTCATAGACCTTGACGTGATCCTGCAGCACATGGCCAAAGATCAGCATGTACAGCACCGAAGTCAGCACCGGTGCAGCCACCGTCTGGAAACTGACCTTCCAGAAGCGCAGGATTTCTTTGTAGAAAAGGGTTTGCCAGCCTGTCATTTCGAGGCCTCCGATTGACCGCGGTTCATGACTTCCAGGAACACGTCTTCCAGGTCGGCCTGGCGAATTTCGACATCCTCAGCCACCAAGCCCGCCGAACGAACCGCAGCCAGATGGTTTTCGATTTCGATGGCGTTGTGCACCGGCAGCTGCACGATCCGCCCCGTCACGCGTGCCAGCGCAGCCAAGGCATCAGGCAACACACCATCCATCTTGAAACGCAGCACTTGCGCTGTCGCAGAGCGCAACAAGTCAGAGGTGCGCTCCAGCGCCACCACACGACCTTGTTTGAGCATGGCAATACGGCCGCACAACGCCTCGGCTTCTTCGAGGTAATGGGTGGTCAGCAAGACGGTGTGGCCTTGCTTGTTGAGTTTGGCAATGAATTGCCACAAGGTCTGGCGCAACTCCACATCCACGCCCGCTGTCGGCTCATCGAGCACGATCACGCGGGGCTTGTGCACCAAGGCCTGGGCCACCAGCACACGTCGCTTCATGCCGCCTGAGAGCTGGCGCATATTGCTGTTGGCTTTGTCGCTCAACCCCAGGTTGTGCAACAGTTCATCGATCCATGCATCGTTTTTGGCCACGCCAAAATAGCCCGACTGAATGCGTAACGCTTCGCGCACGGTAAAGAAAGGGTCAAACACCAGCTCTTGAGGCACCACCCCCAACAGGCGACGAGCCTGGGCAAAGTCAGCCTGAACATCGTGGCCATGCACCTGCACACTGCCTGAGCTCGCACGCGCCAGACCCGCCAGAATGCTGATCAGGGTGGTTTTGCCGGCCCCATTGGGACCCAGCAAACCAAAAAACTCGCCCTCTTCCACCCTCAGATTGATGCCATCGAGGGCTTTGAATGTGCCTTGTCCAGCCTGGCGTGCAGGATAAAGCTTGCTAACGTCTTGAAACAGGAGTGCGCTCATGGGAGATCTGTATTTTAAGGGCTGAGACCCTTGCTCCCCTCACCCCAAAGGCGCGAAGGGCCCAAAAGACGGGAACGGGATCAATGCCCCAGCAGGCCTTGAACCCCGTACACATGCGCCAGCGATTGCAGACGTTCGGGCATGTTGCGCACTTCCAAAACCCGGCCAGCGGCCTGCGCCTGCCGGCGGCATGCCAGCAACACCGCCAAAGCCGAGGAGTCAAAGGCCTGCAAGTCCTGCGCATCGAGCTGCAGCACACCCGCACTTGCATCGATCTGAGCACTCAGATCGCGCAGGCATCTCTCGGCCTGTGCATGCATCAAGGTGGCGGGCAGACGGATCATGGTTTATTTGGCTGCAGCGCTGACGTTGCCGGCGTTGCGTTTGTTTTGTTCGTTGAGGTTGGCAATCAGCGCGTCAATGCCGTTGGCGTTGATGACGCTGCTGAACTGGGTGCGGTAATTTTCCACCAGCCACACGCCCAGCACGTTCATGTCAAACACCAACCAGCCCGAAGCGGCATCGGCACTCTTTTCCAGTCGGTAATCCATCTGGATGGGGTCGCCCTTGCCACGCACCTCGGTCTGCACAACCAGGTTGCTGTCTTGTTGACCGGGTCGAACAGGTTTAACCACCACCGTTTGCTCGCCCAGCTGGCTCAGCGCGCCGGCATAAGTGCGGACCAACAAAAGTTTGAAAGCATCTTGCAGCTGCGTACGCTGGGGTTCAGTGGCTTTGCGCCATGCCGGTCCCACAGCCAGCGCCGTCATGCGGCGGAAATTCACATACTGCATCAGCTCGCTGTCGACCAGCTGCATGATGCGGTTGGTATCACCGCTGCGCAAGGTTTTGTCGGCCTTGATGGTGTTTAGCGTCTTGGTGGTGATGCGCGCAATGAAGGCATCCGGCGTTTCAGGCGCTGCCCAGGCCAGTGGCATTTGTACAGCAGCCAAGGCCAAAGCCGCTGCTGATAACCATTGACGACGTGTAGAGGTGAATTGCATAGTGTTCATGGCACTCACTGTAGAGGCTTCCCGCATCGCTTGGATATCAGGATGTAAGCAAATTTTTATTGGAGATCGGGGTCACTGTAATCAAAATTGCTGGGTGGGTTGCCATCGTAGATGTCGTTGCGGCGCTTTTGCAAATAGGCATCGCGCACAAAGCTGTAGGGATCCAGGGCAGCTTCTTTGACGACATCGACCGCCTGCAACAAGCCGGCGCGCGTATCGGTTGCGTGCAAAAAGGTCAGGCTGTTACGGGTGGACACATCTGACACCTGCTGGACCAGATCGCCTTTTGCATCCAGCGGCAAAGCCGCTGTGTCTCGCAAGGTCGACGGCCCGAAAACAGGCAGCACCACATAAGGACCAGATGGCACACCCCAATGTCCCAGGGTCTGGCCAAAATCTTCCTTGCGCTTCGGCAGACGCATTTCGGTAGCCACATCCAGCAAGCCCCCCAAACCAAAGGTGGTGTTGATCACCACACGCATGGCGGTCTCGACTGCGGCCTGCCCCTTGAACTGCAACAGACTGTTGGTGGCCGTCCAGACATCACCCAGGTTGCCAAAGAAATTGTTGACACCCGTGCGCACGGGCGAGGGCACCACATTCACATAGGCTTTGGCCAAGGGCTTGAGCGCGACTTGATCCAACTTGTCATTGAAGCTATAGACCGAACGGTTCATGCCTTCCCAGGGATCACGCGCATCAGCGGCTTTGCCAGGCGCAGTGGCACAGCCGGACAGCACAGCAAGCGTCAATACTGCGCAAAGGATGCGCAACCCGTTCTTCATTTGGCCGCTCCTGGTGCCGGATCAGCAGCCTTGCTGTAGAGGAACTGGCTGATCAGGTTTTCCAGAATCACGGCCGATTGAGTGGTGCCGATCTGATCGCCTTGTGCAAGGTTCTTTTCATCGGCGCCAGGCACGATGCCCACATACTGCTCGCCCAGCAAACCACTGGTCAAAATTTTGAGCGAGCTGTCTTTCGGGAAAGGGTGCTGGTTTTGCATGTCCAGTTTCACAAGCGCCTGAAAGGACTCATTGTCAAAGTCGATGCCTGCCACGCGGCCCACAACAACCCCTGCGCTCTTGACCGCAGCACCGGGCTTGAGGCCCCCAATGTTGTCAAACTTGGCCGTCACGCTATAGGTGGACTGCCAGTTCCACTGCAGCAAATTAGCAGACTTGAGGGCCAGAAACAGCACAGCCAACAGGCCCAGCACCACAAACAAACCTACCCACACATCTTTTTTAGAACGTTGCATCTCTGCCTCCTGCCCAGCCGATTCAAATGCTGAACATCATCGCTGTGAGGATGAAATCCAGCCCCAGCACCGATAACGAAGAAATCACCACACTGCGCGTGGTCGCATTGGCCACACCCTCAGGCGTGGGTTGAGCCACAAAACCTTGCAGCAAAGCAATAAAGGTCACAGCCACAGCAAAGACCACGCTTTTGATCATGCCGTTACCCACGTCCTTGAAGACATCCACACCACCTTGCATCTGACTCCAGAACGAACCCGCATCCACGCCGATCAGCAACACGCCGACAGCGTAGCCGCCCACAATACCCACGGCACTGAACACCGCCGTCAAAATGGGCAAGGCAATCACACCCCCCCAGAAACGTGGCGCCAGTATGCGCTTGACCGGATCCACGGCCATCATCTCCAGCGCAGTCAACTGCTCGCCCGCACGCATCAAGCCGATTTCCGCAGTCAGCGAAGCGCCCGCACGGCCAGCGTACAGCAGCGCAGCCACCACAGGGCCCAATTCACGCACCAGGCTCAGCGCCACCAGCAAACCCAGCGCCTCGGCAGAGCCATAACGCTGCAAGGTGTAGTAACCCTGCAGGCCCAGCACAAAACCCACAAACAGGCCTGAGACCGTGATGATGGCCAGAGAGTAATTACCAAGGAAATGCACCTGATCCCGCACCAGACCAAAGCGTCGCATGCTGCCTGGCAAAGATGCCAGCAAACGCAGAAGCAGCCTTGCGCCGTAGCCCCAGCTTTGCAGGAGGTTGCTGGTTTTCTCGCCCAGTTGTGCCAAGACATCCAATACGTTCATGCCTGCACTCCAAAATCGTCAGCCACCGTGGGCGCGGGGTAATGGAATGCCACAGGCCCGTCAGACAGCGCATGCACAAACTGATGAATCAAGGGGTCGGTGCTGGCCATCAACTCTGCTGGCGTGCCTTGCGCCGCCACCTGGCCATTGGCCAAGACCACCACATGGTCGGCAATCTCGAAGGTTTCGTTCACATCGTGTGAGACGATGATGCTGGTCAGTCCCAGGCTGTCGTTCAAGCGGCGAATCAGGCGTGCGGCGGTTCCGAGCGAAATCGGATCCAGACCTGCAAACGGCTCGTCGTACATGATCAGCTGCGGGTCCAGCGCAATGGCACGCGCCAAGGCCACACGACGGCTCATGCCCCCGGAAATTTCAGACGGAAGCAGGTCGCGCGCGCCACGCAGGCCCACAGCGTCGAGCTTCATGAGCACAATGTCGCGCACCATGGATTCGGGCAAGCCCGCATGCTCACGCAGCGGGAAGGCCACGTTGTCAAACACATTCATGTCGGTGAACAGGGCCCCAAACTGGAACAGCATGCCCATGCGACGACGGGCTTCGTAAAGTTGAGCCGTACCCATGTGCCCGACATCGGCACCATCAAACAACACTTTGCCCGCTTGGGCCTTGACCTGCCCGCCAATCAGGCGCAGCACGGTGGTTTTGCCGCCGCCGGAAACGCCCATGAGGGCCGTGACCTTGCCACGCGGTACGCTCAGATTCACATCGCGCAGGATGACGCGATCACCATAGCCAAAGGTGACACGATCGAGTTCAACGAGAGCGCTGGACGGTGGTGTAGACATGAATGCAAAGAGCCGGTATCAACCGGCTCTTGGGGCTCGCAGGTAAACAAAAATGTTTACCTTCGGTTCCTAGGGATTGTACTAGGAATTAGCGCGGCAGGCTGGTTGTGCCCATCAGGAACTCGTCCACCGCACGTGCGGCCTGGCGACCCTCGCGGATGGCCCAGACCACCAGGGACTGGCCACGGCGCATGTCGCCTGCGGCAAAGACCTTGGGCACATTGGTGGCGTAGCCGCCGATGAACTCGGTCGATGCCTTGGCGTTGCCACGGGCGTCTTTGTCCACGCCAAAAGAGTCGAGCACGGTGGCGACCGGGTTCACGAAACCCATGGCCAACAGCACCAGGTCGGCCTGGTATTCCTTTTCGGAGCCGGGCACTTCGACCATCTTGCCGTCCTTGAATTCGACCTGCACGGTTTTCAGGCCGGTGACCTTGCCGTTCTTGCCGATAAACTCCTTGGTGGAGATGGCGAATTCGCGCTTGAGCAGACCTTTTTCTTCGCTCTCGTCGTGGCTGGAGCTGGTGCGCAGCTTGAGCGGCCAGTAAGGCCACACCAGCGCCTTGTTTTCCCTTTCGGGGGGCATGGGCATCACCTCGAACTGGGTGACGCTGGCCGCACCGTGGCGGGTGCTGGTGCCCACGCAGTCACTGCCGGTGTCGCCGCCGCCAATCACGATGACGTGCTTGCCGTCCGCGCGCAGCTGGCCCTTGAGCTTGTCGCCCGCATTGACCTTGTTTTGCTGCGGCAGGAACTCCATGGCGAAGTGGATGCCGTCCAGATCGCGGCCAGGGGCCGGCAGGTCACGCGACTGCTCGGAACCGCCGGTCAGCAGCACGGCGTCAAAGTCTTTCTTGAGCTGTTCGGCACTGATGCTTTCCTTGGCCCAGTTGGTGACCTTGGAATCCTTGGGCCATTCGCCCACCACCACGCCGGTGCGGATGGTCACGCCTTCGGCTTCGAGCTGCTTGACGCGGCGGTCGATATGCGCCTTGTCCAGCTTGAAGTCGGGGATACCGTAACGCAGCAGGCCGCCAACGCGGTCGTTCTTTTCGAACAGGGTCACATCGTGGCCAGCGCGGGCCAGCTGCTGCGAAGCGGCCAGGCCAGCGGGGCCGGCGCCGATCACAGCAACTTTCTTGCCCGTCTTGACCTTGGCAATCTGCGGCTGCACCCAGCCGTTGTCCCAGGCGCGGTCGATGATGGCGTGCTCAATGGACTTGATGCCGATGGCGTCGCCATTGAAGTTCACCACGCAAGCGGCCTCGCAAGGTGCGGGGCAGATGCGGCCGGTGAACTCGGGGAAGTTGTTGGTGCTGTGCAGCACGTCAATCGCGTTCTTCCAGTCGCCGTGGTAGACCAGGTCGTTGAAGTCCGGAATGATGTTATTGACCGGGCAGCCGTTGTTGCAAAACGGCGTTCCGCAGTCCATGCAGCGCGCGCCTTGCGTTTTGGCTTGCTCGTCGGTCAAACCGATCACAAATTCGCCGTAATTCTTCAGGCGCTCGGTGACGGGCTTGTAGCCCTCTTCGATGCGCTCAAATTCCATGAAGCCGGTGACTTTTCCCATGATGCTTCCTTATTTCTTTGTTCGTTCGTGATCAGGCAGCGACAGGCTTGGCGGCCTGGGCTGCTTTTTTCGCGTTGATTTCGCCCAGGGCGCGCTTGTATTCGTTGGGGAAGACCTTCACGAACTTGGCGCGGGCCGTGGCCCAGTTGTCCAGCAGCTCACGGGCGCGCTGGCTGCCGGTCCACTTGTGGTGGTCTTCCAGCAGCTTCTTGAGTTGCGCCTCGTCGGTCTGGTCGCGGTGCCACACTTTGCGGTCGATCTGGGCTTCCTGCTCGGCGGTTGACAGCACTTTTTCCATGCTGACCATGGCAGTGTTGCAGCGCGAAGCGAACTGACCGTCTTCGTCGTACACATAAGCGATGCCACCGCTCATGCCGGCGCCAAAGTTGCGGCCGGTCTTGCCCAGCACAGCCACAGTGCCGCCGGTCATGTATTCGCAGCCGTGGTCACCGGTGCCTTCGACCACCGCAGTGGCGCCCGACAGACGCACAGCGAAACGCTCGCCGCCCACGCCCGCGAAGTAAGCCTCGCCGCTGGTCGCACCGTACATCACGGTGTTACCCACGATGATGTTTTGCGCGGCCACGCCACGGAAGTCCAGGCTGGGGCGCACCACCACACGGCCGCCAGACAGGCCTTTGCCGGTGTAGTCGTTGGCTTCACCGATCAGGTACAGCGTGATGCCCTTGCACAGGAAAGCGCCGAACGACTGACCGCCCGTGCCTTCGAGCTGGATGCGGATGGTGTCGTCGGGCAATCCTTCGGGGTGCACCTTGGTCACGGCGCCCGACAGCATGGCGCCAACCGAGCGGTTGACGTTGCGGGCCGTTTCCATGAAGGAGACTTTTTCACCCTTGTCGATGGCGGCGCGGCTCTTGGCGATCAGCACATTGTCCAAGGCCTTGGCCAGACCGTGATCTTGAGTATCAGTGTGGCGCGAAGGCGTGCCGTCGGTGACTTGCGGCACAGCCAGCAGGCGACCAAAGTCCAGACCACGGGCTTTCCAGTGTTCGATGCCGGCGCGCATGTCGAGCAGGTCGGCGCGGCCCACCATGTCGTCAAACTTGGCGATGCCCAGCTGGGCCATGATCTGCCGCACTTCTTCGGCGATGAAGAAGAAGTAGTTGACCACGTGCTCGGGCTTGCCGCTGAACTTGGCGCGCAGCGCCGGGTCTTGCGTGGCCACGCCCACCGGGCAGGTGTTGAGGTGGCACTTGCGCATCATGATGCAACCCTCGACCACCAGCGGTGCGGTGGCGAAGCCGAATTCGTCAGCGCCCAGCAGCGCACCGATGGCGACGTCGCGGCCGGTCTTCATTTGGCCGTCGGCCTGCACACGGATGCGGCCGCGCAGGCCATTAAGCACCAGGGTCTGCTGGGTCTCGGCCAAGCCAATCTCCCAGGGGGAACCGGCGTGCTTGACAGACGACCAGGGCGAAGCGCCGGTGCCGCCGTCGTGGCCGGCGATCACCACATGGTCGGCCTTGCACTTGGCCACGCCCGCAGCGATCGTGCCCACGCCCACTTCGGACACCAGCTTGACGCTGATGTCAGAGTGAGGTGCCACGTTTTTCAGGTCGTGAATCAGCTGGGCCAGGTCTTCAATGGAGTAGATGTCATGGTGCGGCGGGGGCGAAATCAGGCCCACACCGGGCACCGAGTGGCGCAGCTTGCCGATGTACTCGGACACTTTGCCGCCGGGCAGCTGACCACCTTCACCAGGCTTGGCACCCTGGGCCATCTTGATCTGGATCTGGTCGGCGCTGGACAGGTATTCGGCCGTGACGCCAAAGCGGCCCGAGGCCACCTGCTTGATGCGCGAACGCAGGCTGTCGCCGTCATTCAGCGGCAGGTCAACTTCGACCACGTCCTTGCCGATGACCGACGCCAGGGTCTCGCCCTTCTTGATCGGGATACCCTTGAGCTCGTTGCGGTAACGGGCCGCGTCTTCGCCGCCTTCACCGGTGTTGCTCTTGCCGCCAATACGGTTCATGGCAATGGCCAGCGTGGCGTGGGCTTCGGTGGAGATCGAGCCCAGCGACATGGCACCGGTGGCAAAACGCTTGACGATCTCGGCAGCAGGTTCCACCTGCTCCAGCGGAATGGCCTTGGACGGATCGATCTTGAACTCGAACAGACCGCGCAGGGTCATGTGGCGCTTGCTCTGGTCGTTGATGATCTGGGCGTATTCCTTGTAGGTGCTGAAGTTGCCGGCACGGGTGGAGTGCTGCAGCTTGGCAATCGCGTCAGGCGTCCACATGTGCTCTTCGCCACGGGCGCGCCAGGCGTATTCGCCACCGGCGTCCAGCGCATTGGCCAGCACCGGGTCGTTGCCGAAAGCGGCCTTGTGCATGCGGATGGCTTCTTCGGCGATCTCGAAGATGCCAATGCCTTCGACGCGGCTGGGGGTGCCGGTGAAGTACTTGTCGATGGTGGCCTTGTTGATGCCGATGGCTTCGAACAGCTGGGCACCGCAGTAGGACATGTAGGTGCTCACGCCCATCTTGGACATGATCTTGGACAGGCCCTTGCCGATCGCCTTGATGTAGTTGTAGATGGCCTTGTCGGCCGACAGGTCGCCCGGCAGTTCCTTGTGCAGGGCGGCCAGGGTTTCCATCGCCAGGTAGGGGTGCACGGCTTCGGCGCCGTAACCGGCCAGCACGGCGAAGTGGTGCACTTCGCGGGCAGTGCCGGTTTCCACCACCAGACCAGCGGTGGTGCGCAGACCTTCGCGCACCAGGTGCTGGTGGATGGCTGACAGCGCCAGCAGCGCGGGCACGGCAATGCGCGCAGCGCTCACGCCACGGTCGCTGATGATCAGGATGTTGTGGCCACCCCTGATGGCGTCCACCGCTTCGGCGCACAGCGAGGCCAGCTTGGCTTCCACACCCTCGTTGCCCCAGGCGGCGGGGTAGGTGATGTCCAGTGTGGCGCTCTTGAACTTGCCCTTGGTGGCTTGCTCGATGTTGCGCAGCTTGGCCATGTCGGCGAAGTCCAGGATGGGCTGGCTCACTTCGAGGCGCATGGGCGGGTTGACCTGGTTGATGTCCAGCAGGTTCGGCTTGGGACCGATGAAGGACACCAGCGACATCACGATGGCTTCGCGAATCGGATCGATCGGCGGGTTGGTCACCTGGGCGAACAACTGCTTGAAGTAGTTGAACACCGGCTTGTTCTTGTCGGAGAGCACGGCCAGCGGGCTGTCGTTGCCCATGGAGCCGATGGCTTCTTCGCCGGCAGCAGCCATGGGCGCCAGCAGGAACTTGATGTCTTCCTGGGTGGTGCCAAACGCTTGCTGCAGGTCGAGCAGCGCCACGTCGGTGGCAGGTGCGTTGTCGGCCACAGCGGCCACATCGTCGAGTTTGATGCGCAGGTTGTCGATCCACTGGGCATAGGGCTTGACGCTGGCCAGGCCCGCCTTGAGCTCTTCGTCGTCGATCATGCGGCCTTGTTCCAGGTCGATCAGGAACATCTTGCCGGGCTGCAGACGCCACTTGCGCACGATCTTGCTTTCGGGCACGGGCAGCACGCCGGATTCGGAACCCATGATGACCATGTCGTCATCGGTCACGCAGTAGCGCGAGGGGCGCAGGCCGTTGCGGTCCAGCGTGGCTCCGATCTGGCGGCCATCGGTGAACACGATCGAGGCCGGGCCGTCCCAAGGCTCGAGCATGGCGGCGTGGTATTCGTAGAAAGCCTTGCGGCGCGCATCCATGGTGGTGTGCTGTTCCCAAGGCTCGGGGATCATCATCATCACGGCCTGGCTGATCGGGTAGCCCGCCATGGTCAGCAGTTCCAGGCAGTTGTCGAAGGTGGCGGTGTCGGACTGGCCGGCAAAGCTGATCGGGTAGAGCTTTTGCAGGTCTTCGCCCAGCACCGGCGAGGACATCACGCCTTCACGGGCCTTCATCCAGTTGTAATTGCCCTTGACGGTGTTGATTTCACCGTTGTGCGCCACATAGCGGTAGGGGTGGGCCAGCGGCCACTCGGGGAAGGTGTTGGTCGAGAAACGCTGGTGCACCAGGCCCAGGGCGGAAACGCAGCGCTCGTCCTGCAGGTCCAGGTAATAAGTGCCCACCTGGTCGGCCAGCAGCAGGCCTTTGTAGACCACGGTGCGGCTGGACATGCTGGGGATGTAGTACTCGTTGCTGTGCTTGAGACCCAGCGCCTGGATGGCGGCGCTGGCGGTCTTGCGAATCACGTACAGCTTGCGCTCCAAAGCGTCCTGCACGATCACATCGGCGCCACGGCCGATGAAGATCTGGCGCATGATCGGCTCTTTTTCGCGCACGCGCGGCGATATGGGCATGTCGCGGTTGACCGGCACATCGCGCCAACCCAGCAACACCTGACCTTCGGCCTTGACGGCACGTTCCATTTCCTGCTCGCAAGCCATGCGCGAGGCGTGCTCCTTGGGCAGGAAGACCATGCCCACGCCGTATTCGCCAAACGGCGGCAGATTCACACCCTGCTTGGCCATCTCTTCGCGGTAGAGCGCATCGGGCAACTGGATCAGAATACCGGCGCCGTCACCCATCAACGGATCGGCACCCACGGCACCCCGGTGGTCCAGGTTTTCGAGGATCTTGAGGGCCTGCGTCACGATGGCGTGACTCTTGTTGCCTTTGATATGCGCCACAAAGCCGACGCCGCAGGCATCGTGTTCGTTGGCCGGGTCATACAGACCGGTTTGTTGGAAGAGTTCTTTGTCAGCAGCCGTGGTCATGGCGCACTCCTAGGGTTTTTACGCAGGTCAAGGAGTTTAATGCACTGCAGCATCCATGCCAACACAATTAATTGGGGTCAGATCCCAATTAATTTATCCATAGCTTCGGTAACGATTTAATTGGGGACAGATTAAGGCGCGGGATTTTTGAATGGCCGCCCCGCTTTGCCTGGCACCAAGCGGCGCGCCGCTCCCTGCCCCAGCTCGCGCACAAATGCCTCGGAACCCAAGGCCCACCCCGACAAGGCGGTTTTGGTCAATTCGATACGCTGTTGCTCGCTCAAACCCGTCTGCACCAGCGCGGCATACGCCGCCTCGCGGGCAAAAGGCGTGTTGCCCAAGGCCCAATACAGTGCATGCGGCATCACCAATTTGTCGCCCGACTGCCCAATAGAGTGCCTGTAGCTGGACCAGCGGTAATCCTCCGGACGCACCACCATGCCCGCACGCACCGGGTTCAGGTCGATATAAACCATACAAGCCAAAAGATAGCGCTCACTCTCAATCAGATTGCTGCGGTAGCGCCCTTCCCACAAAGTGCCGGTCCGCTTGTGGCGTAAATTGAAGTAGCGCACATAGGCTCTGCCCACGGCCTGCATCATTTGCGGCAACCCCTCTTGCGTCTCGGGCGTAGCCAGCAAATGGAAGTGGTTGTCCATGATCACCCAGGCATGAATGGCGACCTTGAAGGTCTTGGCGTGCTCCGTCCACAAATCCAGCATACGCTGCCGATCCTGATCATCACGCACGATGGCCTGGCGGTCGTTCCCGCGCTGGATGACGTGGTGCGGGTAACCGGCAACAGTAAGGCGAGGAAGTCGGGCCATGGGCACTCCGAAGTAGAGTGCCCAGTTTAAATGGGATCTGACCCCGATTAAATGGGGTAGCGCGTTTGCGCCAAACCACCCAGGCCGAATTCAGCCAGCAAGGCATCGAGCCGCTCACGGGCGCTGCGCTTTTTCTGGCCGGTGTATTTGGCCAGGATCAGCTCGTTTTTCATGCTGTGTTCCCAGCCCACCAGCTCGGTCACGGTCACGCTGTAACCCTGCGATTCGAGGTACAGGCAACGCAGCACGTTGGTGAGCTGGCTGCCCATCTCGCGGGTATGCAGCGGGTGACGCCAAAGTTCGGCCAGCGGCGTACGCTGCAGGTTCAGGGCTTTGCTCTGGTTAAGCGCCCGCGCCAGTTCGGCCTGGCAGCAGGGCACCAGCACCATATACCGGGCTTTCTTTTGCAGGCCGAAAGCAATGGCGTCGTCGGTGGCGGTGTCGCAGGCATGCAGCGCAGTGACCACGTCGATCTGTTCGGGCAACTCACTGCTTTGCGTCGACTCGGCCACGCTCACGTTCAAAAAGCGCATGCGGTCAAAGCCCAGTCGCTCGGCCAACTGGCGCGAAGACTCGACCAGTTCGCTACGGGTTTCAATGCCGTAGATCGTGCCTTTGCCCAAGGCTTTGAAAAACAGGTCGTAAATGATGAAGCCCAAATACGACTTGCCTGCGCCGTGGTCGGCCAAGGTGGGTCCTTGAGGCGAGTCGGGCAATTCGAGCAACAGTTTTTCGATGAACTGAAACAGGTGGTAGACCTGCTTGAGCTTGCGCCTCGAGTCCTGGTTGAGCTTGCCGTCGCGGGTGAGGATGTGCAGCTGCTTGAGCAGTTCGACCGATTGGCCGGGGCGTACTTCGGGCGGCAGGGTGTCGGCAGGTGCAGCCGCTTTGCTTGCATGCTTTTTCATGGCGTGGCATCCACATCCAGTTTTTTCCACCCATCCACGCCCAGCTTTTCCATCGTGGCCATGTTCACCTCGTAAATCATTTCAGCCTCGGGGAAAGCCTCCACCGCACGGTCGATGCTGGCCTCGCGGATCAGGTGCAGCGTGGGGTATGGCGAGCGGTTGGTGTAGTTGGTGATGTCATCGGGCTCGGTGCCCGCAAACTGAAATTCCGGGTGAAAGCTCGCAATCTGAAACTCGCCTTCCAGATCGAGCTCCTGCAACACACCATCAGCCTCGTCCAAAAAATCGTTGAAGTCCAGAAAGTCACGCAGCATGTGCGGCACGATCAAGAGCACGGTCTCGCGCGCTTCAGCAGGCAAAGAGGCCAGCGCTTGCAACTCTGAAATCAGCTCGTCGCGCAGGCCTTCGAGTCCCTTGGCTTCGCTGACAGCGTAATGGATCTGCCCCTTCACATGAGGTGCCTTGGCAAAGGGGCATAAGTTCAGGCCGATCACGGCGCGTTCGAGCCAGCGCACGGTGTCGGCGATGGCGATGTCTTGGGATGTCTCGGTCATGCCCCGATTGTGCCCTTGCTGAGCAAACGCTGAGCCAGCAGCGCCAACACCATCCCCGCGACACAACAGGCCACCGTGAACAATGGTGTCAGCTGCCAGCCGCCCGCACGCGCAGCCAAGGCAGCTGCCGCTGGTGGCCCCATAAACTGCCCCAGTGCAGACAGCTGCTGAACCCAGCCCACGGTCGTGGCGACTTGCTGCTCGCCCGGCGCCAAGCGCACCGCAAGACTGAACAAGGTCCCCGGCACCAAGCCGCCCAGCCCGGAAAACACCAGGACCCCGATGTAACGCAGCCAAGGCCAGCTTTGGGAAAACGCAGCAAACGCCAAGGTGCTGCCCAGCGCCATGGCCGTAAAACCCAGCCAGAGGGTGGAACGCGGTAACCAACCGCGTTGCAATAACCGGCCCGAGGCCATGTTGCCACCCATGTTCACAGCTGCGGCCAAGGCCGTGAGTGCACCCAGCGCGGCACCGCTGACGCCTGCCGCCGCGTAAATGGAAGGCAAGAAGCCGACCACCGCCAGCCATTGGCCGGAGTACATGCCAAAACACAAAGCAACCAGCCAAGGGCCGCGCGCGCCCAAAGTCCGCCGCAAGCGCACCCACAGGCCCACAGATGCATGCATCTGCACAGCCGGGTCTGCAGGCACCACACGCATGAGCCAGGCGGCCATCGCCAAGGCAACACCAGCAAACAACCACCACCAGGCGCCCCAGCCAAAGGCAGGAATGAACAAAGGCCCGCCAAGCAATGCCAAGGCTGTGCCGGTGGGCATGTAAGCCCCCCATACGCCCAGCATGCCCGCCAGTTGCGGGCCAGGAACCAGACGTCGAATCAAGGCCGGCGCGGGCAAGGCCACCAGCAAAAACCCCACGCCTTCCAGGGCACGACAAGCCAGCAGCACCGGAACCGATTGCGCCAGCCCCCCCAAAGCACTGGCCAGCGCCAGCAACAGCAAGCCGCACAACATGCTGCGGCGCAAACCCATACCGTCGGCCAGCACGCCCATGAACACGGCCAGCGTGAGCCCCGCCAGTTGCACCATCGACAGCAAAAAGCCCGACTGCACCAGGCTCAAACCCAATTCGGCCTGCAAGGCTGGCAAGGCTGGCGGCAGCTTGCCCACCTGCAAAGCGGCCACGCCACCGGCAGCCACAACGACCCAGGCAGCGCCAATCGGAGTGGCTTTGCGCGTCATGCCAGCACGCGCTTGCCGGTCAGGCGCTCGTGTTCACGCAAGGCAAAACGGTCAGTCATGCCGGCGATGTAGTCCGCAACGGCGCGATGGCGGTCTTGGCGTTCTGCAAATTCAGCGCGCATCTGTTGGGGTTGCGCCAGATAGGCCTCGAACAATTCCTGCACCACCTGTTGGGCCTGCCCCATGCGCTCCATCACTTGCGGGTGGCGGTACAGGCTGGCAAACAAGAAGCGCTTGAGCTCGGCGCTCTGCGCTTTCATGGGTTCGGAAAAACGCACCAAAGGGCCCGCCTTGCGCGCATCGTCTGCCGTCACCACACCTGCGGCGGCAATGGCGACGCGGGTGGTGTCGATCACGTCATACACCTGCTGGCTGAGCATGCGGCGCGTGCTTTCGTACAGCCAGCGACGTGGCTGCGCCTGCAGCTGAGGGTGCTGCTGTGCGGCCTCGTTCATGTATTGCGCAAACAAGGGCACTTGTTGCATTTGATCCAGCGTCAACAGGCCTGAGCGCACGCCATCGTCAATATCGTGGGCGTTGTAGGCAATGGCATCGGCCAGGTTGCACAGCTGCGCTTCGAGGCTGGGTTGTGTGCCTTGCAAAAAACGCTGCGCCACGCCTTCAGGCTCCTGCGCCTCCAGCAACTGCGCGTTGATGCGCGAGCAGTGTTTGAGGATGCCTTCGCGCGTTTCAAAACTCAGGTTCAGGCCATCAAACGCCGGGTAACGGGCTTCCAGATGATCGACCACACGCAAACTCTGCAGGTTGTGCTCAAAGCCGCCGTGGTCAAGCATGCAATTGTGCAAGGCATCCTGCCCCGCATGGCCAAATGGCGTGTGGCCCAGGTCATGCGCCAAGGCTACCGCCTCGACCAGGTCTTCGTTCAAGCCCAGCGAGCGCGCAATCGATCGCCCCAGTTGAGCCACCTCCAGAGAATGGGTCAGGCGGGTGCGAAACAGATCGCCTTCGTGGTTGAGGAAGACCTGGGTTTTGTAGACCAGCCGCCGAAAAGCGGTGGAATGTACGATGCGGTCACGGTCGCGCTGAAAGTCATCGCGCGTCGGCGCTGCCGGTTCGATATGGCGTCGCCCGCGGCTGTGTTCGGCGTGGCTGGCCCAGGTGCTCAGTGCCATATCAGGCGCAGCAAGCGTCAACCACGGCGCGAACCACTTCGTCAGGTGCGCCGCTGACGGCAGCGCGGCCGGGCTCGTCGATCACCACAAACTTGATGTCACCCGCCTCGGCCTTTTTGTCCAAGCGCATATGCGCAATGTAATCACCCGCGTTGTCAGACGGATGCAATTGCGGGCCCTGGGTCGGCAAACCGGCGCGCTCAATCAAGGCGCGCAGCCGCTCCACAAAGGCCACATCCACTTTGTTCAAACGCCAGGACAGCTCGGCCGCCATGACCATGCCGCAACCCACCGCCTCGCCATGCAGCCAGGTGCCAAAGCCCAGACCCGCTTCGATCGCGTGGCCAAAGGTGTGGCCAAAATTCAAAATCGCGCGCAGGCCGGACTCGCGCTCGTCCTGGCCCACCACCCAGGCCTTGATCTCGCAGCTGCGCTTGACGGCGTGCGCCAGCGCCTGTGCATCGCGCTGCATCAGCGCGTCAATGTTGGCTTCGATCCAGTCCAGAAAACCCATGTCCGCAATCGGCCCATACTTGATGACCTCGGCCAGGCCTGCGCTGAGTTCGCGCATGGGCAATGTCTTCAATGTGTCCAGATCACAAATGACGCGCTGGGGTTGATAGAACGCGCCGATCATGTTTTTGCCCAACGGGTGGTTGATCGCCGTTTTACCGCCCACCGAGGAGTCCACCTGCGCCAGCAAGGTGGTCGGCACTTGCACAAAAGGCACGCCGCGCATGTAGCTGGCCGCGGCAAAGCCGGTCATGTCACCCACCACGCCCCCGCCCAAGGCAAACAACACCGTCTTGCGGTCGCAACTATTGGCCAGCAAGGCGTCAAAAATCAGGTTCAGGGTTTGCCAGTCCTTATGCGCCTCACCATCCGGCAGCACCACGGTGTGAATCTGCGCATAGTGCGGCTGCAGGCCCTGGCGCAAGGCCGCTTCGTACAACGGGGCTACAGTCTCGTTGGTCACGATCACGGCAGCGCGCGCCTTGGGCAAGTTGGCGTAGGTTTGCGGCTGACCGATCAAACCGGCGCCAATAAGGATGTCGTAACTGCGATCGCCCAGATCGATCGCTACTTGCACTGGGGAAGAGGTGTTCTCAGCCATAGCCCTCAAGTGTAGCGAGCCAGGCCTGGGGCCTGGGCTTAAGCGTGTCGAACAGGCAACACGCCCGCCAGCTCCAGCTGCATCAGGATCATGTTGACCAAGGTAGACACGGAGGGACGTCCGGTTTCGATCACGAAATGCGCCGTTTCGCGATACAGCGCATCGCGGGTTTCATACAAATTACGCAAGCGGCCCATGGGGTCGTCCACTTGCAACAAAGGGCGGGCGGTGTCGTGCTTGACTCGGCGGTACACATCCTCTGGCGTAGAGCGCAGGTAAATGACATGGCCACGCTCGTGCAAGCGCTGGCGGTTGTTGGGGCGCAGGCAGGAGCCTCCACCGGTCGCCATCACGCCTTCATGGTGCTGACTCAGATCGTCAAGCACCTGTTCTTCCACGTCACGGAAACTGTCTTCACCCTCGCGAGCGAAAAATTCGCGGATCGAGCAGCCCAAACGCTCTTCAATCACATGGTCCGAGTCGACAAAAGACACCCCCAACCGCCGGGAAAGCTGGCGGCCAATGGTGGTTTTGCCCGAGCCCGGAAGGCCCACAAGAATGATGCGCAAGACGGAAGTCCAAGAGAAAACGACAGGACTCCAAGTGTATTCGCTTCCGCTGTCTGCTCAGCGCGACGGCGGTTCTGGGGGCGCAGGGCTGTCCTCACCCGCAGTGGAAGGCTGCACCAGCAGCTCAGCGCGTTCAGCCACCACTTTGGGCGTCAGAAATACCAGCAGCTCGGTGTGTCGATCGACCTGCTCCCGGCCTTTGAACAACCAGCCCAGCACAGGCACCTGCGACAGTCCAGGCACACCCGTCTGGTCCTGGTTCTGGGTTTTTTCGTAAATGCCGCCCAACACCACCGTCCCGCCGTTTTCCACCCTGACCTGGGTTTTGACGTGCTTGGTATTGATGGTGTAGCCCGACTGCGTCAGTTGCCCCACACTGTCGCGGTTGACATCCACATCCATGATCACATCCCCCTCGGGAGTGATTTGCGGGGTCACTTCCAGCTTGAGGTTGGCTTTACGAAAGGTGGTGGAAGTGCCGGTGTTGCCCGAAGAAGTCTGGTAAGGAATTTCCGTTCCCTGCTCGATCAGTGCGGGGGTTTGGTCAGCCGTTACCACACGGGGACGTGAAATGACCTGGCCTTTGCCCTGAGACTCCAGCGCGGAAATTTCCAGGTTGATGAACCGGTCTGCCGCCGCATTGAACAGGGACACCGCCACACTGGCCGGCGCATAGACAGCCTGCCCAGCCCCCGTGGCCGGAAAAGACGATTGCGGCAGCGTGCTGACCCCTGCACCTTCTGGCAACAAAGCGCCCCCCAGCTGGCCTCGCCCTGTTTTGCCGCCGACCGACAAAGGCACCGACAGACCCGCCCCCAGCTTGACGCCCAGCGACTCGCCAAAGCGACTGTCGGCCTCGAGGATCCGCGCCTCAATCACCACCTGGCGCACCGGCACATCCAGCGCGTTGATGATCTGCTCCATCGCCTGTACACGGTCTGGCACATCGGACACAAACAGCTGGTTCGTGCGCGGCTCGGCCATGACCGTGCCGCGCGCACTGAGCCATTTGCCCCCTGCTCCTTGCAATTGCTTGGCCACGTCGGAGGCGCGCGCATACAGCAATCGCCTGGGCAAAAGTTGCAAGGGCTGCGCTTGCGTCAGCACCAGGCCCGCCTCCACATGCTGCTTTTGCTGATCCAGCCACTCCTGACGGCTCATCACCCACAGCACATTGCCCATGCGCCGATGCATCAGCTTGTTGAGACCCAGCACCAGCTCCAGCCCCTGCTCCCAGGGGACCGCCTGCAGCTGCAAGCTCACCTGCCCCTGCACCTGCTCGGACAAAACCAGGTTGAGTCCTGCCTCGTCGGCCAGCATTTTGAGTACTGCACGCACATCCGTCGCATCAAGATCCAGCGTCACGGCATGGGCAGAAATGGGCAGATTGGCGGCCATGGTCCAGTGCACGGACCCAGCAATCGCCAGAACACCGATGAATCGGAAGCACTTTTTCATGGCCTCTCCTTTTTATGCATCTTCAGCCGCAAGCCATCTCTTTGGTTTTCTTTCGTCAGCCACACCGAAGCCCCGGGCCCGAGGCTATGGAGCACATGCCCCTGGGCACCCACCCGTTGACCGACCCGCACAGCCCACTGACAAGGCCCTGCACGCAACACCGCCTGGCCCGGATGCTGATCTCCCCCTTCGAGCAAGCCCACCAGCTGCAAGCCTCGCACCGGAGACTTCAACGTGTTTTTGGCACACTGGGTCTGGTTTGCCAAAGCGCCATCGCTGGCAAGCACCGGTGCCGCAGGCGACATCGGCTTGGAACCAAAAGGATCCGGCAGGAGAGCCTGCTGCACAGGTGTCCACTCATGCACATCCGCAATCCATGCACCCTGAACCGTCTCCAGGTCCGACAGCAGTACCCGCCACTGCCCCTCAATCTGCAATTGCGCCTGTCCCGCAGCTGGGGCCATCGACAGTTGTACAGGCCACCAGGCCACGCCCTCGCTGTGGGAGGTCTGCCACCACTGCATCCATTGCGCATAGGTGGCCAGCAACCTGATCGACATAAGCACTTGAGGTCCATCGGTTTGCACCTTGTCTTTGGCGGGCTTGGCCACCTCGCTCATCACCTGCATGGACTGCACTTGCATACCCAGTCTTTCCAGCGCCTGAGTCAGCCCCAACATGACCAGATCGACCTGGCTATGGGCGGGCAGACGCGTCCACAGTGCCAGCGCTTGCGATGCTGGAGGTGTCTTTTGCCCGGGCAATGCCACAGCAAGCGTCTGTGGCTGTGGGCTCAAAGTCTTGCCCAATCCGTCAAACCAGCGAGCCCAACTGTCCAGGTGCAAAGTCACCATCAGCGCCGTCGAAAGAAGCACGCCAGCCAAGGTTCCCCACAAAAGCGTCAAGGCTTTGCGCCTGCGGATGGCCATGTCCACTCCAGTTGAAAGGCACCGCTGCCTGCATTCACCACAGTCGCCCATGTTTTCAATTCGCTTCGCAAGCCTTGGCGGACCAACAATTCATCGCGCATGCGGACCACGGCGGACATGTCCGGCGCCTGGCCTTGCAATGTCCACCGATCCCCCGACCATTGCAAACGTCCGAAAGACACGCCCTGCTGCACCCCCGATTGGGCCAAAAGCTGCCAGACAGGCACAGCCTGTGCCTGCTGCCCGAGCATGTGGCTGACCTGTTCTTGCCAGCGCAACCTGCGCTCGTGCAGCTCCTGCTGGACTTTGGCCAGACGGGCCTGCTCGGAGATGGCAACTCGTCTGGCCTGCTCACGTTGATGTTCAAGTGCATCAAGCTCCAGCCTCGCCTGGACCTGCCAAGTCAAGAGCTGCATGCCCAAGGTGCCCAGCAATACGCCTGCACCCAAAGCCATCCACGCCCATCGACGCAACTCGCGTCGCTCGCCATCGGGATAGCGCAACAGATTGATAGCAGGGTTCATGGTCACCCCGCCAATGCCATGCCGCATGCTGCAAGGCGCACACCTTGTGCGGTAGCGCCCCAGGTTTGCAGCCATTCAAGCACTTTGTCTGGCGCATGTTGAGGCTCTCGGGAAAACTGCCAATCCATTGGGGGACGCGCCTGCAAGCTGCTCTCACCCCCCTCCAGACGCGACAGGGCGTGCTGTTGCGCCCATTGCTGCGGCGTGACACGATCCAAACGCCAGCCCATGGATTTCAGATCGGCCTGGACCTGTCTGACCCAGTGACCTGACGTGGCCCACCATCGCCAGGCGCCGGCCGCCCCCTCTTGCGCATCAAAGCAGACCTGGCTGTAATCTTCGCCCACCGCTTGGGCCGCCAGCACCTGAATGTCGGCCAGCACCGCCTGCTGCTTGCCAGTTCCTTCGGCCGCGTACTCCCCACAGGCCACCCAGGCTTGAGGGCAAGCAAGTGCGACCTGTACTTTTCCGGCGTTCAGCTCGGCCTGCAGCGGCTGCCAGGGCAGTCCTGTCACCAGCCCTTGGGCAAGCTGCTCGCCTCCCCACGCGTGTGCGCTGACAGACAAGGTTTTGACCCCGTAAGCCGCAGCCTCGCGCTTGCCCAGCGCCTGAAGTCGCACCCCCACCATGGCCCCCTCTTGCCAGGCACATCCCAAAGGTGCCGGCCGCGGCCTTGCCAAGCCCCACAGCTTGCGCGCGAGTTGTCTCATCTATCGCTCCCTGATTCGTGCTTTGCACTTGTATTTGTTTCAGTTTTTAGCACTGAAGAATTCGGTGCACAAGCCTGGCAACCCCTAGTGCACCAGAAAACCTGTGCAGACAGCTTGGGATGCGTTTTTTATAATGGGCTTCTTTTGTGCCCCTGCTTGTGGCTTGCGCCACACGCCCCACCCTCATGAGCTCTTCCCCCGTCACCCCTCAAACTGGCCGTCCATGGTGGCTCAAATTGCTGCTGGCCTTGCTGGGACTGGGTGTGGCCGCCGCACTGGTTGTCGCGCTGCTGGTCGGGGTGGTCATGGCTGTGGCCTATCCGCAGCTGCCCAACGTCACTGAACTGGCAGACTACCGCCCTAAATTGCCACTGCGCATCTACAGTGCCGAAGGTCAGTTGCTGGGCGAATTCGGTGAGGAGCGCCGCAAGCTCACGCCCATCAACGAGATTCCCAAGGTGATGAAGGATGCGGTCCTCTCGATCGAGGATGCACGCTTCTACCAGCACGGAGGCGTGGACTATTTAGGTCTGCTGCGTGCCGTCGTGGCCAATATCGGCCACAACAAGAGTCAAGGCGCATCCACCATCACCATGCAGGTGGCCCGCAACGTTTATCTCTCCTCCGAAAAGACCTATACCCGCAAGATCTTTGAAGTCCTGCTGACCTACAAGCTGGAAAACGCACTCTCCAAGGACCAGATCCTGGAGATCTACATGAACCAGATTTATCTGGGTAACCGCTCCTACGGTTTTGCGTCTGCAGCTGAAACTTATTTCGGCAAATCCCTCAAGGACATCACCGTGGCCGAGGCAGCCATGCTCGCGGGCCTGCCCAAAGCGCCCTCCGCCTACAACCCCTTCGTCAATCCCAAGCGTGCACGGGTTCGCCAGCTCTACATCATCGAACGGATGCTCGACAACGGATTCATCACTCAGGCCCAGGCGGAGCAAGCTCGCCAGGAGCCCATGACGGTCAAAGCCAGTGTGCAGAAGAACCGCATCCACGCTGAGTACGTGGCCGAAATGGTGCGCCAGATGATGTTTGCCCAATATGGCGCAGAGACCTACACCTCCGGACTCAATGTGCACACCACCATCCTGGCGCAGGACCAGCAAGCGGCCTATGAAGCCTTGCGCAAAGGGATCATGGATTTTGAGCGCCGCCAGATTTACCGTGGCCCCGAAAAATTCATCGAACTGCCCAAAGACCCCAAGGAAGCCGAAAACGCCATCGACGATGCCCTTGAAGACCACCCTGACAACGGCGATGTCATGTCAGCCGTGGTACTGCAGGCCAACCGCAACAAAGTCGTGGTTGTGCGTCAAAACAGCGAGCAGATTGTCATCACGGGTGCGGGCCTCAAACCCGCAGAATCCGGCCTGTCTGATCAGGCCGCCCCCAACATCAAGCTGCGGCCTGGCGCGATCATCCGGATTCTGAACACCGGCAAGAGCTGGGAAATCACCCAACTGCCCGAGGTCGAAGGTGCTTTTGTCGCCCTCACACCGCAAACAGGTGCCCTGCGCTCACTGGTGGGCGGCTTCGACTTCAACAAGAACAAGTTCAACCACGTCACACAAGCCTGGCGCCAGCCCGGGTCAAGCTTCAAGCCCTTCATTTACTCGGCCGCACTCGAAAAGGGATTCTCTCCTGCGACCTTGGTCAATGACTCTCCTTTGTTCTTTGATGCGGGCGTGACCGGTGGTCAACCTTGGGAACCGAAGAACTACGATGGCACCTTCGATGGCCCCATGACACTTCGTAAAGGTCTGGCCAAGTCCAAGAACATGATCTCCATCCGCGTGCTGCAAGCAGTAGGGGCTCGCGACGCGCAGCAATGGATCACCCGCTTTGGTTTTGACGAAGACAAGCACCCCCCCTACTTGACGATGGCCTTGGGCGCCGGATCGGTCACCCCCATGCAAGTGGCTGTGGGTTATTCGACCTTTGCCAATGGGGGTTATCGCATCAACCCTTACCTGATCAGCAAAGTGACCGACGCCAAAGGCGCCACCTTGTTTGAGGCCCCGGCTGTCACGGAGTTGTCCGAGGAAAGCCGTGCCATCACAGCCCGCAACGCCTTTGTCATGAGCAGTCTTTTGCAGGAAGTGGCCCGCAGCGGCACCGCAGCGCGAGCACAGGCCACTCTTCAGCGCCCGGACCTTTACGGCAAGACCGGTACCACCAACGACGCCATGGACGCCTGGTTTGCAGGCTATCAACCCCGCCTCGCTGCTGTGGTGTGGATCGGCTACGACAATCCGCGCAAGCTGGGCTCACACGAAACCGGTGGCGGCTTGGCGCTACCCGTCTGGATCCAGTTCATGGCCACGGCACTCAAAAGCGAGCCCGTGGCAGAAATCCAGCCTGCCAGCGGCGTGGTGTTTCAAAACGGTGACTGGCTCTTTGATGAATATGCCAACAACCAGGGCGTGACATCGCTAGGCTTGGGCGACAACGCCAACACCAAGTTGCCCAAGCCTGACGAGCGCAGCAAGATCCTGGATTTGTTCAGGAACTGAAACTCAAGCCCTGCCCCGCCTGTTCGCTCGCATAGCGCGACAGGCTTTGCCAGAACTCGCCCTGGCCCTTGGTGTCCTGCCAGCTTTGGCCATCAAATTTGTAGTGAAAGCCGCCGCAACGCGCAGCCAGCCACACCTCGTGCAAAGGTTTTTGCAGGTTGATCACGATCTGACTGCGGTTGGCAAAGGTCAGTGTGACCATGCCGCCGACACGCTGGTTGTCAATATCGGCATCGCTCTCGTCATTGATGCGGTCGCAGCTGGCTTCCACACCTGCCAGCAGGCGCTCGGCCTGGTCCAGAAATTCAAGGTCGGTCATTACAATCAGGGCATGTTCAAAGTCCTGAAGATTTTATGCATCCCGGCCACCCTTGCTGCCATTGCGGTCTTGTTGACCGGCTGTGGCCAAAAAGGGCCCTTGGTGTTGCCTTCGGGCGCAGAGGCGGCCCACCGGGCCACGCTTCCCCAGACCCTCAACCCTTGGCACTCGCCTGCCCAGCCGGATTCGGCTGACACCCCACGCTGACCACCATGAACGCTCCTGCTGCCCTGCCCGGCTCGCCCTTTGTTGCCTACGCCGACCACGCCCAAGGTCAACACCTGCATGTCGAAGGCGTCTGCCTGGTCGATCTGGCCCGCGAGCATGGCACGCCCTTGTTCGTTTACTCCAAGGCCGCCATGCTCTCGGCCCTGGCGGCCTACCAGCGGGGCTTTGCCGGGCGCAAGGCACAAATTTGCTACGCCGCCAAGGCCAACTCCAGCCTGGCGGTGTTGCAGGTCTTTGCTCAAGCCGGGTGCGGTTTTGACATCGTGTCCGGCGGCGAGCTCACCCGCGTTCTGGCCGCTGGTGGTGACCCGGCAAAAATCATTTTTTCGGGTGTTGGAAAAACCCGCGCCGAAATGCAGCAAGCCCTCAAAACCGGCATTGGCTGCTTTAACGTCGAAAGCGAAGCCGAGCTGGACGTGCTCAGCGAAGTGGCTGCTGCCCTGGGCTTGCAAGCGCCGGTGAGTCTGCGCGTCAACCCCAATGTGGACGCCAAAACCCATCCCTATATTTCTACCGGCCTCAAGGGCAACAAGTTCGGCATCTCGCACGAGCGCGCCCTGCAGGTCTACCAGCACGCCGCCAGTCTGCCGGGCCTGAAGGTGGTCGGTATCGACTGCCACATTGGCTCGCAAATCACCGAAACCAGCCCTTACCTGGACGCGATGGACAGGATTCTGGATTTGGTGGCCGAAATCGAAGCTGCGGGTATCGCCATCCACCACATCGACTTTGGTGGCGGCCTGGGCATCAACTACAACGGCGACACCCCGCCCGCGGCTGACGCGCTGTGGGCTCAGCTGCTGGGCAAATTGGACGCACGTGGCTATGGCCAGCGCCAGCTCATGATCGAGCCTGGCCGCTCACTGGTGGGTAACGCCGGCGTGTGCCTGACCGAGGTGGTGTTCACCAAACCCGGCGAGCAAAAGAATTTCTGCATTGTGGATGCGGCCATGAACGACCTGCCGCGTCCAGCCATGTACGAAGCCTTTCACCAGATCGTGCCGGTTTCGCCTCGCGCAGGTGAGGCGGTCACGTATGACGTGGTCGGCCCGGTGTGTGAAAGCGGCGACTGGCTGGGGCGTGATCGCCAATTGGTGGTGCAAGCTGGTGATGTGCTGGCGGTGTTGTCCGCCGGGGCTTATTGCATGAGCATGGCCAGCAACTACAACACCCGTGGTCGCGCAGCCGAGGTGCTGGTCGATGGCAGCAAGGCACACCTGATTCGTCAACGCGAATCGGCGTTTGACACATTTGCTTTGGAACAGCTTATTGGCGCTTGATGCGATTGATCACACGCCAGAACAATAAAACGGCCAGGATCAGGCCGTACACCCATACCTCAGCAAAGTTGTGTTTGCTCGCGCGCATCCACCAGAAGTGCAGGATGGCGAGCACAGCAATGGCGTAAATACTGCGATGCAGCGCCTGCCAGTTTCGCGCGCCCATGCGGCGGATGGCCCCATTCCATGAGGTCGCCGCCAAGGCGCACAGCACAACAAAAGCCAAAGAACCGACCAGCACAAAGGGGCGTTTGGGAATGTCATGCACGATGTCTGCCCACACAAAGCCCATGTCAAACCCTGCATAGCACAGCAAATGCAGGCAAGCATAGGTAAAGGTCAGCAAGCCCATCAGCCGCCGAAACCGCAGCAATTCTGGCCAACCGAGCATCACACGCAAAGGCGTCACAGCCAAGGTCAAGCCCAACAGACGCAGGGCCCAGTCCCCGGTAGAACGAATCAGGGTTTCAGCAGGATTGACCCCAAGCTGGTCAGCAACGACACCCCAGACCAGCCCAGTCAGGGGCAGCAATCCCAAGACCAGGATCAGCCACCAAGCGCTGCGTGAGCGCAGAAATGCGCGCATTTCAGAAGAACTTTTTCAGGTCCATGCCCGCATACAGGTGAGCCACTTGTTCGGCATAACCGTTGAACATCTGCGTTTGACGACGAGGCGCAAAAAGCCCGCCCTCCCCAATACGACGCTCGGTGGCCTGACTCCAGCGTGGGTGGTTCACTTGAGGATTGACGTTGGAATAGAAACCATACTCGCCGGGTGCTGCACGTCCCCAGGCGCTGACCGGCTGCTGTTCCACAAAACGGATACGCACCAGGCTTTTGGCACTTTTAAAGCCGTACTTCCAGGGCACCACCAAGCGGACAGGCGCTCCATTCTGTCCAGGCAGCACCTGCCCGTACATGCCCATGGCCAGCAGGGTCAGCGGGTGGCGGGCCTCGTCCATGCGCAGGCCTTCGACATAAGGCCAGTCCAGCACACGGGAGCGTACACCCGGCATGATCGCAGGGTCAGCCAGCGTGGTGAACTCCAGAAACTTCGCGCTGCCCTGGGGCTGCACCTTGTCGATCAATTTGGACAAGCTGTAGCCCACCCAGGGAATGACCATGGACCAGCCTTCCACACAGCGCAGACGGTAGATGCGCTCCTCCATGGGCGACAGGCGCAGCAAGTCTTCGAGCCCAATGTCCATGGGCTTGTTGACCAAGCCATCCACACGCACGGTCCAAGGCCGCCCCACCAGCACATGCGCACGCTTGGCGGGCTCAGCCTTGTCGGTACTGAATTCGTAGAAATTGTTGTACGAGGTGGCGTCCGCCAAAGTAGTCGGACGCTCCATCGTGTTGACCCCTGGCAGTGCAGAAGGCTGTCCCTTGAGGATGGGCAAAGTGCCGTCAGGAGTGGTCGCACCTGCGACACCCAAAGCGCTGCCTGCAGCCAGCGCCAGGCCCGACTGCAAATACAAACGTCGCTGCGCATACACCCCGGCGGGTGTGATCTCGCTGGGCAGGGGGTGCATGATGTACTCCTTACAAAGTGCCGTAGCTGTGCAAGCCGCTGAGGAACATGTTCACGCCCAGGAAGGCAAAGGTCGTCACCACCAAGCCGCAAAGCGACCACCAGGCCGCCACTGTCCCGCGAAGCCCCTTCATGAGACGCATGTGAAGCCAGGCTGCGTAGTTGAGCCAGACGATCAGGGCCCAGGTTTCCTTCGGGTCCCAGCTCCAGTAACCACCCCAGGCTTCGGCGGCCCACAAGGCGCCCAGCACCGTTGCGATGGTGAAGAAAGCAAAGCCCACTGCAATGGATTTGTACATCACATCATCGAGCACTTCCAGCGCGGGAAGGCGCTCGGCAATACGGGCACGCATTTTCAGAATGCCGGCGATGATGAGTGCAGCCAGGCCGAAGTACACCATCCAGTAACTGCTGATGCTCTCAATGCCTGACTTGCGAAACACCACCGGCTCAAAGCACAGCACGATACCCAGCAACCACAATGGGGCCAATTTGTACCAACGTGTCTCCTGGGCCTGAACCTTGATCAAGTAGGCAAATGCCACCATGGCCGCCAACGCAAACGTACCGTAACCAATGAAGTTGGCCGGTACATGCAGCTTCATCCACCAGCTTTTGAGAGCGGGCACCAGCGGCTGAATCGCATGCGCCTCACGCACCAGTGTGTACCAGAGCAGAAAACCAACCGCTGCGCTGACCACAAGCATCACAAAGGCACCCAAAGCGCGGGTGCGGTACTCACGTTCGTAGTACAGATAAAAAAGCGTGGTCATCCAGCAGAACATGACGAACACTTCATACAAATTACTCACCGGAATGTGACCGATGTCCGGCCCCATCTGATGGCTTTCATACCAGCGCACCATGGTACCCACCAGGGCGGCACCCACGGCCACCCAGGCGATGAGCGAGCCCAAGCGCTCCATGGTCTCACCTTGTCCGCGGATCAACATGCCTGTCCAGTAAAACACCGTGCTGATGAAAAACAGCATGCACATCCACAAAATGGCAGACTGGCTTGACAGGAAATACTTGAGCCAGAAGACCTCTTCAGCCCGCGCCAGCTGCCCGTTGTAAGCAGCAATGGCTGCCAGCGACAGGGCAGCCACCGCCACCATCAAATGGCGCAGAGGCCTCCAGAACCAGCCCAGCGCCACGGCCGCCGGGCCGCTGGCGAGCAGGATGCCCTGCTCGTACACATCCATGGCGTGCTGATAGCGGAAGAATGCAAACAGCATGCCCGCGAGCGTGATGAAAGCAAACGCCCAATCGCCAAGGCTGCGACGGCTCCAGTAACCTGGGTTGAGGGTCATGGTGGTCATGCGGAAGGCTCCTCCTGCTTGAGCAAACGCGATTGAAGTTGTTCGAATTCCTTGTCGACATCCAGAGTGCGGCGGTTGACCGACAGGGCCATGCGCGCCTGCAACCCTTGTCCGTCGGGTGTCAACCAGATCCACAGGCGTCGCTCACGGACATAGAGCATCGCAAAAACGCCCAGAATCAGCAAAGCGCAACCCAGATAAACCACCAGTTTCCCGGGGGCTCTGGCCACCTGGAACACGCTGGCCTGGACTTGTTTGAAATCCTTGAGCATCAATGCCATTGGCGCGGGGTACAGAGGGGCATCGCTGAGCGACATGACCGACTGCGTCATGAACGACTGCACAACACTTTCAGGCAAAGGCTTGACACCCGCGCGCTCCCGGGCAACGGCATCGAGCTCGTAGAGCACACCGTTGAGGATCCGCACAAACATCTCACCTGCACGGCCGCGTTCAGCTTCGGGTACGTTGGTGTCCAGGAAATCAGCCAAAGCCTGCAAGCCCCAGACTTTTTGACCTGCCACCTCTTCTTGCCCGACGTACAGCCCCAAAGCCCGCTGTGCAGACTGGGCCAACTGGCCGCGCAACTCCGGTCGTTTGGGGTCTACAGCTTTGGCGGCATAACGCTCAATCGCCAGGGAGCGAATGGCAGGGTTACCCAGAGCATCACGCAAGCGCAAAAAACCTTCCATGCTGTCGTTTTCGTCGACAGGCAGGCGCAGGTAACGGAACGGTTGGGAAGGTGCTTCGCGCATGCCCAACAAAAACACCCGCACACCATCGCCCGTATCCACCGGCAACATGTAGTTGTTGTACTCACGGGCCTGACCGGCTGCATCGCGCAGCTTGTAGCTCACGCTCGGGCCGACATTGCGCAAATGTTTTTGGGTGACAGTTTTGTCACCTGAGCCCAAGCGCGCTTCAATCGACGAGCGCAGATCGACCGCACGTACATCGGTCGCTGATTTGTCAGCCGCCATGTTCTCAACGTTGATCACGCGCAGCCCGGTGAATTCCAGCGTCAACTTGTCTTTGCCATTGGTCAACTCGGTCGATGAGCCAATCGTGCCCTTGACCTCAAACGGCCTGGAGGCCTGCGCCATGGGCACCGCGCCCAAAGTCACCTCGGAGCCACCGTCATCAAAGCTGGACTGGTAAATTTCTATGCCTTTGAAACTGGCTGGGTGGTTGACCTCGACACGTGCTTCTTTTTTCTCGCCGGTGGCCTTGTCGTAAATGACGATATCGCTGGCAAACAACTTGGGCATGCCGGTGGAGTAGTACTCCACAATGAACTTCTTGAGCTCGACCGCAAACGGCAACTCCTGCAAGAGCACGCCATCGGATTGAGACAGGATGGCTGTGCTGGAAGCCGTACCTTCAGCCACCATCAGGTTGCCGCGAAAAGCCGGGTTGCGCTCGGACAAACGGTGCTGCTCGGGCACCTGCGAGATCAATCCACCCCCGGAATAAACCGATTTGCCCCCCATCCACGTTTGCGCGCGCACGAACAAATCGCCATCGAGCAAGCCGCCGATACAAATGAGCACAATGGCCGCGTGCGCAGCGATGTAGCCCAGCTTGTTGGCCGCGCCTGCCTTGGCAGCAATCATCCAGCCTTCGCCTTGCGAGGTCTGACGCGACTGCAAACGAACCTTCCAGCCCCCTGTGGCCAGCAATTGCCCCAAGCGCTGTGCAGCCTGGGCAGGTGCCTCCGCCCATTGACCCTGCGCCTTGTGGTGAAAGGCCTGCAAGGACTGCTCGCGGATGTTTTCCTTGTATTGCTTGAGGTCGCTCAGGATCTTGGGGGTGTTGCGCGCAATGCACAAGCTGGTGCTGATGACCAGAAAAGCCAGAATCAACAGAAACCACCAGGCGCTGTACACCGAGTACAGCTTGAGGCTGTCAAAGACCTGCGCCCAGAAAGGGCCGAACTGATTGACGTAATTGGGATAGGGCTCGTGCTGCTTGACCACGGTACCAATGACCGAAGCAATGCAAATGATCGTCAGCAGCGCAATCGCAAAGCGCATGGAAGCCAGCAACTCCACTGCTGCCTGCAATCGGCCCGCCCGGGCTGGGGATTCATGGGTGGGTGTTGAGGAGCTGCTCATACATCATGCACAAAAAGAAAAACGGGTCTGATCAGACCCGCCCTAGAAGGGCCCCACCTGGAGCCCGAAAATGCCGGTGACGAACCGGATTGTCTCTCAGACAGATGAAGCCTGCCTGAAATCCCTCAAACCCCCGGGGGCATGAGGGCATCTTGCCGCTCTCAACGCAGACCGGCAATGTAGTCAGAGACCGCCTTGATCTCGCGATCGTTCATTTTGGCAGCCACACCCGTCATTTGCGCGCTGTTCTTGCGTGCACCATCGCGGAAAGCCACCAGCTGGGCGGCCGTGTAATCGGCATGTTGACCCGACAGACGCGGGTACTGGGCGGGAATACCGGCACCGTTGGGGCTGTGGCAGCCGGCGCAAGCCGCAATCTGGCGGTCGGGGATGCCGCCGCGATAGATACGCTCGCCCAACAAGACCGTATCCTTGTCCTTGGCAAAGCCAGGCTTGGCCTTCTGGGAAGCCAGCCAGTAGGCAATGTTGCGCATATCGGCATCACTCAAACCGGCCACCATACCGCTCATCACGGCATTGGCACGCTTGCCGGACTTGAATTCATGCAGTTGCTTGACCAGGTATTCCGGGTGCTGCTGACCCAGCTTGGGGTTGGCCGGCGTGGTCGAATTGCCGTCGGCAGCGTGGCAGGCAGCGCACACCGCTGTATAAGTGGCCTCACCCTTGGCCAGGTCGGGCTTGGCGACCTTGGATTCAGGGCCATTGGCCAGGGCAGAACCTGCCACCAGGGCAGTCATCAAAAGGGAAACCAGTGCTTTCATGAGGTACATCCTGAAACGGCGCAAAACCATCGGATTCTACAATGAGGCCATTGTCTGTTTCCTGACGCTCATACACTTCCCATTCATGTCCCATTCAGCACCCCGCCCTCCAAGCCCCGCAGAGGCAGCCCCAGCCCCGACCCCGGGCGCTGCCAGCGTCACGCCACTGGGCTGGATGCACACCGCCCGTTTTTTGACCACAGCAGCCCAGCTGCAGCACCTGCCAGCGCACGAGCTGCCCGAAATCGCCTTTGTCGGTCGGTCGAACGCCGGCAAGTCCACCTGCATCAACACCCTGACGCAGCAAAAACAGCTGGCCTTTGCCTCCAAAAAACCCGGGCGTACCCAGCACATCAACCTGTTTTCCCTGGGCAAGCAAGGCGTACACGACGCCGTGCTGGCCGATCTGCCCGGTTACGGCTACGCCGCGGTGCCCAAAGCCGACAAGGCGCGCTGGCAGCGGGTCATGGCCAATTACCTGGTCAGCCGTCCCAACCTGTTGGGCGTGGTCATGCTCTGCGACCCGCGGCACGGCCTGACCGATCTGGATGAGGCCTTGCTCGACATCATCCGCCCCCGGGTGGAGGAAGGCTTGAAGTTTTTGGTGCTGCTGACCAAGGCTGACAAACTCACCCGCGCTGAACAAGCCAAAGTCTTGTCCATCACCAAACTGCAAGCAGGTGGTGGCGATGTCAAACTGTTTTCAGCCCTGAAAAAGCAAGGCGTGGAAGAAACGGCCAAGCACCTGTGGGACTGGATCCACCCCGTCAATACACAGGATCCGAACCCGGCGGACGCGTCTTGAAGCGTTTGTGCACCCAGTAATACTGCTCGGGCATGGACAACACCAGCGCCTGCAGCTCTTCGTTCATGCGCTGGGTATCGAGCAGCACCTCATCTGAAGGGTAGTTGTCCCACGAACCCGACACTTCAACACGGTAGCCCCTGCGGGTCATGCGTGTGACGGCTGTGAGCACCTTCGCGCGTCCCAGACGGGCAAAACGAGACAGCGAGGGCAACGTCGCTGCGGGCACCCCGAAAAAATCCACAAATACCGACTCGGCCGCGCCAAAGTCCATGTCTGGCAGCAAGTACAGCTTCTCGCCCTGACGCAATCCGGCCACAATGGTTTTCACACCTTCATGGCGTTCGTAAAGCCGGTTGCGCCCGTTGCGATTACGGCCGTGGCGCACCCAATCGTCCAGCGCCTGCCCGCGTTGAGGCACATAAATGCTGGCCATGGACTGCCCTTGCACCAGCGTCAAAGCCACACCACCTGCGTCCAGCCCAACGAAATGCGGTGCAAACACCACCACGCCACCCTCTTGCTGCATGGCCTGCATATCACCCACCACCTGTAGCCGCCGCTGCAACACAGGCAAGGGCGCATGCCATAACCATGAACGATCGAGCAAGGACTGCATCACGCACACGAAATGCTGACGCAGCACCCGCTGGCGCTTGGCCGCGCTCCATTGCGGGAAACACAGCTGCAGGTTCACGCTGGCCACATGCCGCCGCTCACGCGCCAGCGCATACAGCACCCACCCCAGCACTGCACCCAAAGCGCGCAAAGCGGGCAAGGGCCACCAAGCCAGAAAGCGCATGAACACAATCAGGAAACGGGCCATCAGTTGTCCTTGCGCGGTGATTTGTAGCGTGCGTAGCCCCACAGGTATTGGGACGGACGCTGAAGCACCATCTTTTCCATGGCCTGGTTGATTTGCACGACCGCAGTCGCCAGGTCTTGAGACAATTCAAAAGCCAGCGACTGTGTGTGCAGACGATAGCCCTGGCCCCAAGCCAGCCGCTCGCCCCATATCAACACCGGCCTGGCACCCGTTTGCTGCACCAGGCGAGCGGCCAGGGTCATGGTGTAGGCGGGCTTGCCAAAAAACGGGGCCCATTGGCCCAAGCCATCGGGGGGGACCTGGTCGGGCAACAGGCCCACGGCCTGTCCTTGGCGCAAAGCCTTGATCATTTGCCGCACGCCAGACAGTGTGGTGGGCACGGCCTCCAGCCCTGGGCGATTGCGTGCCATTTCCATCACAGCGTTGAGCTGTGCCTGTCGCGCAGGGCGGTAGAGCACGGTCAGGGTACCGTGGGCCTGACCAAAGCGCTGGGCCAGCGCCTGCGCCGTGATTTCAAAGCAGCCCATGTGCGGCGTCAAAAACACCACGCCATTACCCGCTGCATAAGCCTGGGCGGCTGCCGCCTCGCTGGCCCACTCCACATGCGGCGTTCGCCCCAGCCACAGCCGGGGCAATTCGGCCGACATGCAGCCAGCCTGCCCAATGGCGCCCCACACCTGTGACCAGTTCAAACCGGCTTGGCGGGCATTGGCCATGAAGCGCTTTCGGTAATCAGGCGCCGCCAGCCAGGCCACCCACCCACCCAGATACCCAAGCAGGTGCAAGGCCCACAAAGGCCAACGGCTGAAGAAGCGAAACCAGAACAACATGGAGCCCGATTTTGCCCTGAAGCGGTGCGGGGATTTGCGCCGGGTCTTGAAACCGTCACAAAAGCCCTTATCATTAGCACTCGAACGACATGAGTGCTAACAAGCGCCGTGTAAAAGTCAGTTCGCGCCAACATTCGTTGGCATTTGTTTATCTGCAACCTCTGTATTCATCCTCAAGGAGAAGTCATGAACCTGCGTCCTCTGGCCGATCGCGTGATCGTCAAGCGTCTGGAAAACGAAACCAAAACCGCTTCGGGCATCGTGATCCCCGACAACGCTGCAGAAAAGCCTGACCAAGGCGAAATCCTGGCCGTCGGCCCCGGCAAGACCAACGACAAAGGCGAAACCAAAGCCCTGTCCGTCAAGGTCGGCGACCGCGTCCTGTTCGGCAAGTACTCGGGCCAGACCGTCAAGGTCAACGGCGACGAGCTGCTTGTCATGAAAGAAGAAGACCTCTTCGCCGTCGTCGAGTGATCGACCACATTCCGTTCAAGATTTCAGCTAATTAGGAGCTAAACAACATGGCAGCAAAAGATGTAGTTTTCGGCGCAGATGCACGCGCCCGCATGGTTGAAGGCGTCAACGTTCTGGCCAACGCCGTCAAAGTGACCCTGGGCCCCAAGGGCCGCAACGTGGTGCTCGAGCGCTCTTTCGGCGCCCCCACCGTGACCAAGGACGGTGTGTCCGTGGCCAAGGAAATCGAGCTCAAGGACAAGCTGCAGA